>Ga0208789_1000358_pt1 | contig 48086 bp, 45 predicted proteins | sample Methanotroph_Enr_FD_187368 | JGI IMG/M metagenome (GOLD analysis project Ga0208789, IMG submission 187368) | Enriched soil microbial communities from Old Woman Creek wetland in Ohio, USA - Methanotroph_Enrichment_5 (SPAdes) (version 2) | ecosystem: Environmental > Terrestrial > Soil > Wetlands...
GGGTAAATTCTATGAAGAATTTAAAACTGAATTCAACGCCCTGATCGATGAATTGGTCGCTGAAAAATAGTTTTAGAGAACTTTGTTTTCAATAAAACCAATTTGATCTAGTTTCTGAAATACACGTATGTCACGGGATGTACGTGTATTTTTTTTTTACTATTTCACGTCTCCGTTCCACTTCTTGCATACCTCTTTTGTGGTATATAAATTACCTCAAACGGGGTATTTCAGACAATCTTTTTCATGACAATCTTTGCAATGTCACTGAACAAACAAAAAAATGAAGGCAACACAACAAATATCGAATCCATACTTCCTCCGGATAAACAGTACTGGCAATCTTACCGCCATACTGTGTTGTTGTTGCCAGATATACCCTTCGGCTTTCCGAATGCGAATGTGCATGTAAATACTGTTTGACAAATCGGTAATGCATTTTTGAAAAACATGAAATATTTCATGTTTTTGGCTATTATATTTCATTTTCAGTCCTGAATAATTCAATTGAAACTTATTCATCAATCATTCGCTGAGTAAGTATTTTTGACTGTCAGGTTTAATTTAAAAACTGCAAATAAAACTTTGAAAATTATACAGTAAATCAATAGACAATATAGAAATGAAGAGAGTACTTTTAATACTGACGATTTGGGGTGGTTTGGTTTTCAGCGCAAAATCACAATCAACCGATGATGTTTTGAATTTATTGATTCAAAAGAATGTGGTTTCGCAGAAAGATGCCGACTCGATCCGTGCTGAAGCTGCCATTGCTTCTCAAGCGAATTTGGCCAAAGTAAAAGCGTTCCCTATTAATGCGGGCAAGAAAATCACGATTGCCGGATATTCGCAGGTTCGTTATCAGGCCTTGGAAGAAACCGGTAAGATTGATGGTTTCGATATTCGTCGCGCACGCCTCGATGTAAAAGGGAACATCTCTCCATATTGGGCGTACCGCGTTCAGCTAGATTTGGCCGGAACGCCAAAGTTGATCGATGCTTATGCTGAACTGAAACTGAATGACTACTTCAACTTCACAATTGGTCAGGCAAAAATCCCTTTTTCACTTGAAAACCTGACCAGTTCGAATAAACTGGAACTGATTGACCGCTCTCAGGCTGTTGAGGCTTTGGTTGCCCGTGGAAAAGATGTTGGCGGTAACCAAAATGGTCGTGATATTGGTATTCAGTTGGGTGGTACTATCCTGAAACTGAAAGACCGTCCGGTGCTTGATTACCGGTTGGGAGTTTACAATGGTTCAGGAATTAATACCACTGATACCAACGAAAAGAAGGACTTTGCAACGCTCCTGATTGTTCATCCGGTTGTGGGACTCGACATCAGCGCCGCCCTGTACAACGGATCGCGCTTTGTGCCTGAAGTAAAAACGGGAACCGTCATTACTACGCCTTCAAAAAATGTTGACCGCAACCGCTATGGTTTCGACCTGAACTATGATCTGAAGGACCTAGCTATTCGCGGTGAATATATCCATGGAACAGATGATTTGGTTGATCGGGAAGGCTATTATTTCCAGGCAGGTTATTATTTCCTCCAGAAAAAGCTACAGTTGATCGCCAAATATGATTTCTACGATGCCGACAAGGCAAAAGTTGATAATGCTTCAACCTGGTATGTGTTTGGTGCAAACTATAACTTCAATACCAATGTCCGCCTTCAGGCCAACTACACCTTCAAACAGGAAGAAGGCACAAGCATCGACAATAATTTCGCTTCTATACAATTTCAGGTTGGGTTCTAATCAGTCACTAAAAACACAGCATACGATGAAAAAAATTACATTAGGATTCTTTGCCCTTCTGGCAATTACTTCGCTTTCTTCGGTGAAAGTGGGTGCCCAGGCCAAAGACGATTTAAAAGGAAACATCAGCATTTCAGGTGCATTTGCACTGTATCCGCTCACCGTTAAATGGGCCGAAGAGTTTAAGAAAATCCATCCGGGGGTGAAATTTGATATTTCTGCCGGTGGCGCCGGAAAGGGAATGACCGACGCGTTGGCGAAAATGGTCGATATAGGTTTGGTATCGCGCGAAATTAGTCCTGAAGAAGTAAAGAAAGGGGCGTTTGCTATTGCCGTAACCAAAGACGCAGTGGTCCCAACCGTGAGTGCTGCAAACCCAAACATTAAAGACATTCTGGCAAACGGACTCGACCGCGATGCCGCGGTAAATGTTTTTATTACAGGCAAAACTAAAACATGGGGTCAGGCAATCGGCACAAAAAGTGCAGTGCCAATACGGATTTACACCCGCTCCGATGCTTGTGGGGCAGGTGAAACTTGGGCCAAATATCTGGGGAAGAAACAAGAAGACCTTCTGGGGGTAGGTGTTTTTGGTGACCCCGGGTTAGCTCAGGCTGTTTCCAAAGACCCTTCAGGAATTGCCTACAACAACATTGGCTATGCCTACGATGCAAAGACAAAAAAACCGAATCCGGGAATCAAGGTGCTTCCGCTCGATGTTAACAACAATGGAAAGATTGACCCGGATGAAAATTTTTACGATACGATGGATGCAATCGTCAACGCGATTGCTACAGGTAAATATCCTTCACCACCGGCTCGCGACCTGTATTTTGTGACTTCAGGGAAACCGGTAAAAAAAGAATTGGTCGAATTCATTAAATGGTCGCTCACCGAAGGGCAGAAATATGTTTTCGACAGCGGCTACATTAACCTTCCGAAGGAAAAACTTGATGCTGGATTAGCAAAAGTGAAATAAAAGAGTTGTAAATATATCAATTGACTTGCTGGCTTTCCCCGGCAAATCGAAACCTGACAGGACGAAAAAAGCTTGTCGGGTTTAGGTTTTTAAGGGATGTCATTATAAATCAAGATTTATGGATAAAACACGATACAATAAATACCGCCAAACCAGAGAGTTTTTTATACGGCACAGCATGCTTTTCCTGACCTTGGTCTCTTTGTCGTTTGCAGTGATCATTGGCATTAGCCTGTATTATAAATCGGTCCCGATTTTAGAACAGCAGTCGTTAGGAGCCCTTTTGACTGGCGAAAGCTGGAAGCCTTTAAAAGGCGAATTCGGTTTTTACCCTTTCATCATGGGAACTTTATGGGTGACAGGTATTGCGATCATTATTTCGTTGCCGCTTTGCCTGCTCGCCGCCATTTACCTTTCGGAATATGCCCATCCGTATGTAAAAAAGATCGTTTTCCCAATGATCGATGTGCTTGCCGGAATACCGCCCGTCGTTTATGGCGTTTGGGGAATTTTAGTCGTAGTACCATTTATTTCGACCTCACTTGCCCCTCATTTTGTCGAGTTCTCGACCGGGTACAGCATTTTGGCCGGGGGAATTGTATTGGCCATCATGATCATTCCACTGTTGATTTCGGTATTTATTGAAATCTTCGATGCTTTGCCCGGCGGCTTGCGCGAAGCTTCTCTTTCGTTGGGAGCAACCACCTGGCAAACCATTAAAAAAGTGGTATTGCGGAAATCGTTTCCGGGACTGGCTGCTGCCGTTGTTTTAGCTATATCGCGCGCTTTTGGTGAAACAATTGCCGTGCTGATGGTTTGTGGTAACGTTTCGGAAGTACCTCACTCGGTTTTCGATCCGGCTTATCCGCTGCCTGCGCTGATTGCCAACAACTATGGTGAAATGATGTCGATCCCGATGTACGATGCGGCACTCATGCTTTCGGCCCTGCTTTTATTTGTCATTATCCTGGCATTCAACGCCATTTCCCGTCTGGTTTTAATCCGAATTGAAAGGAATTTTGCACTATGAGACATATCCGAATAAAAAGATTAGAAGAAAAGATCTTCAAAACACTGATGATGGCAGCCACGTTGGTCATTGTCATTTCGCTTTTCATGATTATTGTTGCCATTGTAAAAAGGGGTTTGCCAGCTATGAGTTGGGATATGGTCTCGAAAATACCCGGCGGGGGGTTTTACATCGGCAAGGAAGGCGGTTTGCTCAATGCCATTGTCGGGTCGTTGTACATTGTAATCGGTTCTATTTCGCTGGGGCTTGCATTTAGCTTGCCGATTGTTTTATACCTGAATCTTTATCTCCCTGAGAAGTCGCGATTAGCGCAGTTTACGCGCTTGTCGTTCGATGTATTGTTCGGGATCCCATCCATCGTGTACGGCGCTTTTGGTTTCACGCTGATGGTTTATTTGGGTTTGCGGTCGTCTTTACTTGCAGGTATTTTGACTGTTACCATCTTAATTATCCCGATCCTGATTCGTTCTATCGACGAAGTATTACGGCGCGTTCCCAAAGAAATGAAAGATGCCGCACTTTCGTTGGGTGCCACCCGTTCCGAAATCATCAAACCCATTTTGCGGCAGGTTGCTCCCGGAATTGTTACTGCAGTTCTGCTATCAGTTGGCCGTGGTATTGGCGATGCAGCTTCGGTGTTGTTTACCGCCGGATATACCGATAGCATCCCCACTTCTCTTTCGCAACCGGTTGCCACTTTGCCGCTGGCTATCTTTTTTCAACTCAGCAGTCCGATAGCTGAAGTTCAGGACCGGGCTTATGCCGCTGCACTAATCCTGACCATTATTGTTCTGGTACTGAGTGTTGCTGCACGTTTTTATAGTCGTAAATTTTCAAAGAACAAGATATGATACCAAATTTGCTACGGGTCGAAAAATACGTAGATTCACCCACCGAAAAATTGAAGGTTATGAGAGAAGCACAGAATCAGGCAGATGGCGATTTAATCTTGAAAACTCACAAACCTCACATCAGTGTGCGAAACCTGAATGTTTATCTTTCCAAAAACCATATCCTGAAAAATGTCAGTCTGGATATTCCTGACAAGGCGATTACCTGTATCATTGGCCCGTCTGGATGTGGAAAAACGACCTTGCTGAAGACCTTTAACAGGTTGCTTCAAAACTCGCTGGATGTAAGAATTGAAGGCGATGTTTTGGTCGATGGGGAAAACATCCACGGGAAAGGTGTGGAAGTTGAAAATATCCGGAAGAAAATGGGTTTATTGTCGCAACGACCATGCCCGCTACCGATGTCAATCTTCGATAATATTGCCTATGGGCCGCGTATTCACGGGATCAGGAGGAAGAAAACGCTAAATATTTTGGTTGAAAAATACCTGAAGGAGGCCGGTTTGTGGGACGAAGTGAAAGACCGGTTGAAATCACCGGCAACCAGTCTATCTATCGGGCAACAGCAACGACTTTGCATGGCTCGGGGTTTGGCCGTTAAACCCGAAATCATTCTAGGCGACGAAGCAACTTCGGCGCTCGACCCGATTTCTAGCAAAAAAATTGAAGAACTGTTCGTCAAACTGAAAGATCAGTATTCGATCGTATTGGTTACACACACGCTGCGGCAAGCCAGACGCATTGCCGATCACGTAGTGTTTATGTACCTGGGCGAAGTGGTTGAAGCTGGCCCTGCCTCCGAAATTTTCAGTAACCCAAAAGAAAAACTAACCAGGGAATATCTGGATGGATATTTTAGCTAAATCCTTAGGGACAGAAATATAAAAATCTGTATCAGAACAAATTTAAAATAGGTTCTTTCGGTTAGGCTCAGCTGACGCAAAGCATTGTTTTGATCTCTATAAATAATGTACTTTTCAGGAGTTTCAAAGTTGATACCGGTTTCTGGAAGGTGTGGTGCACGGAAAAACATTCGAATTGTCGGCTTTTGGTGGTTCGTCTCCCTATCTCCTGAAAGGTGAATTTACGGGTGACAATTCTTTTTCAGGAGAATTTATTACTCCCAGAAAAGCAACTAAAATTACCGGAACGCGCAATGCCAAAGCTGCTTTGCCCGATGCTTACAACGTAACCTATCTGAAAAGTGGGTTTTCAACCGTTACATTTTCGTTTCCAAACCTCGAAGGGAAACAAGTGTCGCTATCCGATCCGGCATATAAAGGGAAAGTAGTTATCGTCACTATTTTGGGAAGCTGGTGCCCCAATTGTCTCGACGAAAACAAGTTTTTATCCGGATCGTACGAAGGAAACCGGGGACGGGGAGTTGAAATTATTGGATTAGGCTTTGAACGGAAGAACGATTTTGAGTCGACTAAAAATCATTGACAGCCCTGAAAACAAACCTTGGCATTAAATATGAAATCCTTTTTGCCGGACAATCCGGAACGGAGTTTGCGTCGAAAGCATTGCCTCAAATAAATGGCATAGCGTCTTTCCCAACCACCATTTTTATCGACAGAAAAGGAAATGTACGGAAGATTCATTCCGGCTTTAGCGGCCCGGCAACCGGGAAATTTTACGAAGAGTTTAAAACTGAATTCAATGCCTTGATTGATGAATTAGCCGCTAAAAAATAGAATTTATAATCCCAACAAAAAAGCAGAACCAAATGATTCTGCTTTTTTGCCTGCAATTATCCTTATTTTTTTAATTGATCTTCAATCTTTTGATCGATCACCACCTGATTTGAACCCGAAACATCCCGGGCAGTAAATACCCCAAGAACAGGTTTACCATCGCTGGAAGTAAAATTACTCACAATATTGGCAGTCGGAACACTGAAAAGCGAACCGGTTGAGCTTTGGTTAATCATCTGAAAATAAAAATTATAGGCAAATTCTGAAATGGATGTTTGCTTCACCTGGATTTTGTCGTGTAATCTCAGTTTCCGATCTTCTGGCTTGTTTGTATCGTAAAAATCAGTATAAATTTCAAGCTTCGAAATGTAGTTTCCGTCCACAAATTCATCACTTGCAATAGCCAGGCGGTCAGCATTGTGAACCAGCGTATCGTTCACGAAAATGTCCCATTTGTAATAATTACCCAAGCCTTTTGGTTCTTTTCCATAGGTAAATATTCCCAAAAAACGCTTTTCACCGCGCTGCGATGGTACAACCTCAATGGAGTCAATCGGCTCAACCTTAGCGATTTTGTCTTTGGCCACCAGCGTTACGCCTTGGGTTTGTATGTTTAAAGTATATTCCCGACCTGCCACTCCAAGGTAATTTTTACCGTTTGGAACCACGTAATGACCCTGTTTTGCGGGATCTTCGGTCAGGATAATTTGATTGGCCGGAGTCGCATTGTCTGAAATTGTTACAACAGCAGCACTAATTCCTGGATAAGTTATATCCTGATCAACTTTCAGGGTTTTGTAAAGAAATACGGTTGGTTGGTCAACTGTTGTAATGTTGGCTTCTACCCCGATCAGGTTGAGTTCTTCATTACTCAGCTTTACGTCTATTACATCTTCGCACGAACTAATGATCGCAGCTAAGGCAAATATAATGAGGTATGTATAGTTTTTCATGGCTCTAGAAATTAAAATTGTAAGTAACTGATGGGATCATGCTTCCGATAATCGATAAACGGGTGGCTTCCGAAACATTTGGGTTGTCTTCATTTTGCCTGAAAGTTACGGAATAGGCATTTCTCCTTGCGTAAAGGTTGTAAATCGAGAAGTTAAGCGATTGTTTCACTTTGCGGTGTTCGTTTTTCTTAAAATCGTAGGTAAACGAAACATCCAGCCGGTGATAATCAGGAATCCGGTTGCTGTTCCGGTCGGCATAATAATAGATTGTATTTCCCTGAACGTCGTATTTGGCAATTGGGTACGATGTTGGATTCCCGGTAGCAAAAACCCAGCTTGTCGAGAAATTCCAGCGTTTGCTCAGGTCGTAGTTGGCCACTAGCGAAACATTGTGCGTGCGGTCGTAACTCGACGGATATGCCTTTCCTCCGTTGATCCCGGGAATTTTGCGCATCGACCTAGCCAAAGTGTAGCTCAGCCAACCGGTTAACCGGCCTTCCTGTTTTTTTGCGTAAAGTTCCAACCCGTAGGCATAACCGCTTCCATGCAATAATTCTGTTTCCAGGTTCTCTTTCAGGAATAATTCGGCGCCATCAATATAGTCGATCACATTTTCCATTTTTTTGTAATACACTTCAGCCGAGGTTTCGAACATGTTTTTCTTGAAATTCCTGAAATACCCCAATCCAACCTGGTTTGCAATCAGTGGCTTGATGTAAGTGCTGCTTGGCAGCCAGATATCAAGCGGGGTGGGGGAGTTGGTGTTCGAAATCAGGTGCAGGTTTTGAACCATCCGGTTGTACGATGCCTTGATCGAACTTTCCGGATTGAGCATGTATTTTAGCGCCAAACGAGGCTCCAGGTTGTGGTATGCTGGCGGGACTAATTTGCCCGATCCGTATTCGATTGTTCCAATCACTTCCTTTTCGTTTGGTTTATCCGGATTTAGGTATTGGCGTACTTTCCCTTTCCCAACTTGCTGAAAATACGAATATCTCAGGCCATATCTCATGGTTAACCTCGAACCGATGGATTGCTCGTTCGATAAGTAAACCGAGTTGTCCAGTGCATTGTAATTGGCCAGTTTTAAGTCGCTGAAATACGATTTTTCGTTGGCATCAACCTGCCCGGGCTCAAAATGATGATAAATGAGGTTTAGCCCCAGCGTTAATTTATTTTTTGAATTCAGGTACCACGAAAAATCTTGCTTGAAATTGTAGTCACTTATTTGTGAAGTCCAGTCGAATTGATCGGCTCCTGAACCCGGCACTCCTAGATTGTAGTTATATCGTGAAAAAATAAGCGATGTATTCGAAAAAAGTCTATCGGTAAACAAATGGTTCCAGCGTGCGGTAGAGGTCAGGTTTCCCCACTTCATGTAAATCGATTCGCCCACTTTGAAATAATCGTCGCCGGTGTAGGCAGAGAGATATAGACGATTTTTGGCATTGATCTGGGCGTTTGTTTTCAGGTTGAGGTCGTAAAAATACAACTGGTTTTCCTTTAACTGTTCTATTCCAATGAGTTTTCCCAGGTAGTCGGCATAAGTGCGGCGGCCCGAAACAATGAAGCTCCATTTGTCTTTGATAATTGGCGCTTCCACTGTCAGGCGGCTCGAAATGTTGCCAATTCCGCCGCTCATTCCCAATTGCTGAGAGTTTCCATCTTTCATTCGGATGTCGATGACCGATGAGGCTTTCCCGCCATATTCGGCCGGAATCCCGCCTTTGTAAACCTGAACGTCGTTAATCGCATCGGAGTTAAAAACCGAGAAGAACCCGAGTAGGTGCGACGCATTGTAAACCGGCGCTTCGTCCAGGATCATCAGGTTTTCGTCGGGACCACCGCCGCGAACATATAGGCCAGAGCTGCCTTCACCTCCATTCTGGATTCCGGGCAACAGCGTGATGCTCTTAATGATGTCGATTTCGCCCATGAACGATGGCAACTTCTTGATCATTTTTACCTGTACTTTCTCCATACTCATCTGGAGGTTTTCAACGTTCCGGTTTTTCTTTTCGCCGGTGACTACTACTTCGTCAATTTGTTTGGTCTCTTCTTCAAGCATCACGTTAAATTGCTTGCTCAAAGTGAGGTTGATTGACGGTGATTGGGTTTGGTACCCGATAAAAGAAAAGTTGACTGAATAATTCCCCGGAGCCACCGAAATGGAGTAAAACCCATAGGGATTGGTAATAACACCGGTTTTTAGTTCCGGAATATATACCGTAGCGCCAATAAGCGCTTCGCCGTTGGCTTTGTTTTTGAGGTAGCCACTTAGGGTCACAACCCCCGCAAATTCGGCCATTGCGGGTATTGCAAGAACCAAAAGGAGCATAAAAATAGAGATCTGTTTCATTGTTTTGTTTTCTGTTTTCTGAGCATATTAGGAAAAAATCATTGGGAAAATGGAATTCCTCTTTCCCAATGACAAATGACTTTTTCTGTTTTCAATAATAACATAGATTGGTTTTTTTTGAATAGGTTGCTTCCTGCCCAAAAAAATTACGCTTTAGGATTAAGTTTAACTGTTTTTTAATGGCGTGACAAAAGAATATGTTTTATGCAAAGTTGCGGAAACAAAACCTATGAATGCCCGATTTCAGTCGGTGAATGGTGGGTTCTTGTTTAACTGATCCGATGAACCCCAGTCATCGGGCCAGTTGATGTTTCGAGGCTCCTAAAAGCAGTTCAGGGCTTCACTTTGGAGTGAAACCCTGACTGAGAAAAATTCTATTTTCCAAATGATTCGGAGATCGATGAAAGATCGTTTAGGGTTAACGTCAGGTTCTGAAGTTCTTCATTGATTTTTTTTCGGATGTAATAAATCAATACCCCGAAAATTAGGATTCCTGAAACGATAATGTAGGTAAAAAATCCGGAGGATAAACTGGCTTTAAAAAGTGGTAGGAGCATCCCAAACCCAGCCACATAAAGCCCGAAGGTGATTACGGTAAACATGCCATGGATTTTCTTCCGGGTTTGGTAAAATCCTGTCAATTGTTTCAGGTAATTGCTCGAATCTTCGCTGATGTTTAGCTTCTTAAGCTGTACCGAGCTCCACCATTCAACTGCAATGCGCACACCCAGGGCGGCAACCATCAGGCCGATTCCGGCCACGAAAAGACTGCTTTTCCCGTCGGTGTACAGGGCAAATCCTACTAAAACCAGGAGTGTTGTACCAAGTACCGCTATTGTTGCGACATGTTTTCGCTGGGTATCTTTTAATCGTTTCTGCGTCAGGGCGGCTATTTCGTTGGCTTTGTTTGCCGATGCAGGAATGGTTTGGTTTTTCCACCCTGATATCATATTGTCGAATTCGTTCATTTTGTTTGGTGTTTAAATTTATTGGGCATTGTTTAGGTTGTTTTGATAGTTCTTCCGGAGTTTTTCCTTTAGCCGGTGCACTTTTACGCGAGTGTTGGCTTCGGTTAAACCCAGAACTTTTGCAATTTGCTGATGTGGAAGGCCTTCGAGGACCAGCAGGGCCAGCAGCCGGTCGGGTTCGTCGAGTTGGGCGATGCATTGGTGCAGAATTTCCTGGTCGTGCTGTTGTTGTTCGGCCGAATCGCCTTCCGGGTGACTGTATGTTTGTATCCGTTTTTCGTAGCTCTTCTTTCTCCGGATTTCGGTCAGGCAACAATTTACTGCAATTCGGTAAATCCAGGTATTGACCTGACTTTCATTTCGGAATTCATCGTGTTTTTCCCATATCCTGATAAAAACTTCCTGAACCATATCGGATGCTAATTCCATATCGCCTTTGAAATAGCCCAGGCATAAGCGGAAAACCACCGGATAATATTGATTGTAAATGGCTTGAAAGATATCTTGTTCCACTTGGTGCAGGATTATTTCGCGTTGATAAAGTTCGTTATTTCTTCTGATAGTTTTTGGGGCTGATCGTACATCACAAAATGAGCCGAGTTGTCTACAAATTTCAGGTTTTTATTTTTCAGGTTCAGGTATTGGTCTTCGTATATTTTCATGATCTGTTCTTTTGTCGGATATTTTCCTGCGGCAATGATCAGTACGGGCTGTTGAATGGTTTTGAGTGTTTCGCGTAAATCGGTACGCAACAGTTCAGTGTAGCCATACACGTAAGTTTTGCGATCAGCCATCATCATCCAATCAACAATTTGTCGTTGACGGGTAGTGTCAGAGCACATATTGGCGGCCATTTGTTTCTGCATCGCTTTAAAATCCGGGATATTCATGGCCAGAAGCTTTTGGTTGTAAGGATTGTCGAAGGTGATGTACTCCGGCTTGTAATTTGGGATCATCATTATGCCGATACAGGGCAACATTTCAACAACAACCAGTTTCTTAATGTTGTTACGCAGTTCGGCACAAAGCATCAGGCCAAATGTTCCGCCAATGCTGTGGCCTACTACAGTCACATTTTCAAGATGCTTGGCGGAAATGTACTGGAAGATCGCCTGCTCAACAGTCGAAAGCCAGAGTGTATCTAGCGGTTGAACGCCGTCAAATCCGGCATATGTTACAACATGGCATTCATGATCTTTTTTCAGTACTTCAACCATCTGGCTCCAGACACTTCCCGGACAGCCGAATCCAGGTAGGAAAACAAGCGGCGAACCTTTTCCGGTTACTTCAATACGAATGGCACTTTTTTGAGCAAACGTCGACACGACAAGGCTTGCAAGTAATAGGGCAAAAATGAATCTTTTCATTGTTCTATTGTTTTAAAGTTTGCCTTTTGATGCAGCCGATTTTTGTTTGTTACAAATGCACGTTCACTTTCTACATAAAAATTTTCTACCAGCGAAACCCACAAAAAACAAATCAGGGCTTCACGTTGCGGTGAAACCCTGACTGAAAAGCAATTTCCAAACTTTTTAACTTGAAATTGCTTTAAGATTTAGATAACCAACATTTTGCTATAGTTCTTTGAAGAAAAATAATTCTCCTTCAGCATTAACCTGCAAAACAATATTCTTTTTGTCTTTTGAGAGTTCAACAAAATAGTTATCGGCATCGCTAAACTGAGTATCATAAAAAAACATATCCGATTCATTTGCTTCATTGTCATCAAAGAAAACAACTCTCCCAATTTTATAATCTTTATATTTTGCTTTGATCTCTTTTTGAGACTTTATTGGCAGGTCCGTAAATGATTTAATCATAGTTGTTCCAACAAGTTTTGAATAAAAATCATAATAGGCTTTCATTTCTTTTCCGTCTTTGGTGAATACAGCCTCATCTAAATAAACGGCCCTTTTCCATTTTACGTTCGGAACATCACCAAAATCGGCATGAAAGGCAGTCTTTGTCTCTTCTGTTATTGCATTTCCTTCAAGCTTATGGAGTTCCTTCCTTTCGGTTTTTATCCCCTTCTTTTCAGTTCTAACTTCTTTTTTCTGATTTTTAATTTCCGACTTAATTTCTTTTTTGATTTCCTGCGCAGGAAGTTGAACAAAAGCCAATGCAAACATGGCAGTCATTGATAACATAGCTAACTTTTTCATGATAATTTTTTTAGGTGTTTAAACTGAACAACTTTTACAATTAAGACCAATATGTTTTAATTTGGTTTACTGAAAATCAGCATTTTAACTATATTTAACGGCCATAAACTTTTGTTCACATTAGGTTTTGCGGATAATTGGTTTTGCTATTTTACAATGCAATAAAAACAAGTCAGGGCTTCACTTTGAGTGAAACCCTGACTAAGAAATGTATGTTTTATGGATTAGAACAGTTTCCTGAACCCAATCACATCCTTTACTTCGTTGAGTGTTCTTTGTGCCGATTCTCTTGCACGTTCAGCTCCCATTCGGGCAACTTTACCTAAATAAGCTTCATCCTTCAGGATTTCCAGAATGCGTTCGCGGATTGGCGAGGTAAAAGCAATTATGTCTTCCGCAAGCTGTTTTTTCAGGTCTCCGTAACGGATGCTGCAATCGTTGTAAGCCGCATCAAAATGGCTGACCACCTCAGGTGTTGAAACAATTTTCAGAAGGGTAAACAGGTTTTCTACGGCTTCAGCTTTTTTGCTGTTTGGTTCAAGTGGACCAGCATCGGTTACTGCACGCATCACTTTTTTGCGGATGTCTTTCGGATCTTCAACCAGGAAGATCCCGTTTCCTTCCGATTTGCCCATCTTTCCGCTGCCATCCAGCCCCGGAACTTTAATCATGTCGCCGCCATCGAAGGTAAACGGTTGTGGCAATGGGAACAATTCGCAGTTATACATGCGGTTGAAACGTCCGGCAAACTTGCGGGCCATTTCGAGGTTTTGCTCCTGATCTTTTCCAACCGGAACAAATTGTGCTTTATGGATGATGATGTCGGCAGCCATCAAAACCGGATAGGTTAGCAAGCCGGCATTCACGTTTTCAGGATTTTTACGGGCCTTTTCTTTAAACGAAGTGGTTCGTTCCAATTCGCCCAAATAAGCATTCATATTCAGAAAGGCATACAATTCAGATACTTCGGGGACATCGCTCTGGATAAAAATGGTCGATTTCTCAGGATCGATCCCGCAAGCAAGGTATTCGGCCAACACCTGTTTTACACCCGACTGAAGATTTATCGGAGTTGGATGCGTGGTAAGCGAATGAATATCGGCAATGAAAAAATAGCAGTTGTAATCTTCCTGCATTTTCAAAAAGCTACGCACTGCACCAAAATAATTTCCGAGGTGCAAATTTCCGGTTGGCCTGATGCCGCTGACAACGATCTGTTTGGTCATGATTTTCAATTCAGTTCAATGGGCAGCAAAAATACACTAACAATTTTCAATTCACAAGAAATGCAGAAAAAGTTCCAAGTTTCAAATTAATTGTTTAACCGCAGAGGTATCGCAGAATTACACCGAGTTTTTAGTTCTGGATTGTTATCTTGAATGTGTTTTTCAACCATGTATTTGAATGCTTCTTCAAGTCCATCGACTGTTGTTGACTCAAAAGTTACTAAATCATTGGTTCCTTCAATTTTACCAAAAAAATCTGGTCTTTGGAACTGAAATTTACTGATCCGATAAAACCTTTGTATTTCAATACGTTTGCCATAATCCGTTATAAATAAATATCGTAATTGTTATCAATTAAAGATTACTAAGTCACCTTGTCTTATAAAATATTGTAAATGACAGCAGTATATACATGATCGTAATGAAATAGTAAATTGACTTGTTTTTTTTAGTTTCAAATTGTTTTACAACTCCGATATAGCGTTTTTTTCGATAGAAAAGTGCAATTAAGACACTACATACAACTACAACAATCAGATAAAAAAGTCCTGGAATTCTTTTCATTTCTTCAGCTGAATAAAAAGACAAAATGTTTGCAGCTAAAGTCAAAGTCAAGACAAAAATAACTCCGATTATTGAATTGCCTTTATTACCTGGTCTGCCATCATCAATAGCCTCAAAAAACAGATAGATTGAAGAAAATATGTTATCAAAAAGTTTCATAATTTATTTTGAGTGAATTTTTCCCTGAGTTCTCTATGGTTAAGCCAAATTCGCTACAACATCAGCAACCCATTCTCCCGCAGTTCCTTTATCGCCGGGCTGTTCCAGAAGAGTACAAAATCGTCGCCAGTATGTTGTTCGAAGCTCTTTTCGAGTTCGCCAAAGGTGGTTTGTGCCTGATTGTAAACTGAAAGCCCTGGAATCTGAGCGAATAACCATTCGCCTTCAGCCTGTTTAAGCTGAATCACCAGATCGTGCTTTTTGTTGCTGAAGGAGAGTTCGGTCATTTCGAAGGTGTGGTTTTTCTTCTTTTTGGTGAAGGTGCGAATGGAAGGGATTCCACCCAGCCAAACGATTTTGGTACTGGGGCTGGCCAGTTCAAAAGCCTGTTCGTCAATGGCTTCCTGAATATATTTTGGCGCAACCGTAGTTTTCGGAACCTTAAACTCGAACCAATCCTGAAGCGGAAACTCGAAGCATATACCATGCATGTAGTTAAAAAGCGATTTTTTGAGTCCTTCGCTAAACCGTTCGTGATCGGTTCCGGTTGGGTCGGTATGAATCAAATCATTGTTGGCAAATGTTCCGGGTTTTTCGTTTTCAATTTTTACCTTGAATTGGCTAGGATTCATTCCAACCGGACTGTGCGCTGTCATGGCAAACTGATGCCAGAAGCCCGATTGAATGACTCCGGCTTCGAATAACTGACGAACGACTTCCAGCGAATCGATGGTTTCCTGCGCGGTTTGGGTTGGGAAACCATACATCAGATAAGCATGAACCATGATTCCGGCACGGGTGAAATTGTCGGTGACTTTGGCAACTTTCGAAACGCTCACGCCTTTGTTGATCATGCCCAGCAGTCGGTCGGAAGCAACTTCCAATCCTCCGGAAACCGCGATACAGCCGGATTCCTTCAGTAGAAGGCATAAATCGTAGGTAAAACTTTTTTCGAAGCGGATGTTGGTCCACCAAACCACCGTAAGTTTGCGGCGAATGATTTCCAAAGCCAGAGCCCGCATCAAAGCTAGAGGTGCGGCTTCGTCGACAAAGTGGAAGCCGATTTGCCCGGTCTGGCGGATCAATTCTTCGATTCGGTCGCACAAAACCTGCACCGTATTTGGTTCATAACGTCGGATGTAGTCGAGCGAAGTATCGCAAAACGTGCAGCGTCCCCAGTAGCAACCGTGCGCCAGTGTGAGTTTGTTCCAACGGCCATCGCTCCACAGGCGGTGCATCGGGTTCACAATTTCGATCACCGAAAGATAACTGTCCAGTTGGAAATCGGAATAGTCCGGAGTTCCGGATTCAAATTGCGAAAAGTCGGCTTGAGTGGAACCATTCAGGTAAACCACTTCGCCGTTTTCCAATGCAAAAGTGCGCTTCAGATCGGCTTTTTCGCGTTTTCCGTCAAGGTATTCAACTAGGTTCAGGATTGGCGCTTCGCCATCGTCGAGTAAAATAAAATCGAAGTATTCGAAAACCCGGGGATCACTCAGCGAGCGAAGTTCGGTATTTGGGAAACCGCCGCCCATCGCGATTTTTAGTTCAGGATATTGCTTTTTAAGGTATTGGGCGCACTTGAATGCACTGTATAAATTTCCGGGGAAAGGAACTGAAAAAGCCACCAATGTGGGCTGCGAGAGTTCGATTTTCTCCTGAAGGAGTTTCAGCAATATACTATCGATAAAACTATCAGGTTTTTGTAGCTCATCATTAAGTTCATCAAAGGAATTGGCTGATCGCCCCAACCGTTCGGCGTAGCGGCTAAACCCAAAATGCGGATCGACGGCTTCCACAATCAAATCCGACAAATCTTCGAGGTAAAGGGTAGCCAGGTGTTTGGCCTTGTCTCGGTTTCCCATCGTCCCGAATGCCCATTCGAGGTCTTCGGTCTGTGCAAAGCGCGCGGCTTCGGGCAAATAGTTTCCTTCGCAAATCACGTGAGCCAACGTAACATTCTTCTCCTGCAAAAAAGCAATCACCGGGTCGATGGTTTGGATGTAGCTTTCGCGCAGGTTGAAAATGCGCTGGCTGTTAGCGGAAAGTCCGAAGTCCGAAGCCCGAAGCCCGGAGAAAAGGGAAGTGAGTCCTTCAGAAGAAAACAACTTCAGGATAACTTCAATTCCCAGATCGCACTGAAAAGAGGCGATATTCTGCGTATTCAGAAACCCTTTCAGGTAGGCCGTTGCCGGATACGGTGTATTCAGTTGGGTAAACGGCGGTGTGATGAGAAGTACTTTTTGACTCACGATTCAATATTTGTTTCAGGTAAAAATACAATAAAAGATGCAATCTGGTTGGATAGTCAGGGTTTCACTTAAAGCGAAGCCCTGACTAAGTATTTTATACGTTTGCAATAAAAGGCGATTTCCTGAAATAGGTTTCATCGGTAAGTTGCGCAACTAGAAAATCGGCAATGTTACTGGCACATATCTTATTCCCAGGGCAATCTTCCAGATTTACGGACAATTCGCCTGAAGATTCTGAAAACTCGATGAAAGGAACCCGAACCAAGGTCCAGTTTAGCTCGCTTGCTGACAAAATGGAATATGCTTTTTGCCTGTCGGCTTGGATTTCCGGAAAGTTCGCTTTCATCCACTCGGTAGCCAGACTGGTTTCTTTGCCTTTTTTGTCGAATGGTGTATCAACGTTTATCCCAGCCAATGAGATGAAACGATTGATTTCTAATTTATTCATGGCTTCCAGCACGTTTGTCACAGCCCTGGTGGCTACCAGTGGCTCGCCCGGTCGCTGGCCAACTGTGCTGATTATGGCGTGGCAACCTTGAACCAAATTGCTGATTGCTTCAGGATCGGTTGCGTCACCTTTGATAATCTCAATTAACGGACTTTTGATTTGGAATTCTTCAGGTTTCCGGAGAAGCAGTTTGATTTGAAAACCCCCGATCTATTAAATTAGTTACCAGATATTTGCCGGTACGGCCACCGCCGCCAAGAACTGCAATTTTTATTTCTTGTTTCATAATTCTTCTTTATAAATTTTGACAATAATCTAACATTCATTTCACTTTTTAGTGAAACGAAATCAGCAGAATAGACTTGGACTGCTGCCTTGAATCAATATTTATAAAGAGAGTTTAATGGTGCAAAACTACGAAAAATATTTGCAGGAAGAACCTTCAAAATGACATGAAAAAATCTGGAGAGTCCGGAGAATGGAATGGAGAGGTGGGGAAAGAAACAGATCTTCTAAAATCTCAGAACTTTCCTAACTTTACCGGTAAGTCAAGATTCCGTTTTCCCCGGGAATCACTAAAAATTGAACCATGAACGATGCCCTCTCCTTCGGACTTTTGTGTTTTACTTCATTCTTCACGTTGATCAACCCACTCAGTACCATGCCGGTTTTTATGACCATGACTGCCGGTTTGAGCGAAAAGGAACGAACCCAAACGGCACGGAAAGCATCCATTGTTGCCTTGATCACCATCATCATTTTTGCTCTGTCGGGGCAATTGCTCTTCAAATTTTTCGGTATTTCGGTTAACAGCTTTAGGGTCGTTGGCGGCGTCATCTTTTTTATCATGGGCATGGACATGCTTCAGGCTCGTCTCGGACAGGTAAAAATTAAAGATTCGGAAGTGAAAACTTACGTCAACGACATTTCGGTAACACCGCTGGCCATCCCGATGATTTGCGGCCCCGGCGCTATAACCAACTCGATCGTATTGATGGAAGATGCCTCGACCCTGACCCGAAAAATTGTTCTTTTTGGTATGATTTTGTTGGTCATGTTTATCACCTACCTCGTTTTTTACAGTTCGTCGCGCATTCTCAAAATACTTGGGCAAACCGGTATCAACGTGATGATGCGCCTGATGGGATTGATTGTAATGGTGATCGCAGTCGAGTTTTTCTTCAGTGGGCTAAAACCTATCATCCTCGATATGATTAAAGGCTAATTGTTACTGATATTTTTCAATGTAAATGGTCACTTTGTTCACGCAAGCCTCAAAATCTTTTTTAAGTTCTTGTTCCCAGAAACGCATTACCGCCCAACCACTTTCTGTAAGCAACTGATTGTTCAACCTATCCCTTTGCATATTGCGTTCTATTTTTGGAATCCAAAAATCGCGGTTTTAATTTAATTGATTAAATTTGAATCATATATAATTCAATGAAAAATGGATTCTACGCATTTTAAAAATCTGTTTGATACCTTAAACCAATCGTTGGTAAAAGTTATTAAAGAAAAGATTGGGAGGCATAATATTTGGCCATTAGAAGCAGAAGTTCCACTGTTAATTTTTAATCCGATAAATGGTGTTGAAAAAAAATTGAGAAAAATTAAAAAACTTACATCTGAATCTGTTCTTTTTAATGATGACATCACTCTTGATTTGACTGAAATTAATGACTTTAATGATTTGATACTAATCTTAAAATACATAGAAGACTGGTTGGAAAAAAGGAAAACAGAATCGATTCAAATAGAATGGAGTATTCAGGATTTTGAAGAACGAGCAACAGAAATCGAGGAAAGGGAAAATAAGCAAATATTATATGATCGTGCTAAATTTCAATTTGCATTGAAGATGTTAAAAAAGCATCATGACTGCAATTGGGGCATTACTTGGGATCATATTGATATTAATCTCAATGAGTATTGTACTCTTGATTTAAAGGAGTAAAACATAGTGAATAGCAATATATAAATAAATCTAAATGAAGAAACTTCCTTCAAGAATTGAATTGATGGCTCCAACCATTGACGCAATTAGCCAACTCGGTGGTTCTGCAAATACTGATGAAATTTATGAGAAGATTGTAGAAAATCTTAAACTATCAGATGCTTTGCTTGAAATAACAAACGGAAAGACAGGTCAATCAGAATTAAAATATAATCTTGCCTGGGTTAGAACTGTTCTTAAAAATCAAGGTTCTATTTCAAATATTGGGAAAGGAATATGGATACTTGGTGATAATGGGCCAGTAAAGCCTAAGGCTTCAAAGGTATCAAAGATTAACAAAGCAGATGAGAAAGAGGCAGATGAAGAGGTTGCAGATGAAGAAAGATGGAAAATATCTGCTATTGAGATTATTACGGAAAAAATGTCTCCTGCTTCTTTTGAACGTTTAATTCAAAGAATATTGCGAGAAAAGGGTTTTACTCAAGTAGAAATTACAGGAAAATCGGGTGATGGAGGAATCGATGGTAGAGGAATTGCAAAAATAAATGGTATTCTAAGTTTTCATATTATTTTCCAATGCAAACGATATAAAGGTAAGGTTCCCTCAAGTGATATTCGAGATTTTAGGGGGGCGATGGTAGGAAGAACGGACAAGGGTTTATTTATAACTACTGGTACTTTTACCAGAGAAGCTATCAGGGAGGCAAACAGGGATGGTGCTCCAGCAATCGATTTAATGGATGGAGAAAAGCTTGCTGAGAAATTAAAGGAATTGAAGTTAGGCATTGAGATTGAACTAAGAGAGCATATTACAGTTAATGAAAAGTGGTTTGAAGATTTTTAAGGCATTCATTTATGCTGTTCTGTTAATATTTATTTGATGTTCTCCCCGGTTTTATAGATTATTGTTCCGCAGGCAAATATCGATTTGAGGACAAATCTAAGCTTAAGGATTTTTTCAATTCAGCATTTGGATAATTATAATCTTCTCCTTTTCATTATAATTCCTACTTTTGCTGCGACTTGGTTGACGAGCTTCCTGTTTCGGAAGTAAGTCTGAAAAGGGAATCCGGTTTGATTCCGGAGCTGTACCCGCAGCTGTAAGCCTTAGTAAAAACTTTTTGCAATCCCCGCCACTGTTTCGATTCGTCGCGACGGGAAGGCCGCAAAAAGTGAGGTGAGCCAGAAAACCTGCCAGTTCAAAATCAATGTAAGTCGAATCTTCGGGAAAAAAGATCGGTGATGGGCAGCTGCTGTTTCCATTTCATTTCTTCCGGAATAACATTTTTGTATGATGCAACTATTTTCGTCGTGGAGTGGCGGTAAAGACTGTATGTTGGCGCTTTATCGAATCCAAAAATCAGAAACTCATCAGGTAAAAGTTCTCCTGAACATGTGCGATGCCGACTCAGATATTTCGCGTTCGCACGGAATCAGGCAGGAGTTGGTTGTTCGGCAGGCCGAAGCACTTGGTATTGAGCTACTTCAGCCCAAAACAGACAGGGCCGGTTACGAGCAAAATTTCAAAAATGCCATCTTTAAACTGAAAGAGCAGGGCATAACCGGTGGGGTATTTGGCGATATTTATCTTTGGGAACATCGTCATTGGATTGAACGGGTTTGTTCGGAGTGCGGCATTGAAGCAATCTTCCCGTTGTGGGATAATCCGGTGAGCGAACTGGCTGCCGAAATCATCGGAGAAGGCTTTAAAACCCTGACCGTTTCGGTTAATGCCAAACAACTGACCGAAGATTTTCTGGGCCGTGTTTACGATTCGGCATTCGTTGAAGAACTCTCGAAAATTGAGGGCGTTGATGTTTGTGCCGAGTTGGGCGAGTTTCACACCTTTGTGTACGATGGGCCTAACTTTCGTCATCCGGTTTCTTTTCAGAATGGGGCCGTCAGTTTCCGCGACAGCCATTGGTTTTTGGAGATCATTTAATGCATGGTGTAGGGTCAATCCTTTGTGATTGACCTGTTTCAATATCAAAATTATTACAAATGAAAAAATCACATATTATTCTGATTGTCATCCTGATTTGCCAGTTTGCGGTTTCGGCTCAGGAAGCCAAACGCATCGTTTCGCTGGTTCCATGGGTAACCAAAAGCATTTATCTGATGGGCGAGAAGGAAAAACTGGTGGGTTGCACCAGCTATTGCCCGGTTGAAGCTTCAGACAATATTCCGGTAGTAGCCTCGGCAATGAGTGTTAATCTTGAAAAAACGTTGACTCTTAGGCCTGACATTGTTGTTGCTTCGTCGTTAATCAAGCCTGAAACCATCGACAATTTGAAGAAGCTTGGACTAAAAGTTGTTTACTTGCCTTATCCGAAATCATTTGAAGAAATCTGTTCCTATTTTATTCAGATTGGCGAATTGGTTGGTCAGGGCGCAAAAGCTAAAAGTATTGTAGCTCAGCAAAGAGAGCGCCTGGCGGGCTTGAAAGCGAAAGTACCAGCCGGAAAAAATCCTAACGTTTTTATCCAGATTGGCGCCAAACCTTTATTTGGTGCCGTTCCTGATACGTTCATGGACGATTTTATCCGGTTTTCAGGAGGGAAAAATATTGCTACTGGATTAAAAATTGGCAGTGTAACCCGTGAATTTGTTCTCACGCAGAATCCAGATGTCATTTTTATTGTGACGATGGGGATTGTGGCTGAGGAAGAAAAAGATGTCTGGCTGAATTATCCTGCATTGTCGGCGAGCAAAAGCAAGAAGATTTTTATTCTGGATGCCGATAAAACCTGTAGTCCAACGCCCATTTTGTTTGTGGATGCGCTGGAAGAAATGATCAAACTGATGTACAAGTAAAGCGACTCATCACATGATCAACGGACATGGCGATGACCGTCATCTTTTTCAAACGATGCTTCGAACCGACTTCAGTTCAAATGTTTGGTTCGAAGGTACTCCTCCAGAACTAATCTGTCATTTACAGCAAAACCTGCATTTGATTGGGAATTATCCTGAACCCGATGCAAGTGATTTGTGCCGGAGAATTGCAATCTTTCATGAGGTAAATCCGGATCAGGTTTTGGCATTTAACGGTTCGGTCGAGGCATTCTACACCGTTGCAATGGCTTTTCGGAAAGCAGTTTCTGCCATTCTATATCCTGCTTTTTCAGAGTACGAAGATGCCTGTCGTTTGCACCGGCATATACCTTCATTTTTCAGGAATGAAGAAACTGCACGAGCACTAAATTCAGGAGCAAACCTGTTCTGGATTGGGAATCCAAACAATCCCGACGGACATATTTTCAGTTTTCAGGAGATTAAGGAATGGCTAATCAAATATCCGAATACTATTTTTATAATCGACGAGGCTTATGCTGCGTTTATTCCCGAGTTTCAATCGACCATCCCGTTAACCAAGAAATATCCGAACCTGATTGTCATCTGTTCGCTTACGAAATGCTGTGCCATTCCAGGTTTGCGGTTGGGCTATGTGGTTACTTCAGTGGAACTGGCAGAACGACTTCGGAAATTTCAGCAGCCTTGGTCGGTAAATGCTTTGGCGCAGGAAGCCGGCAAATTTCTGATTGGGCATTTAAGCGATCACCCTGTTGATGCTCGAACAAACCGGCAGTTGTCGATGGAGCTTCAACAATCGATTGGTGAAATAGCTGGATTCCGGGTTATTCCTGCCAGAACTCCGTATTTTCTGGTTGAAATGCTATCGGGAACTGCCGCTGAACTGAAAGAATTTCTCATTCAGGAACACGGCATTCTGATTCGGGATGCCTCCAATTTCAGAGGTTTAAACGAACGGTTTTTCAGGGTTTGTACCAGAAGCAAAGAAGATAACCAGTTATTGATTGCAGGTTTGAAAAACTTTAAGCAATTGAAATGACACCCGAACAGCTTATTATCATCCCACTTCTCATCGGCTTTTTGCTCGACACCTTGTTGGGCGATCCGATTTGGTTACCGCATCCAATCAGGCTCTTCGGTAACTCCATCGATTTTTTTACTGAAAAACTGAATTCAGGAAGATATCGCAGAACGAAAGGAGCTGTAATGGCAATCGGATTAATTGCCGTTACTTTTAGCTCTGTTTGGTGGTTGCTTCATTTCTCTAAATCCGTCGAGCAGTTGTATATTGGATTAGCCGGCTTGGGCGTTTTTTATGGATTGGCAAACCGAAGCCTGATTTCCGAAGCATACAAAGTGATTTTGGCATTAGAAACACGCGGTCTGCAAGCCGGTCGCGAACAACTGAGCTACATCGTGGGGCGCGAAACCAAAAACCTGAATAATCAGCAAATTCGAACAGCGGTACTCGAAACACTGGCCGAAAACCTCAGCGACGGGGTGATTGCCCCGCTGTTTTTTTATGCGCTTGGCGGAGTTCCGGCGATGCTGGCCTACAAAATGGCCAACACGCTCGATTCGATGATTGGCTATAAAAATGATCGGTTTCACCAGTTTGGATGGTTTGCAGCGCGTTTCGATGACCTGTTGAATTTCGTCCCGGCTCGAATTACTGCTTTGCTGATGGTTGTTCTCAGTTTTAGCTGGCGTGGATTGGTGTATATTTTCCGCTACGGGCGCAAGCACAGTAGTCCCAACGCTGGATACCCAGAAGCCGTGCTGTCCGGAATCCTGAATTGCCGGTTTGGCGGCCCGAATGTGTATCATGGCACTTTGGTCGAAAAACCATACATCGGAAAGCACATCAGAAAAATTACGAACCACGATTTTTACAAAACCTGCGTTTTGAATTTCTTCACTTGTTTGGTGATGATTGGATTGATTTGTGTTGCTGTGATATTTTTTCACCAAGGATAATTCAGATTCTCGCAGATAGTATAATTTCTATCTTCTTAATCTGTATCAATTTAACTTGAAACTGCATTTTGTCTCTTTCAAAATTTCATGTTTATCTGTGTTTATCTGTGCAATCGGTGGTAAATAATTTTTACTTTTGTCTCCGGAAATGGTTCCAGAGTTGGTTAACGCCAACAAGGACTAATAGGGAATCCGGTGAAAAACCGGAGCTGTACCCGCAGCTGTAAACCTTAATTCAAACTTTTTGAAACTCCTGCCACTGTCCCGGTTCTGGGATGGGAAGGCCTCAAAAAGCAAGGTGAGCCAGAAGACCTGCCAATTCCGTTATCGTTAATCATAGCTTTCGGGATAAAAGCAATGGGGTGATCGTTTTCATCTAATTTATCCATTTGTTCCTTTTTTGTCAGCCCGGGATGTATCGGGGAACATGCTGAAAGTTTATGGTCGACATTTTTTAATGTTTAACCATAAAAAACTGTTATGAATTTTAAACAAATAACCTTTGTTTGCATGGGATTGCTCTGCTCTTTAGGCGCTGCAGCCGACATGCTCGACTCAACCAAAGTGTATCCAATCCAGGAAGTTACCGTTCATGCTTCGCGCATGGAACGCAAATTGAAAGACCTTCCGCAAAAAGTTGAGATTATTCCTCAAAGCCTCATCAAATCGTTGCCGGCCGAAAACCTGGCCGAGGTGCTTAAACGTACCACCAACCTCGATATCATTCAGTACCCCGGACTATCTGCTGCCATTGGGATGCGCGGTTTTTCGCCAAGCGCCCACGCACGCAGCTACACCCTGTTGCTCATCGACGGAAAGCCTGCCGGAACGACCAATCTGGCAACCATCGATCTCGACAACGTCGAGCAAATCGAAATCGTTAAAGGTTCGTATTCAGTACTTTACGGCTCGGATGCCATGGGTGGCGTGGTCAACATCATTACCAAACGCGGCAGTGCTGTTCCAGAAGGCCATGTTTCTGTGGAATCCGGAAGTTTTGGTTACCGGAAACTTTCAGGAAATTTCACCGGAAATTCAGGAACAAAACTGACTTATGGCTTGGGATACAGCCGTCAGGAACAAACCAAAGACTACCGGATTGGTCAGAAAAACCTTCTAAAAATCTCGGATGTCGATAAACTCATTCTGGATAAGGCTTCGTATGGCGATGCGATGGACAACTCGCAGTATGAGCTGAATTCGGCCAATGCGTTTTTGAATTACGACATCAGCAAGCAGTGGAAAATTGATGCTGAAGGAACTTACACCTTTGCCTACGATGTGGAAACTGCCGGAAACTATTGGGGAACCTACGGACAAAGCAAAAAAGATGTGAACCGCCTGAACCTTTATGTGACGCTGGAACAAAACAGCGCGAAGAACAGTTTCCGGTTCAGCCCGTATTACACCAACGACCAAAATCCAAATTATTCCGACAACACCGACAAGGTCTTCATCAGCTTTAAAAGTACGGTCAAGGAGTCGGGATACCAACTTCAGGACAATTACAACCTGGGTAAGCTGAATGTGTTGGTTGGAACCGACCTGAAGGTTTACGACTACGTTTCGAACCGTTTCTCGGCCATTGGAACGCCTGCCGATCCGTACAAGCCGAACAATAAATTCACCAACGTGGCTGCTTTCACGCAACTGGCTTATTCGGCGAAAAATCTGGATTTGAATGCTGGCGTTCGCTACGACCACTTTACTTATCACATTGATGCCAACGAAGGGCTGAAAGCCCCGGAAGCCGATGCCAATTACAATACGGTGAATCCATCGGTTGGTGCTCAATATCAATTCCTGAAAAATTTCAAGGCTCACGCTTCGTTTGGAACGGCTTTTTCGGTTCCCGATGCGTTTAAAGTGGCTGGAAAATATACCGTTTCAGGAAAATCGTATGTCGGAAATCCGGACCTCGATCCGGAGAAATCGCGGACAACCGACTTCGGGGTGGGCTATTCGTCAGCCAAAAACAGCCTGAGATTGGATGTTTCGTATTTCCAAACCCTGCACGACCACAAGATTGTGGAAGAGAAGATGGCCTCGGGCGAATACACCTATATGAATGCCAACAACTCGAAGATGGAAGGAATTGAGTTGATGTCGTCGTTCAACCTGGGGCAATTCCTTCCGGAAAGACCTGAGCTGGAAGCTTACATCAATTTTACCTGGATTCTGAAAAACGAATTTACGCAACTGGTGGGCACCGAAATACTGACCCGCGACATGCAATATGTACGGAAAGCCAACGGCAACTTTGGCTTGAACTACCGTCACGACAGGATCAGCATGCGTCTGAACAGCCGTTTCATTGGTTCGCGCCTCGAAAAAGATTGGTTTGGTGCACAGCGTTCGGGAATTGTGGCGACCGATTATTATACCCAAGGAGGCTATACAGCATCCGACAAAATCCTGCAGCATCCGGAATACCTGCTGTTCGACTATTCGATTGGTTATGCATTCAACGAAAAGGTGAATTTCGGCATCACGGTTTCCAACCTTCTGGATGAAAACTATTCGGAAAAAGACGGGTACAACATGCCCGGAAGAAGCATTGTCGCCAAACTGGCTTATACATTTTAAAGCTCAATAAACACGAAGAACGCAAAGGACGGCACAAAGAACACAAAGGGAAAATATAATCTAAAGCGTTGTGTCCTTCGTGAAAAACCTTCGTGTCCTTCGTGGTTAAAAACCCAGATATCATGGCTCAAATCACATTCATCACTGGTGGTGCCCGTTCAGGGAAAAGCAGTTTCGCCCAGCAAATGGCCGAGTCGGCCAGTCCGAATCCGGTTTACCTCGCAACTGCCCGGGTGTGGGACGAAGATTTTCGCCTTCGCATCGAACGGCACCGGAACGACCGTGGACCGCTCTGGATCAACATGGAGGAAGAGAAGCAGCTTTCGGCCTGCAAGGTTGAGGGGCAAACCGTTTTGCTCGACTGCATCACCTTGTGGCTGACCAACATCTTTTTCGACAATCAGTTCGACATCGACAGTTCGCTCGAAGAAGCCAAAGCCGAATGGAACCGTTTTGTACAAAAAGACATGGACCTGATTGTGGTCAGCAACGAGCTGGGCATGGGCGTTCACCCCATAGAAGAATCGGCCCGCAAATTTGCCGACCTTCAGGGTTGGATGAACCAACACATTGCACAACAGGCCAGCGAAGTTTTCCTGATGATCTCCGGAATACCAGTAAAAATCAAGTGATCAGTCGCAATATTCTGTGGTTTTGAACCACAATAGGCACATAGGCCACATAGAAATTTTGTAATAAATTACCCTGAAAGGGTTGAATATCAATAGCTCTTGGTGAAGTAAGACGAAACCCAGGGTGATAAACGAGGTTTGCGCAGCCGTCTGCGTGATGAAGACAGAAAGAGAGAGAATCATCTTTCGGACGGAACAGCGGGAACATCATTGGGATCGTCAGGGCTTCACTTTGAGTGAAACTCTGACGATAACGAGTAAAGCCCTGACGATAAGCGACAATTTTGACAACAATTACAACAACGACAACATTTTATACATCAACACATGACTTTAAAAGAACAACTCAAACACAAAATCGATTTCAAGACCAAGCCGCTGGGTGCGCTTGGATTACTTGAGGACCTCGCCCTACAAATCGGGCAAATCCAAAACACGCTGACTCCGGAGATCAAAAATCCAACATTGCTGGTTTTTGCAGCCGATCACGGGTTGACCGACGAAGGAATTAGCCCGTTTCCAAAAGATGTGACCTGGCAGATGGTGATGAACTTTGTGGCCGGAGGCGCTGCCATCAACGTATTTTGTCGCCAGAATGGTATTAAACTGAAAGTGGTGGATGCCGGTGTCGATTTCGACTTTCCAGGCGATGCGCCAATTGTCAACGCGAAAGTGACCCGTGGATCTCGCAACATGCGCCATGAACCGGCCATGACTTCCGAAGAATGTTCCATCGCCATTCAGAAAGGCCGCGAACTGGTGAACCTCGAAGCCGAAATCGGCTGCAACATCATCGGCTTTGGCGAAATGGGAATTGGTAATACATCTGCTTCTTCGCTCTTGATGCACCGTTTTCTGAATATATCGATTGAAGAATGCACTGGTGCCGGAACGGGTTCGCACGGCGAGCAGTTGAGACACAAAATTCAGGTTCTGAAGGAAGTTTCGGAGAAATACGATCCGCAAACTCCGGAAGAAACACTGGCAACTTTCGGAGGACTGGAAATAGCCATGATGGTGGGTGCCATGCTCGAAGCCCGCGACCAAGGCATGATTCTGCTGATTGATGGTTTTATTGCAACAGCGGCTGCATTAACCGCTATCCATATTAATCCTGAAGTACGCGATAATTGTGTATTTTGTCATTCGTCAGATGAGCGTGGCCACAAACTGATGCTCGAGCAGTTGGAGGCACGCCCAATGCTTCATCTCAATTTACGGTTGGGCGAAGGAACCGGTGCCGCTTTAGCATTGCCTTTGGTTCAGGCAGCTGTTAATTTCCTGAACGAAATGGCAAGCTTCGAATCAGCCGGAGTGGCGAATAAAGATTAGAATCCTGAATGTTGGAATTGAAAATATCCAATAATGAATAACCAATTGCCAAGGACCAGACTTGGAACTTGGAATTTGAAACTTGAAACTGATTTATCATGCAAAAACAACTGCACATATTCCTGAATGCCATCATGTTTTACACACGCATTCCGGTTCCTAAAAGCCTGCCGTATTCCGATGAGATTTTAAACAGATCGACTCGTTTTTTCCCGTTCATAGGCTGGATTATAGGCGGAATTGGTGCGATAGTTTTCTATGGTTTGCAGTTTGTTTTTCCTCCTGAATTGGCTATTCTGTTGAGTATGCTGGCAACCATTTTTGCAACCGGAGCTTTTCACGAAGATGGCTTTGCTGATTTTTGCGATGGTTTTGGCGGCGGTTATACCCGCGAACGAATCCTCACCATCATGAAAGACAGCCGTATCGGCACTTATGGCAGCATTGGCCTGATTGGTATGCTAGCCACCAAATTTATGAGTCTGAATGCCATCGAAGTTGCCAAAATTCCGCTGGTTCTTCTGTCAGGACACTCGCTAAGTCGGTTGATGCCCATTCTTGTTATTTATACTTCGGAATATTCGCGCGACGATGCTTCCAGCAAAACCAAACCCATTGGCAAAAAAGGAAAAGGGTTCGATTTTCTGTTGGCACTCTTTTTCGGACTGGCTTTTCTGGTTTTTATTCCAATTTCCTATTCGCTGATTATTTTGCCAGCGCTTTTGTTCACCACTTTCATCTTCAGAAGATACATTACCAGCAAACTAGGTGGTTATACAGGTGATTGCCTGGGTGCCTTGCAGCAAATTGCCGAGGTCTTTTTTTACTTGGGATGGGTCGTCTTTCAAAACATAGCGAGATGATTATTACAGCTATCCGGCATACTTCAGTGAATGTTTCTTCAGGAATTTGCTACGGAATTACTGATGTTCCTGTCTCTGACTCATTTGACAATGAAGCGGCTCAAGTTGCGAAACAGCTAATAAACCAACAATTCGATATTGTTTTTTCAAGCCCGATGCAACGATGCACCAGCCTGGCTTCGAGAATTGTTCCTGAAAGAAAAGTTATTCCCGACCAACGGCTGGTTGAGCTTGATTTTGGCATCTGGGAAATGCTTGACTGGGAAACAATTTTCAATTCTTCGGAAGGTAAAATATGGTTCGAAAATTATACTCAGGCGAGTTGCCCCAACGGTGAATCGTTTGCCAAACTGATTTCAAGAGTAAAAATGTTTTTGAACGACTTGCAAATAGCGAAATACAATCATATTGTGTTAGTTACCCATGCCGGAGTTATCCGGGCGCTAATGTGCCTTCTTCAGCAAAAAACTCCTGAAGAAGCATTTAATACGCCGTTGATATTTGGACAAATCATCCACTTTAGCTTTGTACAAAAATGAAACAAAACCTTTGTCCCATTATGTTTGTCGGAACCGGTTCCGATGTTGGCAAAAGCATCATCAATGCCGGATTCAGCCGTATTTTTAAGCAGGACGGTTATTCGCCTGCTCCGTTTAAGGCACAAAACATGTCGCTTAACTCGTTTGCTGGAATCGATGGATTGGAGTTGGGCCGGGCACAGGCTGTTCAGGCTGAAGCCTGTGGCATTGAACCGCTCAGCGAGATGAACCCTATTTTACTGAAGCCTACCAGCAACCAAAACGCGCAGGTGGTTCTGAACGGAAAGCCCATGGGAAACCAGTCGGCTAAGGAATATTTCCTGGGAACCGACCGTGATGCCCTTTTTGCCGAAGCCATGAATGCCTACAAAAAATTGGCTGATCAGTACAATCCGATGGTGATTGAGGGCGCCGGAAGCATTTCTGAAATCAATTTGAGAGAAAAGGACATTGTCAATATGCGTGTTGCTCTTGAGGTGAATGCTGCTGTTATTCTCATTGCCGACATCGATCGTGGCGGCGTATTTGGCAGCGTTTACGGAACCTTGGAATTGCTTCCTCCTGAAGAACGGGCGCTGGTGAAAGGTATTCTGATCAACAAATTCAGAGGCGACATCGATTTGTTTACCGAAGGGCGAAAAATGCTGGAAGATCTGACCGGGTTACCTGTTGTGGGCGTGGTTCCGTATTTTCAGGATATACACATCGACGATGAAGATTCGGTGGTGATCGATCATAAATCAGGAAAAACACGCGATGGATTGATAAATGTGGCGGTGGTTTTACTTCGGCACATGTCGAATTTTACCGATTTTAATGTGTTGGAACGTGTTCCCGAAATTAATTTGTTTTATACGGCCAATCCCGAAGAAATTGAAAAGGCCGATGTGGTGATCATTCCGGGTTCGAAAAATACCATTTCCGATCTCGAAAACCTCCGGAAAATAGGACTGGCAAAGGCTATCCTGAACAGTCACCGGAATGGAAATGCTGTTTACGGCATTTGTGGCGGCTACCAGATGATGGGACAGGAAATTCATGATCCGGAACACGTTGAAGGAGCGATTGATTTTATGCCCGGACTTGGGATTCTGCCGGTTTTTACCACACTTTCCGACGAAAAACGGACTGTTCAGAGTGAATTCACTTTCAGGAAAGGCAAGGAAAACTGCGCTGGATATGAGATTCACATGGGCAAAACCGAATTGCGCGGAGGTTCTCCTTTGGCAATCCTAAACGATGGATCGGAAGATGGCTGTTTCCTCAACGAAAAAACCTGGGGGACCTATCTGCACGGCATTTTCGACAATCTTCCGGTTATTCAATCGATCCTGAAAAGCTGCGGAAAAGAAACACAACTTCAGGATTTTAACTATCAGGAATATAAAAACGAACAATACAACAAGCTGGCGGATCATATCCGCAAATGCTGCGATATGGAATATGTTTACAGGATATTAGAAAACTTTAATTAGAACTGTTGCGAGTTACGGGATACGGGTTACGAGTTAACCCCAGTCCGTATCTCGCAACTCGAAACACGCAACAATATGAAAACAGGATTAATACACATTTATACCGGCGAAGGAAAAGGAAAAACCACCGCGGCGGTTGGGCTGGCGGTTCGTGCGCTGGGCCATGGAATGAAAGTTTGCTATGTGCATTTCAATAAGCGGCCCGAATTGTATGGTTACAACGAAATCCAGAGTTTACAAAAACTGGGCGCCATTATCCTCGGATTTACTGAAGGGCATTGGTCATTTAATCCGAAGGTTACCCGGGAAAGCAGTCGTGAAGATGTAAAAAACGGACTGATTCAACTGGCCGGATTTGTTCAGGGAGAAAACCTGGATTTGCTTATTCTGGACGAGATTCTGATTTCGGTACGCGATGGAGTTCTGGATGAAGAGGAATTGCTCGAATTTATTGCACAAAAACCAGCCAAGCTTGAACTGGTATTGACTGGCCGGGGCGCCAGTGACGGACTGACAGAGGTGGCTGATTATGTCAGCTACATCCAAAAGATTAAACATCCGTTTGATCGAAAAATTTATAGCCGCGAAGGAATCGAGTTCTAAATGGGTGACTTAAGAAGGCTGAAACGATCAAAAAATGTTGAGATTCTGGCTCAAAATAGTATCGAATGGTTACGAATGACTAATTTTGACCGATTTTATTCCGAAACTAACAGCACCGCGTGATTGAAATGCAACAAAAATACCTTCGGTGGGCTTTTTATTTAGCCGGATTATTCATCCTGCTCATTGCTTCGGTGGTTTTGTCGCTGTCGGTTGGCGAAATGAACCTCGGATTTATGGATATTTTTGGCATTCTCCGGAAAGGGCATGAAAGTATGGAATACACTATTCTGAGCCAGATCCGTTTACCACGCGTTTTGCTTGGGATTGCAGTTGGCGGGGCACTCAGCCTTTCAGGAATTTTGTTGCAGGGCGTTTACCGCAATCCACTGGTTGAGCCTTATACATTGGGAATTTCCGGCGGTGCATCACTCGGCGTTGCCTTTGCCATTGTATTTGGATTGCATCAACTCATCGGGTCGTTTGTGCTGCCAATAGCCGGTTTTGCCGGTTCGTTCCTGATTATCTTTCTGGTTTACACCATCAGCACCCGCAGTGGACGCATCAATATTCAAAGTATGTTACTCACTGGCGTGATGATCAGTTTTATTGCATCGTCGGCAATGATGCTTTTGATGGCAACTACCAGTTCCGAAAACCTTCACGGCATTATTTTCTGGATCATGGGTTCGTTGGATGAACCCGATATGTCGCTGATATATATTACTTTGATCATCGCCTTTGTTTCGTTGGTCGTTTCGTACTTGTTTGTGCAGCCACTAAACGCCCTGCGATTGGGCGAGGAAAAAGCCAAACACCTCGGAATTAATACCGATACTGCCATTAAACTTTTGTTCCTGATGGCCTCGCTTTTGGCTGGTGTTTCAGTGGCTGTGGCTGGTGTGATAGGATTTGTCGGGCTGATTATTCCTCACCTGATGCGCCTTTTGGTTGGCTCCGATTACCGGATTTTGCTGGTCAGTTCCTTTTTGTCGGGTTCCATTTTTCTGGTTTTATCCGACGTAATTGCCCGAACCATTATTTCACCTAACGAATTGCCCATTGGGGTAATAACTGGAATTGTTGGTGGCATTGTTTTCCTGCTGATGATGAGTCGTTCATCGTTTCGTTCATTGAATAAAAGCTGATGAGTAAAGATATCTTAAACATACAAAACCTGTTTTGCGGATATCCGAAGTTTCAGTTATCCGACATCAACTTCGATATTCCGAAAGGATCGTTTGCCGGAATTATTGGGCCCAATGGATCAGGAAAAACTACGCTTTTTCGCGCTATTACCGGAACTTTAGCATTGAAATCAGGAAAAATTCTGTTGTCTGACAAAAACCTTCGATCGTTTTCATTGCGTGATCGGGCGCAAAACATTGCCATCGTTAGCCAGTTTATCGAAGCGGGCGACATGAGTGTGGAAGAATACGTGCTAATGGGACGGATTCCTTACCACAGCCGGTTTAATTTTTTTGAAACCGACGAGGATTTTGAGATCGCCCGCAAATACATGGAAATGACCGATACCTGGAGGTTTAAAGATCAACTGATGTCGGAATTGAGCGGTGGAGAACAACAACTGGCCGGAATTGCCCGCGCTCTGACCCAGCAACCTCAACTGCTTTTACTCGACGAACCTACCTCGCACCTCGACATTACCCATCAGGTTCACATCCTGAACGTGTTGCAGCAACTGAACCAAGAAATGGGTTTATCGGTTTTGATGGTAATTCACGACCTGAACCTTGCATCGGAATACTGCGACCGGCTGATCCTGGTTAATCAGGGTAAAATACATACCCAGGGAACTCCGGAAGAGGTGCTCACTTTTCAGAACATCGAAGACGTTTACCAAACGGTAGTCGTCACCCAAAACAACCCGCTTTCAGGAAAACCAGCTATTTTTCTGGCTTCAAGGAAAGTGCTGAAAGAGATTCAGGGAAAATTGTCTAAACTTTGATTCGAATGATTAAATGATGGACTATGAAAAAGTCCATCCTGAAATCTATTTTTGTGACGGCGCTTTGCTCCAAAAGCCGTAAATTCACCAGAACTTTAAAACTCAATTTATGAATCCATTGATTGATAATTTCGTCGGTTCAAAACGTATAGCCGTGGTTGGCATGTCACGTTCAGGTAAAAAGTTTGGCAACATGGCCAGTAAAGAGTTGAAAGCAAAAGGGTATGAAATTTTCCCGGTTCATCCTGAAGCAAAGGAGATTGATGGAATGACCTGCTATCCAGATTTGAAAAGTCTAAGTGGAAAGGTCGATGGCGTGTGGATTTCCATTCCTCCAAAGAATGTTTCTCCGGTATTGGAAGAAGCCGCACAAATGGGCATGAAAAACATCTGGTTGCAGCAAGGCGCCTGGTCAGCCGAAGTTCAGCAAACAATTGACAGGCTTGATCTACCAGTTGTTTCCAAAAAATGCATCATGATGTATGCCCAGCCGGTGAAGTCGGTTCACAAGTTTCACCGTACCATCAAGGGAATTTTCGGAAAGTTGTAATTTGTTTTCAAAATTCAGGATGTATGGCTGATACAAAAATACCGATAACGAAATTATACAACGGCGTGGAGATGCCTTGGCTGGGACTTGGCGTTCACCGGGCTGGCGCTGGTTCTGAGGTTGTGGCTGCTATCCAATGCGCACTTCAGGCTGGTTACCGAAGCATCGATACGGCTACCTATTACCAAAACGAGCACAGCGTCGGTAAAGCCGTCCTCGAAAGTGGCATTCCGCGTGAAGAAATTTTCCTGACCACCAAAGTCTGGAACAGCGATCAGGGCTACCATTCGACGATAAAAGCTTTTGAAACCAGCCTTGAAAAACTTCAAACTAATTACCTCGATCTTTATCTGATTCATTGGCCTCAAAGCGAACTCACTTTCGAAACCTGGAAAGCCATGGAAGAACTTTACGAAAAAGGTCAAATCCGTGCCATCGGTGTCAGCAATTTTCTGATTCCTCACCTGAAGCGGTTGATTGAAAACTCCCGCATCAAGCCAATGGTCAATCAGTTTGAATTTCATCCGGAGTTGGTACAGCCCGAATTGCTGAAGTTCTGCAAAGAAAATCAGATTCAGGCTGAAGCCTGGCGACCTATCATGAAAGGTCGGGTGAATGAAATTGAATTGCTTCAGGAGCTTGCAGCAAAATACCAGAAATCACCCGTTCAGATTGTGCTTCGTTGGGACATTCAGAAGGGAGTGGTGACTATTCCCAAATCGGTCACTCCTGAACGAATCATCAGCAATGCTGCTGTTTTCGACTTTGAACTGGCCGAAGAAGATGTGGCTCTGATCGACAAACTGGACCGAAATGTCCGGATGGGGGAAGACCCGAATCAAATAATCATATAGTCGGGAACTATGATTCCCCTGATTTTTTGAATGGCTATGTTTGAAAGTAATCTCCAATCATAGCCATTCATTTTATACAATTAAAGTTTTTGATCCCCTTATTTTAACTTCCTGCTATTCTTCGAACCGCACATTTACATTTCCGCCGGATGCATGCATGTAAACAGGAATTCCTCCATTATTCATTTTCCCTTTTACACGGTTTTTCTCCGATTTTCCGGAAAAGTTCTGAAGTTCAATGTTTACCCTGTCTGATTCCAAATCCAGATCGAGACCAAGATTTTTACCGTTGCGAATGAGTGCATCAACTCCACCACCGCTGGATTCAAGGTTTAATTCCTTGCTTAAATTCCTGATATCGACATGAACTGATCCGCCGCTGGATTTAGCTTTTACCGAAGCGCACTCTCCGGAAACATTTACTCCGCCACCACTGCTGCTGGCATCCACATTACCATGAATATTCTTCAGACTTACACCTCCACCCGAACTATGCGCATAAACGATTCCCTGTGCATCATCTAAAGTAACACCACCTCCGCTCGAACTTAAACGGACATCCCCGCTTTGTTTCGTTACATGCACACCACCACCCGACGACGTTGCTTCAGTGGTGCCAGTTACATTTTCCAGGTGTACACCTCCACCGCTGCTCGAGAAATCGTGCGTTCCCTTCACTCCTGAAATTTTTACACCACCACCGCTTGACGAAACCTTGCACGACATTTCCTTTGGGACTATAATGGTTAATGAAATACCTGTGTTATTCCAGAAGTTCATGCGCGACCTGCGTTCTACGATTGCGGTTATTGCTGAACCACTTTTTGAAAAATTCAGATCGAATGCTTCCAAAACCTCCTTCACCATAGGATCTGATGGGGATAAAATTGTACCATTTTTTCGTACAAATGCCTGTATGATTACCTGGGACTGATCATGTGTTTGAACAGTTACTCCTCCACCCGAAGACGAAGCATTTAATGTGCCTGGCTCTTTCATTTCAAAGGTTTTTGTAATAGTAGGCTGGTCATCCTTCGAAAATCCATTCATTGAAAAAAGAGATATGAGCATTACCATCATGGTACACATTTTCATAGTAGTCAGAATTTTCATAACAAGATTTTTAATTTTTAAATATGATTATCGTATCTATAGACGCCATATTTTCTCTTTTGTTACAACTAATTTTCACTATAAACTTCAAGGGTTGGGGTGAAATAGGTTACTCGTACCTCAGCGATTTCACCGGGTTTCGGCTGGCGGCTCTCCATGTTTGTGAACTGACCGTTGAAAGCGCAACTGCCGATGCTAAGATTGGTCCAACTAGGAACGTCCATAACGGCATTGGTGTATGAAAATAAAACCGTCCAAGGAAGAATTTACCTAACAGGAATGCAAAAGGCAATGCCATAAAGAAAGCGATGGTCAGCCATTTGGTATAGCTGCCCAGCAAAAGGCTGACGATTGAGCGGGTAGTTGCACCATTGGCTTTTCGGATCCCGATTTCCTTGGTGCGGCTTTCGGATGTGAACGAAGCCAATCCAAATAATCCCATGCATGCCAGCGAAAGAGCGATAATGAAAGCCAAACCAACGAGGTTTGATGGTAAAGTCAATTCAGTAAACGATGTAAGATCGCGGTACAGGCGAGGTTGATAAAGCGTGGCATCCGGTTCGTAATGTTTAACCACTTTGCTGATTTTGTCGGCAACAGCCGGAAAACTTCCGGAGGCATATTTAATCAGCAAGGTAGGATTATCGTCGGTTTTGATGCGCATAATGGTGGGAACGATTGGCCCTGCCAGATCGACCACGTGAAAATCTTTAAAAACACCGATGATGGTTCCCTTTTTGCCTTCAACTGTAATTTGAGAACCGACCGGGTTCTTGTTTTTCATCACATTGGCGGCCACATCGTTAATCAGGAAACTGGAGGAGTCAGACGAAAAAGAAGTGCTGAAAAAACGTCCTTCAACCAGATTAATATCAACCGTTTTATTGTAATCGAAGTCGGCATTTACACACCAGAAATGAAGTTTTTCCGAAGCATCTTTTCCTTCCCAGCTGATGTCGCTCGACGGCCTGGTTCCCCGCGCCGGGATGCAGTTGGTATAGCTTACCGCACTAATTTCAGGAATTGCGCGCAGTTCTGCTTTCACACTTTCAGCATGTTTTTGAATGTTCTCCGAGTTGTCCATAACGATTAGCTTGTCCTGATCCACGCCCAAATCGAAGTTGCGCATGTACCTGTCCTGAGTTTTGATCACCATCATGCAGATGATCAGGATGATTGGTATGGCAAACTGAAACACAATCAGTCCTTGTCTGAAAACGCTAAAACTGTGACTGGTGGCCAGTTTGCCTTTCAACACGTTGATCGGATTCGAAGATGCAAGATACAGCGCTGGCAACAAACCTGACGCTAATCCGGTAAAAGTAGCTACCGCAATGAAAAACAAGACCATCCGGAGACTGAGCATATTAAATTGAATGTCGTTGTGAAATAGGGTATTGAACCCTGTAATCAGTAAGTTTACTAGTATAATTGCGGTGATCAGGCTTAAAAATGTGAGGATGAATGTTTCGCCCAGAAACTGGATGACAATGCCCGACTTACTCGATCCGGAAACTTTTTTGATGCCTGCTTCGCGGTACCTGCGGATGTTGAGGGCAATGCCCAGGTTGATGAAGTTGAAGCAGGCAATCAGCAGAATGGCGAACCCGACAGAGCCAACAATAACCACGTTTTGCATTTCGCGCCAAACCCGTTTCCCCCGCGAATACGAATACATGATTTTATCCTTTAGCGGAAAAAGAAAAAGCTCCTGATTCAGTGTGGCTTCCTGCCCTTTGATCAGATTTTTGATTTTTGATTCGACCTGTTGTGGATCGACATTGTTTTTCAGCAATGCCCAGGTTTGGTTGGCCGTGGCGCCTGTTTCGAGCGCCCAGCTGTTGTCGGCCAGAAAACGGGTAAACGGAATCACAAAGTCGAACTGCATGACCGACTGCCGGGGAACCCGCCGGAATACTCCGGAAACATTGAATGCTTCCTGTCTTTCTCCGTCTTTCATCACGAGTGTTTTACCCACACAGTCGGTGCTTTCGAAGAATTTCATGGCCATGGACTCCGAAATTACAATCGAGTTTTGGTCGTTTAATACGTTTGCATTATCCTGAATCAGTGGAAATGAAAACAGGTTAAAGAAGTTGTTGTCGGCGAAATACCCGTTCTCGGTAAATGTTTTATCGCCGCTAACAAACGAAAAGTCGCGCTGGGCAACGCGGGTCATTTCTTCGATTTCAGGAGCGTTTGCTTTAAGCACATCGGTGAGCGAGGCCGAAAGGTATTCTTTCGGAAACTGGTCGCCATTAAAGTAAGTTACGTAAGCATCAACCGTGTACAGGCGGTTGTAGTTTTTGTGAAACTTGTCGTAACTAAACGAATTGGATATTTGAAGAACGGCCACAATGGCGCAGGTCAACCCAAAAGTAAGGCACACAAAATTGAGGATACTGTAGGTTTTGTTGCGCCAAAGGTAGCGCAGTGCGATTTTGAGAAAATTTCTGAACATCGTTTTAAGTTTTAGTTAAAGTTTTCCGGACTAGATAGTCAGGGCTTAATTTGGAGTAAAACCCAGACTTCCTGACTATTCATGCCTCTGCGCCTCCATCGGATTCCGTGTCGCCGCTTTCCAACTTTTCCAACTTCGCGTCAACAGTGCAATCCCCAATGCCAGCAAACCAGCCAATGCAAAAATCCACCAACTTAAGCTGGTTTTGTAGGCAAAGCTCTCAATCCATTTGTGCATAACATATCAGGCAATTGGTGTTAGTTGGTTTATTCTTTTGTTATTGTTTCTTATCGTCAAGCTTATAACTGTCTTTTAATTACCTCATACCTGACCCAAATAGCTCCACTGTCAAATACTTGTGATTCAATATGCTTTAATTTGTTAGGCAGAATATCTGGTGGGTAAATATCTGGCGAATGGAATAATATGGGCGAATTGGTTCCGCCATAAATTGTTGGGTTAAAAAGTATATTTATTTCATCCAGTAAATTTTCCCTGATCAGGGCGCCAGCCAGTTTGCCTCCTGAAGAAGTCAAAATACACTTAACGTTTAGAATGTCGTACAGTTTGGCAAACATTTCTGTTAAATTTACCTTCTCTTGGCCAGTCAACAAATAAGGAATTTCTTCTTTTTGCAAGAAAGCTAAATACTCTGGCGGGGCGCCGTAACTCGTTAGGTGTACCATATATGATTCAGGATTATCAGTGTAGGCTTTATAGGCCCCGCGAAACCTACCCTTTCCATCGACAACCGATGTCCATGTTTTCCGTCCTTCACGAAACACAATCTTGTCGGGCAGATAATCATGAAATAATAAGTCCTTATTTTCAGTGTATTCAGGCAAAGGTAAGAGCTCATCAACCTCAGAAACGAGCATATTGCATCCTTCCAGGCAAAAATCAACTTCATGCAACGATTTTACTTTTTCGTTGAAAAATTTCCAATCGTTTGGGTCGGTTTGAAATGCTTGCAACGATTGATCAACAGGAGTGAACATGGTCGAATTGGGTGTGAATGCGATTCTGCCGTCTAATGATGCGTTTACTTGGAGTATTACTTTGGGCTTGTTCATTTTATTTATGCTCTTAAAATTAGTGAATTCATTTTATTAACATATTTATGGGCCAGGCATTTTATTCGTACCTCAGCGCCTCCACCGGGTTATTGTTGGCTGTGCGCGAGTAGTTTATGAAGGCCGCCAGGGCAATCAGTGCCAAAATAGTTAAACTGCACAACGCGAACAGCCCCCAGCTTAGCGAAACTTTTGAAGCGAAGTTTTGCATCCACCGGCCTGCCGTAAACCAGGCCAGGAATAAGCCAATTGCAATAGCCGGGATGGCAATGTATTCCAGATCGTAAATAAACATACGGAGAATATCGTTGAAATTTGCCCCGCTAATCCGGCGGATGGCCAGCTCTTTGCGGCGGCGTGCCACTTCGCTGGCCGTATAGCCCAGCAAGCCGATACCGGTAATCAGTAGTATGATGATATTTCCGGCCATCATCGAATTTCGGAACCCTTTTTCGTGCGAGTAAGCTTTTTGACGCACATCGGCTAAGTTATACACCACGGCGTCGGGGTGTGGCATCGCGTTATTGAAAATCGTGGTTAGTTTGCCCACGATGCCCGGATAATTCCCTTTGTGAATTTTGACCAGGATATTGAATGAAAACGACGGTTTGCTGATTTTTCGTTCTACAAATTTTTCTTCAGGAAGGTAGAAAAATACCGAAGGACGAAAATCGGGGTTGGAGAACGAACCAATCACAAAATCGGGAAAAACACCTTGTACGACCACTGACCGGTGTTCCGAAATTTCGATTTGTTTCCCAACGGCTCCATCTGTCCAGCCATTATTTATCTTTAACAGTTCAGCGCCTTTTTGGCTAATGACCATATTGCCAACTGACGAGTTTTTGGGGGAGAATGCCTGTCCGTTGGTTACCGGAATGCCCAATATGGCGAGGTAATTGTCGTCAACCGAATAAAAATCGGCCACATTAAACAGTTCTTTTTGTCCGTCGGGCGAAAAAACATTGTTGCCCGCTGCGCCATCGGTAGGAACGCCATGGCCCATGCCTGCCAGTTCAACTTCGGGTAACGACCTAAGTTCGTGCATCACCGAGGCAATTTTGTTGCCATCGATACCGCTCGTTGAACAGTAAAACACCTTTTCGGCCTGGTAGCCATGATCGGCACGGGTCATTTTTTCGTACTGAAGCGTAACTACAACCAGCATGGTCAGAATAAATGAAGCGCCAATAAACTGAAGGGAGAGCAGTCCAAGCTTCCATTTATTTCCTTTCTGCCGGTAACTGCGGAAAGCGGCGGCTACAGGAATCTGAGAAAAAAACCAGCCAGGAAGGATGCCGATGGACAGCACTATAACAACCAATAAAGCAATTAAAGGAACGACGACATATGGATTGAGCGCCGATAAAAGCTGGTGCCCCATTTGCGCCTCGGCCAGTGGCCTTAATACCAGGACAATAAAAAAAGCGCTAGCCAGCGAAAACAAAAATATAATGAATGTTTCTGAAAAGATTAATTTCTGTAACTGAGCCGCTTGAGCCCCACAACATTTGTAGATAGCCGAACTTTTGCCACGGTTAGCCAATACAGTCAAGGTCAGGAGCGTGTAATTCAAGAGCGAAACAAACAAAACGGCACCTGCAATAATGCTCAGGATCAGTATCATGTCTTTTGTATTGTTGGCATTGATTTTCCGGATTGGTTCGAATGAGTAAAAACTTTCGCCGGGTTTTTGCACTTGTTTCAGTACTTCTGCCTCCTGATGTTTTTCCTGCATTTTTATTACTGCCGGAATGATGCCCGCAGAAGTAACCCCCGGTGCCAGCCGTACGCAGGTGTAATAACGGTCGTTGCCCATCCAGTTCTGGGAACCGTCCCACATAAACTGGCTGATTGAGCTCATTGAAATCAGGACATCGTATTTGTAGTTGGTGTTTTCGGGCAACGCTTCAAAGATCCCTGCAATGGTCAGCTTCCGGTTGGGGTATTCTTTCAGCTCGATGGTGCGGCCAATGACTTCGCCACCCATTTTATCGGCAATCTCGTCGGAAACCATACAGTTCATCGAAACTTTGAGTATTTCGTGCGGGTTTCCGCTGATAACCGGGCGGGGAAGAATGTCGAACAGGTATTCGTCAGCCAACGAAAATTCGGCCTGGTAGCTTTTCTGATTTTCGGTATAAAAAATCGACGCACCTATTGAATTAAGGCGCGTTGCTGCTTCAATTCCGGGAACTTCGTTTTTTAATCCCGGGCCAATAGCGCCACTCACTCGCGGCATGGTTTCAATTCTATCAGCTAATTTATCGGGTTTGAAGTTTTCGCAAACAACGTAAGTCCGGTTCGCATCAGGATAAAAACTGTCGAAGCTTTTGATGTATAAAACTTCGGAGAAAAGCAAAATGCCAAAGGCAAGCCCTGCGGCCAGCGAAATGATTCGTGTTACGGAGTGTTCTCCTTTCCGGAATACTCTGCGATAGGCTAATTTAATGGTGTTCATGTGTTTATGTGTTTTTATTCATATCTCAGTGCTTCCACCGGGTTTCTTGTTGCCGCTTTCCAGCTCTGCCAGAAGGTTTCACCCCTAAATCCCCTGAAGGGGACTTTGAAGCTCCGAGCGTCGTTCTGAGCAAATTCGTTCGATCCTCCTTCTAACAAGATTGAGGTCTTTATCAATTTCTTCATTAGTAAACCGAACCACTTTTATTCCCCAATCATTTAATTCTGCTTCCCTTCCAATATCATATTCCCGCTGATCCATGGATTCATGAATATCACCGTCTATTTCAATGACCAGCTTTAAAGGATGACAATAAAAGTCAGCAATAAAAATGTCAATTGGATGTTGAGGCCTGAACCGCAATCCCAACATCTTTTTACCTTTTAACTCTTCCCAAATCTTTAACTCCGACGGAGTCATATTCTCACGCATTGCCTTTGCCCTCTCAAAAATGATTGGTTTGGCATTGTAAAACATTGAAATTCTACCACTTATGCTCATACTTGCACTTCTTTAAGCCCCTTTCAGGGGTTTGGGGTGAAAACTATTCATACCTCAGCGCCTCCACCGGATTCCTGGTCGCTGCTTTCCAGCTTTGCCAGCTCACGGTGAGCAATGCGATTCCCAAAGACAGCAACCCGGCCAGGGCGAAAATCCACCAGCTCAGTTCGGTTTTGTAGGCAAAGCTTTCGAGCCATTTGTTCATGGCATAATATGCGATTGGTGTGGCAATCACAAAGGCAATGGCTACCCATTTTACAAAGTCGCGGTTGAGCATGGTCATCACTTCCGAAATGCGCGCACCATTAACTTTGCGGATTCCTATTTCCTTCACTTTCTGCTGAATATAGTAGAGCGACATGGCGAAAATTCCCATCGACGAGATGATGATCGATAAAACCGTGAACGCCCCGATGAGCCGCGATTGTTTGACTTCACGGATATACCATTGGTTCACTTCGTTGTCGATGAAGCCTGAATCCATAGGGATGCCGCCAGTAAATGCAGCTTGTGCCTTTTTAATGTTATCGGTGGTTTGTGCCAGATTTGTTCCGTCGAGTTTGACAAGAATTTTCCAGGCATTGTCATTCGGTTGAAGTTGTTTGATAATGAGCGGTCCAACTTTTGTATGCAGCGATCTGAAATTAAAATTATTCATTACCCCAAGCACCGGTAAATTATCTTTATAAAATGGGACTGAGACCGGTTTATTTTCCAGATCAAGTTGCTGAATGGCCGCTTGATTAATCCAAACACCATTTTTGCTGTAAGCTGTTCCTGTTGCTTCTACTTTCAGCCCAAATAAACCGAAATAAGCGCTGTCAACAACGAATTCCTGGAAACTGACAGGCTTTCCTTTGTAATCGAACGATTGGTTGTTCCCACCATCGATTGGGGTTCCGCGGCAAAACGAAACCTCGGTAACACCCGGGATGGCTTTCAGCACATTCCGGAAGGCATCTTTTTGCGAAGCCTCAACCGTGTTTTCCATCCAGAATAAATTGTCGCGGTTATAGCCCATCTCGTAATTCTGTAAAAACCGCGACTGTCGGGCAATGGTCCAGGTGCAAACCAGCAAAACAATGGCCACTCCGTACTGGAAAGCGATGAGCGCCTTGGTATATCCTTTTTTGCTTGTGCGGAATACATTCCCTTTGACCACTTCAACTGGATTTAACTTGTTGACAACCAATGCTGGAATAATCCCTGAAACGAAGCCAATAGCGATAATTATACCCATTATCTGAACCAGAACAGCAAAACTAATGTGCGATTTAAGGTTGAGCTGGCAATTCATTTGTGCATTAAAAAATGGCTCAGTTAAAAATGCCAGAAGAACAGCAATGACTGTGGCAAAAAAGGTGAGAGCCACCGATTCGCTGATATGCTGGCGTAACAGCAAGCTTTTCGATCCGCCCATTAGTTTTTTTATGGCTGTTTCCTTGCTTCGGAAACCCGCCTGGGCTACCGTCAGGTTAATGTAATTGATGATGGCAATTACAAGAATCAGGATAGCAATTCCACCGAACAGGAAAATTGCTGTCCGGCTGTTTTGCTTGATGGCCGGCGATTCTTCTTTGCTGAAATACACCTCGGTAAGCGGTTCGAATTTCAATTTTTTTGCAAAATTTTCGGTATAAAGCCAATAATCTTTTTTGAATTGGGCCAGGATCTGGGGTGTCTTCGATGGCAGGTCAGTACCAGGTTTTGCCATAAGATAAAGGCCAAAGGAACTATTGTCATTGGTAGTAAACAACGGTTTCCACCCCCAAATGTCCGGTAGTGTCCTGAAATTCAGGATGGCATCGTATTTTTCAAATTGTGTGTTTTCAGGAAAGTCCTGAGCAATGCCGGTAACCAGAAAATCCAGCTTGTTCATCGTAAACGATTTACCGACAGGGCTTTCGCTTCCATATATTTTTCGTGCAAACGATTCGCTTAGTACAACCGAATTTTTGGTGGCGAGCACCTGTTTTGCATTCCCTTCTTTCAGTTTAAACGAGAACATGGAGAAAAACGACGAGTCGGCCAGCATGTATTTAAAGCGGGTAAGTTCATTTCCCCTGAATTTGGCGTTTCCACCATTTTCATATATTCGTGTAAACGTTTCAATCTCGGGATATTGGTTTTTAAGTGTTTCGCCAATCATTGGCCCGAATTTTGCGTCATTGTCGCGACTAAGCCGGTAAATACGGTCTTTGTTTGCATGAAACTGATCGACCGACAGTTCCTGCCTGATGTAAATGCCCAGCAGAAACACGAACATGAGCGAAACGGCAAATCCGAAGATGGTTACAAAGGTATATATCTTATTCTTCTCCAAATGCTTAAGATATATTTTGAAGTAATTTCCCATGATTATTATCGTTTAGTCTTTTTCTTTAAAATTGAACAATTCGGATTCTGATATTTTATTCATACCTCAATGCCTCCACCGGGTTTCGGGTGGCTGCCTTCCAGCTTTGCCAGAATACGGTTAATGCGGCTATTGCGACAGCGACAACCCCTGAAAGAATGAAGACCCATATACTCAGGTGGATGCGATAGGCGTAACTTTGGAGCCAACGGTCCATGGCCAGCCAGGTTAATGGCATGGCAATCGCCGAGGCAACGATCCCGGAAACGAGGAACGGCTTAATAAAGCGTCCGCTGAGCGATAACACTGTTTCACCCAGGCATTTGCGGACACCAATTTCTTTGGTTCGCTGCTCGGTGAGGAATATGACCACGCCCAGTAGCCCCAGACACAAAACCACGACGGCAAAAACCGAAAAAATACCTACCAACTTATTCAGGTTGATCTCGGAAGCCAGCAACTGGTTATACTCGTCGTTTAAGAACGCATACTCAACCGGAAACGCTGGTTCGAGCGTCTGGCAGGTTTTCCGGATTTGATCAATTGTTGCTGTAATATTTTCAGTATTGACTTTAATAATCAGATATTCAGCCGATCCGGGGCCTGCTTTGTAAATGACCATCGGTTTGGTTGCTTCGGCCAGCGAGTTGAAATGAATGTCGTTTACCACGCCGAGTATCCGGGGCTGGTTTCCGTAAGCCGAAAGGGTTTTCCCGGTAAAGCTTTTCCAACCGATCATGTCGGCAAACGTTTTGTTGATCACAATCCCTTCCTGATCCTTGCTCAGGTAATCGCCTTCGACCATTTTAGCGCCAAATGTTTTCAGCAAGTCTTCGTCAGTACTCCAATTGGTAACCAGGGGTTTAAAATTCACATCTTTCCCTTCCCAACTCCATCCCTCGCCGTTGTTCCCAATCCCAGTAGGCAGGTGCGAAACGGCTGTGGCCGACAAAACATTGGCCGACCGCCCGATTTCTTCCTTTAATGCGGCCACCTGGTCTGTCAGTTTCCCTTTCAGGCTGACATACATCAACTGGTCTTTCTCGAAACCCAGATCCATTTTTTGCAGGAAGCGGGTTTGCTGCGAGATGATCATGGTGGACGTAAGCAACACAATTGAAATCGAAAACATGATGATAACCAGCGAATTGCGGAATATTCCGCGGCTTTTGGTCGTTTGAAAATTTGAGCTTAACGTTTGGCTGGGCGTAAACGACGATAGGAAAAAGGCCGGGTAGCTACCAGCCAGAAGGACGGTCAACAAATAAACGGCGCTTAAGACTGCCAATGGGGCGAAGGAAAAAAGTACTGTAAAACTGATCTGTTTCCCGATGAGTTGGTTGTAGAATGGCAGGCCAGCCAGGGCAATGGTTATGGAAACGATGAAAGCCAGTAGGCAAATCACTGCAATATCAGAATAAACCAACCGGATCAGGCTGAAACGGGTCGCCCCGATCGTTTTCCGCAAACCGGTTTCTTTGGCTTGTTTCGACGAACGGGCAGTACTCAGGTTGATGAAGTTTAACGTGGCGGCCAACAACACCAAGATGGCTATCAAGCTGAATATTTTGACGTTGCGGATATGTTTCTGCTCGTACAGGTAACCATCTTTAAATTGATATGCCCGCAGGTAATTGGTCGATTCTGGTATTTCTTTCTGGATCCGCAGGGTAATTGTCGAGGCTATTTTGTTGAATCCGTCAGGCGATTTTAGCAGCCCGAATGTGGTAAACGCATTGTTGTACCAAGTCGTCAAACAGTTGGGATTTGACCAGATCGTTTGGATGTTCTGGATCGGGATGATCGCATCAAATGTAATTGAGGAGTTGTGGGGGATGTCTTCGATCACACCGGCAACCGTCATGTCGAACCGATTGTCCATACGGACGACTTTCCCAACGGGGTTGGCATTCCCGAAATATTTCCGGGCTACGGTTTGGGTCAGGATAACGCGGTTTGGTGTATTATCTTCGCCTTTGTTGCCGTAAACGAATGAAAATGAGAAAATATCGAAAAGCGAAAAGTCGGCGATAGCCGTTCGTTCCATAAATTTATTATCTCCGGAGGCGACCAGGAATTGATAATAAGGTGGAAGGTAACGGCAAGTGTTTTCAACCTCAGGGTACTCGCTTTCTAAAGCCGGGGCAACGGCAGGCGGGCAACCGCTGAAGGTTTCCTTTTCGTTCCCGCCTTCGAGATAGGCATGAACGACAAAGATGCGGTCGAGCTTGGAGTGGAACCGGTCGTAGCTGATTTCGTCTGTCACCCAGAAAAAGATGTACATCACGCAAACCAATCCAACTACCAATCCGGCAATCCCCAGCGAGTTTACTGTTTTGTTTTTCCGTAATTTTCTGAATGTCAATAAAATGTTTTTCATGGCTATTGTTTTATTCTTGTTCTAATACCTTTATTTATACTTTAGTCAGGGTTTCGCCATTGACTATTTGCTATTCGTAACTCAGTGCCTCCACCGGATTCCTTGTGGCTGTTTTCCTCCCGATAGCTATCGGGATTTGCCAACTTATTCACACCTCAAACTTTCTACAGGGTTTTTAATTGC
>Ga0208789_1000360_pt1 | contig 47813 bp, 41 predicted proteins | sample Methanotroph_Enr_FD_187368 | JGI IMG/M metagenome (GOLD analysis project Ga0208789, IMG submission 187368) | Enriched soil microbial communities from Old Woman Creek wetland in Ohio, USA - Methanotroph_Enrichment_5 (SPAdes) (version 2) | ecosystem: Environmental > Terrestrial > Soil > Wetlands...
AACATTGATGGGTTGATTGAGAAAGTTACTGTTGTTGTAAAACAAGGGAAAGAATATGATTCTAAGACAGTAAACGTGACATATAACAAAACATAACAGTGGCTAACTTTGTGTTATTTTAATGGCTTGTGGTTGACGGTGGAGCGATGGGGCAACTTATTTATTTTATCACGGTGGACTCGTCCGACTCCGTCTGACAGTCCGCCACTCAAAATAACACACGTTCGTTATAGCCAATGCAAAAAATAAGATATGAAGAAATATTTATTCCTACTTGTAATTTTTCTTACAACCAATTTGACATATTCCCAAGATAAAAAGAATTGGTTGAAAATTGGAATAGTTGCAGCTAATCAACCTAAATTCTTGAATACTGAACCAAGACAATTTGGACCTCAGATTGGATTTGGTCCAGGTTTGATATATGGTAGATTATTGACAAAAAGGACTTTTTTTGCAATTGGTTCACAATATTTTTATTATACAAGACCTAAGGACTTTCGAGTTGATGACAATGGTATAATAAAAACCTATAGCGAGAAACATTCTTTTCTATTTTATTATACTGGCTGTGGTTCTTATTTGACAGATGACAAGTATGTTTGTGCTGGTTTTAGGTTGGGTATGGCAACTAAATTTCTCAATAGGACATCTAATTTCGCAGAATATAATTCTAAATTCAATAATTCATCTTTTGCGTGGGGACTTTATATGGGTTATAGATGGTTTGGATTTTCTTATCTTAATGTTGGCAAAGAAAGTTTTCTTTTAGGAGCCGTATTTTATATTATTGATTTTTAATTAGGGCTTGTATATAATCATACAAATGAAAATATTATTTACATTAATTCTATCCATTGCTATTCCAATTGTCAGTTTGCTTGGTCAATCATCGACTAGTCATGTAAAGAAATTAATTAAGAGTGACGACTTAAAAGCAATAAGCGAACTTATTGCCAATGGACAAAATATAAACACAACATTTAAGAGACACGAAACTTTATTGCATTATGCAGTAGAATATGGTAAATTTGATATTGTAAAATTTTTGGTTGAACAAGGTGCTGATATGAATATTCAGGGCATTTTAAAATCAACACCTTTGCTTATTGCTATTTCTGGTGCATGGCGTAACGACTCGATTGCAGAATATTTAATTAATAAAGGAGCAAATCTGAATATTGTTGGGTTACATGGAAGTACAGCTTTAAGAGAATCTATAGGTAATGGAGGATATGGACAGAATTTTAAAATCTTTAAATTATTAATTGAAAAAGGGGCTGATATCAATTTCCAATGTAATGAATGTTGCAATAGGACAGTCCTTTTGTACTGTTGCTCATGGGGGACAAAGGAAATGCTTCAGCTTTTAATAGACAAAAATATTGACATCAATCAAACAGACTGCAAAGGATTAAACGGTTTAATATATGCAATTGATGCAAATAATATTGATATTATAAAAATGCTTTTAAAAACTGAAATTGACTTAAAGCATAAAGATAATACGCAGAGAACAGCAATAGATCATGCGAAAAAAAAAAACAATAAGGATATCATAGAATTACTTAAAAGCATTTAAAAGATAAGAAACTGTATAATTTGCACAGGCTATAACTATGTGTTATTTTAATGGCTTGTGGTTGAAGGTGGAGCGATGGGCAACTTATTTATTTTATCACGGCAGACTCGTCCGACTTCGTCTGACAGTCCGCCACTCAAAATAACACACGTTCGTTAGCAAACATTTTATGAAAGACATGAAAATATTAATATTAATGCTCGTGATTGGAGTGACAATCCCTTCGACATTTTCTCAGACACCTTCTGACAGTAGTAAATTTGAAATTGGAATTGGCATTCCCTATTTTCCAAGGACATTTACACCATTTCCTGTTGTTACATTCAAAATTGTTCATAATAAAAACGTTTTCAGGAGTGGAGTAATTTACAACTTGACTTCCCCAGCGACGTTAAAGGAAAATTCATACTTTCTAATAAATGCAGGTTATGAAAGAAGATTTTTTAAAAAGAAAATACAAATAATATTGGGTGTCGATCTGGGCTACTATTACAGACATGAGTCTAACCGGCCAAACTTCGAAGACTTAAAATCTTATAATTATGGTATAGGTCCAGTCGTCGGACTTCAATACCAATTTATAGAACGATTTTCCTTACAGACGGAGTTTGGATTTATTTGGGGTAATGGAAAAAGAGTATCAAATATCTATGGTGTATATGACAAAGGTTTTGACCAATCAATTGCTCACAGATCTTTTAGTTTGACAATTTCTTACACTTTCAGATGAAAAATAAAACATTTGCTAACTTTGTGTTACTTCAAGTCAATTAAATTTCCCTTGAATCAAATTAAAATTGATTTCCAATCTTTCTCCAGATTGCTGAATAATTCCCATTGACTCAGGAATCTGAGTCATTATACAAAGTATCATAAGGACTGAAAGCATTTATTTTTTCAGGTATGGCAATGTTTAGGTAGATCAATGTTGATTCAATGCACGCATGTCCTAATAATTGCTTTATGGTTACAATATCAAGTCCGTCTTCAAGCAGATGTGTTGCATAACTGTGACGAAGGGTATGCACACATACCGTTTTAAGTATCCCTGCTTTTTTTGCTGATTCTTTTAATAACCATCGAAGCCCGCTAGGACTAAATGGCATTCCTTTTTCTTTCCCATAAAATAAATATTCTAAGGGTTTGTACGACTTGTAATATTTTCGTAATTCTGTAAGCAACATTTTTGATAATGGAACATATCGGTCTTTGTATCCTTTCGAACGTCTTATATGAATCATCATTCTTCCAGAATCGACATCGGAAATCTTCAAACGGCTAAGTTCTCCTGATCTTAAACCTGCAGAGTAAATCATACTGAGAATTATCCTGTGTTTTAAAATAATTGGAGCATTAAATAAACGTCTGCATTCCTGTTTGCTTAGTACGGCCGGCAGTTTTTTTTCGTAAGGAAGAACTGGTAATGATATAGCCCGGTAGGGAAGGTTCATGAATCTGAAATAGTATCTCAAACCATAAATGGTATGCTTGAATGCACTACGTGATGGCGTTTTGGAGCTTCGAGCTAGGTCTGCAAGGTACTCATTGATTTGTTCATCACTCACTTCATTTGGCAATGCATTGAAATGAAAACAAAAGTGTGCAAGTTTACGACCGTAATTTGTAAATGTACTTTTGCTATGGCTAGAAAGTATTATCTTCTGGTCCAGTTTAGCGTACAAAACTTTAAAGCCTGCAACTTCACGGCAAGCTCTTTCAACTAATGTTTCGATCTTTTTCATAAGGATTCTTTTTGAGTTTAGAATCCTTTTACGATATTTGTACTCAACTATCCTGCTTTTGTAAAATTTTGAGAATTGTTGCAAAGCTTTAATTGTAGGATAACAATACCGGTTAACATAAAGAGGTTGCTAAATCATTTGGGATGCCTATGTTAACAGTAGAATTTTAGAAACGCAAGAAAATTCTTTTTTCTGGTCTAAATGTGGACTAGTATAGTAAATAAAAAATCGCAATTAGCTATATATTAGATAATTGCGATTTATTCCAGCGGAGAGAGAGGGATTCGAACCCCCGGAGGTATTACCCTCAATAGTTTTCAAGACTACCGCAATCGACCACTCTGCCATCTCTCCGCGGCGAAAATACACATTTTTTATAACTCACAAAAAAATATTTTCATTGAACTTGAATTTATCTTCACCATTTACTTATTAATTCTTACCGGAAACTTGCCAGAAGCTACCGTATTCTTGTTGCTCCTTGTAGTCCATCTTACTGTATAGTAATATTGTATCGAAACCAGATGTAAAATGGAAACAAAAATTAATCATAGTACAGTAATCGATGCAAAAAAAGATGATGGCAGAAAAGAAACCAAACTAAATTTCTTTATGATTTTCTGGCTTTTGTTTATGTATAAAAAAAGTCGGAAAGGTATGATAATTTAGGTGCTTTCATCAAAAATCATTAAATTTGTACTAAATATTAAAACAATGAAAAAGTTTTACATCTTATTGTCATTATTGCTCATTTCATTTGGACTTAATGCTAAAAATTTACAAGCATATCTTTCGTATGCTACTTTTAATTCCCCTACTGATGGACCATATATAGAAACATACCTTTCTGTGGTTGGAAAAACTGTGCAGTTTGTGAAGAATACAAATGGTAAATTCCAGGCTACGGTTCAGATTATGATGGTATTTAAACAGAATGATATAATAAAAGAATTTAAGAAAACGGATTTGTTAAGTCCTGAAGTGGAAGATACCAGTAAAATTGATTTTACATTTATGGATCAGCAGCGCTTTCCCTTACCCGACGGAGATTATGATGTAGAAATTCAGATTGTTGATAAAAACAAACCTGATGCAGTTGCATATAAAAGTACCGAATCAATGACCATCAGCTTTCCCAAAGATAAAGTGTGCGTATCAGGAATTCAGCTGGTGGAATCCTATACAAAAGCTACCACTACAAATGTTTTGACTAAAAGTGGGTACGACCTGGTGCCTTTCAGTATAAACTATTATCCTTCCACTATGAATAGTTTAACGTTCTATGCTGAAGTATACAATACAGATAGCGTGCTTAAAGTTGATGATAAGTTCCTGGTGAATTATTATATTGAATCATATGAGACAAAAAAAACAATCACAAATTATTTTAAATACAAAAAAGAAACTCCAAAGAAAGTGATAGTTGTCCTTAATGAATTTGATATCACTGACCTCCCTTCCGGAAATTACAACCTTGTTATTGATGTTAAGAATAAGGAAAATGTACAGGTAGCATATAATAAAATGTTTTTCCAGCGTAACAATCCTGCAGCTGTTTTCAATCTTCAGGATATTGCGGCAATTGATCTTACAAATACTTTTGCTGATAAAATTAAAAGTATTGATACGATAAAAGATTTTATAAAATCAACATACCCTGTTTCAACTCAATTAGAAAAACTTTTTGCTGAAAGCAATCTTAAAACAGCCGACCTTAAAACATTGCAACAATATTTTTATAGTTTTTGGTTAAGCCGTGATGCAGTTGATCCTGCCACAGCCTGGTCGAAATATTATCTTGAAGTTTTAAAAGTTAATAAGGCCTATAGCACTTCAATAAAAAAGGGATATGAAACAGATCGTGGAAGAGTTTATCTGCAGTACGGCCCACCTAACAGCATTACACAGACTATTTCCGATCCAAGCGCATATCCTTATGAAATCTGGCATTTTTATACATTGAGTACTCAGAAAAACAGGAAATTCGTTTTCTACCAGCCCGATCTTGTCACCAATGATTATGAATTATTGCACTCTGATGCTTTCGGGGAAGTGAATAATCCTTCATGGCAGATCATGCTTATGAAAAGGAACACCACTACCAATAATCCTGATATGCTTAAAGATGGAGATTATTATGGTGGTAAAGCTGATGACTATTTCAAAAATCCTCATTGATACTTCTAGATGCATTTGAATTTTTCAGGCTTCGGAAGAAGCCTGATTTTTTTTGCAACAAAAATTTATTTGCTGATACTTTCTACTGAGAGCACAAAATCTCTTATCCTTTTATTGTAAGTAGTAATCTTTTGCGCGTTCTCCTTATTAACTAGGAAAGCCGCATAGCGGGCACCACCAAAATAGAACATCTGCATCAGCCCAAAGCCGGTAAATACGCCCGTTAAATAAAATTTGTTCTGGATTGCAAGTATAGTATAAAGCAATGAGCTTCCCTGGAATCCAATGCTGGTAAGCCCCCTGAAGATATGACCCGAATACATCTGGCCGCTTCCCGGAATAAAATATGACATAATTTTTGCAGTCTTTGGGTTCAGCTGTTTGGGCTGATTAAATAATGCTTTTCTGTTTTGCTCATCGAGAATAATATTTTTATAACAGAAATATTTTTTTAGCAATACTGATGATTCATCCCATTTCATCAATTCATTAAGGACAATAATTTTCAGATACAGGTAATCGTATTGTTTTATTGTATCTGTTACTTGCTGATCTAGCTGGTTTAGCATTAATTCAGCATTGGAGTAATCATCATTTAAAAAGTAAAGCATTGCGTGTTCCTTATTAATTAAGTACTTTAAGGAATCACTTGTTTTTTCATTCTCTGCTCTGGCCAATGAACTTATTGCTGATTCATAATTCCCGAGTTTTTTCTGGCAATATGATTTCTTAAGAAGCGCGAGTGATCTGCCTTCACTTTCAGTGGAAACAAAATAAATACGTTCATATTCCAATGATGCTATCTCAAACTGGCCGACTGAAAAAAGACTGTCAGCAAAATTAAAATTGCCGGCAATCGTATCGCACCTACTTGTATAGCTTTTGCAAAGGAATGCGAAGATTAAGCAATATCTGATCATTGACTTCATGCTGAAGTTCTTTTCTTTTTACACTTACACTTAGGGCACTTCCCCAAATATTTCCTACATAAAAAACCGCAAACAGGCCTGCATTCGCAATGAACCAGGGACTTTTTAGACCGCCATTTTTACTGGCGTAAACTTCATATGCCTGCAGTCCTAAAAACACGATAGGAAAAAATGACACCAATCCCTGTTTGGTTTTTCCAGCGTAGATCTTTCCAAGTCCGGGTATTATTGCCGAAAGTGTTCCTGCAAGAAAACCTGATTTGTGATAATTCGGTAAATTATTTTTAATTGAATTTAATTTCTTTTCTGATTCTGTGAGTTCCGGATAGTTATTAGTAAAGGAATTTTTACATTTATTGAAACTTATTGTGTCGTGTTGGAGAAGATATGCTGATGCCTTTGTAAACAATATGAATTCCTGAAGTTGCTTGTCATTAGTTTGAATATTGTTAAGATCATTCTGAACATTGCATGTGTCATCATCGGATAAAGAGATAAAAGATTTTAGAATGACGCTTTCTGTAAATAATGATGATTCGTTATTTACTTTCCCAAAATAATTTCTTGCCGAATCCGAAATATCTAGTTGATAATATGTTTTTCCAAGGTAATAATTCAGTGAATCTTTTTGTTTACTTGTCAGATTGTTTGAATCAGAATAGGAGTGGAGTAACGTTTTTGAATCATCGAATAAATTATTCTGAAGAAGATATTTTTCGAAAAGCATATCGCTTGAAAAAGACCTAATTTGCTGACCTTTCAGGAAAGTGAAAGACAACAGGAAAAGAAATACAAGCGCTAAAATTCTTTTCACTTCTTTTTAATTCTGTAGAACCAGGGTTCATCAATAGCGTAGCCATAATAATCAAAACTGCAGATTTCATCCATAGCAAGTATATTACATCTTAGCAATCTGTCAGCTGATAAGAAGACTCCTTTTACCAGGCCAAATTCCTCAATGGCCTTTTTACTGAAGTTTGAACATGACCTTTCATACAAACAGAATCTGAAAAACTGAGGCGATACAACATATTGATAAAACAGCATAGCTCCTTTGGCAGATAAAGAAAAGGGATTATATTTTGCAAAAATATTTCTATGCTTAAATGTTATGGGTTTACGATTATTAGTTTTTATTTCGTGACGGTAATTGTTATCGCCTATGCTAATACTGCAGTCTTTCTTTTTAAGAAGAGTAATGTCATCCAGCTTATTTTGCGAATAGGCAGATGGTATACCTAATAAAACAGATACATGAAGCGTTATGTAAAAAAGGAAAATTCTCACAGTTTAATTTTGTGCACAAAGATATAATGAACTTCTTTTTATTAAGCGAAAAAATGTTTTAATTTGTAAATCTAATAAATCAGATGTCCTCAACTAAAGTAGCTGTAGTAATTTTAAACTGGAACGGGAAACGTTTCCTTGAAAAGTTTCTTCCCTTTCTGGTGAAGTATAATTCTGCTTATGCTGAGATTATTATTGCGGACAATGCTTCATCCGACGATTCTGTGGAATACCTCACTACAAATTATCCACAATTACGCATCATAAAGAATTCCGAAAACGGCGGCTTTGCAAAAGGCTACAACGATGCATTATCGCAGGTTGATGCTGAATATTACGTGCTGCTGAATTCCGATATAGAAGTTACCGAGAACTGGATTGACCCTGTAATCAAGTTAATGGACAGCGATAAAAATATTGCTGCCTGTCAGCCTAAGATTTGTTCTTATTCAAACAGAGATGAATTTGAATATGCTGGTGCTGCTGGCGGATTCATTGATAAGTACGGTTATCCTTTTTGCCGTGGACGTATTTTTCAGGAACTTGAAAAAGACAATGGTCAATATAATGATGTTGTGGAAATTTTCTGGGCTACCGGCGCCTGTATGTTTGTGCGTGCAGAAATCTTTCATAAGTTGGGTGGGCTTGATAATGATTTTTTCGCTCACATGGAAGAAATTGATTTCTGCTGGAGAGTCAAAAACCATGGATACAAAATTATGTTCTGCCCTGATTCGTTGATTTATCATGTTGGAGGCGGCACACTGCCAAAAAACAATCCACGCAAGACTTACCTGAATTTCAGAAACAATTTTTATTTATTATACAAAAATCTTCCTGATGGAAAAATATTTCCTGTATTTTTTGTAAGGCTTTTCCTTGATGGTATTGCTGGAGCGAAGTTTTTATTTGAAGGAGATATAAAGGATGTGGTGGCGGTTACAAAAGCACATTTTGCTTTCTATGCTTCAATTGGCAAACTCAGAAAGAAACGGAAAATGATGAAGCATACCCATGTTTCAGGTATATATGGCAAGTCAGTCGTTTTTGAACATTATCTTGGAAAGAAGAAGACCTTCAATCAACTGGATCAGAATAAATTTTCAAAATAAAATTTTCTTCAAATCTTTTTATTCAGAGTTAAAGCCTGTTGCAAAATGGTTTCTATTACCATGACCTTTAGGATGTGTTAATACACCAATGCATAGCCTCTGGACTTTAGCCCCAAAAAAGAATTGTAGTAGAGAATTATTTCTCAGAAATAAACGATTCAAGAGCCAGGCGGTAGGAATCAAGACCAAACCCAGAGATGCTTCCTTTGCATTTAGGTGCTATCAGCGAAATATGACGGTATTCTTCCCGTGCAAAAATATTGGAAATGTGCACTTCAATCACCGGGCTTTTTATAGCAGCTATAGCATCTGCAATAGCCACAGAAGTATGTGTGTAGCCACCGGCATTCAGAATAATTCCGTCATAACTGAAGCCTACTTCATGCAGTTTATTAATGATTTCTCCTTCCACATTGTTCTGAAAATATTCAAGCTGGAATTCAGGGAAATCTTTCTGCAGCAATAAAAAATATTCTTCAAAGGAAACATTGCCATAAATGGAAGTTTCTCTTTTCCCAAGAAGATTCAGGTTGGGGCCGTTGATGACGATAATTTTCAAATTTCTGAATTTGTGAACAAACTTACATTTATTTTCTGGTAAGCCAACTGATCAGATGCAATTTTTTTGTATAAATAAATTGTTTTATTTTTGATGAATTGCCAAAACATTAATGCGTCTGTATAATTAAATAAAATTAAAATAATGAAACGAATTGTCCTTTTATTTTTATTCACTGTTTCTATTGCAGCCTATGGCCAGAAATTAGGATTTGGTGTGCGTCTTGGCGATCCAAGCGGATTAACTCTGAAGAAATATTTTAGTAAAAATGCCCTTGAAATAAGTGTTGGACGCACTTATATGTTTTATGGGAGAGGGTGGTATGACCATCGGTTCAACGATTGGTACGAAAGACAAAAGTACGATTATGAAGATTTCCAGTATATGGATTATCATTCCTCTGTTCCAATTGGTGTTCAGGTGCACTATTTGTTCAATAATAGCATTAACAAAATTGGAGATGACGCTATTACAGGGCTTAATTGGTATTATGGATTTGGCGGACAACTTAGATTCCAAAACTATACATATGATTTTAAATATAAGATACATGGAGATAATAATTGGTATTACGAAAAAAATAAACAGGTAAACAATATCGACCTTGGAGGTGACGGAGTTATCGGGTTGGAATATACTTTTGATAAAGCACCCCTCTCAATATTTCTGGATATAACTTTGTTTATGGAAGTTGTTGATGATCCATTTTTATTCCATTTTCAGAGTGGCTTAGGCTGCAGATATAATTTTTAGAAGAGAAGAACCATAGCTGCATTTGTTGTTTTAGAAAATAATTATACATTTGCAGAATTATCAATGGAGGGGTGCCCTAAAATTACGGGCTGAGATCATACCCATTGCACCTGATACGGGTAATGCCGGCGAAGGGAAAAGGGTTTAAACATTTACGAAAAAGTGCCCTCAGCTTTTTCTTTGTTTAACCAAAAAAGAATCAATAAAATGAAAAAAATTTCTGCATTAGCGGCAATTTGCATTGCGTTGCATTTGTCAGTATTTGCACAAGTGAGCATCACAGGAAATGTTTATGATGCCACCGATCATTCTCCCCTGAAGGGTGCAAGCATTAAAATTCAGGACAGTTACAACAATTATTTTTCAGGTGATAATGGAAGTTATTCCATTATGAATCTGCGAAAAGGAAAACAACAACTGGAGGTTTCTTACCTTGGCTATGAAACACAGAAACTAAATTTTATACTCACCAGAGATACAATAATTACTTTGGTTCTGAATAAAAAATCTGTGCTTGCCGATGAAGTGGTGATCAAAGCCATTCGTGCAGGAGATAATACTCCTATGACATCAGTGAAACTTGATAACAAACAAATTGCTGAAAAAAATTTAGGACAGGATATTACCTATCTTATGAACCAGACTCCATCTGTGGTCGTTACTTCAGATGCCGGCGCCGGTGTGGGTTATACAGGCATGCGTATTCGTGGCAGTGATGCTTCGCGCATAAATGTAACCATTAACGGCATTCCTGTGAATGATGCCGAATCTGCCGGAACTTACTGGGTGGATCTTCCCGACATCGCATCCTCTGTCGACAATATACAGATACAGCGTGGTGTTGGCTCGTCGACCAACGGGGCAGGGGCATTCGGGGCAAGTCTGAATATACAGACAACAAAACTTAATGAAGATCCTTATGCTGCTATCAATTCGTCATTTGGCTCGTTTAATACATTGAAGAATACTGTTTCGTTTGGCACAGGCTTTCTGAAAGATAAATGGGTTATTGATGGAAGAATGTCAAAACTGAATTCTGATGGTTTTATCGACCGTGCTTTTTCCGACCTGAAATCATTTTATGTTTCAGGTGGATATTATGGAAAGAAAAGTATTCTGAAACTTATTGTATTCTCAGGTAAAGAACGTACATACCAAGCCTGGTATGGTGTTCCTGAAGCAAGACTGAAAAATGATACCGCAGCTATGCATCAACTTTTATTGAATGGATCTGTTTCGCAAATGCAGTACGATAACATGATCAGTTCCAACAGCAGGACTTTTAATATGTACACCTACAGCAACCAGACCGATAATTATCAGCAGGATTATTACCAGTTGCACTATTCCTATGAACTCAATAAATCATGGAATATGAATGCGGCACTACATTATACTAAGGGAGCTGGATACTACGAAGAGTATAGGAACGATGATGCTTTCAGTAAATATGGTTTGGACAATGTGATTGTCGGTACCGATACAATTACCTCTACAAATCTTATTCGCCAGAGATGGCTTGACAATAATTTCTATGGTGCAACCTATTCTGTAAATTATGACAATCATAAAAAATTGCAAGCAACTATTGGTGGTGCAGCAAACCAATATGTGGGCGCACATTTCGGAAACGTGATATGGGCACAATATGCAAGCAATAGCACATCTGATCTGAAATATTACAACGACAGTGCAAAGAAAAATGATGCAAATGTTTTCTGCAAACTTGATTACCAGCTTACGAAAAAACTGAGTGTTTATGGGGATCTGCAATACAGAACTATATATTATTCGTTTTTTGGTTTTGATGATAACTTACAGAATGTACAACAAGCTGTGAATTTGAATTTCTTCAATCCAAAGGCTGGACTGATGTTCAGGCTGAACAATTCCAATTCATTTTATGCATCTTATGCTATTGGGAATAAAGAACCTAACCGCGACGATTATGTACAGTCTACTCCAACCAGCCGTCCGAAGCCTGAGCATATGCAGAATGTGGAAGCAGGATACACGCATATTGCTGGAAAATGGATGGTCGCAGCGAATTATTATTATATGTATTACCGCAACCAGCTTGTGCTTACCGGGCAGATAAATGATGTGGGTTCTTATAACCGGAGTAATATTGTTGAAAGTTATCGTTCCGGAATTGAAGTGCAGGCCGGCGTGAAACCATTGAAGAACCTCGATATTCAGGGTAATATAGCTTTCTCTAAAAATATAATTTCAAATTACACTGAATATATTGACAACTGGGATGACTGGTCGCAACAGCCTAACAGTCTTGGGAAAACAGATATTTCTTTTTCACCATCAGTGGTTGCCGGAGGAAGTGTAAGCTACACTCCACTTAAAAATTTTGATGTTGCATGGTATTCAAAATATGTAGGAAAGCAATACCTCGACAATTCTTCCAATCCTGACCGTATGTTGAAAGCTTGGTTTGTGAACGATCTGCAGCTGACTTATATTATTAAACCAAAATTTGTAAAAGAAATTTCGCTGAACCTTATGGTGAATAATATTCTGAATAGATTGTATGAAAGCAATGGCTGGACTTATTCCTATATTTACGGAGCAAAGCAGTATACTGAGAACTGGTATTATCCGCAAGCTGGTAGAAATTTCTTAATGGGAGTGGGGATCAAGTTCTAAAAAGAATATTAAATGCTTATTCTTTTACAAACTTTGTGGTCATAACTGTGTTTTTATAATTCAGCTTCACAAAATAAAGGCCTTTTGACAGACCGGAAACATTGAGTTGCACTGATGTTTTATTTGTATGTTGTTGTATGAGTGATTGACCATGGATGTTATAAACAGTAAGTATTGCATCCTTGTTCTGTGGAATATTTTCTATAGTAATATAATCAGATGAGGGATTTGGATAAATGTTTAATGGACTAATGCTGCTTAAGTTTTCCGGAATCGTTGTGGCATAATTATCTATTATATTTTTAAACTGATAAAACACATTATTTGAAATTCGAGAATGATTATAATGGCTTGAAAATACCATCACTCCAACAGAATAGTAATTAGAATTATCTGTATAAAAGAAGGAACTCCCACTTTGTCCTGGAATTCCATTTGCCTGCGCACTATTTACAACAAGGCTGTTTCCCATGTTGCTTATTTTTCCATAATTGTAATAAAGTGTATCACCATTATAAACTTTTGTAGAATCGAAAGGACTTACAAAGGCAGGATAACTTAATTTATGAAATACATTGTTTGAATAAAATGAAGTGTCCTTATGAAAACCCATGCCAACCCAACCTGTCTGCTCTCCGATAGGCTCTTTGAGTTCCAGCAGTGCAATATCGGGAGCACCACTCCCGTCGTAATAATTTTTAAAAAGGTAATATTTCTTCACCATGCTATTCGGTAAATTTAGTTGAATTGCACCATTGTCAAAGGCCGGAGCGACAAAAGTGCTATCGCCTGTCCACACACCAGCATAAGTTCTGATACAGTGTGCTGCGGTTAACACCAGGTTTTTTCTTACCATAATTCCAGAGCAACATCCACCAAGCGTATCATTTTTGTATCTGAATAAATGTATTGCAGTTCTTACAGGATAGTCTGTAGCATTATAGAAAAGCTCTGCTCTTTCAATATCGCTGAATTGTGAACCAGAAAAAAGGTTTGAAGCAGGTGGTGTAAGTGACAGTGGTACCTGGTTCACCAAACTTCCAACTGAAAATGTTGTCTGCTCGAAAGCAATTGTTGTGTCAAAAGAAACGGGAGGAATAACGCTTGCTGTTTGTGAAGTAATATCATAAACAATCATTGTGTCCAATTGTCCATGCACTTTTATGAATGAGATTATTGCAATTGACAGAATGAAGTATTTAATTATTTTCATGAATTGATTAACGATAATTAAATTATTTTAGTGCAAATTAAGTAAATCTATTTAAAAAATCAGAAGAGATTTTACTGATCATATAACTTTGCAGCAATGAGAAATTCTTATATTCTTTTTTGATTTACATTTGTCTCGCAAATACATTTACTATGAAAGCTCCAAAAATAAGAGAAGTAAAACCAATGAAGGTCGTTTTTATTCAATCTGTTGGTGAATATGGAAAACAGGGAATAAAGGATTCCTGGGAGAAATTATTTACATTCATAAAGAAACATAAATTGTTCAGTTTTAATATGGATTGTATTGGCATCGGCTATGATGATCCTACCTTGACAGAACCTTCAAAATGCAGGTATGAAGCCTGTATACGAATTAAAAAAGATGCTTTGCCGGAAGGTGAAGTGGGAGTGAAGACTATTGAAGGCGGTAAGTACGCAGTGTTTATGCACAAAGGCCCTTATGATAAATTAGGAATAGTTTACAATGAAATATATCACAACTGGGTTCCTGAAAATAAAATTGAAGTGCGCAATGCCCCGCCATTCGAGAAATACCTGAACAGCCCTAACACAACAAAACCTGAAAATCTGAAAACGGAAATTTTTATTCCGATAGTTTGAGAAAATAAATTTTAAGATTAATTATAAAAAACGTACACTGCCTTCGATCAACTCAGGCTGACAGTGAACGTTTTTTTATTTACTATTCTTAAAGAACTCCCTTATTGCTTTTTTCGCTTTTGCGTTCAATATTTTTTTCCGTTTTAATAACAGATTTTCCTTTATTGAAGCGGTAAGTTAATTCAACCAGGAAAATATTTTTCAGAAAACTAATATCGTAATTTCTGGTTTCAGTATAGTTTCCGGTATGAATGTAATTTCCCTGCATGAAATCCACGCCCCAAGTGATGGGTGTAAAATACACAAGTGTAAGGCTTAGCTTCTTCTTGAAGAATGGTTGTTGAACAAATGTAATCCAGTAGTCGTTGTTGCCTTTATTGTAACCCTGTGCAGTGATGTATTTCGTTAAACCTTTCTGATACTGGAATCCGACAACCAGCCCTGATTTCTCTCGAACATAGATCAGCTGGTTTGACAAAGTGAAATTGTTTACGTTGTTTGTTATGCTTTCAAACTCTATACTGCTTTTGCTGAGATCAAAATTCGATTGAAGGAAAAGGCTTTTCCCGAAAGGAATTGTTAGATTAGCCTGCACTCCATAATTTTTGTATTTGCCAATATTACTATAACTATACTCAAAAATACTGTCAGTTCTAAGTGTTCCAATTTCTGTAATATAATTTCCTGAAAAATTATAATAAGGTTCAATTGACATCAGTCCTTGCAGGATGTTGGTTTCCAGCGAAACTTTGTGCGTTACTTCAGGGCGCAGGTTTGGATTCCCTGTTCTTATGCTATACTGGTCGAGTACATAGGTAAAAGGGTTGGTCTGGCTTATATTCGGATAATTGCTTGCCGACCTGTATTTCATTTTAAAATCAATTATTTTTGATGCTTTGTATTTCACATCTGCATAAGGTTGAGCAATTAAATAGGAATGCTTTTGTCCATCGGAATTTGGTGAACTTGTTTCTCCTGCACATCCTATTTTAATTCCAAGTTTTTTCCCATTCTGCCATGAGTAATAAGCAAACAATTTGTTACGGATATCAGAATATTCAAAATTGCTAACTACCGATTCAACAGTATAATTGTTATTGAGCTGCTGCCATGTGTTTCCATATCCAAGCTGCAGATTTGACTTGCTGTTGAAGGTATGCGTAAAATCAAGGTAGAACGCAGTGCTGTTCTTTTTGTTTGTTCCTGTTTCAATTCTTTTAAAAACAGAATCTTCTTTGTAAGTATTTATATAATCGCTGCTGTAATTGGAAAAAGTGAAGTTTGAATTTATAGAATTTTTATCATCAAAATTTCCGACATAGAACAAGGTATTATAGGAACTGGTGCTTTTTGATTTGTTTTTAGATTCAGTCGTGAATTTATCAATCAGATTCCCATTGAACAAATATTCTACATTGTATTTTTCTTCTGCAATGTTCTGATGAGACGGCTGTGTGGTGACATTACTTTCAAAACTGATGGTATGTTTAGGATTCAAATAATAATCGGCTCCAAAAGTGTATTCGTTGTAAAGCTCATTAACCGTAGTGTTCAGGGTTTCGTCGGCTGGTTTTTTATCAATGATTAAACCACCTGAATATTCCTGTTTATCTGTAGAAGGCATATTGAAATTGTTATAATTATTGCTGTACTTACCATACAGATTCACTTTATTGTACACGTAATTCAAAGTTCCGGAAGTTCCATTCTGAATAAAAATATGTTTTTTGTTTTGTGCATCAGGATCAAGCATTACCCTTTGGTCAAGATAAAACTCAGTACCCTGATAATCTTTTTTCAAAATAATATTTATCACCGCAGAATACCCTTCAAGCGCATAGCGTCCTCCCGGATCTCGGATCACTTCAATTTTTTTCAGTCGGTCGGGCGAAAGGTTCTTCACATATTCCTGATCTTTCTCAAGTCCATCCACCAGTATCATTACTTTAGTATCGTTATCAACTTTAATAGAGTTATTGTACCTGTCGTAATCCACGCCATTCATCTTGTCCAGCACTTCCTTTGTATTTGTTGTTCCGGATTTTAATTTTTCAGTCACAATCTGAACATCCTTGTCAAGTTGATTATCATAAGCATTAGACTTGACAGCAAATTCTTTTAAAAGTTTTTCATCCTGACTTAATTTAAATACTCCAATGAATTTTTTTTCTGTGACATACATAGCTTCAGTGGTATCGGTCTTATAACCGATGTAGCTGAAGGTAAAATAATAAACTCCGCTTTCCAGGAAAATGCTGAAAAATCCGTTGTCATTTGTCACTGAACCTGTAATTAGACTGTCTTTGGAATTATAGGCAGCGATTGAACAAAATTCAAGTCCTTTTTTAGTAAGGTTATCTTTTACTTGTCCTGAAATTTCAATGGGCGGTTTTGCTGAGATAAAGCTGAAGCTTAAGCAGATAATTAAGCTGAGGAATAACTTTTTCATGTTGTGAGAAACTTTGGTTATTGGTTAATGGTTTAATAAAAGCTGATTGTTACCCGATTTTTCATAAGACGCATACAAGGATAAATAAGTTACATTTCAATAGCATTCTCTATTATCATTGATTTTACGATGCGTCAAAAGTAATAGGATAATAAATACCACTTCTATTATTTTCGATGAACGCCCGATTTCATCCGTGGACTCCGGGTTTTAAACTGTAGAAATGAAAATTTGAAAATTTTAGATCGGTTTATGCAATACCTGACCATTGGCCTGTTTTTAGAAGTGCGGTCAACAATTTTAAAACCTACCCGTTCAAACGATTTATACAAGCCTGTCCATGCAAATGAATCGGGTAGAACATCTTTGGTAGGAATGGCAGGATAAGCCTCAATAATACCGATGTTATTTTCTTTTGCATACTGTATAATTGCCTTAAGTATTGCAACCGAAACTCCCTTTCTTCTGAAATCTTTCTGAATAAAAAAACATGGAATGGACCACACAGCCTTATCATCAATACGTTTATGCACTCTTGAATTTTCAATTTTCAGATAAACTTCACGTGGAGCAAATGCACACCATGCAATGGATTGTCCTTTGTAAAACCCAGTAATACCGGCAGGTTTGTTATCCCACACTATTTTTTTTATTGCTGATTTATTGCCATCATTTTTCTTACCTTCTACAAAATCCTTTTTTGGTAGACGAAAGTACATGCACCAGCAATTGCCGCAGGCTCCCTTGCTTCCAAAAAGTTCAACAAATTTGTTCCAGTTTGTTTTTGTTAAAGGTTCAATGGAAAAATCCTTTAAAATATTTTTATTGGAATTTGCATCATTCATAATTAATAAGCTGTTTTCGATTCACACAAATTTCTGTAACTTTTTTTGAATTATGAATTATAAACTCAAAAATTGTAATCACATTTTTTTGAAATAAAAATTTCCTCATATTTGCATTAAATACTGTCTTCTGAAAAAGCTATATAAATACATCATTTCATTCATTAAAGAGGATTTTAATCTTTGGATATATCTTTTTGCTTTCATCTTTATGATCCTTGCAATCAGTTATAATTATTCGGTAGGTTTTGAAAAGAAGGTGCTTGATAAGCATTATCACGAACCAATTGGAATGCTGTATTATTTTCTTTTTTATGCTACTGCTTATTACCTGACTGCAATTCCAAAATTATATTTCTGCAAATCGAAGGAGGTTCTTAAAGATAAAAAATTCTGGATTAAAAGTTTTATCTTTCTTGCAATGCTTGGGATTGTAGCTGGATTTAGCATTCTTGAGAGTTGGGCAAAACAGTACCAGGATTATGAATATTATTACATCAGTAAGATTGCAGCTAACTTACGTTTCCTAATTGTTTTTGTTTTGCCTCTTTTTGTGATCTGGAAAATTGCTGACAGGAAAATGCCAAACATGTATGGTTTTACATTAAGGAATTTTGATATAAAGCCATATTTTATAATGCTGCTCCTCATGGTTCCATTGATAGCTGCAGCATCTACACAATCTGATTTTTTAAGTATCTATCCAAAATTTAAACCCTGGTATCCGAAGGGAGATATATTCGGATTTTCACAATTTCAGATGTCAGCCATTTATGAGGTTACATACGGATTGAATTTTGTTGCGCTGGAACTTTTTTTCAGGGGTGCATTGGTAATTGGAATGGTGGCAATCATGGGAAGGCATGCAGTTTTGCCAATGGCTGTCACTTATTGCTTTCTACATTTTGGGAAACCAATGGCCGAATGTATCAGTTCATTCTTCGGCGGCTACTTATTAGGTGTAATTGCATTGTATACACGCAGTATTTTTGGAGGTTGCATTGTGCATATGGGAATAGCGTTTATGATGGAAGCAGCAGCCATGCTGCAATTTTATGTATTTATGAGAAGGTGAAATTTATTTTTCCATTTAACAAACACTGATACAATTTATCATTTTATTTGCAGTTAATATATTCAAGGGAGTAATATATCTAAATTATTTATTATGACTAAACATATCACTTTAAAAGTGCTGGCTGTATTATTGTATTGTCTTACATCCATATTCAATTCCTATGCACAGCAGACTCCGAAGAGCGATACGCTAAGAGATGATGCGTTGAATGTTTATCTGAATTGTCCATACTGTGATATGGATTATGTGAAAAAAGATATTACGTATATTAATTATGTACGTGATCAGAAAGATGCTCAATTGTATATTCTTGTAACAGGGATGAATACTGGCAGTGGAGGAGGAGAATATTCAATATTTTTTATAGGACAAAAGGAATTTAAAGGAAAGAATGATACACTGAAATTCGATGTGTCTCCTAATGATACTGATGACGAAATTCGTAAGATGGGTGATCAAATGCTTAAGTTAGGGATGATGAGTTATGTTGCTCAGACACCAATTGCGAAAAAAATTAATATTGATTTTGATAATTCTGCTGCAACTGCTGTAGCGAAAGATCCCTGGAAAAGCTGGGTATTCAGCATTAACGGAAATGGATATGCAAATGGCCAGGAATCAATAAAGTATTATTATTTGTATTCATATGTGGATGCGATGAAAGTAACAGAAAAAATGAGACTCGATTTTACTGCCAATTTCGATGTGCAACAAACGAAATTTAAAATAGATGATACCACTACAATTGTTAGCCAGACAAATTCAAAAAGTTTATATGGAATTTATGTTGGCAGTCTCGGCAATCACTGGTCAGCTGGGGGATCTGCATCAGTAAACGCAAGTTCATACAGCAACCTGGAATTCAGCGCATATGTTATGCCTGCCATTGAGTATAACCTTTTTAAATATGAAGAGTCTACACGTCGCCAGTTGAGGTTTAAATACACTATCGGTGTTGAACATAATAATTATATTGATACAACTATTTTTAATAAAACAAAAGAAACTCTTCCATCGCAATCATTAAGCATCGCGTACAAAGTGATTGAAAAATGGGGTTCTATTTCCTCTTCAGTGTATGGATCAAATTATCTTCATGATTTTTCGAAGAACAGTTTATCTTTTAACACCAGCCTCGACATCCGCATATTTAAAGGACTTTCTTTGAATTTGTATGGTTACCTGCAATTGATACATGATCAGATTGGATTACCCAAAGCTGGCGCCACTCCTGAAGAAATTCTTACACAGCAAAAACAACTTGCAACTCAATATTCATATTATGGAAGTGCAGGTCTTACATATACCTTCGGGTCCATTTACAATAATGTTGTGAATCCGCGGTTCGGGTATTAAACAAAAAAAGCAGCCTGATCAGCTGCTCTTTTTTTTGAAATCCATTTTTTTAATTCAATTGAATTAATTTATTATCCGGCCTGTATCTGCCTTTTATTGTCCCACCTGCTGTAGTCTGTTGTGTGAGCGCTGGTGAATAGGTACGATCCATGTATAGATGTATTCCGCCTACAGGAAGAAGTTGTAGTTTGTTTTTTGCAAGTATGATGCTTTTGCTGTTGAGGTCGTCCTGATAGAATATCTGTAAGGTGCTTTCATTTATCTGAGCAGTAACTGTCAATATTACGTGATGGTTCGCTGATAAACTGTCACCTACCCAAAACAGCGCATAGCTGTTATCCTGAGGAATTGTATCAGGCATAACTGCAGGATAATCGATCGTTGTCATTGAAATGGAATTTGTTTTTGTGATTCCCTGTGTGTCTGTCCATACAAAGGTTCCACTTGAAATTTTTCCTGCATATTCTTTTTCGTAATAAGCCAGAGTGCTGTTAAATGTAAGCACATCGCCATTAAATGTTACTTCACTGGGTGATGCAAGTTCAAGCAGCGTGCCAGTAATATTGCTGAATTTAAACCATGCCCTTGCATAGGTTTTGTCCTGATTGGCATCATAATAGAGTTCATACTCTGTATAAATCTTGTCCTGGTTCACATCGCTTGAAGGCTCGCTTTTGCAAGATGTCAGGTGTGTTGCAATTCCCGCAATGATAACAAGAAGAAAAAATAAACTGACAATTTTTTTCATGGTCACTGTTTTTAATGAATAACAAATTTATATTTAATTCCTGAACAATTTATAACAAACTGATTAGCAAAAGTAACATCGTTTTTGAAATATATATTACGCAATAATGCCTGATTTATACAGGTATTTTTACCTGTTTTATTCAGATATCATAAAACTTCTCATTGATATTGATCCGAACTGAATACTCTCATGTGTAAATTTCAATATGTCCTTGCTTTGCTGCATTCCAAGAATATTTATCATTGGAATATAATGATCAAATGACGGGATGGCGCGTTTTATTTCAGGTCCCAACGCATAAGGATCAACCAGTGCTTTATGATTTTTACTGATAATATTGTTTGTAAGTATTTCATCTGCTTTTTGTGCCCATGGGAAAATGCTGCCATTACTGCCTTCCCAGTTAATGTCACGAAGATTGTGCACCATATTTCCACTGCCGATAATCAAAACCCCTTCGTCACGCAGATACGCAAGTTTCTTCCCTATTTCATAATGCTCCTGCATTGAAATATACATGTCAACACTTAATTCAAAGACAGGAATATCAGCATCAGGATATATAAATTTCAGCAAAGTCCATGAGGCATGATCAAGTCCATAGGAGTGGTCATCTTTTATCAATCCATTGGAAGTTTCACTTATCCGTTTTGCCACTTCTGGTGCACCGGGGCATTTATAAACTATTTGGTATAGTTCATCAGGGAAACCAAAAAAATCATAAATCATTTCAGGTGCTGGAGTAGAACTCACCAACGTTCCTTTTGTCATCCAGTGTGCGCTGATAACCATTATCGCTTTCGGCTTGGGCAGTATAAGTCCCAGGTATTTCAGGTGTTTTGTAAAATCATTGTCTTCAACAACATTAGTAGGAGATCCGTGGCCAATGAATAAAGCGGGCATTTTCATGTAAGAAAAAGTTTAAAATGTTTGTTATTCAATGTTCAAAATAAAGTATATGATAAAGATAAAAAAACATTTCTAACTTTGAATAAAAATGATTCAGCAAAAGGAAATAATATTGCCGCAATTCAGCAGAGGTTATCATCTGATAACGGAAGCTATTTTAAAACAACTGACAGAACTGCCAGAGCATGGATTGTTGAATGTTTTTATTCAGCATACTTCAGCGGGAATTACCATCAATGAAAATTTTGATCCTACTGTTCGAAAAGATTTTGAATCTTTTTTTAATAAGCTGATTCCTGATGGTTCAAATTATTTTGTACATGATTCAGAAGGTGATGATGACATGCCTGCCCACCTGAAAGCATCAATAATAGGACAGTCGGTGACAATACCTATTACAAATAAAAAGTTGAACCTTGGAACCTGGCAGGGAATATATCTCTGTGAATTCAGAAATAGCGGGGGACGCAGAAGGTTAGTGATTACAGTATATTCATAATTGAATGCGGAAGTAAATTTTCTTTTCTTTTTATTTTATTGTTTTCCCAATTACAAAACCCATTAAACTCCCAAGAATTAATGTCATTATTGCTATAGGAATCAGGCTTAGTGGTTCTTTCCATGCTATAAGTATAGCACAGGGCAGGAGTGTGAGAAATGAAAACAAAATACCTTTTAATATCGGGTGAATTTTTATTTCTGAAACTGCAAGAAAAAAACCAATTATAACCCACATGCTGAATGCTGACAGGCCCGCCTCAATCGGAAGTTCCTGGATACTCATAGGTATAACATCGATGGTTCCTGCGATTGCACCAAGTATGATGCCGATAAAAATTTTATTTTTCATAGTCTTCTTATAAAAAAAAATTAATTTTTTGGTTTCAGTTTTACATTAAACTCTTTCGTGGTTTCACCTTCATACCAGTCGCCATCACCATTTGCAAACTGAGGATTCTGGAATGTAATTGTAGTGTCCAGATTATTGTAACTTCCATTCAGGGAACCATCAATATCCCGGAAATGAATTGTAAATGCTTGTGATTCAGGAAAGGATACAGCCTCTACTAAATAATTTCCATTCACATCGCTTGAAACAGAATCCGATAACATATTCACCCTGATATTGGGTATTTGAACACTCGTGCTGTCGGATTCAATTTTACCTGTTATAATAAATTTTGCAGATGGTGTTCCATATTCAGCAATTGGAGTCCCGTACTCAGCATTATTGCATCCGGTTTGAATTCCAATTATTCCTAATATCAATGAAAGAAAGAAACTGTATTTCGGTAATAGGATTTTCCTGATTCTTTTCATATCAGATTTTTAGTCAAATTTAAATTATTATTAATGATGCAGCAAATAAATGCATGCAAATTTATTTAGAATAATTCTTGATAATCTTTTTCTTATTTACTACCTTTGTATCTGAATTTTGAAGAACTTAGATAAATGGCCTTAGACGGAATAAAAAGAATTGAACTCAAGGTAGAGGGGATGGATTGCACTAATTGCGCTCTTGGCATCCGGAAGCAACTTGAAAAGGATGGATTCCAGGATGTGGATGTGAATTTTGCCACCGCCGAAGTTAGTTTTGTGAATGTTGACAAAGAAAAACTGCAGTCGGCCAGGAACAGGATTAGTTCTATGGGTTACACTGTGGTTGAGGAAGGTAAAGAATCATCAGGAAATTTCTTTACAATTGAAAAAAAATTCATAATCTCATTGGTTTTTACAGTACCACTTTTGCTTGGAATGTTTGTGCCCTGGCATTTATTTCATAATCCATATTTTCAGTTACTGCTTACCATTCCTGTATTTACTATAGGCGTTTTCCATTTTGGCCGCAGTGCATTTCAATCGGTAAAAGCCGGTGTTCCGAATATGGATGTGCTGATTATTCTTGGTTCCACAGCTGCCTTCATTTATAGCCTTTACGGAACACTGAATAGCCTGGGAATGAATTACCAGTTTTATGAAACTACAGCAACTATTATTACGTTGATCCTTTGCGGAAATCTATTAGAACATCGCTCTGTAAAGCGCACTACATCTGCCATTGATGATCTTGTGAAACTTCAGAAAATAAAAGCAAAAAGAATTTTATCTGTCGCGAATAACGAAACTATTGAAGAAGTAGATGCTGCTCAAATAAAAGTAGGAGATTTTATACTAATAAACTCTGGTGATAAAATTCCTGTTGATGGTGATATTTACTGGGGTCACGGAAGTTTTGATGAATCGATGATTTCAGGAGAAAGCCTGTTGGTTGAGAAATCAATCGGGGAGCATGTGATAGGAGGAACAATACTTGCCGCGGGAAGCATCAAGATGAAAGCAATGGCAATTGGCAAGGAGACTGTGCTTGCGCAGATCATTGAAATGGTAAAGCAGGCCCAGCAGGATAAGCCGCGTATGCAGAACCTGGCCGATAAAATTTCTGCAATATTTGTCCCGCTAGTCATTGGAGTTGCAATACTGACTTTTCTTATTTCCTATTTTATAGTCTCAATGGAATTTCAGCAGGCACTAATGCACAGCATTGCTGTGCTTGTGATTGCCTGTCCCTGTGCGCTTGGTCTTGCTATCCCAACAGCTGTTGTTGTTGGGATTGGCAGAGTTGCAAAGAATGGAATTCTTATCAAGGGAGGCAGCACACTTGAAAAATTTGCAGGAATAAAGAGAATTGTTTTTGATAAAACTGGCACACTGACTACTGGAAAGTTTGAGGTGAAAAAACTTTATTCCGAAGGAATATCAGAAGAACAGGCAAAATCATTACTGCTGAGTCTTGAAAAGCATTCATCGCACCCCATAGCAAAATCAATAGTTTCCACCTATGAAGGAAATCCGTTGATTGATTTTTCAACTGTCACTGAAAAAAAGGGGATGGGAATGGAAGCAACTGATAGTGCAGGAAATTTCTATAAAGCAGGATCTTATTCAGTGGCATCACATCTTACAACAGATGATTCGCATACAGTTTACATGACGATGAATGATAAGCTTGTTGCGTATCTTGATATTGAAGATCAAATAAAACCTGATGCTGCAAAAACTATTAGTTTCCTTAAATCAAAAGGGATTAAAACTGTTTTGCTTAGTGGCGACAGAAAATTGAAATGCGACAGACTGGCTGAAGAACTAGGCATTGAAGAAGTTTACGCTGAAAAACTTCCTGAGGAAAAACTTCGCATTATTGATGAATTCACAAAAGCAGGTGATACTGCCATGGTTGGTGATGGTATAAATGATGCTCCGGCGCTGGCGAAAGCAACGGTTGGTATTTCATTGAGCAATGCTACACAGGTAGCAATAAAGTCAGCCCAGATCATTTTGCTGAAAGGAAACATAAGTCTTTTACCTAAGGCATGGTCTATAAGCAATGTAACCTTGCTCACCATTAAACAAAATCTTTTCTGGGCATTTTTCTATAACATCATTGCAATCCCAATTGCTGCAGCCGGCTTCCTGGACCCTATGGTTGCAGCGGCTTCTATGGCCTTCTCGGATGTTTTTGTAGTTGTAAATTCCTTACGATTAAGGAGTAAAAAAATATGAAACTTTAATTTTAACTAGAATAAAAAACCCCGGTATCATCGGGGTTTTTTATTCTAGATTCTTTATTCTGAAACTCTTTTTGCTTCGACAGGAAAATATTTATTTATGAAATAATCATCATAATAATCTGCGTAATATCCAACACGGTCAAACATAGCATCAATTTCGCTTTGGCTCAGGCCATCGAGTTCGCGTATTGATTTTACATAAGTCCAGTCATTAAATTTAGTAATTGCGCAGGAATACAAATCATGATTTATCTGTAACACTTCTTCATAAAACTCAAGCTTTTTCTCTGCTGGTGGTATCTGGCAAACAGGTCCCATGATCTGTATATAACCATAATCCTTATCCTGTGTTTTCCATACATCTACCCAAACAGAAGCAGAACCCTTTTTTAGGTTCCATTGTCCCGATTTTTCACCTCTGCAAACTGCCGGATCAACGCCAAGGTTTCGTATAACATTTTCTACAAGGTTGTAATAAGTTTCAATTGATTCCATTGTTTTAACAACTTTATATATTTACAATTCTAATCTTTTACTTCATGCCTTTCATTTCGGTAATCTTGATATCCTTAGGTATTTCGAACTTTGTGGCAGGTACAGAAGCATTTTCTTCAATTTTTTTGGTTGTAATTTTTGCAACAATGCCAGCCATATTAATTTCAGATTTTAATGCAATGCCATTCCAAACACAGTAAGTTGATTTCATTTTCAGGGTTGGATCGTCCATTGTATATTTGTCGCAGGTTTTACCCATGATCTCTTCAGTTCCCTGTTTGGTGATCTTCATTTGTTTCATCATGTCATCAGTAAGATTGCTGAAATCGATGTCCTGTTGTTTTCCACCTGCAGTAACCTTTGTTTTGGTGCCTGTTTTATTAGTCATATCAAGGTTATACATATATCCATCTTTTGTAATTGAAAGCTGATGCATTTTAACTTTGCCAGCAATTCCCATATCCATTTCACCAATGGTTTCAACACATTCCTTATTCCCGTAATCATCAAAATAGATGGTCATGTCCTGTGTCATTCCCATGGTTTCGCTTGTCATGGTTACTATACCTGATTTAAGTTTATACTTGCCGCTTGTAGTTGCAGATTCATTAGTACTGTCTTTGGTTTTTGTTGAGTCGCTATCTCCAGTCTTTTTCCCATCGCCTGAGCAGGAAACGAAAGAAATCATAGCAAGTGCTGTTGCGAAAATGAATAATTTTTTCATGAGTTTTTGTTTTAGTTTTGGATTTGTTTGTGTAAAAGTATAAATTTTATGTGCAATAAAAAAGCACCTTCAGATTATGTCCGAGAGGTGCTTTTTAAATATTTTAAAAATTACAATTTAATAAATTCAACACGCCTGTTCTTTGCTTTTCCTTCCGCTGTGGTGTTGGGCGATACAGGTTCTGTTTCTCCTTTTCCGTCAGTTTCCATTCTTGAATTGTCAATTCCGAATTCTTTGTTCAAAGCAGCCTTAACTGCAATAGCGCGCTTCTTGGAAAGTTCAAGATTTGTAGCATCATCACCATCACTGTCGGTAAATCCAACAATTTTAATATTAACAGTAGGATTTTCAGTGAGAACAGCTGCTATTTCTTTTAATGATCCATAGGATTCGCCTTTAACAATATCTTTTCCGCTATCGAAGTATATACCATAACTAATAAGTTTGCCTTCGGTAATTAATTTGCTGCGCATATCAGGAGCACCTACTGCAATACGGATATTGCTGATAAGTGGTTCTCCATCTTCAAACCTGATTTTATTATATTTCACGCCTGCATCAATACCCTTTGGCAGATCAAATATCTTCACTTGATCCTGATATACCCTGATGCGTGTTTTCTGAACCCATACAGAGATATGATATTTCTGATCAGCTTTTTGAGTCATATTTTCTTTCATTCCTGAAAGCTGATCTCTGCCATCTGAATAATGACAAGAGATGTATGTAGCATATGAAAATTGAATGAACATTCCAGCCTTTCCTGGTGCAGATCCCGGATCAAATTCATTTGGTTTCTCGCTGCTGATAATCCCAAAATAATAACTTGTTGCACCGCTTGCAGTTTTCTGTGGTACAATATCAAATTCAATAGTGTAATTTTCGGGAAGTACCAGAGGCACATCATTCCAGATACAGGTTCTGTCGCTGGTAAGTTTCAACCATTTGCCAGTTAATAAATTTGTGGTCATTACTTCACAAGAGCCATTGGTGTTCCATGATGCAGGAAAATCACCAACTGCTGTCTGTGAAAAATCTTCATAAAATAAAACATCACTTCCTGGTATGAAATCAAACTTTGAATAAGAAGTAAGAATAGGATCATCTTTTTTTGTAGTAGTTGTAGTTTCTGTTCCTGTAGTATTAGAACCATCATCTGTACTCTTGTCTGAAGCAGTTGAATCTTCGGAAGTCGTTTTGTCTTTGTTCTTGTCTTTTTTCTTAAAGATACCTTCAGCTTTGTCAAGACCTTTGTCAATGCCATTACCAACTTTATCATTGGCTCTGTCGGAAGCTTTGTCTTTAGCTGTATTCAGCGGGTTTGTAATCTGAGCGTTTACTAAAAGTGTAAAAGCAACAAATGCAATCAATAAGGAAAATATTCTCATTTTCTTCATAGTAGTGAGTGTTTTATGGTTATTCTTTTGCAAATATATAAATATAATTTATCGATTAATTAGCTTTTTTGTCATTTTAACTTTTTTCTTAATGATTTTATCTATGATTTATTTTTGACGATAAGTAACATGAAAAATAAAATTTACAGTAGAATATAATTGTTGATAAAGTGTCAATTAATTTCTAAGAAAAGCATTTTAGTTAAAAATATTTTTTTAAATTTGCGTGTTAAAATACCTGTAAATGTTAAGATTTTCGAGAGTTTTACTTCCAATATTTATTTTCTGTTTTTTTGCAACTTTATCATCGGCACAAGTCGCAGTGAAACTTTCACTCAAAGCAAATACTTCAAAGCAGGCTTTTTTTTGTTCCATTTATGGGCAAAAAATAAATGTATTGGCTGCAAAGAAATTTACAGATGACGAAGTTGAGTTCAAATTTGCTTCAAGCCTGCCAAAAGGAATTTACAGAATCTATATTTCAGATAGCTCATTCTCCGATATAATTATTGATCGGGATAAGGAAATAATTCTCAATTCAAATGTGGCTTCATTGAACGATAGTATGAAAGTGGTGAAAGGGGAGGATAACAGGATTTATTACACTTACCTTAAATACAAGAATAGTGAATTGTATAAGCTCAATAAGATCATCAGTATAGTAAAACCGGCCAATCTAAAAAAACAAAATCCACTGATTGATGACAGGGTGAATTTTATTAAAGGCGTTGAAACATACAAAATACAGCGGTTTGCTGACAGTATCATTTACAAGGATTCAACACTGTTCGTTTCAAAAGTTATTAGGGCACTGCTTATACCTAACCTGAATTTATGGCAGATCGAACATCCCGAGGAAAAGAAATATGACAATGACGTTGAATTTCTACTCAATCATTTTTTTGACAATATCGATTTCTCTGATAGTGCTTTTCTCAGGACTGAATTCTTTTACAGAACTATCAGTTATTATATAGAAAAACTCGCTTTGCCACGGAATGTGCTTGGTTTCAATATAGCGAATCAACTTATACTTAACCGTTCAAAAGCAAATGAAAACGTGTATAAATATTCATTATCATTACTTTTTGATATATATGAAAATACCCAGCTTGAGGATGTTTTTGTGAAGCTCTACGATAATTATCTTTCAAGTCAAAAAGATGCCGTGACGGATGAAAAATATATTTCACTTACCAATAAAATAAATATAATTAAAAGCCTTAAAGTTGGAACAGTTGCACCTGATATCAGCGGGAAGGATACACTAGGCAAAACAATAAAACTGTCATCTATAAAATCGACATTTACATTAATAATGTTTTGGACATCAGCTACCAAAAATGTTGATGAAACAATAATGCAATTTAATGACCTTTATACAAAATATAAGGAATACGGTTTCCAGATATATGCAGTGTGCCTTGATAGCAGCGATGTTAAATGGAAAGCAATGTTGCGAAAATTAAATCCACAATGGATAAATGTAATAGATACGCAGGGTTTGGAGGGACCGGTTTCTAAACTTTACAATACATGGGCGTTGCCTTCGCTTTATATGTTGGACAGTAAGATGGCGATTGCTGCGAAACCAATGAATGTGGATTATGTTAAGAAAGAATTTGAAACTGCTTTTAAAAAGTGAAGCAACTGAGTATTGAAGATAGTGTCATTATAATTGTTATAATATTAACAAATAGCTTGATTTCACTTTTTTGATTTATTATCTTGCACGGTTTAATTCGTGTTAGTACGATGGTTGAATGAGGAATATTTTACACAGTATTTTTATTCTTATACTCTTCTTTCGCTGTATGACGGGCTTTTCACAGCATACCGTTATACATGATATTCCCTGGGAGTCTGATACAGTGGGCATGTGGGGTTCAGGTTCTACAGCCTGGAGCATTAACCAGATAGATACGTTGGCTGATTTAACTATCGGGCCTTACGGCAATACTTATTCTTATGTTTACACACTTCCATGGCCACTTGATGATTCAGTGGGTATGATATTCGATTATGGTGCCTTTGTTGATTTGCAAATGGTTTTCGAAATGACAGGGTGGAGCGGTGGCGCTGTGAAAGTGAATTATCCTACAAAAATCGCTATGGATTTTCCGCCTAACGGTTCTTTCTCAAACGGAAGCTGGGTTACGATTCCTTCCGAATACCGAGAACAGGATACCGTTGTACACCCTGCAGATTACGATAACTGGGATATTTATGCAGACTGGCCGGATGCGGGAAAAATTGAGTTGTACTTAAACCTTGATGTGCAGGCAAACCTCGACCTGATTTTTTCTGATCCTACCGATCCTTTTAATATTACATGGGACACTATGCACATTATTCAGCCTATAAATATTGACCTTGACACTTTTGATATTTTTCTTGTTGACCTTGTACACAATGAATACGTCATTCCATGGGTTGCATATCACACTGATCCGTTTACAGGAAATACAGTAATCGATTCTGTTTACCTTTTGCACGATTCACTCGGATGGCCACTGCAGTTCCCCCAGATATTCTATGATCTGATTGGTATTACGGGAAATATTTCAATTCCAAATATTACCAATTATACCAAATGGATATCAAACGAACAAAAGCTTTATACATGGGGAAATGACCAGTATCTGTACATCGACCTTGACCTTGTAAAATTCATACAGGTAATGTGTCATTATCTTTCAAACATACCATCGCTGCAAGGCCTTGAAGCGGTGAGCCAGGCAATTGCTTACGAGGAAGGGGATACCAGCATCTATCTTTTCACCGATCCCTTGTCGGGGGAAGATTTTGATGTTGATCTTGCCTGGGATCTTTTAGATGCGAACCTGCTGTTCACAAATACCATGAATCAGACACTGAGTTTTGAAGATACTAAAGAGTATACATTTTTTGGCATACCAATTCCTCCCGATCATTATCCAAATGTGTGGAATGTTTTCGATTTTCCCGTATCAGTAGACTACGAAGTTCTTGATACCATAGGTACTGTGATAGAATCAGGAAATTCCAACAGTGTTACATTTGGTTCCGATTACGATTTGCGATTGCGATTACCTTGCTATGACTACGATTCACTGCCGGTGACCATTACGCATACCATTGATCCATGGCTTACCAATATGGTTCGCGACAGCATTGATGTTGACTTTTATATAAAAGTGTTCGACATTGCATTTAGTATCGGGACATTTTCAAATCCCGTTTATTCCTTAAACTTCATTCTTTATCAGGATACGTTGCAGTTAGGAACCTTTGCAGGACCGCCATTGTACGGCCCGCCTATCTTCATGCCATGGATGATTGACGGATATTTTGTGGATACTACTTTTATTCCTGATGAATACCTGGTCGCGTCAAATCATCCGCTGGATGACTCGATAATATTTACAAATATTCAGTGCTTCGGAACAAATACCGGAAGTGCTATAGTTATTGCTATTGGCGGAACTCCGCCCTATACATACCAATGGTCGGATGGAACAACAATTATTTCTTCAAATGCAACAATTACGAATCAGGTTGTTGGATCATATTTTGTAACCGTGACCGATGCCAATGGTTGCATAGTTGACGATTCAGTTACACTATCCAATATTAATCCACCCATCAATACTTCTCATACTTCAGTGGATGTATTGTGTCATGGTGATAACACGGGATCGGCTGTACTTACCGTAACCGGAGGAACTCCTGCATACCAATACTCCTGGTCTCCGAATGTAGGCACAGGGCCAACAATCATAAATCTTTTTGCAGGCACTTATTACGTGACTGTTATGGATGATGCGGGTTGCACAGCATTGGATACCATCTCTATTACAGAGCCAGATGCAGCGCTGTTGATTACTGTAATGAATGTTGACAATGTCGCCTGCTACAATGGAAGCAACGGTACAATTGATATTGCTGTTGAAGGTGGAACAGCTCCATATTCCTATCAGTGGTCAAATGGATTTACTACCCAGGATCAGAGCAATCTTGCTGCAGGAAATTATATCATCACAGTTACGGATGCCCATAACTGCAAGGTTTATGATACTATCAGCCTCACACAACCCGACCAGATCTTTGTGCATGTACACAATTATAAGATGTGTCTTGGTCAAACCATTACAATTGGCGTTGATTCTACTTCAGGTGGTGTCCCACCTTACACTTATATGTGGAATACAGGCGCAGTAGCTTCAAGTATTGTAATTGCCCCGGCCGGAACTACAAATTATTCTGTATACGCAATTGATGCTAATGGCTGTCCTGGTATTGCTTCCACACTACTTGTTGAAGTTACAAAAGCCATCACAATACAGCTCACTGCAGCTGATGACAGTATCTGTATTGGCGATTCAGCGCAGATATTTGCAAACATCCTCGGGGGAGGCGGGCCACCTTATGTCATCACGCTAAACACCGGACAGTCGGGATTTTTGCCACTTACTGTTGTACCGACCATGACAACCACTTACGTTGCTACTGTATGGGATACCTGTCATTATGCAAGCGCACAGGATACCATTACGATTTATGTTTTGTCTCGTCCGGTTGTGACCTTCAGTGCTGATCCTGCCGAAGGATGTCAGCCTCTTAGTGTTCAGTTTTCTGAACTGGCAATGGAGCCAAACTGCACCTATTCATGGGACTTTGGAGATGGTACGAGTGGAATAACATGGCAGAATCCTACGCATACATTTTACCAGAATGGAAATTATACTGTTACACTTGATGTTACATCACAGTACGGTTGCCCGAATTCCATGACCGTGAATAATATGATTAATGTATGGCCGAAGCCGTCTGCGGCATTCATAACCAGCCCTTCTACTACATCAATGCTTGATCCGTTGGTGTTCTTTAACAATGTTTCTTCTACTGTTTATAGTAGTTACTGGGATTTTGGCGATGGTTCAACTTCTTATGCAACTGACCCGAGCCATTATTTTCCAACTGCTGATACATTCAATATAATGCTTGTGATAACTTCCGATCATGGCTGCCTTGATACTGCCTATGATCAGGTACTGGTTAAAGAAATTTACACCCTGTACATTCCGAATGCCTTTACTCCTGATGATAACGGTGTTAATGATTTATTCATGCCTGTTGGAAACCTGATAGATCCTGAGCATTACCAGATGATGATCTTTGATCGTTGGGGCGAAATGCTTTTTGAAACCAGGGATGTGCATAAAGGCTGGGATGGCACTGTGAAAGGCAATCCTATATTGGAAGATGCGGTGTTTGAATATGTAATTATCTACAAGGACCGCGATGGGTTAAATCAAAAGAAGATCGGCAGTGTTACACTTCTGCACAATGCTGCATATTGATGAAGGAATAATCGCGATGGTTTTCGGAGCGCAAAATCCGAATGCATAAATTGGGTTAAATAAAAGGAAATCTTTTAATTTTTGTATGGGAAAATAATTGAAAAAGTAGTTCCCATGTTTGAACTTGTTACTTCCAATTTTCCGCTTATTTGTTCGGTAAGCATGCATACAAGCTGAAGGCCCAGGCTCTGTGAATTCCTGTAATCAAAATTTTCCGGAAGACCTTTACCGTTATCTGAAATTGAAAATTCAAGATTTTTATCATTGAACTTTTTGAGAACAACTTGGATAATACATTCTCTGTTATCAATATCTATAAATGCATATTTAAAAGAGTTTGTAATAAGTTCGTTTGTAATTAAGCCGAGGGAAATTGTTGTGTCAATTTCAAGAGTGTATTTTCCTGCATTAATAGAATATTTTACTTGCCTGTCAGAAGAAATGTATGATGTAAATAGATAGCCACATAGATTATTTAAATATTCCGTAAAATCAATACTTTCTAAATTTTTTGCCTGATAAAGTTTTTCATGAATCAATGCCATTGTTTTGATCCGGCTTTGGCTGTCCTGCAAGATAGTAATAATCTTTTTGTCCTTTATGAAGGAAGCCTGAAGGCTCAGCATACTAATAATAATCTGCATATTGTTTTTCACACGGTGGTGAATTTCTTTCAGCAGTATTTCTTTTTCCTGCAATTGATGCTTTATACAATCTTCGGCAGCCGCCCTGATTTGTACTTCCTTTTGAAGGTCATCGTTTGTATTCTCAAGTTCAATCGTACGTTCTTTCACGAGACTTTCTAATTCAAGGTTTAGCTTGTAGGTGGCTTCTTCTGCCTTTTTCCGTTCTGTAATATCCTGAACAGCGCCATAAACACTTGTTAAACGATTTTGTAAATTATCCCAAACCGGATGTGCGTAAACCTTCACCCAATATATTTCACCATTCTTTTTAACATTCCTTATTTCAGTAATAACCTGGCGGTTTTTTATCAGATTTAAAAAATCCTTTTTGTCTTGTTCTCTATCATCGGGATATAATATATAACTCCAACCGCCAAGGGCAATGTATTCTTCTATAGTATAGCTGGTAATAGCTTCAAATGCACCCGCCAGCCAGTTTACTTTTTGAGAACCATCAGGATTTACTATTGTTGAAAACATATAGTCACTGGTTACGTTTGAGATGAGCCTGTAACGTTCTTCGCTTTCTTTTAACTTTTTTTCTGCAAGTTTTCGTTCTGCTCTGTTTTCCGATTCACGTAATTCTCGTTCAATTGCAGGAAGCAAGCGCTGTAAATTATTCTTCATAATGTAATCATGAGCTCCTGTTTTCATTGCATTAACAGCAACCTCCTCACCGATTGTACCTGATACAAGTATAAACGGTATGTCAATACCAGTCTTATTATAGAGCACGAGTGCTTCTAATCCGTTGAAGTGCGGCATCTGGTAATCAGAAAGTATGATGTCCCATGTTTTTTCTTTGAGAGCGGCTTCCATTTTTTGTGCAGTATCGACGCGGTCATATTCAATTTCGTAGCCACCTTTTTTAATTTGATAGAGCACTAAAAGAGCATCATCTTCCGAATCTTCAACTATCAATATTCGCAATACCGATTTCATAGTTAACGTCCCATTATCTAATTGGCGGCACTTCATTTATCAACAACCAATACAATCCAAGATGGCTGACAGCTTCCGCAAACTGATTGAAGTCGACCGGCTTTCGCACATAGCTGTTCACTCCCAGACTATATCCATTTACAATATCCTGTTCCTCTTTGGATGAAGTAAGGATTACCACAGGGAGAAGCTTGGTGAGTTTACTTTCACGTATCCTTCGCAATACTTCGAGCCCATCCACTTTAGGAAGTTTGAGGTCGAGCAGTATTACTGCCGGCATATTCGTTAAATTGCGGCCGGAATATATTCCTGTACCGAAAAGAAAATCCAGCGCTTCTGCACCGTCGTACACCACTTTAACTTCATTTTTAATATTGTTCTTTTTTAATGCACGAAGCGTTAAATCGACATCATCGAGATTATCTTCTACCAATAGAATTGTCTTATTTATCATGATATTGTTTTTTGGGAATAGTAAAATAAAAGATTGAACCTTTTTCAATTTCTGCTTCCGCCCACACTTCGCCGCCATGCCTATGAATAACACGCTGCACAGTTGCCAACCCTACACCAGTTCCCGGGAATTCGGCAGTGGTATGAAGGCGTTGGAATGTGCCAAAAAGTTTTTGTGCATAATTCATATCGAAACCAGCGCCGTCATCACGAATGAAATACACCAGCTTTTCTTTTTGTTTCTGTCTGCCAAATTCTATGCGTGCTGTAGGGTGTTTTGAAGTAAATTTCCATGCATTCCCGATAAGGTTTTCCAAAACGATATGCAATAGACTGCGATCTCCCCATGCTTTAATTCCATCAGGAATAATAAACTCTACTTTACGTTCAGGTTGGGTATCCTGATGATCAGTAGCAATCTCTCTGGACATCTGGCTGAGGTCCACCTGTTGCATATTCATTTCGCTGCGGCTAACATGTGCGAGATTCAACATGTCATCGATTAGTTTCCCCATACGCTGTGATGCTAAACGTATACGATGCAAGTAGTTTTTTCCCTGTGCGTCAAATTTGTCTTGATAATCTTCCAGTAAAGCCTGGCTAAACCCGTCCATACCGCGTAACGGTGCACGCAGGTCGTGCGATACAGAGTGTGCAAATGCTTCCAGTTCATTGTTGGCTACTTCAAGTTGCTTTGTCCTTCTTTGAACACTATCTTCAAGTTCTTCATTCAATTTTTTAATTCTTTCCTCAATCATTTTACGTTCAGTAATATCATGAATGGATCCGACAAGATGTGTACATTTTCCGGTTACATCAAAAACAGGTGCCACGCTAAATTCGCATGTCAGCGCTCTTGTCGGAAATTGCATTGTTCCTTCCCATTTGACAATTGTTTTTTGTTTAATAGCTTTATGATATTTTTTAATGGTGATTTCCAGCAATGGTTCTGGGATGATTTCATCTATCAGTTTCCCAACAACCGTAGAAGCCTTTAAACCTGTATAATTTTCAAAAGTCCTGTTGACACTGTTGAAACGAAAACGGTCTCCTTCCTCAAACTGGAGTTGAAAAACCATATCTCCTACAGTATTGTATATTGAGTCGAGTTCCTGTTTATTTTGTAACAGAATCCGTTCAGCTTCTTTTCTTTCCGTTATGTCCCGAACAAATACCATTTCCGCTTTTTCACCAAATAAATTAAAAACGGAAACGGTCAGTTCAACTGGAATTTCTCTTCCGTTTTTAATAATAGCTCCTGTTTCATAACTAGACGGAAAAATTTCACCTTTCATTCTTCTCGTATAAAATTGCTGCTCAATTTCCCGATATTTCTTTGCGACAAAATTCAAAAAATGTTTTCCTAACACATCCTGTTCTGTGTACCCTGTTATTTCATTCATAACAGGATTCACATATTGTATCACTTCATCCTTGATGATAAAAATACCAACCGGTGCTGATTCAATAACCGAGCGGTATTTTTCTTCACTTTCGCGCAAAGCTTCTTCAGCCCGTTTACGCTCTTCGAGTGTACTTGCGAGTTTGACGTTGGCATAACTCAGATTACCGATCATTTCCGCAAAAGAAGTGTAGAAAGACATCACTGCATCAACCGTTTTATGGCTCCACCGAGGTACCCGGTCTAACGCTGCTATATATTCCTTCTCATTGAAGCCATAACGTTGGGCTTGCTGACGGAAGGTTTCATAGTCGGGTATTTCGTCGTCGAAAAGAAACTGACCCAGGAAGAAATTGCCTAGAAGTGTATCACCAAGTTTGATTGGAGAAGCCATATCCCACATGTTGTTCTTGCAACGGTATAGTTTGAAAGTGCCCATCGGCACATCACGGCTGAGCTCAAGATCACTTTCCACACATAAACTGCAAGTCTCCGGGTTGATCCGATGAAATTTTGTACATATTTCCTGCCAGCCTGTTCCAACCAATACATTGCCGTGAAGGTCAATGATTGCCATACCAATGTTGGTCAACTGGAAGAATTTATCCATTAACTTCTGAATCTTCTCACTGTCGATAATGTCGGAAAGTTCCAGTGCACTAATATTTGCTTCAGGGGACAGGATAGCATCAAGTTTGCGACGCACTTGTTTCTCACTTTCGCGCAAAGCTTCTTCAGCTTGTTTGCGCTCGGTAATATTAATAAGAGTTCCCATCACAGCTGGTTTGCCCTGGTAATCGATCATCAGGCCAAAGATTTCAACGTAGATTATTGAACCATCTTTTTTTATGGCCTTATAGTTTGGGTTACTTATATCAGTTTTACCTTCCAGCCTTTCCTGAAGTTTTTTCATCAGGAACGGGACTTCGTCGGGATGAATCAGGTCTTTAATACTGAATATGCCAATTACTTCTTCGCTAGTATATCCGAACATCTTTAAAGCACTTGGATTTGCATAGGTTATCATGCCATCTTGCATAATGTATATACCAACAGGAGACTTTTCTGTAAGTACTCTGAACTTCTCCTCACTTTTTTTCAACGCTTCCTCTGCCTGTTTGCGTTCGGTTATATCCACAAAACTCTCAATCAAATACCTGCGGTCACGAAATTGTATAGGAACAACCGTCTTTATTATATTCTTTCGTTCCCCGTTGGCCGTCAACAGGATCTTTTCTGATAAATCAACAGCCTTTCCATGGTCGAGAATAGGACAATTCTTCTTTTCTGCAGGGCATATAAATTTATGGCAAACGTTACCGATGACCTGCTCTTTTGCCAGACCGATTAATTTAAGCGCTTCATCATTTGCCTGGATAATAATACGGCTGTCAGCATCTATCACGATGACCCCGGCTAATACAGTGTGTAATATTACTCTATTCCATTCTTCGCTCTCCCATAGCGCATTCTCAGCCCTCTTGCTCTCAGTGACATCGGTGAAGAAGCCAATGTTGTAATTCCTCTGATTGAGGATCACACTGCTTGCACTGATATTTGCATAGATGACAGAGCCATCCTTCCGCTTACAGGGGAGTCCCGCAGCTAAAGCCTTCTTGCCATGAGCCTGGGCCTCAAACTCATTAAGAACTTCTTCCAGCGACTCTTCCGGATGGATATCCATGACACTGAGACATTTCATCTCATCCTCAGAATAGCCAAGCATCTTACAGATGGATGGGTTGGCATAGACGAATTTTTTTGTCTCCACGTCAGCGAGTAAAATTCCCTCTATTGCACTCTTGAAGAGGGCAGCGTAACGTTCTTCGGACTCTCTCAGCTCTTTTTCTGCTTTTTTTCGTTCTGAAATATCATGAACTCCTGCAAATCTGACTTTTTGTCCTTTTACTATATAATTCCCGGGCGATGCTTCTAATGGGAAATAGGAACCATCATTACGTATTGCCGTTACTTGGAACGGTTGAATACTTCCTGCAAGCATATTATTTATTATCAGCTCTTTCGACTCGTCTATAACATGGTCAGTTAATTTTGTACCGATTATTTCTGACACATCTGAATAACCAAAAATTTTAAGAAGCGCAGGATTAGCATCTGTAATTATTCCTTTGTCATGAAATACTATTCCTTCCTGTGTAATTTCGGAAAACCGCTGCAACCTGTTTTCACTCTCACGCAACATTTCTTCTGCTTTTCTCTGTTCTGTAATGTCGTGAAATATCCACACACGGCCAACGACATTTCCTTCCACTGTCTGTGGGGATGTCCACCTCTGGAAAATGCGGCCATCTTCAAAATCGAGGATATCCATCCCTACCTCTTTAGGGTTTCTGTAAAAATTTTGCACATCATCAATAAAGGTCTGTGGATTCCTTAATTGCTTCATTACGAACTGCAGTAATTGCTGATCATCGGAAACTGCTGCCAGCTCAGAGGGAATTCGCCAGAGGTCAAGGAAACGCTGGTTAAAGTTTATAATCCGGCCGTCAGAGTCCACCGAAAGGATACCATCCTGAGATGCTTCGAGGGTTGCGAAAAGCAAGGCCACAGATTTTTTCATCGCTTCTTCCGCCTGCTTGCGTTCGGTGATGTCTTTCTGTTGTTCTTTTGATTTCTCTTTGATCAAAAGATTGGTGTATCCCATCTCCGAAATTGTGGAGGCAATATCCCCCAAGAATAAGGTTATGTTGAGTAGTGTCTCTTTAGAAACTACGGGAATTTGACTTAGTGCGGCAAGGTACTCTTGTTCATTGTAACCATACATTTTTGATTGTCGTCTAAAACGTTCGATATCCGGTGGTTCCAGCAGAAGTTGCCCTGTTGCCAGGCTGGCAATGTGTTTCCCTTTAATAATGATCGGTATGGCGCAATCTACTAGTCCATTTTCGCATGGCTCAATTATCATCTGACCTGGCTCGTTTAGCGCATCCAGAAGATGCCTGTTACTCTTAGTACAAATATCCGCGGAGGCTTGGCAGCCCCTGTGAAACTTGGTGCAGATGTCCCGCCAACCCGTTGCTGCAAGAATGTTCATACCTGGGTGATCCAGGAAACCAATGGTGAAACCCGTGGCCCGTGTGAACTTTTCAAAGATGTCGCGCAATCTTTCCAGGTTGACAAGGTCGGTGATGCCGTATTTCCCGTCAACAAGGTTAGCACTGTTTTCCTTCATTATCTCGTTCATCGCATTTCCTCTTCACTCTGCTTTATTGATTACTACGGAGTAATTTCTCTAGCTGAAAGCTAATTGGAGGCTTACCATTTGATGTTTTGCGTGTTTTTACAAATATTTACTATTGATTACAATAAATTTAATTCAAATATACGCATTTATACGATAAAAGTATTTTTTATAACAATATTTTTTTCTACGTTTATTTACAAATTGACAATTTGATTATGACAAGTGCATCACACAGATTTCCCCGAATCCTGGTGTGGTAATAACAAATACTTTAAAAGCATAATGCCGTCCCATGGCGTACTCCCTTTGTTTGTATAGCTTATCTCAAATTTTGTTATGCAAATTTTTCTAATGCTATATAAGGAAAATCCTATTGTGTAAGCTGGGTTAAATTAGGATCATACCCTGTTTGTGCAACGAAGAGGATGCGAACCTTAATTTTTAAGTAGTGTTCTGTCACATATTCTGTTATTAAAGTCTATATCGCTGTTGAACAAATAAGCGATAATTCCATCAGACAATTTCTTTATTTTAATTTTCCAAACTATTGTTTATTTTCGAAAATTCATGTAGGTTTGTCGCAAACAAAATCATTTGTAATTCTATTAACAGAAAGAAAAAAATATATGCAAAAGCAATTATTAATGGGTGATGAGGCAATAGCACAGGGGGCTATTGATGCGGGTTTGTCTGGAATATATGCATATCCCGGTACACCTTCAACGGAAATAACAGAGTATGTACATGCTTCTAAAGAAGCAAAGGAAAAAGGAATCAAAGCCAGTTGGGCCGTTAATGAAAAGACAGCTATGGAAGGAGCGCTTGGTATGTCGTATGCAGGCAAACGTACAATGTGCTGCATGAAACATGTCGGGCTTAATGTTGCAGCTGATCCATTCCTGAACTCCTCAATTACCGGAGCAAACGGAGGTTTTATAGTTGTGTCAGCAGATGATCCGTCCATGCATTCTTCACAGAACGAGCAGGACTCGCGTGTTTACGGAAAGTTTGCAATGGTGCCAATTCTCGAACCTACCGATCAGCAGGAAGCATATGATATGGTTCATTATGGTTTTGATATTTCAGAAAAATACGGAATCCCCGTGATGCTAAGAATTACAACCCGCCTGGCACATTCAAGAGCTGGTGTGGCCCGCAAAGCACAACGTGAACAGAACGCAGGAAACCTTCCGAAAAATCTGAGGCAATTTGTATTGCTGCCTGCAATTGCACGCAAACAGTATAAAGATCTTTTGAACAAACAGGATAGTTTTGAAAAAGAATCAGAAGAAGCAGGGTTTAATAAATATTTTGATGGAACCGATAAAAATCTTGGTATCATTACTTGCGGCATTGCATACAATTATTTGATGGAAAATTTTCCAGACAGGAAAGTACCATTTCCTATACTAAAGCTCAGTCAGTATCCTTTACCAAGAAAACTCATTGAAAAAATAACTTCTGAATGCAAGGAAGTTCTTGTGATGGAAGATGGATATCCTGTAGTTGAAGAATTGTTGAAAGGATTTCTTGGAAAAGGTATAAAAGTAAAAGGAAGACTTGATGGTACTTTGCCAAGAGATGGGGAACTAAACCCGAATATTGTTGGAGTATCATTAGGTAAAGCTGATACCAAAGGACAGGATGTCCCTGCAATTGTTGTGGGTCGCCCTCCATCATTATGCGTTGGATGTTCACATATTGATTCTTTCCTCGGATTGAATGAAGCATTAAAAGATTATTCTGCCGGAAGAGTATTTTCAGATATCGGTTGTTATACATTAAGCGCATTGCCTCCTTATGAATCCATCAACTCATGCGTGGATATGGGTGCATCCATCACCATGGCTAAAGGTGCTGCTGATGCAGGAATAATACCTGCTGTGGGAGTTATTGGTGATTCAACATTTACGCATTCAGGAATGACTGGATTGCTCGATTGTGTTATCGCAAAATCACCTGTTACAATTTTTATTCTTGATAATTCAACAACAGCAATGACCGGTGGACAACCGTCGGCTGCTTACGGCCGAATCCTGGACATTGTAAAAGGCCTTGGTGTGGAAGAAGATCATATAAAAGTGATGAAGCCTCTCAGGAAATACCATGAAGAAAATGTGAAGATCATTAAGGAAGAACTTGCATACAATGGTGTTTCGGTAATTATACCACAACGTGAATGTGTGCAGACACAAAGTAAACGAGTAAGAGAAAAATTTAAAAAATAATAAACCAATGAAGATAGATATAGTGATCGCCGGTGTTGGCGGACAAGGGATAGTATCCATTGCAACAGTCATAGGTTTTGCTGCAGTAGATTCCAAATTATTTTTGAAACAGTCGGAAGTTCATGGTATGAGCCAGAGAGGCGGAGATGTTTCTTCGAACCTCAGGTTATCTGACGAAGAAATTTATTCTGACCTTATTCCAAAGGGAACAGCTGATATGATCATTTCGGTTGAGCCAATGGAATCGCTGCGTTATTTACCAATGCTTTCATCAAAAGGCTGGCTTGTTACGAATACCAAGCCTTTTATAAATATTCCAAATTATCCTGAGATGGATACACTGATGGCAGAAATAAATAAATTCCCGCGGCACATTGCTATTGATGCTGATAAAATTGCCGAAGATTTTGGCTCAGTAAAATCAGCAAACATGGTTATACTGGGCGCTGCGTCGCCATTTATCAACATGCCTTTTGAAAAGCTTGAAAATGCGATTAAAGCAATTTTTGGCCGAAAGGGTGATGATGTTGTTGATGTGAACCTGAAATGTTTAAGAGCAGGAAGAGAATTCGCACAGAAAAGTATTTAATGAATGCTGAAAATGAGAGCCCTGACACATTCAGGGCTTTTTATTTTAAGCAATAATTTTTCTTGTCTGAATAATTTTATATTTTTGCACTCCAATTCAAATAATGGCGGGGTAGCTCATCCCGATAGCTATCGGGAGTTAGAGCATCGGATTCATATCCACTGGCTGGCGGACAAGAGTTCGAAATAGTAAAATTGAAATAATGGCGGGGTAGCTCAGATGGTTAGAGCGTCGGATTCATAACCCGGAGGTCACGAGTTCAACTCTCGTTCCCGCTACACTTAAGCAGGTATAATCCTGCTTTTTTGCTATATGGAATATTCTGTTTATACTTTATATTCTCCCGCGTTTGCTAAAATTTCTATTGGATTTGTCACTGCTAATAAATGAGACAGCTGTAAAATTTTATATTGCTGTCTTATTTTTTTAATCCTCACTTCTCAATGTCAATCCGACAGGAACAAAGAGAACATCGCTTTACCTGGAAGAGTTCGACATTTGTTTTCTGAAAAAATCCGGGAATATCTAACTAATCAAATCTAATTTCAATTTCTGCAATAGAACATAGCTCACATTGTTTGCACTTAGAATATTATTTCAATAAAACCTTGCATCCACTATTTTCTTGCCTTATATTGTAATAGTTATTTTGATTAAAATCTCGTCATTAAAAAATTTACTTATGAAACAAATTCTACTTATACCCGTTGTTCATCGCAATGAAAGGCGGCTGCTGGTGAAGTTTGATTATGATTCTGAACTTACTGGAATCATAAGAAAAATTGAAGGTTCCACATTCAGTAATACCCAGAAGAGTTGGCACGTTGCAAACAATCCTGAAAAATTGAAAGAATTATTTCGTGTCTTCAATGGCTTTGCATCGTTGGATACTACTGCAATATTTGACAAAATCCCTTTCCTTACAGAGAAGAAACCCATTGCAAAATTAAAACAAAGTGACTTTGATGAAAAGGATGTTGTGCTTATGAAAGATGCAGATGAAAGGGGAAAAAAATTAGGAGCAAAAATACATAATGAAGCCATGTCTACCGGCTGGCAGGAATTAGAAAAAGAAGGTGAACCGTTGTTCAATCCCATGAGAAAATCAGGTGTTGTGTATATTGATATTATTGATGAAAAGAAAATAATACTGAAATTCCCATTTGCAAAAGCACATATTGCAAAATTGAAAACCTTACCCTTCTATTTTTGGGATACGAATAAAAAATACTGGACATTTCCTTACACTCTAAAAATAAAATCCGAAATTGAAAACTACTTTGCTCAGTTCGGATTTAATATTGAATGTCGATTTATAAAAGCTAAATCAAAAGATTTTAAGGAAAAGAAAAATTATTCGAATGATAAGAAAATGCCCGATGAATATATGGAGATGCTGACTTTGAAAAGATACAGCTTAAACACTATCGATACTTACAAAACAGCTTTTGAGGGCTTTATCAATTTTTACAAAACCAAAGAACCTGCTGATATCAGTTATCAGGAAATTAATGATTATCTGTTACACCTGGTAGAAAAAAGAAAAGTATCTGCTTCATTCTAGAACCAGGTAATAAATGCAATTAAGTTTTATTATGAGAAAGTTCTGAAGTTGGAAAAACTTCCCTACATATTTATTGATCGTCCCTTTAAAGATAAAACATTGCCAACAGTGCTTAGCGAAGAAGAAGTACAAAAAATAATAAACAGCATCGATAACCTGAAGCATAAAACCGTAATATTAACCTTGTACTCGGCAGGATTACGCATAAGCGAATTACTAAATTTGAAGATGCCTGATATTGACAGTAAAAGAAAAGCAGTTATTGTAAAGGGAGCAAAAGGTAAAAAAGACCGGCACACTTTGCTATCGGAAAAATTATTAATATATTTGAGACAGTATTATAAGGAATATAAACCAAAAAAGTGGCTATTCGAAGGACAGGCAGGCGAACAATACAGTTACGAAAGTTGTTACAAGATATTACGTGATGCATGCGAGAAAGTTCAAATTATAAAGAGAGTCGGGCTACACACACTGAGGTATAGTTTTGCAACGCATATACTTGAAAGAGGTGGTGATTTGAGATACATCCAGGAATTATTAGGCCACAGTTCTCCTAAAACAACAGCAATATATACTCATATTACCACAAAAGGGTTGGGAGATATTAAAAGCCCTCTGGATAATTTGGAAATATAAAACCAGAATAATTTCTTCAACAATGAAAAGTTATTTTTTTGAATTAAAAATGAAAAAACTCAAAACATCAATTGGCGCATTATCAGTATTTTATTTTAACAAAAATGAATTGTTTTACCTCCTTTAACTAAATATGATATTGTTGTAACAGGTAAAACAACACATACGTTATAAGCCATTTTTAAATTATTAGACATGAAATTTGATTTTTATAAAACTTCTTGCAGACTTTGTTTCAAGTCCTTTTCTGTTCCAGTTTCTCAGGACGAGACAAACATGACAACAATTTATTATAACAAAAAGGCAAAATCATTTTCATACAGTATTTGGACTAAGACATCGGACATATCTAAATTAATTGTTGACTTTTTATCTAAGAACGAAAGACTTCAAACTCTTAATGACAATTCAAAAGGTAATACAGTAAAAAAAATTGTTGGACTTCTTGCAGACGATTTATGTAAACCTGCATTTGGCAATTATAAATGCCCTCGATGTGGTTCTTGCTTGACAAGTGTTTCATCGACAAAAACAGATACCAAAGAAATAGCGGAATTGACGCATGGCTTAATTCTGCAGGACACCAATTTGACGACAGATAAATTAATGGAATTATTAAGAAAAAACGGCTTATAACTTTGTGTTATTTTAATGGCTTGTGGTTGACGGTGGAGCGATGGGTCAACTTATTTATTTTATCACGGCAGACTCGTCCGACTCCGTCTGACAGTCCGCCATTCAAAATAACACAGCAACGTTATGCCCAAGGCGAATTTAAAATTTGAACTATGAAAAAACTAACAATTTTATTTTGTTTAACGATGTTTTGCATTATTACACTAAATGCAAATAGTCAGAACATGAAAGCAATATCAGAACATGCAACATGGTGTACATCTTATCAAATGGGAATGCCTCCAACAGATTATTATTATATATATAAAAGCTCAGGTGATACCATAATAAATGACACGAATTATATTAAACTATATAGTGCGTTAGGACACCGTAACGGATTCGATTCATATAATCAGGACTCTCCATTTGTTTATCATTCTGCATTCCGAAATGATACAAATGACCGGGCGTATATTTTTCCTGCGAATGATTCTATTGAACATTTATGGTACGATTTTAATCTTTCTGTGGGCGATACCCTTCCTGAAAATCCAACATGGTACTCGACACAAGGTTTATATCCCGGTGATAACATTACTGTTATTAGCATAGACTCTATAATGTATTGCAATACTTATTATAAAAAATATGTATTTGATGTTAATCATCATTTCCCGGATCTTGTTTATGGTGTTGGTTTTAATGGTGATTTAATTAATATTAATGGTATTTATTTTGAATATGCTGTTGGATTAGATTTTTTTTGTTCTGATACACTCATATCAAATTGTTGTTTTACTATTACAGGAATTCAAAATTTCGATAATGACATTCCTGATATTTTAATCAGTCCTAATCCTGTAATAGATATTTTATCTGTCGCTGCCCCCGCCAAATCAATTATAGAAATTTTTAATATCAATGGACAAATTATAAAAAAGGAATTCATTGACAATAGATCGGCCACGATTGACATGACGGATTTATTAAGCGGGGTTTACATTGTAAGAGTGACAACAGCCAACGAAATTGTGACAAATAAATTTATAAAAGAATGAGTCGCCCAGGGCATAACTTTGTGTTATTTTAATGGCTCGTGGTTGACGGTGGAGCGAAGGGCAACTTAATAATTTTATCACAGCAGACTCGTTCGACTCCGTCTGACAGTCCGCCATTCAAAAATAACACACGTTCGTTATGGGTAATTTTTTCAGAGACATTCAATGATTAATAAAGACTTTTACAATGACAATTTTCAAGAGCTATAATTTACATTAAAAGAATATTGTTATGATTTTTATTTGGGGTAAGACCAACAGAATTTTAGAAATCTATAGTGATAAGGATTTAGTTTGCGAAAACTGTTCCTCGACTGACATTGTTTATATTGTTAATCAAGGCTATTATCATTTATTCTGGATTCCGATTTTTCCTTCATTAAAATTTGTTGGACTATATTGTAATGACTGTCAACGTTCGGTTGAAGAAGTATATAGCAAGACAGCTCGTATATACGAAGATCAAACAAAGACACCAATTTATATGTATTCATGGCCGATTATTTTTCTAATAATAATTGCGCTTGGAATAATAAATTCATTAATTTCATAAATGTTTATCTCGATTGACTCCACTGATAATAGGACACTGACAAAGAATGACAAAGAATGACAAAAACTACCCATAACTTTGTGTTATTTTAATGGCTCGTGGTTGACGGTGGAGCAATTGAGCAACCTATTTATTTTATCACGGCAGACTCGTCCGACTCCGTCTGACAGTCCGCCACTCAAAATAACACACGTTCGTTAGTGGCAAGCTTTAAAGACAACAAAAGGACAATGACAGAATTGCAAAAAAAAATAGAAACTCTTCAAAATATGCTCGTTGCTATTGCGACAGGTGGAAGTTGTGACGAAGATGAATACAAGAA
>Ga0208789_1000361_pt1 | contig 47706 bp, 31 predicted proteins | sample Methanotroph_Enr_FD_187368 | JGI IMG/M metagenome (GOLD analysis project Ga0208789, IMG submission 187368) | Enriched soil microbial communities from Old Woman Creek wetland in Ohio, USA - Methanotroph_Enrichment_5 (SPAdes) (version 2) | ecosystem: Environmental > Terrestrial > Soil > Wetlands...
TTTCAGGAAGCCAATAACAGTCTGGGTATCGAAATCGTACTGGTGTTTCATTGGTTCCATTGGTTTTGGCTCAATCAGGAAAGTACCTTTGAATCCTAAAGAGCGAGCGTGGTCGCGGGCTGCAGCAAGAAATTTGCCCATGTGATCCAATTCGCGTTTGGTGTCGGTGTTGTGTAAGCTCATGTAGCCTTCGCGTCCGCCCCAGAATACATAGTTTGTTCCGCCTAGGGCGATAGTCGCTTCCATGGCGTTTTTTACCTGAACGGCTGCATTGGTCAATACATTGAAATCAGGGTTGGTCGAAGCGCCATTCATGTAACGTGGATCGCTAAATACGTTGGCAGTACCCCAAAGTAATTTAATGCCGGTAGCTGCCTGACGTTCTTTGGCGAAGTCGATCATGTTGGCCAAACGTTTTTCAATTTCGAAAACCGAACCACCACCAACAACATCGGTATCGTGGAAGCAATAGAAAGGAGCGCCAATTTTGCTGATAAATTCGAAAGCTGCATCCATTTTTTCTTTGGCTGCAGTCATCGGGTCGGCAGCGCCAACCCAAGGGAAAATCTGAGTTCCCGGACCGAATGGGTCGCCACCGTCGCCGCAGAATGTATGCCAGTAGGCTACTGCAAAACGAAGGTATTCTTTCATGGTTTTGCCTAAAACTAACTGATTGGCATCATAGTATTTGAATGCCAATGGATTTTTCGATTGTGGTCCCTCGTATTTAATCTGATCAATACCTGGGAAATACTCTTTGTTTCCTTTAAAAGCTGTCATTGTGTTTTGTATTAGTCCTTCCGGAGAAGGAATTATTAATAATTTATGTTTTAAATTTATGTCTTTTATATCGCCTTTTCCAAAGCCAATTTCCAAGTCTGATAAGCTTCGTTGTATTGCTCTTTTTTGCTTGCGTCAGGCGAAATGGTGTCCAGTTTTTTCAGACTGGCAAATGCTTCTTTGGCCGAAGTATAGTAACCTGAGCCAATTCCTGCACCACGTGCGGCTCCTATCGAACCGTCGGTATTGTACAATTCGATGGTTGCTCCGGAAACTCCGGCCAGTGTTTCACGGAAGATTGGACTGAGGAACATGTTGGCTTTTCCGGCACGGATGACTTGTGCTTTGATGCCAATTTCTTCCATGATTTCCATTCCGTATTTGAACGAGAACACGATTCCTTCTTGCGCTGCGCGGAACAAGTGCGATTCTGTATGCGTGTTAAATCCCAATCCTGAAATCTGTGCGCCAATGTTTTTATTCCGGAGTACACGCTCTGCGCCATTTCCAAAAGGCAGGATGCTCACTCCTTCGGACCCAATGGCAACTTCGGCAGCTTTCTGGTTCATTTCTTCGTACGAGAATGCTTTGTTCCCAACGGTTTTGTTTAGCCACGAATTCAGGATTCCGGTTCCGTTGATGCAAAGTAGAACGCCTAAACGGTTAGCTTCGGAAGTGTGGTTGACATGGGCAAACGTATTTACACGTGAGAATGGATCGTATTTTACCTCTCCGCTTACGCCGTAAACAACTCCTGAAGTTCCGGCAGTGGTGGCAATTTCGCCCGGATTCAATACGTTCAAAGACAGTGCATTATTTGGCTGGTCGCCTGCGCGGTAGCTGATTTTAGTTCCTTCGGCCAAACCCAGTTCGGCGGCCGCTTTGGCATTCACCACACTTTGAACCGAGAATGTCGGGACTATTTCAGGAATGAACGATTTTTCGAATCCGTAATAATCGAGCAGCATATCGGCCACTTTATTTTCTTTAAAATTCCAGAGAATTCCTTCTGAGAGGTTTCCTGCTGTAGTTTTTATTTCGCCGGAAAGCTTCATGGCAATGTAATCGCCCGGGAGCATTATTTTGTCGATTTTGCTGTACAATCCGGGCTCGTTATCCTTTACCCACTTCAGTTTTGAGGCCGTAAAATTTCCGGGCGAATTGAGCAGGTTGGAAAGGCATTTTTCTTCGCCTATTTCGGCAAACGCTTTATTCCCGATTTCGGTGGCACGGCTGTCGCACCATATGATTGACGGACGCAAAACCTGTTGGTTCTTGTCGACCACAACCAACCCGTGCATCTGGTAGGATATGCCGATAGAATCGATGCTTTTCGGATCAATTTTCGATTGTGTCAGCACATCGGCCAGTGCAAGTTTCAGGTTTGACCACCATTGTTCGGGAGCTTGCTCTGCCCAGCCAGGCTGAATGGCAGTGATTTTCATTTCCTGCTTTGGATAAAAGGCCGATGCGGTGCAATTGCCTGATTGTCCATTGATTAATGAAGCTTTTACCGATGAGCTACCTATGTCGAATCCTAATAAATACATATTGAAGTAGTTATAAGTTATAAATTATAAGTTATTAAGAAAAAGTCATTGGTTATTAGGATAAAGCAAGGATGAAAATCCTTTTCTAATGACTATTGACTTTTTCCTATTTCAAGCAAACCGTTCTGTTCTGGTATGCCCGACAAAACTAGGGGTTGCAAAGCCATTCTCAAAATAAGCTATACTGTTTTAAAACATTCTCAAAGAGATTTTCTGATCGTCAGTTTGCTTGGGATAACCAGATTGGTTTTTTCTCCTGTAATTACAAACTCTGCAATCTTCTTTCCCATCAGTTCAAAATCGGTTGAAATAACCGTAATTCCATCTTTCACGTATTTTTTCATTGGCGTTTCGTTATACGAAATAACTCCTACATCTTGCCCGGGAACCAGGTTTTTCTGTTCACATTGGTCCAGGAATTTGGCTAATGTACGGTCGCTCACCAATAAATAAAGCTCACCTTTCTGAAGATCAAACTTCTTAAAGTCGTACATTGTTTTGAAGCTAATCTGATGATCGATACAAAATTTTTCGAAATACTGGATGGAAGTTTTGGGGTGATAAGTAAATGATGGATAGAGATAAATAAATCTTTCGTATTTCTGGATAAGATTTATTCCGCTCTCCAATGAATCGTATAATGCTTGCCCAAAATCCTGATAAATAGACGAAGTTCCTTCCTGTGCATTTACATTCCAGTCGATCACCAAGAGCTTGCTGGCCTGAATTTGGCTGGTAATTTCGGGTACACGCTCATGGTCAAAATTCATGATGATGTACTTGGTGTATTTGCCCAGGCTTTCTTTGATAATTTTCTCGAAATCGTCGATGTTGTAATGATGAAAATGAAGGTCAATGGCAATGGTTTCAGGCAGGTTATCCAGAAACGAACCATACAAAACTTCTTTGTAAGCTTTGAAAGTATCCAGAAACAGGAAGACTTTGGTCACCGCCTTAGCCACAAAGTAGCCACGATTGGGAACTGATTCAATTACGCCGCGGTTTTTCAGCTCGGCATAAGCTTTAAAAACCGTGTCGCGCGAGAGTGAACTTTCCTTGCAAATTTGGTTCACAGAGGGCAACATATCGCCTACCTGTAAAAGATTCTTGCTGATAGCATCGTTGACAGAATCAATCAATTGTTGAAATTTCAGTAAGTTAGATTGCGGATTAACCGTAAAATGAAATTTGCTCTCCATAGTAGTAATCTGTAAGTGGTCTGTTCTGGTACGCAAACATACGCATTTGGTAAAAATAACAAGGGAAAATGCCGAACAAAATAAGTAGAAAATTAGTGTCGTTATGACAATAAAAAAGAGGGAAAGTGTAATCAACGAATCAATAACTTGATTAATCTTGTAGGCAGATTTTCATTAAACAGAAAAAACCGTACCCATGTTAAAACGAATTTCATTAAGCCTGACAGTGCTTTTACTTCTGTCCGGCGCTTCTTTCAGGGCTTTGTCCCAAGTTACCCCGGCCGATTACCAGCGGGCCGATTCAATCATCAAGCTAAATGATTTGGTGTATAATCAAATCAATGCGGTCAATTGGATCGATTCGACTTCCGTATTTTGGTATCAGGTTAAAACTCGCGAAAGCACTGCTTTTACGCTGATTGATGCTGCAAAACCGACCCGGAAACCGGCCTTTGATGTGTCAAAACTTGTTGAGCAGTTAAATAAGCAACCGGGAATTAAAACAACACCCAAAACGGCTCAGTTTCAGAAACTGAAATTCGATCTGAAAGCCAACAAGTTTCAGTTTTTACTGGAGAAAACCTATTGGACTTGTAACCTGAAGACTTACACACTGACCAAAGATTCGGTAGCCAAACCCGAAGGACCACGCCCGTATTGGAACGATAATTTCGACGAGTTGGGCAACAAACCGGTTACCTCGCCTGACAGTGTTTGGGTGGCTTTTGTCAAAAATTACAATGTTTACATCCGGAATAAAAAAGATAACAAAGAAGTTCAGTTGAGTTTTGACGGTTCGTCTGGCGATTATTATTCGTCGTATTTCAGTTGGTCGCCCGACTCGAAAAAGCTGGCAGTGAACAAGGTGCGCAAAAACGAAGATCATTTCATTTACTTCGTCGAGTCGTCGCCCAAAACACAGTTGCAGCCCATTTTGCAAAAACGCAATTACCTGAAACCCGGCGATGCGCTACCGATTAAACATCCGTCGCTTTTCGACATTCAAACCCTGAAACAAATCCCTGTCGATGCAAAGCCTTTCGAAAATCAATACGAGCTTTCGAACCCCAAATGGAATAAAAGCAGTACTGCATATACTTTCGATTTTAACCAGCGTGGGCACCAGATTTTTCAGGTGGTTGAGGTGGATGGAACTTCAGGAGCAGTAAAGGTAATCATCGACGAGCGCAGCAAAACCTTCATCGATTACAGCGGAAAATATTTCCGCCACGATTTGGAGAAACGCGATGAAATCATTTGGGCATCGGAGCGCGATGGCTGGAACCATCTCTACCTTTACGATGCCAAAACCGGCCATGTGAAAAAGCAAATTACCTCTGGAAACTGGGTGGTTCGCGAAGTGGTGAAAGTAGACGAAAAAGCGAATGCCATTATTTTCAAGGCTTCAGGAAGAAATGCCGACGAAGATCCATACTACATTCATTATTGCAAAATCAATTTCGATGGAAGCGGTTTGGTCGATTTAACTCCTGAAAAAATGGATCATCAGGCTACTTTCTCTGCTGACTTCAACTATTTTACTGATACCTACTCAACCGTGCAAACACCTCCGGTAACTGTTTTGAGAAGGACATCCGATGGGAAGGTTATCATGGGACTGGAAGAAACTGATATTTCGGACGTTCTGGCCAAAGGATGGATCGCTCCTGAACCTTTCGTGGCCAAAGCGCGCGACGGGAAAACCGATATTTGGGGCAACATTTACCGCCCAACTAATTTTGATCCGAAGAAGAAATACCCGATCATTGAATATATTTATGCCGGGCCTCATAGCTCGTTTGCACAAAAGAGTTTCAGGCCAACCAGCTCTCCATTTTCCGGATTGGCTGAGCTAGGTTTTATCATTGTTCAGATGGACGGAATGGGAACTTCGAACCGGGGAAAAGCTTTTCATGATATTTGCTACAAAAACCTGAAGGATGCCGGTTTCCCTGACCGGATTCTCTGGATAAAAGCTGCTGCTGAAAAATACAACTACTTGGACACTACTCGGGTTGGCTTGTTTGGTGGATCGGCTGGTGGTCAAAATACGCTTTCTGGCTTGTTATTTCATCCTGAATTTTACAAAGCGGGTTCATCCTCGTGCGGATGCCACGATAACCGCATGGATAAAATTTGGTGGAACGAACAATGGATGGGGTTCCCCATCGGGCCCGAATATGCAGAATGCTCGAATGTGGTAAATGCTTCAAAACTGAAAGGGAAACTGTTACTCATCGTTGGCGAAGTCGACGATAATGTCGATCCGGCTTCGACCATGCAAGTGGTGAATGCGCTGATTGCGGCCAAAAAGGATTTTGAACTGGTCGTACTTCCGGGAGTAAATCACACCTTGGGTGGCGATTACGGGGAACAGAAACGCCGCGACTTCTTTGTGAAAACCTTTTATAATCAGGCTACACCAGACTGGAATAAAACATTGAAGCAATAATAGGGCTAAAGCCCCGAATCAAATATATTCATTGCCGTTGGCTTTAGCCATCGGATTTGAAAAAAGAGAAAATTCGTCCGTGATGTGCAGAAGAAAAAAAGAATGAATCTCCTTTCGGACGGAATTGAACTAACGATGAAAAGAGAAATTAAATATATTAAGATGAATAAAATCAATGGATTACCTGCTATTGCAACTATTGCGCTATTGCTTTTTGCTTTTGCAACACCAGCCGTTCATGCACAAGATACAAAACTTGTACCCGCAATTACGCGTGTTCCTGAGTCGTTGCATCTTGATAAGTTTTACAAAAAGTACCTTGATGCCAACGGAATTTTCATCACAGCTTCGTGGCGCGTACCAGATTCAGCGATGGTCCAGGCATGGCGCATACTCAAGTTTATGACCGGCGACCTTCCAAAACCGGTGCTTGACGCGATGGTCAAAGTAAAAACCCGTGTTTCGGTTATGGCGCGTTATGAAGGGACAACAGATATTCCTGAACACGCGCATCTGGCTGCCGATACCACCTTAAACTGGGATTTGCGTGCGCGCGGCCTGGGTGGTGACCTGGAATTGCCATTGACTTCGTGCGCTGAGGAAAACCTGCTGGCCTACCAGATCGATAAATATCATGCTGAAGATATTCTGATCCATGAATTTGCACATTCCATTCACCTGATCGGAATTGTTCAGGTCGATACAACCTTCAACAAAAAACTGGAAAAGTTGCTGAATCAGGCTGTGGCAAAAGGAAAGTACGCCAATACCTACGCTAAAACCGACATTGCTGAGTATTGGGCTGAAGGCGTTCAGGACTGGTTTAATGTAAATGCCGAAGCTCCTAAAGCCGATGGGAAGCACAATCCATTGAATACCCGGGAAGAACTAAAAAAGTACGATCCTGATTTGTACGAACTGATTAGCCATTATTTCTCCGAATTCAAAGTGAGTCCATCGAAACACAAAAAAGTAAATCTTTACAAAATCTGATCCCGTATGAGGAGTACCGTGACGGTCCGATTTTCGGTGCAAAAATACTAAGACGTTAATAGTGGTTTTTGTAGGTTATTAATTTCGAATCCCTGGCTAGTGCTGGGGATTCATCATTTAAAGTGGTTTGTTAACGTCTGGATTTTGCAATTGAAAATGTTAAAAAAAACTTAAAGTCCAAATCAGCATTAAACTATTCGTAACCAAGTCTATCCAAAGGGAGAATTTAAACAATTTCAGAAAACAGATTTTAAAATTAAAGGTTATGAAAACAAAAATTTTAATGCTTGCAGTGTTATTGGGATTGACAACAGTGGTGGTTGCTCAGCCAAAAGAAAAAGAACAGGGAAAGTCTTTTCAGGGACCAAAACATGAAATGCGGATGGATGACAGGAAAGGTGGTACTGAAAACGGGCTTAATCTCACAGATGCGCAAAAGGAAGCCTTTAAACAAAACCGGTTGGCCATGCAAAAGCAATTGCAGCCTATCCAGAATGAACTGGGTGAAGCCGAAGCCCATCAGAAAACATTGATGAGCGCTGAAAAACCCGATTTGGCAGCCATTAACAAGAACATTGAAAAGATTGGTGGTTTAAAGGTAGAAATGGAAAAAATCAGAACCAAAAACCATTTGGACATGCGGGCACAATTGACCGAAGAACAACGCCTGAAATTCGATGCGTTTAAAGGAAAAATGAAGCACAATGGTGGATCGGAAGGTATGAGACACAACATGAAGATGAAAGGATAACATCTTGTAAACTAATTGGTTTTTCTCTTAAAAGTGAGGCTGCCCGGAAGAAGCTCTGAAAGGCAGCCTTTCTTTTTATGAATCACTTCGGATGAGTTTATTTTTTAGTTCAACTAATTTGTCAAATTTGAATTTTTGTTTCGAATCGCGCAGTATCCAGAAGATAACGCCACTAATTAGTGCAGCAAAAAAACACCAGACTGAAGTCAGATATTGAGTGAAAAAGATAGCAGTTACGGCGCATGACAAAAACATGAAAACTCCCAACAGATGTGTTTTCTGGATACTCGAAACAAAAAGTGGAGTGATTGTGACCGTCAGGTAAATTGCAAAAGTAAACAGTGCCAGCGATTTCGGGAATCCGGTATGGTACTGAATGTGATATCCCATAATTTCAGGATTGACATTAAAAAGTACCAGGCATGTTGCATAATAGATTGACAAACAGGTGCCAAGTAAAAGTAAAACCTTCAGTATTTTTTTCTTTTTCTGATTTTCTTCCATGAAAAGGACAGAAAGCGGTATCATCATTGGCCAAAGCACTTCAGCCATAATTAAAAACAAATAGGTACTGAATTTTTGAATACTGACATAGTCAGGGTTTGGCAATGTGATCCATAAAATCCCTTCAGTAAACTGTTGTATTCCAAAAAATAGTGGAATACTTGCAAAAACGAGTTGCGATGATTTGTGAACTTTAGTAATAGTTGCTACACCAATAGCAGAAATGATAACTCCTCCTGCGAAACTTGCTTCGGCCGAAAAACACATATAAACGTCCTTTCTATTGATGAGTATTTCTGACTTGTAATTCGGAGGAAGGTACAACTATTAAGTCGATATTCTGCATTTCTTTTAGGGGTTAATTTCTTACTTATATAGGCGATTCCCTAAATCCAGCCTAAATCAGAAAACTGAAGAATAAATCGTTCAAAAGCTTTTATGCATCGATGCGTTTGCTTTTGAGATGTACTTTAAAGATCAATAAGCCAAGTGAACTAATAGTGATATTCTCAGTTTTAATTCTATTGATATTTAAGTAAATATTAAACCATAAGCTATACTTGAAAGAAAAAAAGAAGAAGACTTGGCCATTTCTTAGATAAATCTATCTTTGGTGAAATCATCATGGCCACTAATGGGAAATGTATTAAAGGATAAGGATCAAGAGGTTATTGAACAATTAAGGGAAGGATCGAAAGATGCTTTTCGGTTGTTGTTCGACGAAGTTGGCCCCAAAATCTACGCATTCGCCTTATCTTATCTGAAGAATGAGTCTGATGCCGAAGAATTATTGCAGGAAGTCTTTTTAAAACTTTGGGAAGTGCGCTTCGATCTCGATGGCTCAAAGAATATAAGATCATTTCTTTTTAAAATCTGTATTAACCTTATTTACGATTTTATTCGCCGGAAAAACATCGAACAGGTTTATCTCGATTATTCAGGCAGGAATAGTCCATCATCAGGTGATAATACCTGGCACGAAGTTATTTACAACGACATGCTCAGTAATTTGCAACAACTCATTGCTAAAATGCCTGAGCAACGTCAGCGCATTTTTAGATTGAGCAAAGAAGATGGACTCTCCAACGAAGAAATTGCCGATCAGCTTAATCTGTCGAGGCGAACAGTCGAAAATCAACTTTATCGCGCTGTTTCATTTCTAAAAGAAAAGATTAGCACAGGCTCCATTCCTGCATTGTTGTTCTTCTACCTTCATTGCAATTAATCCGAAAATATTTCTGGTGAATTTAAAGGTTGCAGTAGATTCTCCTGATTTTGCCATTTTTTTTGCCTCGTTTATGCTTTTTGTCAGGGTTTGTTCTTGATAAAGTCATTTTTTTATCCGAAAATCAGCTTCAGTAAATGGGGTGCAACAAATATTTTTTAATCAGGATGAGTAAATAGCAACACTTATTCGTACTACTCTAAAGTTTTAAACAAATGGATCGACCCATTCATAATATTATTCAGGACGCAAAATCAATTCATGCTACGAATGAGCAAAGGCAGGAACTCTTGTCATTGTTTCATCAGGCAGATGTTGAATTTGTGTTGAAGGAAAATCTTCTCGAGGATTTGCAAAAAACTTCAGTTTCGACAATAAACAACCAATTTTTTGATACGATATTCGAAAAATTGTGGCTTAGAAGAAAAATCGAAGTTCAAAGCCGCGATTTTGGACCCCGATTATCAGTCCGATTTGCCCAATGGGCTGCAATTTTGATTGTGGGTTTATTATTGGGTTATTATTTTGATGCATTCAAAAAAGAATCATCTCCAATTTATTACACTTCGGTGACTCCCAAAGGCTCCGTTTCTGAAATGCTTTTACCCGATGGCACGCATATTTTTTTGAATTCAGGATCAAAAATAAAATATTCGGTTGATGGAGTAAATAACATGCGCGAGATTTTCCTGGACGGCGAGGCTTGGTTTCAGGTTGCAAAAATGAAGGAAAAACCTTTTCTGGTTCACACCTCAATGTATGATGTGTTGGTTACCGGAACCACATTTAATGTTAAAGCCTATCCCAATGAGAACGATGTAACAACAACCCTTGAGGAAGGGCACGTATCGGTTAAATCATCCGAAAATCTGAAGCTGGCTGAAGATATAATGTTAAAGCCTGGCGAACAGTTGGTTTATAACACAGAGTCGAAAAATATTCAGGTTCAAGAGGTCAATACAAAATGGTACACTTCGTGGAAGGACAATAAACTGGTTTTTGTTAATATGAGCTTGAAAGACCTGGCGGTTTTACTTGAGCGTAAATATGGTATTGAAATCGAAATCGGAGATCAAAGTATACTGGATTACCATTATGATGGAACGATCAAAGATGAGACAATCCTTGAAATCCTTGAAATCCTAAAACGTACACTTCCGATTCAGTACCGGATTGTTAACCAGAAAGTTGTTATCCAAAAAAACAATTAAAAAGCTATTTATGAGATAAACCTAGCATAAATAAAAAAGCCGGCGGTGCTGTCACATCCAACCGGCTTAATGCCATTAATAAAACGGTGCTGTCACACCAAATTAATTATTAATCAAACACGTTCAAATGTATGAAAAAAAAACTAATTGTTTCTGCCCGGGATCAGGGCATGGGGCATAAGCTAGTATTGAAGATGAAGCTTACGTTTATTATTTTGATGGGTTGTCTGATGCAGGTTTCGGCCACAGTTTATTCTCAGGCAACAAAATTTTCTTTTAATATTCAAAACAAGCAAGTTCTTGAAGTTTTGAAAGAAATTGAAGATAAAAGTGAATTCCGGTTCTTTTATCAGCGCGAACAAGTTGATGTTACCCGAAAAATAGACTTGAAGGTGACGGAAAGAAATGTAGAAGCAGTTCTTGATGAATTGTTTAAAAATCAGGACGTTTCGTACAAAGTATTGCAGGATAATTTAATAATAATTACTCCAGGTACAGAACGGTCCGGGATGAGCAACTTTACTCAGCAGAAGAAGTCTATATCAGGCAAGGTATCCGATTCTTCGGGGTTGCCCCTTCCAGGGGTCTCTGTGGTAGTGAAAGGTACCACGCAGGGGATTGTTACTGATACCGATGGTAAATATTCGATCAACAATGTACCAGAGAATGCGATTTTGCAATTTTCATTTGTAGGGATGAGAAATAAAGACGTAGCCGTAGGTATGCAAACCACAATTAACGTGGTACTCGAAGACGAAACGATTGGTATTGAAGAAGTGGTTGCCGTAGGTTATGGTACTCAAAAGAAGGTTAATTTAACAGGGGCAATTACTGCCGTTACAACTAAAGAGCTTAGTACTATTTCCACTACGAATTTATCGAATACTCTTGCAGGCCGCGCCCCTGGTGTTAATATCACCGGAAATTCAGGGTTGATGGGGTCTTCTTCAGATATTCGTATCCGTGGTGGTTTTGGGGAACCTCTGTTTGTAATTGACGGAATTGTTAGGGATAAGGCCGCTTTTGATGCACTGGAAGTAAACGAAATCGATCAGCTTAGTTTCCTGAAGGATGCAGCTACAGCCTCTATCTATGGTTCTCAGGCCGGAAATGGTGTAGTGTTGGTTACTACAAAAGCAGGAACCGTACAGAAACCAATATTCAATTATCAGGGTTCTTATACGTTTATGAATCCTACCCAGGAGCTTTTCTCTGACAGGTTTACTGCAACTGACGAATTAACATATCAGAACCGGGTGGCGCAGTTTCAGGGTTTGGCTACACCAAACGGCGAAAAGGAGTTTGCTTATTTTAAAGACAAAAATTACAATGTAAACGACTATATCTGGCAAACCCCGGCAAGCCAAAAGCATTCGATAAGTGTATCGGGTGGGACCGAAAAAGTTACTTATTATGCCTTAGGTAGCTACATTGGAGAAAAAGGTTCATACAAGAACCTTGAAAACGACAAGTATAATTTACGTTCGAATGTGACCGCCAAAATTACGGATCGGATCAAGATGAACTTCAACTTATCGGCCAACCAGCAGAACCAACAGCGATTTTACTGGCCATTTACCGACGACGATGAACAGACTATTGGTGACTTGTACCGCTGTACATTTAACTGGCCAAAAACCTATCCGTTCTATTTAAATGCCGATGGTTCTCCTTCAAATACGGTAACCGACTATCCGGTACAAACCCCAATGGGTAGCTGGCAAGCCTGGAACGTTGTTGATCAGGTTATTGGCGACCGGTATATCAAAACAAGGAAACGGGAAGTAAATGCGATCCTTTCTTTTGATATTGATTTGGGGGCCTTTATCCCAGGCTTGACAACAAAGATTGTTGGGAATTATATTGGCAACGATTACATGCGAAAGAAATACTTAACGTACCAGCACAACTACGTTTGGGCCGCAGCCAATTCCGATGATAACCGTTTCATCCCTGCAGCTCCGGATCCAAATAAAATGAACACGTTCACGTTCTCGCAAAACCAGGAATTTTTGAGTTATAATGTAAACTCATTATGGAGCGAACAGTTAAACTGGTTCTTGAATTATAACAAATCGTTTGGTAAGCACGACATTGCAGCAACTGCAGTTTGGGAACAACAATCGAATGGCGGAGAAAAAATCTATGCCAAAGGGGAAAATCCATTAACAAACTACGATCAAATGTTTGTGTATTCAACAGATGCAGAAAGACGCTGGGGAGATGCATCCGAAGTAACCGGCGGCCGTTTATCATGGATCGGACGTGCCAATTACAGCTACGACCAAAAGTATATTGCGGAGTTTTCTTTCAGGTATGATGGGAATTCCCTTTTCCCAAAAGATAAACGATGGGGATTTTTCCCTTCCTTTTCCGGGGCTTGGCGCATTAGCAAAGAATCGTTTATGCAGGATTTATCGGGATGGCTCGACAACCTGAAAATCAGGGCATCGTATGGTACAACAGGTAATGACCTCGATTTAAATAAAGCCAATAACGAAAAAATCACTCCATTCTCGTATATGAAAGTTTACCAGTCGGGTAGCTCATACATTTGGGGCGATAACCTGAACCTTGGAATCATGCCGGGAGCTACACCAAATCCATATTTGACCTGGGCTACCTCTACCACGTACAATGTGGGATTCGATTTTGGGGTGCTTAAAAATAAGTTGACGGGTTCGTTCGATGCGTTCCATAAAAAGGAAGAAGACATTTTGGGATCACGAATTGTTACCATCCCTGATACCTATGGACAAGATTTGGCTCCTGAAAATTATGCAGTGAGATCATGGCGTGGTTTTGAATTCAATGCAACATGGAGGGACAAAGCATTTGGAGGTCAATTGGATTACACGGTTTATGGAAATATTGGTTACTCCAAAGACCAATGGGATGTACTCGATCAGACTGCTCTTTATTCTCCTGGCGGTAATCTGGAAGAATTTTCTGCTATCGGAAACCCGATTAATCGGTTAACAGGGTTAAAAACTTTGGGAATCATTCGTACCCAGGAACAATTGGATGCTTTGTTGTCAAAAGGGTTCACACAATATGGACGTAAGCCGTACTTAGGCGGCCTTTATTTTGAAGACGTCCGCGGCGATGGTTACTCATCTGGTCCTGATGGTAAAATTGATGGCAACGATATTCAGGTTTTATCCGATAACGCAGCGCCCCGGATTAACTATGGGTTTGGCACAAGCCTCACCTGGAAGGGAATAACTGTGGATATGCACTTTCAAGGCGTAGGCCTGTACGACCGGATGATCAGTAACCTTGGTGGTTACAACGAAGGAATGGGTGGTATCCGTCAATATGGTGGAACCGTAAGGCCTTACTATCCAATATGGACTGGCGATGTTTGGACTCCTGAAAGCCCTGATGCAAAATATCCACGTGTAATTGGTAAAAGTTGGTACGAATCAGGTACCGGGAACCAGTCATTCTGGATTCGGAATGGTGCCTATTTGCGTTTGAAGAACCTTAATGTTGCGTACAATCTTCCCCAAAAATGGATTTTACCGCTTAATGTTTCGTCGGCCCAAATATTCTTTAATGGGACTAACCTATTTGTACTTTCGGCTATGACCGAGTTTCAGGACCCTGAACAAGATTGCTATGATTCCTATCCTTTGATGAAATCGTTTACGTTTGGACTTGACATTAAATTCTAATAACAATAGATACCATGATTAAGAAATTAACATATATAATCGTTGCGGTTGTTACACTATTTACTGCAAATAGCTGCAATACCTTAGATATAGAAGATATCTACGACTACAATGCCGAATTGGTCTGGAATGACGAATCGCTGGTGAATGCATATATGGCTAACCTTTATGCCAACGTCTTCGATAATTGGAATCCATCCCTTGACCAAAAAACCGAACAGCTAACCGGAATCGTTTTTTATCCCGATCGGATTAACATGACAAACGATGAATTCAAGCAATGGGACTACAGTAAAATCAGGTTGATCAACGAATCGATCTTGAATGTAACCAACGGAACTTTACCACAAACGGTAAAATCGGGGGTTATTGCACAAGCTAAGTTCCTTAGGGCTTATGTCTATTTTAAAATGGTTGTTTATCATGGGGGCGTTCCTTACATCACCGTTCCTCAGGATAAGGATAAAGATGATTTGTATGTGAAACGGAATTCAACAAAGGAGTGCTTCGATTTTATTATTAAAGATATCGATGAAGCGATCAGTCTTCTTCCTGAGAAAATATCTTCTTCCTCAAGCAATTTTGGTAAAATCGATGGTTGTTTTGCCACGGCTTTTAAAGCTAAAGTTTTACTTTATAAAGCATCCCCTCAATTCAATCCAAGCAATAAATGGAACAATGCTTATTGGAAAGATGCCTATTCGGCAAACGAAGCTGCTTATAATAAGCTGAAGAATCTGGGATACGCCCTTACGAGTGACTATTCCAACATTTTTCTCGTTGAAAGAGGCCCTGAAGTTGTTTTCTCTGTAATCAATACCTATCCGAATAAAACAGCAGACTGGGACAACGGTGTTCGTCCGGGCTCTGAAAGTCGTGGAAATGCATGGGCTTCACCTACCTGGGAGTTTGTTAAGGAATTTCCGATGAAAGATGGTAAGCTTTACAACGATCCAACCGGAAAGTATTATACTACTGACGACAATTTTTTACAGGGATACTGGAAAAACAGAGATCCCCGTTTCGACAAATCGATTGTATGGAACGCAGCGGTGTATGAAGTTTCGAATAAAAAAGGGAACCGCCAATATACGTCGTTGGGAGTTGCCGATGTACTCGACGATTTTGGTGTAAATCCTAAAGCCGGGACAAATTCAACAAATCTCGACAACTACAGTGGATTTTTCATCCGCAAGGGCAGCGATTTATCCCTATTGCAGTCGGAAGTACAGCAATACGACATTGACTACATTGTTATGCGCTTTGCCGAAGTGATGCTTAATTATGCCGAAACAGCCAATGAAACAGGCAAATCGGATGTGGCTCTGTCAATATTGAAAGAAATCAGAAAACGTGCGGGCATTGAAGCCGGAGTCGACGGAAAATATGGAATAGCTGCTACAACCCGTGAGGAAATCAGGGAAGCGGTTCTAGCTGAACGGAATATCGAATTCTGCTTCGAAGGCCATTCATTTTGGGATTTACGCCGTTTAAGGATGCTCGACCGGTTGGATGGAAAAACCAAACATGGCGTCGAATCCATTGCGCTTAGTGCTGATGGAACGGAAATGCCTATATCAGAAGCCAAAACAAAAGCTGGGAATAGCGAACTTACCGAAAAGGACTTTAAGTATGGAGTTTTACAAATTCCTTTTACTGGGGTCAAGGTAATGTCTCTTCCTGAGAAGTATTACTTCTTCCCGATCAAGCAATCTGTTATTGACCTGAATAGCAAAATAGAACAAAACAGCAACTGGGGTGGTACATTTAATCCTACGCTCGAATAGGTAAAAAGAATCAATTTGTTTTTACATTGAGGTTAAAACTAGCCAATTATTATCATTTGGCACTTTGTTAAAGACTACCAAAGCATGTTATCCACCATGGATTTCAGTGGCTTTGGTAGTTTTATTTTTAGTGGCTTGCTGATATGACTTAACTAATTTTGTTACTTTGGCAGCGATTCATGAAAGTATAAAGCAATCTGACCGGTGGAAAAACTTCTCCATACTGAAAAGGAATTGGTGAAAAAGCTCAAAGACGGCGATTCGTTTGCCTTTGAGGTGCTTTTTTACAAATATCGCAATAAGGTCAAGGGTTTTGCACTGAAGATAGTTCCGGCACAAATCGATCCTGAAGAAATTGTGCAGGAAGTTTTCGTGAGAGTCTGGCTAAAGAAAGAAGCAATCGATCCGGAGAAAGATTTTCAATCCTACCTTTTTACTATCGCAAAACACTTGGTCCTTGATCACCTGAAATCGGCGGTAAACCGAAAACTTTACTTTGTGGGCGAGCATTTTCAACAGGATTTGTTGGAGGAAGAAGGCATGGAAGCTTCGATATCAGAAGAAACAGAAGCTAAATTACAAAAGCTGATCAATGAAATCCCGGAGCGAAGGAGAGAGATATTTCAGTTGAGCCGTTTCGAAGGACTGAGTTACAAACAAATTGCCGAACGCCTGAATATCAGCGAAAATACCGTCGACAGCCAAATCCGTAATGCGCTGGCCTTCCTCCGGAAAGAATTCAGGAAAATGGTGGTGCTGGCATTTTTGTATTTCTTCCAGTAAAAACTGATACGAGATACGGGTTGCGAGTTGCGTTTTCATTTAACTCGAAACCTGCAACCCGTATCCCACAACTTTTTTTCGATCCCCCTTCACGGAAATTCCTACCTTCATCGTATTACTTACAAATCATTTAAAATGACCGAAAAAATTATCGACATCGCCAACCGGTTCCTGTCTGAAAAAGATTGTACCAGCCAGGAACTTTCTGCCTTAAAGAAATGGCTTTCTGATCCGGGGACTCATACGGATGTTGAAAGTTGGTTGCTGGAGCATTGGGCTTCGTCTCCTGAAATCGATTCAATTACACTAATCGAAACCGTTTTCCAGCAGATTCAGGAATACGAAGAAGGATACCAAACCAAATCAGGATTTTCGGTCCGGCGGATTCTGAAAATATACCAAAAAGTTGCTGCTTTTTTGTTGATCCCGGTTATCGGTTTGGGAATTTTATATTGGGTAAGTCAGTACAATCAGCCGGTTGGTCAATATACCGAAACCATTGCCCCACGTGGCCAGAAATCGCAAATCGTCTTGGCCGATGGAACCAAAGTGTGGCTTAATTCGGATACCAAAATCAAATACCCCGGCAATTTCAACAAAAACCAGCGCGATGTATATTTGGATGGCGAGGCTTTTTTTGAAGTATCTAAAAATGCGCATCAGCCATTTGTGGTGCATACTTCCGGAGTAAATGTGAAAGTTCTTGGAACCAAATTTAACGTGAAAGCTTACGGCGATGAAAGTGAGATAGAAACTTCGTTGTTCGAAGGAAGGATAAACTTGGTAACGAATAGTCCTTCATTTGAAACCCCGGTTGAGAAAGAAGTGGAACCCGGACAATCGTTCGTGTATTCAAAGACTGATCATCGGTTGGCTGCCAACAAGTTTGCGCAGGACGAAATTAACGGATGGAAGAAGAACCAACTCATTTTTAAAGATGACACGTTTAGCAACCTGGTCAGAAAACTAGAGCGTTGGTATGATGTGAAAGTGGTTTACGACGAAAAGTTGTTTAACGACCGGCGATTGACCGTTGAACTGTACGAAGGAGAACGTCTTGATCGGTTGATGAATATTATTAGCCTAGCCTTGTCGGTAGATTATAAATACGAAAAAGGGAAAATCAGTTTAACGCCTAAAACACGGAATATGTAGAAAAAATAAAGAGCGATAATTGGTCGAAGAATTACCGCCCTTTCTAATGTCAAACCTTAGTTTAACACGTAACACGTCAAATTTATGAAAAAAAACAGAACAAGTTTGTGTAGGGAGTCATTTATCCCTATGCGAAAGTATTTACGGATTATGAAACTAACTTTCATCTTAATTCTAATGGGGCTGATGTCTTTTGCATCAGTTACTTACTCTCAGTCAACCAAGTTGACTTTTGAGTCCCAAAATGTGACCATCGAGAATGTTTTCAAACAAATTGAAGCACTGTCGGAGTATAAATTTGCCTACAACAGTACCAAGCTGGATGTTGACAGAAAGATTTCGTTGAAAGTAGAGAATCAAACGATTGATGCTATCCTGAATAAAATACTTGGGTCAGCAAACTTTAAGTATCAGATTGTTGACAGGTATATAATTATTACTGATGAAGATTTGGAGAGTTCAAATTCAATGGGAAGTAGTATGCAGCAGCAAAAAAACGTTTCTGGTAAAGTAACCGACTCCTCTGGTGGCTCACTGCCGGGTGTTTCTGTTGTGGTAAAGGGGACAACAAACGGAACGATTACCGACGCGGATGGGAAATATACAATTTCTAAAATTCCTGAAAAGGCGGTTTTGCAATTCTCTTTTGTTGGAATGAAAACGCAGGAAATAGTAGTTGGTAATAAAACTTCAATAAGCATTACGCTTTCTGAAGATGCCATCGGTATTGAAGAAGTTGTGGCCGTAGGGTATGGAACTAAATTAAAAGGAGAGTTAACCGGTGCTGTATCCAAGGCAGACAATAAAATGTTTGAAGCAAGACCAGTTGTCAACACGCTTAATGCTTTACAGGGAGGGCTGCCGGGGGTAACAGTTTCCCGGGGAAGTGGTCGACCGGGCAGCGAAAACTTTTCAATGCAGATTCGTGGGGCATCTTCAATTAATGGTAATTCGCCCTTGATATTAATAGATGGCATTCCTGGGGATTTGAACCTTTTAAATCCGAACGATATTTTGAATGTTACGGTATTGAAGGATGCGGCTGCTTCAATTTATGGAGCTCGTGCTGCTGATGGAGTTCTTTTGATAACCACAAAGAGTGGAAAAGAAGGAAAGCTGACTATTTCTTATTCAGCCAACTATGGTATATCAATACCCGCATATTTAGCTAAACATGCCAGTACTTTACACCAGGCAGAAATGTTTGATGAAGGTTTGATGAATCTGGGAGAACCCAGATTAGACCCGACGGTTTTTGAAAAAATAAAAGCCAATGCTGCTCCTGATCTTAATAAAGGATGGGCTAAGTATCTTGAGAACTATCCTGGCTTTTATGGAAACACAGATTGGTATGACGCGATATTTGGAAATGGTCAGCAGCAATCCCATAATTTAAGTATTTCAGGAGGTGGACAAGACCATAACTATCTTTTTTCAGCCGGGTACAAATCGAATGGAGGAATATTAAATTATGGAACCGATAAGTCGGAGCTATTCAATTTGAGGTTCAATTTCGGATTTAAATTGTTTAACGACCGTTTGAATGTTGAAACCCGTACCTCATTTGACGATCAGGCAATTACTGAACCTACAAGTGTCGATGGGGATCTGAATTTTTTATATTCGTTGAGCGAGATGCCAAACTATGTGCCGATATTTAACACACAAGGACAAACATATTGGTATCAGAACTATGGGAATCCTATACAACAATTGCTGGAAGGGGGAAAGCGTAAATCCAATCATCATAAGTTCCAAACAAACATAAAAGCAGACCTGAAAATATTGAATGACTTAAAATTAGTTACCCAGGTGGGAATTAATCTGGGGATCAATGATGCTAACAGCAATACGCGTACATTCAATTTAATCGATTGGACAGGAAATATTTTTGGGCAAAGGAACGGCACAAATTCAGCTACTTATATAAACTCCAAAAATCTGTATGGATCCTATACTGCATATCTTGAATACAATAAGACATTGTTTAGAAAGCACCAAATAAATTTAATGGGGGGCGCCTCGCATGAACAGAACGATTACCAAGATCAGAACATCACCGGATATAATTTTACATCCAACGATCTGTTTACTTTAAACCTTGCAGATAAGACAAAAACAGCCTTTATGAATTATTCCGGATCTGCATCTGATTGGGCTTTGAACTCATACTTTGGACGATTAAGCTACTCATACGATAGAAGGTTTATGCTTGATATTACTACAAGAGTTGACGGAAGTTCAAAATTTGCACCTAAAAAGCGATGGAGTGCGTTATTCCCTGCTGTATCTGCATCATGGAATTTATCGAAAGAAAAATTTATCCAATCGTTAAATGTTTTTGATATGCTCAAGCTTAGGGCATCCTGGGGTCAATCAGGCAATCAAAATCTGAGTTTTGGTAACTATGACTATATCCCTCTTATTACTATATCTGGGAATTACCCACTTGGTTCACCTAACGTAGGTTTGCCCGGAGCAGTGGCAAGTATTGCATCTGAGTCACGCACGTGGGAAACGATTCAAACCACAAACGCGGGTATTGATTTTGCTGTTTTAGGATCAAGGCTGACCGGTAGCTTTGATTACTTTATAAAACAAAATAATAACATGCTTGTCAGTGTGACATTGCCGGCAACATTAGGGGGAACTTCTCCAACACAAAACCATGGTAAATTGGAAACAAAAGGTTGGGATTTTTCGATTGGATGGAGTGATTCGAAAGGTGATTTTAAATATGCCATTTCTGCAATGATAAGTGATAATAAAAGTAAATTGTTAGATCTGAAGGGCAACGACAATTATTGGGAAGGTTTAGTTTCCACCCGTAAAGGTTACCCATTGAATTCTTATTTTGGTTATGAATCAGATGGAATTATAAAAAATAGTGAAGAATTGGCAGCATATAAAGAATTAGGAAATGTACCAGTTAATATTGGTGTTGGAGATGTAAAATATAAAGATTTGGATGGGGATGGAAAAATTACAGCCTTTGGCAACCCAGCAACAGGCACTAAGGGGGATATGAAATATCTTGGTGACAGGAACCCCCGATATACATATTCTTCAAATATTAATTTAAAGTACAAAAACTTTGAACTTAGTATCTTATTACAAGGTGTTGGAAGAAGAAATGATGTCAGAACCGGAACAGTTAGCAGGCCTTTGGCAGCTGTATGGAATCCACCACTAGAATGGTTTTATGGTAAAACCTGGACTGTAGATAGACCCAATGCAGAATATCCACGGATTATTCCCGGGTATATGGGTTTGGATAATGTACAGGCATGGGATTATAAATATTCTGATAGGCGTATTATTAGCGTGGCTTATATGAGGGTTAAGTCTCTAATTCTGGCATATAATATACCACAATCATTTTGTAATCAATTAAAAATGCAAAGTATACGCGTTTATGCAAGTGGACAGGATTTATTTACCATAAGTAAAGGAACATGGGGTAACTCTTTTGATCCAGAGGAAGAAAGGATAGATAATCAACAAACCTATCCATTTACGAAAGTTATTTCATTTGGTATTGATGTTAAATTTTAAACCTTCAAACTAATTATTATGAAACATATATTCACTCTCTTCACAATTGTCTTGCTGTTAGCCGGATGTACCAAAAAGCTTGATTTATACCCTTTAGACTCAATTTCTCAAGCTACATTCTGGAAATCAGCTTCCGAATTTAAATTAGCAGCAAATAATCTCTATAATTCACTATCACAATATCAATTGACTGGTGATCTTGAATCAGATATTGCATACGATGTTGATAATGCTATTAGTAGCGGCACTTATGTAGTTAATGAAACTGATGATCACTGGAACACTCCTTATTATTATATTCGCCGTTGCAATACAATTATTACTGCAGCAGAGAATTCAACTGTCACAAAGGATGCAGATGTTATTCGATTTGCAGCTGAAGCAAAGTTTTTTAGGGCATGGAATTATTGGATGCTTTTCAGATTATATGGCGGAGTGCCAATTATTAAGGAAGCGCTGGATATAAACTCTGAGGTTTTGTATAGTGTACGTGCGACCAGAAAGGAAACCGTTGATTTTATACTTCAAGATTTAACTGCTGCTGCTGAAAACCTTCCTTTAAAATCGACTCTTTCAACAGCAGATGTTGGTAGAATTACAAAGGGGACCGCATTTGCTTTAAAGTCTAGAATAGCTTTGTTTGAAGGAACATGGAATAAATATCGTGGCTCTGCTTCTGTTAACGAGTATCTGGATATGGCAATTGAATCCGCTAACAATGTCATCAACAGTAGCCAATATAGTTTATACAGTGGTTCTGGAGCTGATAGTTACAGATACCTGTTTATTGAAAAAGGTGATGATTCACCGGAAAGTATTCTTGACGATCGGTATGAAGTTAATGTCAGAGGTCAGGGAATGGCCTGGACTGTGTTACAAGGCTACCTTGCGACAAAGAAACTGACCGATATGTACCTCTGTAATGATGGTTTACCGATTACTAAATCACCATTATTTAAGGGGTACAATACCCGTACTTCCGAATTTCAAAACCGGGATACCCGTATGACAATGACCCTTTTAACTCCAGGGAGTCTTGCTGAATGGAAACTTTTCCCTGATAAAATAGAAAGTTGGCCATTCTTTCCACAGCGGAATAGTAATACCGGATACATAACTAATAAATATAGATCTGAAGATAGATATGGTAATACAACTCAACAACAGGAACATGGTTTTGATACGCATATCATTCGTTATGCAGAAGTACTACTAAGCTTTGCAGAAGCTACATTCGAAAAAAATGGGAGCATTAGTGATGCTGATTTAAATAAATCGATTAATGTCATCCGCAATAGGGTGGGAATGATTCCTTTAAGTAATGCATTTGTTGCATCAAACGGATTAGACATGAAACAGGAGATACGAAGGGAACGTACCATAGAGCTTGCATTGGAAGGTTATAGGTATGATGATTTGAGAAGATGGAAAACTGCTGAAATTGAAATGCCCCAAGCCATTAGAGGAATTAAAATTGTTGGGTCACAATGGGGCACTGATCAAATTGTAGTTAGTGGTATTGATAAAAATCCATATTCAAAAGCAACTTACCAGAACAGTGCAGACGCAAATGGTTTTCTCATTGTAGAGCCTACCCAAGGACGAAATTTTGATCCTGCTAAACACTATTTGAGACCCATACCTACAAAGGAAATACTGATTAATAGCAAACTGGAACAAAATCCAGGATGGTAATCTCATAATTATATCAAAATGAATAAAAGAGCAGAAGAATATTGCTCTTTTATTCATTTTCTTTTCAATAGTACTGTCAATATGTAATTGCAACTTGCAGTAGCAATGAAAGTTAATTGCATTAAATTGTAATCAAGAATGATCATGTTTTATTTAGAAACTCAGGTATGAAACAATTGTATAAAAAATGCCATCTTTTTTTATTCTTTATTTTAATAGCTAAACTTAATGCTTATCCGCAAATTAGGCATCAGGCTGATGGGGTCGTCAATGAAATTTATACACCACTTCCGAAGCCTCAGCCTCGCATCAACGGCCCGGTGGTTTATGGTTGCCGACCCGGACACCCGTTTCTTTACCGGATTCCCTGTCAGGGTGAACGACCTCTCAGCTTTTCAGTGAAAGGACTTCCGACAAGTTTGAAGCTTGATGCTTCTTCAGGAATTATTTCAGGAATTGTACCCGTAAAAGGTGAATATGAACTGACTATTCAGGTCAAAAACCCAAAGGGAAAGGATGAGCGTAAGCTAAAAATTGTTTCCGGAGAAAAGCTGGCATTAACACCTCCAATGGGATATAACCATTGGTATGCGCATTACGACCGGATTACGGATGCCATGATGCGTGAAGCTGCTGATGTGATGATCAGCTCCGGAATGGCTGATGTGGGTTATAGTTATGTAAATATCGACGATTGCTGGATGAATGCTCCGAAAAACAATGATCCGAAACGGGTTGGTCGGCTACGGGACGAAACGGGAAACATTGTCCCGAACAGTTATTTTCCCGATATGAATGGTCTGACTGATTACATTCATGCCAAAGGATTGAAAGCCGGAATTTATACTTCCCCAGGAACATTGACTTGTGGTGGATTTGCAGGAGCTTATCAGCACGAAGAGCAGGATGCAAGGCAGTTTGCTACCTGGGGCTTCGATTTCCTAAAGTACGACTGGTGCAGCTACACCCATATTGCCAATGGAGGAAGCAAGGATGATCTGAATATTCCGACCTGGGGGAAAGGCGCACCAACACTAGAAATCGACAAATATCCATACGAATTGATGGGCAATATTCTGAAAAAACAGAACCGCGACATGGTTTTTAATCTTTGTCAGTATGGCAACAGCGATGTTTGGAAATGGGGTGCATCGGTTGGCGGGCAGTGCTGGCGCACTTCGGGCGATCTGGGATTCGAACTCGACCGCATTTTTGATGTAGCTTTGAAAAACAGTGAACACCGGGAGTATTCCAAACCCGGCGAATGGAACGATCCGGACTACATTCAGATTGGGTACATCGGGAACGCCAATAATATGGGGATTCCCGAATTGACCCCAATGCCCGCAGCCATGCAGTATGCTTATATGTCGCTCTGGAGCCTGATGGCAGCCCCACTGATTTACAGCGGCGATATGTCGAAGCTCGACGAATTTACAATCAACGTGCTTTGTAATCCTGAAGTAATTGAAGTGAATCAGGATCCATTGGGCGAATGCGGAATGGTGATCAAAAAAACAGACAAGTGCTTTCTGATGGTCAAAAATCTGGCAGACGGCTCGAAGGCGGTGGGAATCTTTAACCGGGATAAAAGTGAATCGGAAGTGGAAGTGAACTGGGACGAATTGCAGATTTCGGGTAAACAAACTGTTCGCGATTTGTGGCATCAGAAAAACCTAGGTGTTTACACGCAGAGATATAGGGCAGCGGTTCCTTCCCAAGGAGTTGTGATGGTGAAAATCAGCAAACGATAAAATTCTTTTGCACTTCACGACATGCTAATAGCTGGTGCAGATATGCCGTCCAACGGCTGACAGGCAATCTGCAGCTTTTTACCAGAGATTTTCAATCCTATACAAAATCAATTTATAATTTACCCCTTTGCCAGCAATAGCAAGGGGGTTTTTATTTCTCCGGACACATCCAAAGTATGTCACATGTTTTTTAGGATAATTGTAAAATCAACATTTATTCTAAAAAATGTCTTATTTTGCTATACTTATAAAACTATACTTATAACAGACAAACTTTAGATGGCAATACCTGAGCCAAATATTAACTTGAAAGAGAAACAGTTATTCCTTGATTTTAAGGAGGGGGATCGCGCTGTTTTTGATTATTTCTTCGATAAATATTATCAGGGGCTTTGTGTGTATGCTTACCGGATGCTCAAATCAAACTCTGAGGCGGAAGATCTCGTGCAGGACTTTTTTGTCCGGATTTTAGAGACCCGGAAAACTATTTCCATTGAAACCAGTGTCAAGTCCTATTTTATTCGTTCAGTCCACAATCGCTGTCTCGATCATTTGGCTCACCAGAAGGTTCGAATCAACCACGAACAATTCAGGTTAAAAATGATGAGTGAGGAAGATTTGCAGCAATATCCTTTACTCGATAGCGAACTAACTAAACAAATTGAGCGGGCAATTCAGAATTTGCCAGACGGGATTCGCGAAACGTTTATGCTGAACCGTTTTGAAAGCCTCAGTTATCTGCAAATTGCCAAACTAGAAAATGTCTCGGTAAAAACGGTCGAATATCGTATCAGCAAGGCGCTTACCATTCTGCGCAAAGATCTTGGCGATTACCTCCTTTTTCTGCTTTTCGTAAGCAGGTTTTAAATTTTTCAACGTTTCTTCAGAATTTGTTTAGGGTGAAGAAATACTTTGCCGTCATATACACGAATAAAACAGATGGAAAAACACGATTACATACCCGATTTTTTAATGGCTTACTTTCATGGCGAAGCCGATGAAGAGCAAAAACTGTTGGCTATTGATTGGCTTAAAAGTCCTGAAAACAATAAGGTATTTCAGCAATTGAACAAGATTGATAGCCTGACATCCGACCTTAATTTGCTTCTTCAGTTTGACTTGGATAAAGGAAAACAACAAGTCAGGAGAAAATATAGAGTTAAAAAAGTAGTTTCAATTTCGGTTTGGATGCAGCGGATTGCCGCCCTACTTTTTGTGCCTGTCCTATTGGGTGGAATCTGGTACTATCTACAGCAAAACAAACTCAGGAAAGATCTGGCCGTATTGATGGTGACACAGGAAATTATTACACAACCAGGCACGAAAACCCACCTGTTTCTTCCGGATAGTACTGAAGTATGGCTGAATGCGGCCAGTAGTTTGCGATTCCCATCGGCATTTGCCGGAAACGAACGTCGAATTGCCCTTGAAGGAGAAGCTATTTTCAAAGTATATAAAAACAAGAAGAAACCATTTATCGTAAGTACCAGTAGTATGGAAGTTGAAGCAGTTGGAACTGAATTCAATGTTTCTGCTTATTCAGGCGATCTTAAATTTTCGACCACCCTTGCAGAAGGTAAAGTGAAAATAACAGATAAGGAAAAACCGAGGCAGGTCATGTTTATCGAACCTGGTGCACAATTAAATTATAACACAAAAAATAAGACGTATAAAGCCGAAATAGTAAGAGTACAAGACGTTATCGCATGGAGAGACGGTATTCTGATTTTTAACGAAACACCTTTTTACGAAGTCGCTGCAAAGCTTGGTCGATGGTTTAATGCCGATATTCAAATCAAAGATCAATCTGTTGCTAATTACCGTTTTACAGGCACATTTACCAGCGAAAATCTTGATCAGGTGATGGACTTGCTGACCTTATCTACGCCAATCTCCTATTCGATCAGCAAGCGTAAGATTTTGGATAACAGGACGTTTACGAAGCAACATATAAAGATAATGAAACGAGCCATCCCGATAAGTCGAGACACAGGAGAATGACCGTATGGCGAGTTCCATCTGACAATTAAAAAACAAATGAAAAGGCAATTATAAAATTAACATTGAAACAATTGACAGCCTATGATTTGAAAATAATCGTAAAAAAACAGGGCAGTTCCCCAACTGCCCTGAAGTTTAAAACCGTCTGAACACGGTTAAATTTTTAATTTATTAAATCAAAAAGTCATTCAAACGTATGAAAAAAAAATGTAATCACCTCCTGTGGGATGATGGTATTCATCGTACCTGGAAAAAAATTCTTATTGTTATGAAGCTAACTGTTATTCTAAGCTTTCTGGTAATGACTCAGGCTTTTGCCCTTAAATCGTATTCGCAAAAGACGTTGATAAACCTGAAGATGTCGAATGTGACTATTAAAGAGGTCTTGAGAGAAATTGAGGATAATAGCAATTTTTATTTCCTCTATAACAACGACCTGATCAATGTAAACAGCACGGTGAGCATCGAGGTGAAAAATGAAAAAGTTCAGGATGTGCTTTCACAGCTATTTGCAGATAAAAGCATCAATTTTCTGGTAAAGGACAGGCAAATTGTATTGTCGCCAATGCAAGCTGGCTTTGAAAATAGTGCATTTTCACTACAAAAAGCCAAGTCAATATCCGGTAAAGTCACCGATCAGTCTGGAGTACCACTTCCGGGAGTTTCGGTCGTGGTAAAAGGAACTACCAATGGTACCATTACCGATATGGATGGTAATTATTCACTGTCAAACATTCCTGAAAAAGGAGCATTACAATTTTCTTTTGTAGGGATGAGAATGCAGGAAATTCCAGTTGAAGGTAAAACGTCAATCAATGTTAGCTTAGAAGATGAATCCATCGGCATTGAGGAGGTTGTGGCCGTTGGATACGGGGTTCAGAAAAAGTCAGATGTTACAGGTTCCTTAGTGCGAGTAGGCGCTGAAGAAATTAGATCACGTCCGGTAACCAATGCCGTTCAAGCGATGCAAGGAAGGGCAGCCGGGGTTGATATCACTACGAATGAACGTCCTGGTACAGTTGGAGATATCACCATTCGTGGCGTACGCTCGCTCACTGCATCAAACTCACCGCTTTATGTTGTTGATGGTATTCCTATGGTAACCGGAACTATGGGTGTAAGCGGATCTAACGATGATAAAGGTGTTCCATCAAACAAAGTGACACTTGGCGGTATTGACAACATGAACCCTAACGACATTGAATCAATTGATATTTTGAAAGATGCATCAGCTACAGCCATTTATGGTTCGCGTGGTGCCAACGGAGTTGTTTTGATTACAACCAAAAAGGGGAAAGCCGGAAAGCTTACCTTGAATTTTGACAGCTCAGTGACCACGGAAAAGATGCATGAATTTTCGCCTCTGTTTAGTGCAGGTGACTATGTTCAGTATCGTCGTTGGGCTGAATACAATGCGTATCCGACCACTTTTGCGAGGGGCGATCAGCCAACACAGGCCAATGATGCTAAAATTTTTACCGGTGATGACACTGCCTGGAACAATATACTCAAAGGCTGGGAAGGCGGTACCTGGGATGGATCAAAATTAACTACTACCGATTGGACTGATTATGTAACCCGTACAGGTGTTACTACACAAAATACGCTGAGTGCAAGTGGCGGTACCGACAAAATGAAAGCATACGGCTCCTTTGGATATACTGATAGTAAAGGAGTGGTAAAAGGACAAGGCTTTAAACGTTACAATGCGAATGTAAGTGTAGATCTTACGCCTTTAAAATGGTTCTCGTTTGGTGGAAACCTGAACAGTTCATACAGCATTCAGGAATATGGACAATCAACTGCCGGTAATGTTGGGGTGTCTGCCCAGGCTTCCTTGTACCAAAGTGCATATGGCATTTTTACATTCGCGCAACCGTTTGATGCCAATGGTAACCGGATCGATTATCCGGGTGGAGACATTGCTGTTAAAACCATTATTGACGAAGATCAATATTCACAGGACCAGCGTGTTACCTTCCGTACCTTTGGTAGTTTATATGGCCAGGTGGATTTTGGGGCATTGATACCTGTATTAAAAGGGTTAAGATTCCGAACCAACTTTGGTCCTGATATCCAAACCTGGCGCGATGGCATCTTCGAAGATGGAAAATCTGTAATCAGAAGTGGTTCAGCCTATGCTTCATTAGATAAAAGACAACGTGTTTCTTACACACTTGACCATCTGCTGTATTATGATACTAAATTTGGGAAACATGGCGTTGGTTTGACTTTACTACAAAGTCAAACGCAATTTGAAACAGAATCCAGTTTAATGACAGCTGATAATGTGCCATTTGCAAGCCAGAAATGGAATGCACTTGGTTCTATTAGTTCACTTAAAAGTTGGAGTTCCGGAATCACCAAACAATCGCTACTATCATACATGGCTCGTTTAAATTACAGTTTTACTGATAAATATCTGTTAACAGTTTCAGGGCGTTATGATGGGGCATCCGTTCTGGCAGCAGGTAATAAGTGGTCATTCTTCCCAAGTGCTGCTATAGGATGGCGCATGGATCAGGAAAATTTCATAAAAAATTTAACCTGGGTAACACAATTAAAGCTACGCGCCGGTTTCGGTGTTACTGGTAACGCTGCCATCGACCCTTATTCAACCAAAGGAGGGTTAGATGCCATGTTTTATCCGTATGGAGCCACCTCAACTGCAGGCCAATTACTTGTAACAACCATGGCCAATCCGGATTTGGGTTGGGAAAATACCACGCAATACAATATCGGTCTTGATTATTCAATCTTCAAATCAAGGATTTACGGAAGTTTAGATGTTTACACTTCCCATACCACCGATTTATTGCTTAAAAAATCAATTCCTCCGATTACTGGTTTTACTGACACTTTTGCTAATATTGGGGAAACCAAATCGAAGGGCGCTGATCTAAGCATAAATACAGTAAACGTAAAAACCCATGACTTTGAATGGTCAACAAGTATAAACGCTTCATATCAGGATAACGAGATTGTTTCCTTAGCCAATGGAAAACAAGACGATTTGAATAATAAATGGTTTATTGGCCAGTCCCAAAGTGTGATCTATGGTTACAGAGCTACCGGAATCTGGCAGGCATCTGATGCTACAGAAATGGCAAAATTCAATGCCAATGGACATACGTTTACTGCAGGTAATGTGAAAATAGCGGATCAAAATGGTGATTATAAAATTGACGCAAACAACGACCGTGTAATCGTCGGCAGTACAATCCCGAAATATATTTTAGGCATAACAAATACCTTTAGCTACAAGGGTTTTGAGTTGTCGGCATTATTATATGGCCGTATGGGATATATTTATAGCACCGGAGGTGAAGGCATGGTTGGACGATATCAACAAAGAGCGGTGAATTATTGGATTGATACTAACACGAATTCAGAATATCAAAAACCAATTTATTCTGCCGGATATGGCGATCAGTATTATGAATCGCTAGGTTATAAACACGGGTCATTTTTAAAGATTCGTAATATTTCGTTGGGATATAATTTCCCTGAACGAATTACCAATAAGCTTAAGGTATCCAAATTACGGTTGTATGTTCAGGCATCAAACCCCGGTTTTATTTTCAGCCAAGTGTCTTGGATAGATTTGGACACAAAATATCATGCTTCGAACAGAGGTTTTGTAACGGGTATTAGCGTACAATTTTAATCAATGTTAAATTCAAAAAACTGAAATTTATGAAAAAACATATAAAACTTCATACACGCCTGCTTGCACTTCTGGCATTAACAGCATTGGGTGTAACTTCTTGTTCCAAAAGCTTTCTGGATGAGACATTGGAAACCAAAAGGGACTTTTCCTATTTCAATACAGAAGCTGGTATTCAGCAATTAGCTGTTGGTGCATATTATCGGGTTTTTGCATCTCCGTTTGCTACAGAGTATCAATTTGGTACCACCAATTATGGTACCGATGAGTTTCATGTAGGTGGTGATGACACCAATAGCCAATGGAACAATTATGATAGCAGGTTCAATTCCATCATAACAACCGTAAGGACCACAGCACAGGAGCCGTGGGATAATGCTTATCTTGGTATAGGTTTGACCAACCAGTTAATAGAATCGGCAACCAATATTGTATCAACAAGCGACGCTATCAAGAAAACAGCCTTGGGCGAAGGATATTTTATGCGTGCGTTTAACTATTTAAAATTGGTACGGCAATATGGCGGTGTTCCTTTAAAATTGAAACCAAGCACCACTGTTGAATTAGAGTTTACCCGTGCTACGGCTGAAGAAGTGCTGAAACAGGTAATCGATGATTTTACTCAAGCTTATAATTTATTGGCCAATACAGGAGGTCCCAATAAAATCACTAAAGATGCTGCTGCCCATTTTCTGGCAAAAGCCTATTTAACACGTGCCAGTGAAATTAACGACTCTTGGAATTCAAGCACAAAGACTGCAGACCTGCAAAAAGTGGTAAGTTTATCTGATGAAGTAATTGCACGTCATCCACTTGTCAGTAATTATCAGGCACTCTGGGATTACACCAAGCCCGATGGAGCTAATGAATCCCTGTCGGAATTAATTTTATCGGCCTCCTTTAGCCGCGATCCCGCACTTAAAACCGAGAACAATAGTCATATCTTTTTCACAGCTCGTTATGATGACCTGCCTGTGATGCAACGAGACCTTACAGGGATGCGCCCTTACAGCCGTTTGGCACCTACTTATTTCACCTACGATGTGTTTAACCATGTAAACGACTCCCGTTTCTGGAAGGTATTCAGGACAAAACACCGCGTAAATAAAGCCGGCGCTTCGGGTGGTATTACCTATACGCCAGGAGTCGATTTGGGTATTCTGTATATTATCAACTCAGCTACCGATACTCGTTTCGCCAAAACGATCAATAATAACGATCCTAACATTTTATACAGTGTGACAAAAAAGACAATCCCTTCGGTATATGTAGCACATGCTGCTGACGGCCTGGGATTAGAGGCAAACCCAAGGTTCCCTTCATTGTCAAAACATTTTGAATCAGACAGGACAGCCATCAACGACAACAGGGGCATGCGCGATGAAATTTTAGCACGTTCTGCCGAGACCTATTTAATGGCTGCTGAAGCTAAGATTCGGTTGGCTGCTTCGGGCACAGGTTCCTATGCCGATGCCTTGCCTTACATCAACGCAGTTCGTACCCGTGCAACGTATAAAGATGGAGAAAACCGCTCGTTCTATACGGATGGAGCAGCATCTTTTCCGACATCTACCTATGTTCAGCCTGCGAATATGAATTCTTTTATGACGGAAAATTCATATTATGAGTCTAATAACATTCCGGTAACAACAGCTGCTACAGATTTGTCTATTGCAAGCACTTCGGCCTTACCGGCAGAAGATGAAGCAGTGATTTCAAAATTGGGATTAGCAAGCCAATACGACAAAATGTTGTGTCTGATATTGGATGAGCGCACCAGGGAACTTTGTGGTGAATGGCTTCGTTGGGAGGATCTAAGCCGGACAAAAACCTTGATTCCAAGGGTTAGGGCATATAACAAAGAAGCAAAAGCCAACATTAAGGATTTTCACCTTTTGCGGCCGATTCCGCAAACATTCCTTGACGGAATCTATAAAGATGGACGGCCTATGACTTCTGAGGAAAAAGCTGCCATGCAGAACCCTGGATATTAATCTTCCAGATACCCAATAAAAAATAGGAAGGCACTTTGCGCCTTCCTATTTTTTATAACTTACCCTTCAGAAAATCAAACCTCGATTCTTAGGTTTGCCGATAATTAACCAAACAAAAATCCAATAACTATGATCAGGAATATTCTTGCGGTACTAATATTGCTCCCGGTTTTCGCAATTGCCCAAAACCAGCCAGCCAAACCACAAAACGATGCCTCTGCACCGTTACATTTGATGCAACCCGACTATGTAACACCTTACAACGTCCCCACTGCCGTAGAAATTATCAAAGTCCTCGACCGGGTTTATAACTACCTTGAGGCTACAACTCCAACCCAATTGACTGATGCTTCAGGTTCTGAATTGACGGACTACTCCAAAATAAACGCACAGACCAAATTCAAACAAGGAGATTTTAGGTTAATCAGTTACGAGTGGGGCGTTACCTATGCCGGAATGTTGTTGGCTTCAGAAGCGACCGGAAATAAAAAGTATGCTGATTACACTTTCAATCGGCTGAAGTTTTTAGCCGATATCCGTCCGTCATTTCTGAAATTAGAACAGCAAAATCCAGAGGGCAGAGACGCTATGTTTTCGGTTAACCATCCACATGCACTCGACGATGCAGGCGCCATGTGCGCTGCTATGATTAAGGCAGAACAGGCCAAAATCAATTCTGACCTGAATCCAATGATCGACAATTTCATCGACTTCATCAGCAATAAACAACAGCGTTTCGACGACGGAACTCTGTCGCGTAACCGCCCGCTGCCCAACTCCCTTTGGCTCGACGACTTGTTTATGAGCGTTCCGGCTTTGGCGCAAATGGGTAAGTACACCGGTCAAACAAAATATTACGACGATGCTGTCAAACAGGTACTCCAATTCTCGAAGCGGATGTTTAATTCTGAAAAAGGTTTGTTCATGCACGGCTGGATTCAGGAAATGCCAGAACATCCACAGTTTCATTGGGCTCGCGCCAACGGATGGGGTGTGATGACCATGGTTGAGTTGCTCGAAGTTTTACCAGCCGATTATATCGGTCGTGATCAGGTGCTCGATTTGTTGAAACGCCACATTCGTGGGTTGGCAAATTATCAATCTCCACTAGGGTTCTGGCATCAGTTGATCGACAAAAACGATTCGTATCTCGAAACTTCGGCAACAGCAATTTATACCTACGCCATTGCTCGTGCCATTAACAGGGGTTACATCGACGAGCAGGTTTATGGCCCGATGGTTTGCCTAGCCTGGAATGCTGTTGCTTCGAAAGTAACCGAAAAAGGACAGGTTGAAGGTACTTGTGTAGGAACAGGCATGGGATTCGACCCAGCTTTTTATTACTACCGTCCAATCAATGTTTTTGCCGCTCACGGCTATGGTCCGATCATGTTGGCCGGAGCTGAAATGATTGAATTATTGAAAAAACATTTTCCGAAACTGAACGATAGCGCCATTCAGTTTTATTCAAAAGATGTGAAAACGAACGGTGCCATCTTCGATGCCAAATAAAATTAGTTGATACTTTTGTGAAAATGACATTATCATCAAGGAGTTGGGGCGAAGAAGATGCACCTAACTTATCTTCATTGCTGAAATGTTATAACTAACAGAGAAATCAAAATGAATAGAACATCAAATTCACGCCGTGATTTTGTGAGGAAGATCGCACTTACCGGTCTGGTAACCATTAGCTTACCTAAATTAGGCACATTTGCAAGTGCATCCATCGATACTCCGAAACCGAACGACGGAAATGGATTGGTTTTCCTGTTTCAGGGCGATTCGATAACCGATGGAAACCGTGGGCGCAATACCGACCCGAATCACATCATGGGTCACGGCTATGCCTTTAGCATTGCAAGCCGACTTGGAGCCGATTTTCCGGAGAAGAAACTGATCTTTTACAACCGGGGCATCAGCGGAAACAAAGTGAATGATTTAACTGGCCGCTGGCAGATAGACACCCTCGACTTAAAACCTGATGTGCTGAGCATATTGATTGGCATTAACGATACCAGTTCAGTCGTATTTTCTCATCCTGATCCGGTTACCGCAGAGAAATATGAGGAAGTTTACAGATCGTTACTCAGCCAAACAAAGGCACAGTTTCCTGAAATTTTGTTTGTACTTTGCAATCCGTTTATCCTTCCGGTTGGCAAGGTGAAAGAAAATTGGGATGCCTACAAATCGGAATTGGCAAAACGGCAAAGCGCTGTTCTGAAGCTGGTCAAAGAATTCGATACTGTATTTGTTGATTTTCAGCAAGTTTTTGATCAGGCATGCAAGCGTGCCGATGCCGATTACTGGATCTGGGACGGGGTACATCCTACTGTTGCCGGTCACGAATTGATGGTTCGCGAATGGATGAAGCAAGTGGGTAAACGGTTGAAATTTGTACGTTGATTTTGTCTAAAATTGAAATAATGAAACGAATAATTGCTCTTTTATTTTGTGTTTGGGCGCTGGTTCCGGCCAGGGCCGCTATTGTCGATACCATTCTGGTTTACAGTCCATCGATGCAGAAAAACATTAAGGCAGTGATTGTTACTCCTGATAGTTATGCTTCTGCCAAGGAATTGCCGGTGGTGTATTTACTGCACGGATACAGCGGTAATCACCTCGATTGGATCAATAAAGCCAAAGGGTTCGAGAAAGCTGCCGATCAGTTCAACCTGATTATTGTTTGTCCCGATGGTGGGTTTGCCAGTTGGTATTGGGACAGTCCGGTTGATCCGGCTTCGAAATATGAAACATTCGTTTCCGGTGAATTAGTCAAATCGGTTGATGCAAAGTACAAAACCATCAAAGACCGGAAAGGCCGTGCCATCACAGGATTGAGCATGGGCGGACACGGTGCTTTGTATCTTGCATTCCGACATCAGGATGTGTTTGGCGCTGCCGGAAGCATGAGTGGTGGTGTTGATATCCGTCCGTTCCCAAACAATTGGGATATGGCCAAGCGATTGGGAACTTATGCCGAACAGCCTGATCGCTGGGAAAAGAATACTGTTGTCAATCTACTGAATCTGTTGACACCGAACTCACTGGCGATTATTATTGATTGCGGAACCGACGACTTCTTCTACAAAGTGAATGAAAACCTACACCAGCAACTGTTGTACCGCAACATTCCGCACGATTACATCACCCGTCCGGGCGGACATACCTGGCCTTACTGGACCAATGCCGTCAAGTTTCAGTTGCTGTTTATGAGCAACTATTTCAATAGCGCGAAATAAGGAATAAATAATCCCAATGAAAATTACCACAACGGCCCGAAGGTTCAAACCTTCGGGCCGTTGTGGTAATTCTGCACTTTTTACTGCACTTTCAGAATGATCTCATCCAATGATCTTTTCGGAACGTGGTGAACCTGATTTTCGTCGCGCCAGTATTTGATATCGCCATCTTTTATTTCATCCAAAACCACTGTTTCTTTCGGTTTCCCAAGCGCAAGGACATACAAAATTTCGTACTGATCTGAAAGATTCAGGATTTCACGAAGTTTATTCCGGTTGACTGAATGGATGATACAACCTCCAAAACCCGCTTCAGTAGCGCCGAGCAGGATGCTTTGCAGGACAATCCCATCGTCGCAAAAGTAGTTTCCTGAAATTAAAGTATCGTTCAGCAAAACGATGTAAGCCGATGGCCGTTCGCCTTCTTCGGGACCTTTCCATGTGGTTAGGTAGCCAGCCCAGGCCAGTTGTTCGAAGATTTGAGCATTGAGTAATTCGTCGGTACTCAATATGTATTTCATCGATTGGGCATTACGGACAGAGGCCGAATTGCGTGCCAAATCGATCCATTCACGAAGTTGATCCTGTGAAATTTTTTCGGATTGGTAAAAACGACGGTAACTGCGGTTTTTCAGAATAAGGTCTTTAAGCATATCTTTCAGCTTTTAAATTTTCAGGATAAAAATAAGCAATTGAACTTAGGTTCGGAGTATTTCCATCATGTTTTGCGGTTTCGACAATCCGGTAAATCCATATTGCTCGTACAATCCATGTGCATCGGCAGTTCCAAGGCCAATTCGTCGGAGATTTTTCAATGCGGGATGTTCGGTTACTGCTTTTATCAGCAGCTTCCCAAATCCTTGTCCACGGTATTCTTCCAAAATAAACACGTCCATCAGCCAGCCAAAAACGGCATAGTCGGTAGCAACACGGGCAAACCCCAATTGTTTTCCGGAGACATCGTAAACGCCAAAGCAAAGCGAGTTTTCAATTGACATACGGACAGTTTCCAAACTTCGCCCTTTGGCCCAGTAAGAACGCTCGCTTAAAAACTGGTGAATCATCTGAATATCAAGTAGATCACGGTCTGTTGAAATGATAATGTTTTCCATCTTCAGAAATTATTTGTATTTACCAATATTTCATCAATGGCTTCAATCAGCTCATCAATATCACTATTTTTAATGGTTAACGGAGGCAATAATCGTATCACATTTAACTTAAATCCTACCACTATTCCCCTGTCAAATAGTTCTTTATTAATCAGGTTGCCATTTATCTGCTTCGAAAATTCAAGGGCCAGAATCATGCCTCGTCCCCTTACATCATATATTTTATCAGGATGCTTTTCTTTTAAAAATTCAAGGCGATTTTTGAAATACTCACCAGTCGTCCTGCTTTTTTCGATCAGGTTTTCGTCGTCGATAATATTGATTACCTCAAGACTGATGGCACATCCCAGTGGGTCGTTGATATGCGATTGTAGATAAGTTAAAGGCTTTTCATGCAGTTTTTTAGCAATGTCGGAGCTAATTGATACGCCACTTATGGGATATCCATTTCCCAGTCCTTTTGCTGTTACAACAATATCAGGATTAACATCATAATGCATGAACCCAAACCATTTTCCAGTTCTCCCGAAGCCTGTCGTAACTTCGTCAACGATGATTAAAGTCTCGTGTTTTCGTGCTTCCGCGATTAGGTTTTGAACAAATTCTTTGTCGGGAAACTTAACCACATCAACGGAAGCGCCACCTGTTTCTAAAATAAACCCAGCCACTTCGTCAAAATCGATCATTGAGATTGAATCGATGGAATTATACTGAATATCAACTTTATGGTTGTTTTCTTTCGAAATCTGACCATAACCATAAGCGCTTAAAAACGAATTGTCGATTTTCAATATCTTCCCTTTGTCAGTTAAATGTCTCGAAATTGCCGCTGCCAAATTAACAGCTTCAGAGCCTGAACTTAAAAAAACACTTTGGCCGCCATCAAATCCTATTTTCTCGTGTAGCTTGTTTGCAAGTTGTTCTGAAAATTGGTTCCTGAAATTGTACCCATGATGAATGCAATCTTTAATTTGTTTCTCCATCACATTAATCAGTCTCTCGTTATTGTGCCCAACATTTGCACACCAAACACCAGCTTCAAAATCGATGAATCTTTTGCCTTCAGAATCATAGATGTAACAATCTTTCGATTTTTCAATGATGTTCTCTTTGGGCTGATAAAATGGGATAAGATCTTTCATCTGCTATTCTTTTGATCTATTTATTTTTTTAAGGATTTGGCCTATCCGCCGGATTCCTTCCCTGATTTCTTCTTCATTCCGGTGGGCGATTGACAGACGGAAATGAACCTCGTTGTTTGGTTCCGGGAAAAAACGGCTTCCCGGCGAAACGTTTATTCCGGCTTCAGTAAGTTGGTTTATGAATTCTTCTTCCTGAAGTTTTGTGTCTTTTAATGTAAACCACATCAGATAACCGCCATCGGGTTTGGTATAGTGAATTTGACTGGTTGGAAGGAATTCGCGACAAGCCTGTAATGCTTGCTGCATCCGTTTGCGGTAAACCCGGTGAAGTCGTTTCTTATGAAGTTCGTAAAAGCCTTGTTTGCAAAACTGATAGACTGCAGCTTGTGTTAGCGGGCTTCCCGACAATTCCGATACCTGTTTCATTCGACCCAACCGGGAAATCAATTGGCTTGGAGCAACAATCCATCCCACGCGGATTCCGGGGAAAAGAACCTTTGAAAAAGTTCCAAGGTAAATAACCACATGGTGTTTGTCCATCGATTTAATCGGCAACACCGCTTTGCCAAAATACTTCATCTCTTCTTCAAAACCATCCTCAACCAGCGGAACCCGATATTTTTCGCACAACGCCAGCAAGTTTTCCCGATGAGTTTGTGAAGTGCTTATCCCGGTTGGGTTTTGAAAAGTAGGCATCGAGTAAATTAGTCGCGGACGATGTGTCTGAAGTTGTTGTTCAAGGATATCCAGATCCATGCCATCATTGGTCATCGGAATGCCAATCACCTGCAAATCAAGGTATTTTATTAACGAAAGTGCCGACGCATAACTCGGGTGTTCAGTAATAATACAATCGCCGGGATTGGTCAGAAGCCGAAATATCAGCTCAATACCGTTCTGCATCCCGTTCGTCAGCATAGTTTCGTCGGTTTTTGTGGCAATGCCATGCTGCCGCATCTGTTTCGCCAGGTATTCCCTCAGTGGCTCGTAGCCCAACGGATTTCCATATTGGAGCAAATTGGCACCTTCGGTTTGCAATACCTGGTTCAGGCAATGTCTGAAATCAGCAACCGGCAGCAAATCGGAATCGGGACTTAACGGCGCGAAATCGAGGATGTCTTTCGAAAGATTTATTGTTGAGGAAGATGTCTGTGCTATTCGGTTTGCAGCATCCGAAACACATTCTTCCCATTTGATCAATGAATGTTCAGGTTCAGAATCCTGAACGGCCAGTGTGTTTCGCTGCCTGACGCGGGAATAGGCGCCAGCCGTTGCTTCCAGGTAACCTGCCGCCCATAACTCTTCATAAGCCCGGCAAACAGTTGTCCGGTGAACGCCAAGTGTTTCGGCCAGTTTTCGGGTCGATGGCAAATTCTCACCCGGAAGAAGATCGCCTGTTTCAATCAGTTGTTTCAGTTGCTCATAAACCTGCTGAAACAACGGTTGCTTGTTTTCTTTATCTACTTTGATCAATATCATACCGCAAATGTATATTCAAAACGGACTGCATAAAACATCCAATTTAATTAAATTTTGAATAGTCCAATTTGGGTGTGATCTGAAGATTAAAATTGATGGAACTAAAATTATGCGGAATAGATCGACATGTTTTCTGTCTAAGCAATGTGAATGAAATAATGTCGAATTTAAATTCTTTCTTTTATCCCGACTCACCCCGCGCATCTGCGATGCTTTGCCCCTCTCTCGCGAGAGAGGGGAGGAACGTCCGTTTGCGGACGTTGGGGTGAGTACTTTAAAAATATGACAATAAATAGTTCCTATTACTTATCTGCAAGGCACCGAAACCTCATAGATTATTTGCTGCCATAGGCTGGTGTTATTCTTTTTTGTTTTTAATTTTTTCCCATTTTCCCAGAATATTTTCTTCGCCCTGAAAATAACCTACCTGAGATTCTTTATCGAATATCTCCATTGATGGTGCCAGTAGTAACTTGCCTGAATCCGGATATTCACACACATCAAATCCGATAAATGTTCTTATATCCAGATAAATACACGGTTCCGTCGTGTGATTAAATAGCTGATGAGCTCCGGTTTCCCCCATTTCAAAAAAGATAAGATCTCCGCTTGTTACAATGTGAAGCCCATCGGGAGTTCTCAAAGTCATAGAACCCGAAACCACCATAAATAATTCTTCAGCATTTCTATGGAAATGGTAAGGGGCAGAGAATTGCCCCGGATTTAATAACCTCAAATCAAAGTTCAGATTTTGAGGTTCTATTCCGTTTTTCACTCTCGATAAATCAGTAAATATGCGGAAATGATCAATTTTATTAGCATTTTCCTTGAATTCCCTTTGGTCACATTTTAAAATAGTTGCCATATTCTTTTGTTTTAATTTTTCAGTTTACGACAAAAACATTCGAATCAGACGTTTAGTTTAAAGGCCATTTTTTGAGCGGTTAATGCTAATTCAGTAGCCAGGAAACAGTGATCCTGTGTCATGGCTGTTTCGGTGCGGTTCACTACATCGCTTACCAATTGTTCGCCATAAGGCATATACACCTGAGAGCAATCGAAATACTTTGTTTCTTTTTGGTTGACCAAAAACAAATGATTTTCCCCTTTGCGACCGGCAATATCAATGTACTTGCGCATTTCAATATAACCTTCGGTGCCTAAAATAAACATTCGGCCATCGCCCCAGGTGTCAAGGCCATCAGGCGTGAACCAGTCGATACGGATGTAGCCCGTAGCGTGAGGACTGCGCACACTCATATCGCCAAAATCGGAATATTGCGGATATTTCGGATTGTTGAAATTTCCAATCTGCGAAAAATTGACTTCAGCTTGTTTGGAGCCGGTGTAAAAAAGAAACTGGTCGCACTGGTGAGAGCCAATGTCGCATAAAATTCCGCCAGCTTTTTCAGGATCAAAAAACCAGTCGGGACGTGTTGCAGGTCGCATCCGGTGAGGCCCAACTCCGAGAGTTTGAACCACTTTGCCTATTGCTCCGGACTGAATCAGTTCTCCCGCTTGCACCGAGGCGCGGTTGCTCAACCGTTCGCTGTAAACGATTGAATAGATGCGTTTTGTTTCTTTCTGAACTTTCTTCACTTCTTTCAGTTGATCGAAAGTCAGTGTGCCTGGCTTGTCGGTCATGTAATCCTTTCCTGATTTCATGACACGGATGCCAATTAGAGCCCTGTCGACAGGAATGGCTGCGCTGGCTACCAACTGAATGGAATTGTCCTCCAAAATTTCGGCTTCGCTTTTGGCGACTTTAACAGTTGGATAGCGCTTGGTAAAATCCGCCACCAATTCGGGTTCTTTGGAATACACCGCAACCAATTGTCCGCCTCCTTCAATCAATGAGCTTACCATGCCATAAATATGCGTATGATTGATTCCAATGACCGAAAACCGGATGGTTTCTTTGGGAGCCGGTCGTTTCTCCGGTTGGATGATAATCTCTTCAATGGGGTTAGTATTGTGAAAACCCTGGCCAAATAAATCGGCTGGTAACATCGATGCGGCTGCTAAAGCTGAAGCTGAGGCAAATGACTGCCTCAAAAAATTACGTCTGTTCGATTCCATATGCTGTGTTTTAGGTTTTGTTGGTCGATTTATATAAACACACTCATAATCATTACGGTAACAATACCCACAATACCAACGGTCGATTCCATGACAGTCCAGGTTTGGAAGGTTTGCTTGATACTCAGACCAAAATATTCTTTAAACATCCAGAATCCGGAGTCGTTGAAATGCGACCACATCACACTTCCGGCGCCGGTAGCTAAAACCATCAATTCGGGCGATGTTCCCATTTGTTGGGCCATGGGCAGCATAATTGGAGCTGTTGTTAGTGATGAGACCGTTGCGGAACCGGTGGCTAATCTGAAAATGGAAGAAATCAGGAAAGCCATCAGCAGTGGGTTCATTTGTATGTTATCCGAGATTGACCGGATGTATTCGATCACATGACTGTCTTTTAAAACCTGAGAGAAAGCGCCTCCTCCGGCAATAATCAGAATGATCATTGAAATGGCGCCGATCGATTTAGCCGAACTGTTCATCAAATCGTCCATTTTTCTTCCTTTTCGCAGTCCGAGTGTTAAAATGGCCACAATTACAGCCATGAAAAGCGCAATATTGGCATCGCTCATAAACTTAAAAAAAGTCAGAATGCCTGAAATAATATTGGTCGATTGGGGACTAAAACCCTTTCCGGCAAAGATATGCTGGTAAAAACCAGTGATGCTTTCGATTCCCATTTTGGTGAGTTCGGCTTTTGCCGGTGGTGGGCCAAATACTACATCTGTTAAAGCGCCAAGGAGCATTAAAATAATCGGAGTCACAGCACAAAGAATGCTGATTCCCAATCCGGGGAGTTCGCTTTTTTCGAACTTCCGCTCCTGAAAAAGGTCGGCTGGCGGAGTAACAACAATATTTTTTGTGAAGCGCGATAACCAGACACCACCAATCAGACAAGCAGGAATCATCGGAACCAGTCCGTATAACAACACTTTGTTGACATCGGCTTCGTAGATAAACGAAACGTAGGTTGGGGCAGGGTGGGGCGGTAAAAAACAATGCGCCACCGATAAGGCCGAACACAACGGAAGCGCCAGCCAGATGGTTGGCAATTTGGTTGTGGCCGCGAATGTAAAAATCAGTGGAATTAAAACCAGGAAGCTGGCATTGTACATCATGGGTAAACCAACCAGGAACCCGGTAATCAGCAGGGCGTACTGAATGTTTTTCAAGCCCATAAAATCAATCATCCGGAAGGTGATGGTGTGGGCTGCACCGCTTTCTTCCAGTATTTTCCCAAGCATGGCGCCAAAAGCCAGGATCAAGACGATTTTCCCCATCGTGTCGCCAACACCTTTCAGAACCGAATCGAGTATGTCCAGCGGATTCATGCTGCTGAGCAATCCAACAGCGAATGAGGTGATGAGTAAAGCCAGAAAAGCGTTGATTTTAAACTTGCTAATGAGAAGCAGTAGGATAAGAATTCCGATACCGACAATGAGAAGAGGCATACCAGTTTAGTTAAGTAGTTTGGCTAAAGGTAAAAATTTTACTGTTTGACGCGTAGGAAGATGAGGAGATATCGCGAAAAAAGAATAATTACCGATGGGGTGACTCCTGATCTGTTTTTCGGGTTAATCTGATTGGTCGGTTCTCTTAATCAAAAGTCACCCCGTCAGTATAGGCAAAAAAGAGGCTGAACTCATTGGAGCCAGCCTCTTGGTGAAGATTTTCTATTCCTATTTCTTTATCTCGTTTGTAAACGAGTACGGGAAATCGGTATCGTCAATTCCACGTTTCAGGTTTGGCTGGTCACCCATTTTGAAATTGATTGTTGCACCTTTCATCAGTTCGGTGTAGCTCAGCCAGTTTTTACTGTAGTCGGTTCCGTTGAAAGTCATCGATTGAATGTATTTGTTATCCGCACTATTTTCAGGAGCATTGATAACTAGTTTTTTCCCATTTTCGAGCTTTAATGTAATTTTTTTGAAGAGTGGTGCGCCTAAAACATACTGATCGCTTCCGGGGGTAACCGGATAGAAGCCCATGGCCGAAAACACATACCAGGCCGATGTTTGACCATTGTCTTCGTCGCCGCAATATCCGTCAGGAGTTGGCAAATACATTCGGTTCATCACCTCGCGTACCCATTTCTGGGCTTTCCAGGGTTCGCCGGCATAGTTGTAAAGGTAAATCATGTGCTGAATAGGTTGATTTCCATGTGCATAATTTCCCATGTTCATGATTTGCATTTCGCGGATTTCGTGGATAACCTGTCCATAGTACGAATCGTCGAAAATTGGCGGAACAACAAAAACCGAGTCGAGCATGTGTACAAATTCCTTTTTGCCACCCATCAGGTTAACCAGCCCCTGAACATCGTGAAGTACCGACCAGGTATAATGCCAACTGTTTCCTTCGGTAAACGCATCGCCCCATTTAAACGGATTGAATGGTTTCTGGAACGAGCCATCCTGGTTTCTTCCACGCATCAGCTTGGTTTCCGGATCGAACACATTGCTGTAATTCTGGCTGCGTTTGGCAAACAAATCAATTTCAGCCTGCGGACGTTTCAGTTCTTTGGCTAGTTTATAAATGGTCCAGTCGGCAAAGGCATATTCAAGCGTACGTGCAGTATTTTCGTTAATTTTCACATCATACGGAACGTAACCCAGCTTATTGTAGTAATCAACTCCTTTGCGGCCAACCGATTCAAGCGGACCTTCGGTTTTACTGTTTTTTACAACTGCTTCGTACAGCGTGTTGATGTCGTAACCGCGGGCACCTTTTAGGTAAGCATCGGCAATAATGGTAGCCGAGTTGGAGCCAATCATGCAGTTACGATGCCCCGGACTTGCCCACTCCGGAAGGAATCCGCTTTCTTTATAAGCATTAACCAAACCTTCCTGAATTTGTGCATTCAGGGCAGGCTCCATCAGGTTGAAAAATGGGAAAACGGCGCGGAATGTATCCCAGAAACCATTGTCGGTAAACATCGCTCCGGGTAAAACCTGTCCGTTGTATGGACTGTAGTGAACTTTTTTTCCGTCTTTGTCGAACTCGAAAAACTTACGCGGGAACAGCATGGTGCGGTACAAGCACGAATAGAATGTGCGGGTTTGATCGGTAGTTCCGCCTTCAACTGCAATGCGCGACAATTCCTTGTTCCAGACGTCTTTCCCTTTCTGGCAAACCTGATTGAAATTATCAGTTCCCAGTTCTTTCAGGTTCAGTTCAGCCTGATCGAAACTAATGAACGACGATGCGATTCGGGCATGAACTTGTTCGCCTTTTTTAGTGACAAAGCGAATGGCTGCGCCCACATGATTATCTGTCAGTTCGGTTTTTCCTGAAACGATTTTATCGTCGCTCCAAACCGGACTTTCGGCAAAAGGCTTATCAAACTGAATTACAAAGAAGTTTTTAAAATTCGCCGGAACACCGCCACTGTTGCGGGTTGTGTAACCAATTACTTTATTTTCGGAAGGAATAATTTTGATGTACGAACCTTTGTCGAAGGCATCAATCACAACCCATGATTTTTCGTTTTCAGGAAAAGTAAAACGAAAGATGGAAGCCCGTTCGGTTGGTGTGATCTCGGTAGTTACATCGTAATCGGCTAGGTAAACGCTGTAATAATAGGGTTTTACGGTTTCGGCTTTGTGCGAAAACCAACTTGCCCGTTTTTCCCCGTTAATTTTTAGTTCGCCGGTCATCGGGAAAAGTGAGAACTGGCCGTAATCGTTGATCCACGGACTAGGCTGGTGCGTTTGTTTGAATCCCTGAATGTGGGTTGCATCGTAGGCATACACCCATCCGTCGCCCATTTTGGCGGTTTGCGGAGTCCAAAAATTCATTCCCCATGGCAGAGCAATGGCAGGATAAGTATTCCCGTTCGACAACGAATAATTCGAGTCGGAACCCATTAATGGGTTGACGTAGTCGACAGGAGATGATTCCTGGGAAACAGAACGTAATGAGATAAAGAGCAGAAAGCTCAGCAATAAGGTTTTCATTTTATATTGGTTTAGTAAATATTAAAATAATAGGGATATCAATGACGGTCGCATAAATGTAAATATATTTTACCGGTTGCCTGTACCCGAAGGAAGTGCACTATTCACTGAACTTCCCCAGTTACGGTTAGCTTTTGGCCCCATTTCGACTACTAGTTTGCCTCCATTTGCCAAATCCTGGTGATTAAACCAAGGCTTGTTCCAAGGGACTCCGTTTAGAGTTGCCGATTGGATGTATTTGTTCTCGGCTGAAGCATTGTTCGCTTCGATCTCGAAGATTTTTCCATTGGCCAGATGAATTTTGACATTTGCGAATGTAGGACTTCCAATGTTGTAAACGGGCAGACCGGGAGTTACCGGATAAAATCCCATGTACGAAAATACCACGAATGAGGTCATTCCACCACCATCTTCATCGCCCGGAACACCCATCAAATCGTTGCGAAACCATTCGTGAAGAAGCATCCGGATTACTTTCTGCGTTTTCCATGGCTGTCCGGCATAATTGTACAAATAGGGAATATGCAATGAGGGTTCGTTAGCCATTGTAAATTGCCCTACATTTCCGGTTTGATCGGGTAACTGAGTATAAAACTCTCTTTTTCCCCGTCCCATCGGAGTAGAAAATAAGGCATCCAGATTATTTGCAAATTCTGATTTTCCTCCCATCAAATCAATTAAATCAGGAATGTTGTGCTGAACATCCCAGCGATAGGTCCATCCATTGTTTTCACCGTAAGATTCGCGTGCGCCAATCCCTCCTGAAAATCGATAATCAAAAGGCTCTATAAACTTTCCGTATTTGTCTTTGGGATGGAAAAATTTGGTTTCCTTATTAAACAGGTTACGATAATTGAATGAAGCCTTTCCGAAATAAGCGGCATCATCTTTTTTGCCCAGTTCGCCAGCCAGTTGGCCAAGGCACCATTCGTCGTATGATGTTCCCAATGTTACAGCCACAGGCTGGCGTTTTTCGAATGAATTGACTTCAGGAATGGTTTCTTTCTCGCCTTCGTGCAGAGCCGGAATATAACCGTGCTCTTTGTAAAATCGGTCAAGCTCTCCGGCGGGTTTGCCCGACCAGGGCGCCAATGTTTTTTCAGTAATGGCGCCTTTGCAGGCTTCATAAGCTTTCTCCAGGTCAAACCCGCGCAGTCCTTTCCGGTGGGCATCAATCACCGAAGCCACTCCATGATTGGAGTTCATCCGGCGGCTGTCGCCTGTAATTTCAGGAAAAGTTGGCCACCAATTGTGATCCATCTGTCCCGCCATCTCAACAAACGAATGCAAGATCTGTTCTTCTTTCTTTGGATCAACCAATACGCGCAACGGATGATGTGCCCGGTACGAATCCCAAATCCAGTCGTCGGTAAAAAAAGGAGTTCCGTTGTCGTTGTGAACGGTTCCATCGAACGCGCTGTAATACCGGCCATCTTCCGAAATGCAGACCGGGCGTTCGAATGTGCGGTAAAACGAGGTGTAGAAAATCGTTTTCTCATTATCCGTGCCGCCTGTCACCTCAATTTTTCCAAGCGATTCGTTCCATATTTTTCGTCCGCTTTCCTGAAGTGATTTTAAATCGTAATCCGGAATTTCGCGGTTCAGGTTTTTACGGGCCTGATCGGTATCGATGAACGAAATGCCATAGCGTAAACGAACAGTTTTTGTTCCTGTACTAAATTTCAGCACAACACAGGCATTTTTTCCTGAAGCTTCTTTCCCGTTTATCAGGCTATTTGCTTTCAATACAGAAATATTTTCGGGTGTTTGTTCGGGCTTCAGGTAGATGTAAACACGTGTATTCCCATCGATGGTTTGAAATCCGGAAATCGCATCCCCGTCCCATTTTAGCGAACCGTTTTGTGAGTTCAGGATCAGGTAAGCATCCCGGTTTTGTGAGAAGTTAAATTCGTACATGGCCGACTGGTGCGAAAGTCCAAACTGAACCTCAGTTTGCTGCTCA
>Ga0208789_1000364_pt1 | contig 47352 bp, 25 predicted proteins | sample Methanotroph_Enr_FD_187368 | JGI IMG/M metagenome (GOLD analysis project Ga0208789, IMG submission 187368) | Enriched soil microbial communities from Old Woman Creek wetland in Ohio, USA - Methanotroph_Enrichment_5 (SPAdes) (version 2) | ecosystem: Environmental > Terrestrial > Soil > Wetlands...
TGCTGAAGTTTAATGCCCACGACTGATAAGAATTGGGCTTCATTTAATTTTAAATCGTTGTAATTCTGCATATTGTTTGCAAAGTAACAACTTTTATATCATATATTTATAACTTATATAACGACTAATGATTTCCGAAGTTTCGCCGTTCTTAACATTTAACACTTCACTTGTAAAATAGTTGAAAGAATACCTCACTCATATCTGACTGTAAGCACTCTGCCTAATCAAAAATATACAGGAATAGCTAAATTAACAATACTCCAAATCTAAGATATATATACTTCAAGCAAAGTTACCTTGCTTTTTGGAATGACCCCAATTTCATCTATCGAAGCAGGAATCATCACTGTATCACCTTTGTTTACTGTCGTCATTTCCCCATTAAACTCAATTACAAAATCACCTTCCAAGCACATGTAAACCACAAACGACTTTATTGACATATAATTGCAATGTATTGCAATATCAAAGCTCATGATATTAGTCGTAAAATACTTACACTGAATTAAAGGAGTAATTTCATTCTGTTTGACATTATATTGTATCTTAGGATTTTTAGTTGCTGAGAAGTCAATTACATCTATCGCCAAATTAGTATGTAATTCACGTTCATTTCCATTATCGTCTTTGCGTTTATAGTCATAAATACGATATGTAATATCACTACTTTGTTGAATCTCTGCAACTACGACACCTTTGCCAATAGCATGAACCAAACCTGCTGGAATAAAGAGTACATCGCCTTTTGATACGGGTACTTTTTGCAACAAAGTTTCCACCTCTCCAGCATATAGAGCAGCCAGATACTCTTTATGTGTACAATCTTTTAAAAAACCCACAATCAACGTTGCATCCAGTTCAGCATCTATCACGTACCACATTTCTGTTTTTCCATTGGAGTTGTGACGTACTGCCGCCACATCGTCATCTGGATGCACCTGAATAGAAAGGTTATCATTGGCATCTATCAACTTAAACAACAAAGGAAAAGACACGCCATACTTTTTGTAGATACTATCTCCTATCAGTTCCGCTTTATAAATTTCTACCAACTCAACAAGACTTTTCCCACGCAAAAAACCATTAGTTACCATTGATTCTTCGTATTCGATTCCCGACAATTCCCAGCTTTCACCAAGGTTATCACTTTCGCTCGATTTGCCAAAAATATTTTTCAGTTTTGAACCTCCCCAAATTTTATCTTTCAGGATCGTGTTAAATTTCAAAGGATATAGTTGCCTGTAAATTGTTTGTGAATTCTGTTGCATAAAATATATAAAATAAAATTAGTTAAAATATTCAATGTTGTATATGATAGAAAGCTATCTTATGGTGTTATGAATCAATTTGATTATTTATGCGAATCTGGAGTTGAAAAATAGTCCGTAGAACTTCAATATCAATAGAATAAACATGTATCAATGTTTTATTGTCCGTAGGACATTAATGATTTATCTTTGCTTATCCCCTACGGGAATTGATTTTGTTTATTTTTATTTTTCTATTGATATACATTCCCTACGAGAAATAGCTTACTGTAGGCAAAATAGAATTATTTTCAACTCCTGATTCGCATTATTTATGAACTCTATAGTAAGTTAACTTTGAATTTATTATGATTTGATAAACTTATAAACTTCAATTATTCCATCACTTGATTCTAATATCATAAAATACAAACCACTTTCAAAATTCAAAACCGAAATTTGAGATAAATCAGTGACTACCATTAACGTTTTCCCAATTTGATTAATTACCCTGATATTATACTGTTTTCTATTTGTATGGATATTCACACAGTTTGATGTAATGGTCGGACTGATTGAGAACAACCTTGTATTTGTTGACGGTTCATCTAATGAAGTTTGTGTATCATCAATCCATTCTTTAACCTTCCCATTTCTAGTAACAGATAAAGAATACGTTTTTGTTCCGGCATAATATGTGGCTGTTTCAGAAAGTGCTGCCGCAATCGTTGAAGAACCGATAGCCACAACATGAACAAGACCCGTGCTTGAATTGATGGTTGCACACGCCGGATTGGAGCTTGAATAAGTTACTGTTCCATCTGAATTACAGGTTAATGCATTGGTAAAATCACTCGCTCCTACTGCCTTTCTTATACTTGTACTGGCAAAACTCATGGTTGGAGTAATTTTCTGAACGGTTAATGTATATGTTTTTGTTCCAGCAGCATAAATGGATGTTGCAGACACCAAAGCTGTAATAGTTGCTGTTCCGGCACCTACAATATGGACAAGACCTGTACTTGAATTTACCGTTGCTATTGATGTATTGGAACTGGAATAGCTTACTGTTCCATTGGAATTACATGTTAACACATTAGTAAAATCACTTGCGCCCATCGTTTTAGACACACTTGAAGTAGCAAAACTCATGGTAGGTTTAGGATACGTTTTCCAGTAAAGGCTATCCATTACAAAACGATAATTATAATCCTCCGCCTCAGCAGTTGAGTTATCCGAAAGGTTCTCAATTTTAATCACGAACTTTCCATTAATACCAGCATTGTGAAGCCCTCCAATACTGAAAGTAGTTGGTATAGATGTTTGAGGTCCACCGGCAGAAGTAATGACACCTACCTGAGTTCCGTTTACCAAAATACGTATATTCCATGTGTGACCGGTTTCATTACCATTGCTGTTCCATTTAAACCATAAACTATCAATGCCATTGGAAATGCTATCACTAACCAAATACGCATGAAGGCTGTCGGCTGTTTGTTCTGACACGAATCTGGAACGTGAAGTAATAGCATAATTCGTTGCTCCGAAATTACCCACATTCAATCTGAAACTCCCTTCATGGATTGTCCAAGTTGCCTGATCGCAGGTTCTCGAAGCTTTTCCAGCAAAATAGGTGGTCGATGTTTGTCCTCCTGAAACGGGTGTAAATGTTTCAAATTTCCAGTTCGATGGCAATACCGTCAAAGTATATGAATGAGTTCCTGATACGTAATTAGCTGTTTCTGAAACCAATGCTGCGATGGTTGTGATGCCGCTAACACCGATTAGATGCACAAGACCGGTGCTAGAATTGACAGTAGCAATAGAAGTGTTGGAACTGGAATACGTTACAGTACCATCGGAATTATTCGTTAGCGTATTTGTAAAATCACTTGCTCCAACACATTTTTGAATTTTCGAACTTGCAAAACTCATCACAGGCACATTCTTAATAGTCAATATATAAGTAATAGTTGCTGCGGCATAAATGGAAGTTGCCGGAACTGAGATCGTAATCGTTGTTGTCCCCGTTGCGACTATATGCACAAGACCAGTACTTGAATTTACCGTTGCAACAGAAGTATTGGAACTGGAATAACTTATAGTTCCACTGGAATTGCAAGTTAATGTATTGGTAAAATCATTCGCACCTATCGTTTTAGACACACTTGAACTGGCAATACTCATGATAGGTTTTGGATAAGCTTTCCATTTCAAACTATCCAGACAAAAACGATAGAAATTACCGCTGGTAACAGTTGTATCCGAATGGTTTTCAATTCTGATAACAAACTTTCCTGTACTTCCAATTCCAGCTTGTCTTAGCCCTGATTTGACATAAGAATTTGTATTACCGTCGCAAATAGTTCTTATAGAATCAATATCCACTCCGTTTATTTTAATATGTATATTCCAACGTTTACCAACTTCCCACGTTCCTATATTTCTATACCTGAACCACAAGCTATCAATACCTCCTGAAATACTATCACTTAGTAAGTAAGGATAACTCGTATTGCCAGATAATTTGGCACGAATAGGAACTGCATAATTCGTAGCTCCGAAATCGGCCTGCCCTGTAAGGATACCGGCATTATAAATCGTCCAAGTTGCCTGATCGCATGTTCTGGAAACAGCCGGATTGTTGTAGGTAGCTGTTGCACCACCACTTTGCGGAGTGAAAGTTTCAACTTTTGTTTCAGGATTTACGGCAATCGACAAATTAAATGTCCCCGTTCCATACGAGTTTGTAGCAGTAATGGTATAAATGCCGGTGGCTGTTACCACCGTAGGTGTTCCACTAATAATTCCGGTGGTAGTGTTCAATGACAGACCGACAGGTAATGATGGACTTATGGTATAGCTATCTATTGTGGCTCCACTCGTATTGTATGGAACTAAGGGAGTAATAGCCGTTCCTCGATCAAACGCATTGGGTGTCGGATAACTGATAACCGGCGGAATAATATTAACAGAAATTGAGACATTAAATATGCCTAAACCATTTCGATTGGTTGCTGTTACCGTATAGGTACTCGCATCGGTTACCACAGTAGGTGTACCGCTGATAATTCCGGTAGAAGTATTCAGGCTTAATCCGGATGGTAAGGCAGGACTTATGCTATAACTTACTACCGCTCCCCCACCTGAGGTGTTAGGAGTTAACGAATTAATTGTCATTCCTCTTGTAAATACGTTTGGAGTAGAATAACTGATAACCGGAGGTGCTGTATAATTCGTCCATGAAAGACTGTCGAGTACAAAACGATACTGATAACTTTCGGCATTGGCATCCGATAGATTTTCGATTTTAACAACGAACTTACCTGTTTTTCTCAACCCTCCCACTTTAAAGGTATTAAATGGCGGTGTTGTAAGGGCAGGGCCTCCCGCAGAAGTGATAGTTCCTACCTGTATACCGTTTATTGAAACACGGATATTCCATATACGACCTGTTTCACTTCCATTGCTATTCCACTTAAACCACAAGCTATCGATGCCACCCGATATACTATCACTTACTACATAACTGTATGGTTTTCCGACAGCCAGTTCGCTTGGCATTCTTCCGCGAGAAGTAACGGCAAAATTTGAAGCCCCGAAATTACCGACATTCAGCCGGATACCTCCAAGAAAGCTTGTCCAGGTAGTCCTATCGCATGTTCTTGAATCAACAACGGTACTATATGTACCTGACATTTGACCACCTGTTGCCGGTGTAAAGGTTTCAACTTTTGATAGCACTTCATCATATACCGGTTTTATTGTTAAACTATCAATCGCTAATCCGTTTTTATTTCCAGAATCATACTTGTCTTTCCAGCGTAGCATGACTACACTTCCGGCTGCAACACTTACCGCAAGTCTGCCGTTGACAACTGTACGATTATTTGGGTCATTCCCATTCAATGCCACATTGGTTAATCCTTGCAATACGGCGGTATTGTTTGCCGATGAATAATAGGACAACGGATCTACAACTGTTCCGGTTACTTGAGCTATCCAGATACTACGGTCGCGAATTGCCGAAACATCAGGATTGAGGGCATAGGAAAATTCCAACTTCTGCTGAGTGGAAGGACTAGAACCGGCACGCCACATTTCGCCAATATAGGAAATATCTAATGCTTTTATCGTTTCCTTGGTATTGTTTTCAATCAAAACACAGTAATTTACCGTACGGTTATTTGAATCAACTATTGAACCTAATGCCCGTTCGGTATAGTTTTGAGTGGCAACAGTAGGAATCCCTGCACCATACGAATAAAGTCCACCATCTGCCTGGTTGCCGTTATTAATTTTCAAGTAGTTGAACTGTCCCCATGCGATGGTATCTGTTCCCGATGTGCAGGCATACCAGCCTTCGGGAGTATGCCCCTGGACAAAAGTGCCTTTTGCCAGATTAGTTGCTGAGACTAATTGATTGGGATAGCTTGGAAGCGCATTGAAATCTTGCTTGTAAACCCATGTATCGTTTTCTTTGGCAAACGAAGCTACCATCATGTGCCGAGGAACCGTTTTTCTGTAAACACTCCCAAACCGATCGGTTACTTCAACCACAAAGTTTGCATTTGGATTGGTTGGCTGATAAGAAAACATGTGAGAAGCTGTTATTGCCCCTTGACGCTGAGATGATCCCGTACCACCTTCGGGTCCTGGATAATTAGGACGATCATCCGTATCGGTTCCCAAATAATCAAATTGTTCCGGGTCATATCCTGTATATTGAGTCATGGTATGCTTTACTCCATCTTCATAAACAGAGACAGTCCATCCACTATCATAGTTCCACACATCAGCAATTATACAGTTCGTTTTTCCATCTCCCGTATTAATACTTCCAACTGGAAAAACATTAAACTGAAGGTCTTTACTTTGACCGGTAGCTTTGTAATACCAACTATTAAATCCACTGGAACCTGCTTGAAAAACCCCATATCCGTTCGGTGTCCCATCCATACAATAATCTCCAGCCCAGCCGGCACCCATGGTCGCTCCCAGTGTGTGGTCGTAAACACTTGAACTTATTTCCGAATTTATGAGCACATGGGTATGACCTGTAACAAAATGTGCGGATCGTCCACTTAACAATGAATAAACTGTTGCTTTATTTGACACCGAATTGATAGGAACATGAGAAAACAAAACTACAGTTTTCTCAGCAGGCACTTGAGCTAAATCTTGTTGAAGCCAACTCATCTGACTTGAAGAAACAACATAACTCTGATTTAATGGATTGTTATTGTAATAGATGAGGTCGTTTAATATCACATAATGTATATTACCTCGGTTAAATGAGTAATAGGTAGGACCAAAAACATCGGTAAAGTAATGTTCAGCTACCGTTCTATTTGTTTCATAATAAGCCATATCATGATTACCTATAACTTGGAAAATCGGGAAATTAGCCAGAGAACAGGATGTTCTATGGTCGCTTTCGTGTGTATACCAGTTCCAAACCAAATCACCCACAACCACTCCATAAAAATGGGTTCCCGAAGGATATGAATTTTTCAAGGTATTCATATCCTTGATTGTTTCATTCCTGAAACGCCAGGTTGAATAATCATCCTGAATTTGCGGGTCAGAAATACCAATCATCACATGAGTGGAGTCTGCCGCACCCCCATCGGCAAAAGGGGTTAATATAAAATCGTGCGAGGTATCACCTGTTGCATTTAAAGTTGCATAAAGCAAAGGCAACCCATCGGCAGCCACCGGCATTTCATACTGTCGAGGCAATGAGATAGATACAAACAAAGCTGTATCGTTAGCCGCAAAACTATAATAACCATTAGCATCGGATAATACTACCGAATATCCATCACTTACTACTGCCGAAGCAATGGCAGTACCCGTGTTAGTTCGGACATACCCGGAAACATTCCTTACAGCACTTTGTACAGGATTAAAGAGAACAACAGCAAAAATGAATGCTGAAAGCAAAATGAGACTTCTTACTTTCATGTGATTTATGTATTTAAGATTAAAAAAATGTGGGTTAACATCAAAAAAAATGTGATTTTTAAAAATCCAATTTGCTTGAAATCAGTGGCAAATCGGTCATATCGGTCATATCGGGTTGCATCGAACAATACAATGAGATACCCTTATTGGTTCGGACATACCTGGAAATTCTATTTTTGATTTGTTATACGATTGAAATCTCTCTCGTTGAGAGAGGTCTGACAGCTTTTTATCTGTAATGCATTAACTATTGATAGCAAGGAAAAAAGTTTAGTTTGTTATTTTTTCGTTTTCCGCTCAAACTGACAAGCATTTACACCCATCAAGTCGAAACGGATAAATTCCGTTTGCAGACGACTATAAAAATTGTCCCAGTTCTTCTTTTCACTGGGAGTCCAACCTACCTCCGCTATAGCTGTCATGCGAGGGAAAGACATATATTCCACTTGTTTTCCTGTCGGCAAATACTCAGTCCAGAGACAAGCTTCAACGCCCTGAATATATTTTCTTTTATCTACTTCCAACGTATCGGGAATCGGATTGTAATCATACACGGCTTTTAAGGGAGTATCACCTCCGAAAGCTAATGGAGCTTTGTCTTTCGGCTCCTGATAATGATCCAAGTAGCAATATTTATTTGGACACATGATGGTATTGTGATTGCTTCGGGCAGCCTTTATTCCGCCTTTCTCGTTCCTCCACGACATAATGGTAGCATTAGGAGTTAATCCTCCATCTAACATTTCATCCCAGCCGATTATACTCCGACCTTTAGAGTTAACAAAACCTTCTATTTTAGTCATAAAATAACATTGAAGTTGATGTTCGTCTTTCAGCCCCTTTTCTTTGATAAGTTGTTGGCAATGTGCACAATTCTTCCATCTGATTTTGGGACATTCATCTCCCCCAATATGAATATATTTACTGGGAAACAAATCAATGATTTCCGACAACACATTTTCATAGAAACGGATAGTAGTATCTTTAGGGCAAAGGACATCGTTGAATACTCCCCAATAAGTTCCCATTTCGTAAGGTCCACCCGAGCAGCCTAATGCCGGATAAGCAGCCAATGCAGCCAACGAATGTCCCGGAATGTCAATTTCGGGAATAATTGTAATAAATCGTTTCTGAGCATAAGCCACCACCTGCTTGATTTCATCTTGTGTGTAATATCCCTTGTATTCTGTGCAATCAAACACACGCGGTTTAGATTTTCCGTGTCCCACCAGTGTCTCGCGACGAATAGAACCGACAGTTGTCAATAGCGGATATTTTTTTATCTCGATACGCCAACCCTGATCGTCAGTCAGATGCCAATGAAAACGGTTCATTTTATATTGTGCGAGCAAATCAATAAACTTGCAAACAAACTCAACGGGCATAAAATGACGACTTACATCAAGTAAAGCACCACGGTATCCGAAAGCCGGTGCATCACTTATTTTCACACAAGGTATTGCCCACTTGATATTTTGATACTTGGATGCAAATATCTCATTCGGAAGTAGTTGTCGAAGTGTCGCTAAGGAATAAAACAAACCGGCAGGCGAAGCAACCTCAATTGTTACATCCTTTTTCGTAACCGTCAGTTGATAACCTTCGTCCGCAATATTCGGATTTATTTTCACAACAATTCCTTGTTTCTCTTTTGAATTGATGGACAGTTCAATGCCCGAAACCGCCTTGAATTGTTGGATAAATAGCAACAGTATCTCTGTATATTTCACATCCTTTACAATGGAAATTCCCATTTTCTTTGCAAAAACAAACTCGCCCTCATTTTCTGTCATACTTGAAGGATAGGGTATGACCTTGTATTTGTTTTGTGCCTGTGATTGACAGATAGCTGTGAATACTATCAGGATACAGCAAGAAACTACAAACAATAATTTTTTAGTTGGTTTGTTCATAATTGAAAGTTTGGAACTTGAATTTTTAATACTCATATAAGGAGCAATAAATATTTACAATTCATATTTGTAAGATTATTATGCGAATAATGGGTTTAAAATTGACATTCAGCTATTTACGAATACTGAATATATTTATCAAAGATTTCAAAACATACTTTATACAGTGGACTCATTAACGATTATTTCAATTCTTTCAATCCTTTTTTATTGTCAATCATCCCTTTGATGAATTCGATTTCAGAGCAAAATTCTTTGTACGACAGTTCTTTGAGGTAGATGGCTCCATACGAACGTTTCAGCAGTGGAAGTTGACTATCGTAAAAGAATTCCTTCCCAAACAAGGCGGTAAGCTGACTGTGTTGATCCACCCATATACGCTGTGCCAGATCACTAAACGGACCTTCGTACTCGTAACTTGGGAATGAAGCTGATTTCTGACTTACAAAACAATTATTGAACATATTATCCAATACAGCAAATGAATTGAGTGAAACCGGAACAATCATACTCACATCGCTGATATGGTATTTCGACCATATATTGCGATAACCCCAGATTTTCAGGTCATTATCCTGACATTTATCCACATATTTCTCCAACGCATTGGAAATCGCAATGAGTGTTTTGAAATGTGTATCCGGTCCGCTTCCTTCCGGATCGAGTGCCAATGAAACCACATTCGGACGCACTTTTTCTAACAAATCCAAAATTGGTTTTACATCCCGATCAGGATCAGGATATTCCACAAAAATATCGCCCGTATAGAATTGCAAGTCCAAATGCGACACATGATCCAATCCTATCCCAAAATGAGCCCAAACCAACTCAGCTTCGTATTCGCGTGTCCAACCTTTCACCTTTTGCAACAGTTCGGTATCTTTTGTTCCCGGATCAACGGTTGTCAGGTATTCAATTGTTCTGTTGATAGTTGGAAGAAGTTCATACACCGTTTTTAGTTTCAGCCATTTTACCAAGTGACGGGCAAGGCGACAAGAGATATAAATATCCTGTTCGTCTTTGTTCTTTCGGGCAATGGCTTTTAATCCACCCGTAATATCATCCCAGTAACCATCCTGTCCGAAAAGGTGGTTTGTATGCAGGTATTTCTCAATTTTTTTTGTACTTATCAACTCTGTCAATGCTTTCAGGTTACCATTGACATATTCGTTGGTAACAGAAGTAAACCCACTGGTACAATATACAAAATGATTCTCGTTGTGTTCCGAACGCACCAAATGGTGAAGCAGTGGGAAATAAGCCAACTCAATATCATCATGATGTGGGGCAGTATGCAACACCCTGCTCTGAATAGGCGGATTGAGTCCTTTTTTGATTTTTTCCAGTAAGCGTTTGTGTGTAGCACGAGCTAAATCAGCAAGCGATTCACCACTAATTTGCTGTGCAAGTTGTAAGTAGCGATTAGTCGATTTGAAGTTATCAGAAGTCAGTTCGAGCAAAGTAAGCTTTTCTTCTAATGCTCCATCAATGATGAGTTTATCTACTATTTTGACATCGTTCTTCTTCTTTTCAATGATTCCTACCCACTGGCGTTCCTGAAGTTTTATGGCCGCTCCTTTGGTAAGATAGAAGCGGGAATTATCTAATTTCTGAAGGGCACTTGCCGGATACTCTAACGAAGGATTCGATTCAATAGCCGATGCGATAAGTTGCGATTTGGATTCGCCGGCAGCAATAATAATAGCCACCACATCGGGATTGAAAGTGATAGTATTCAGTCCAATGGTAATCACCGCCTTTTTGCGAACGGACTCAATTCCACCTAAATCAACTGCCGCTGCTGCCTGTGTTTCGTAGTTGATGTTGGTAAGACGGGTGTGGGAATGATGGCTGGAACCTTTTACATCGAAAGCGATATGTCCATCGGGACCGATTCCTCCCAAAAAAAATCCGATTCCTCCCAGATTACGAATTTTTTCTTCGTAATTTTCACAAAACTGATCGAAATACTTGATTGTTTTCTTTTGCAATACCTCTTTAGCATTTGCTGGATGTTTGATTCGAAGGCTAAGGTCGATAATGCCCTCGGGAAAGATTTCCTCGATATTCTTATTCCCATCCAAATATGCTTGATCCACTTCGGGAATATTGAAGGTATCAATAAATAATGCTTTTTTTTCGTCAAAACCGAAGCCATCAATATAAAAACGCTTAACAAAATAGTTAAAAGAACGTTCATGCAAAGGATCGAGTGGGAAAAACTCGTCAATCATCACGAAGTATAAAGATTTAAAATCGGGTTTCAGGTCTTTATCCAAACCAATTTTATGTAGCAATCCGCTTTCTATATCGGTGTCCCAGTTTTCGAGATAATACTGCATCCATTTGATGAAAAATTCAGGTGTTTTGCCAGTTGGTAAAGCTACCACACCTCCCGGATTGAGTGCCACCCACTCCAAAAACCGCAGAGCGGTAATTTGACCTAAATTAATGTAATTATCAACTTCAATTACTTTTATTCTCTCCTCTGTTCTATCTATTTTCTTATTCGCAAACTGCTTTTCGAAATAGCTTTCTACTTTACTTGAAACATTGTACTTTCTGCTTTCCATTATCTTTTAAGTTTTTATTTTTTTTGGTCAAAGAATACGGATAATCCGCCTCATTAACACCTCGTTTGTAATTGATGGTGTTGGACATTTCAAAATCAATTTTTGCTCCTTTTACTAGATCTTCATGGCGGAAATAGTTCTTTGAATAATCCTGTCCGTTAAAGGTAACGGATTGAACATACAGATTTTCAACATTATTGTTTGGCGCGTTTAACTGGATTTCGTTCCCATTCTCCAACTTCAACTTAACGGATTTGAACAACGGCGACCCCAACACGTATTCTCCTGTTCCGGGTGCAACGGGATAGAATCCCAATGCCGAAAACACATACCATGCGGATGTTTGCCCGTTATCTTCATCACCACACAAACCATCGGGTGCATTTCGATACATCTTTTTCATTATCTCGCGTACATGGAATTGTGTTTTCCAAGGTTCGCCGGCATAATTATATAAATAAGGCATATGTTGAATCGGTTGATTGCCGTGTGCATATTGCCCCATATCCATCACAATCATTTCTGTAATTTCGTGAATAACCGATTTGGAACGGCTTCCATCAAAAGTTGCCGGTGTAGAGAATACGAAATCCAATTTCTGAACAAACTTTTCTTTCCCACCCATCAGGTTAATCAGACCCTGTGGATCGTGAAAAACCGACCAAGTCCAATGCCACGAGCAACCTTCGGTAAAGGCAGCACTCCATTTATCCGGAGTAAATGGCGATTGGAAAGTGCCATCTTGATTCTTGCCTCGCATAAACCCGACTGATTGGTCAAATACATTTTGGTAGTTGTGTGCACGCTTGAAAAACTTGTCAATTTCACTTTGTGGTTTGTTTAATTTTTCGGCCAATTTTCCTATCACAAAATCATCGTAACTATACTCCAATGTACGGGCTGCATTGCCCTTAATCTGAACATCGTAAGGCACATAGCCCAACTGATTGTAATATGACACCCCTTTTCTTCCCATCGAGGATAAGAGACCTTCATTTTCCGTATTTTTCAGAATTGCCTGATACAGCGTTTCTATGTCGTATCCGCGAATGCCTTTCAGGTACGAGTCGGCAATGATAGAAGCCGAATTGGAGCCAATCATACAATCACGATGCCCCGGACTTGCCCACTCGGGCAGCCAACCGCTTTCCTTATAAGTATTGACCAATCCAGCCATTATTTGGCTATCCATTTCGGGAAACAGCAAGGTATATAACGGGAACACAGCACGAAAAACATCCCAGAAACCAACATCGGTAAACATATACCCTTTTTCGATTTTTCCGTTGTAAGGGCTGTAATGCACAATCTGGTTGTTGGCATCGTATTCGTAAAATTTCCGAGGGAAACACATTGTTCGGTAAAGTGCCGTATAGAATATCGATAGTTGCTCATCGGTACCACCACTCACATCAAACCTACTCAATTGTTTATTCCACACCTCTTCGGCATTTTGCTTCACTTGGTCAAACGATTGGCTACCAATTTCCCGTTGTAAGTTCAATTCGGCTTGTTCGGGGCTGATAAACGAAGACGCTATGCGAATATTCACATTCTCTAAATTTGACGTTTTGAAATGCAACACGACACCCACGTGTTGCGCTTCCAACTCCATTACGCTGTCTTTCTGCATATTATCTTTAAAGAAAGTAGCATCTAAAATGTCTTTATCAACTTGTATCACGAAATAATTCTTGAAATTATCGGGTACTCCTCCGTGATTATTTCGAGCATAACCTATGATTTTATGCTCTTTGGGGAGTACCTTAATATACGAACCTTGATCAAAAGCATCGATAACCAGATAAGCTTTAGGAGTTTCGGGATAGGTAATGCGAAAAAATGCCGCCCGTTCGGTAGGAGTAATTTCAACGGTAGTGTTGTAATCAGCCAGAAAAGTACGATAATAATGTGGCTTGGATATTTCCGCCTTATGCGAAAACCATGATTGGCGTTTATCCTTATCAAAAATCAATTTCTCGGTTGTCGGGAAAATGGAAAATGCGCCATAATCTTTTATCCATGGCGATGGCTGGTGTGTTTCCTTGAACCCACAGATCTTATTTGCCTGATATTGATAGCACCAGCTTTCTTTATCCCCAATTTTTCCGGTTTGTGGTGTCCAAAAGTTCATCCCCCAGGGCAAAGCTATTGCCGGATAGGTATTGCCGGTAGATAATTCATACGTTGATGCTGTGCCTACTAAAGGGTTGACAAATCCCGTTAGTTTTTTAGTTTGTGTGAAACCAACGAGGGAAGAAAAAATTAAAAAAACTACAAAACATTTTTTCATGGTAATACTATATTTATTAAAATCATTAGCAGATTATTGCATAAATAAAACAGATTATTCTTTTATGTATTTCCTAATTACCTTCATAATAATTGGTTCCATAATTTTGTAACAGTCCAAATTCGGATGACAGCCATCTTTGGAATATTTTGGGGGCATCCCATTTCTCTCATCTTTAATTGCCGAATGATAGTCAACATACGGAATATCGTTTTGGTCGGCATACGCTTTAATCATCTTATTCAGTTCAACGATGTCGTTAGCCGGAGTCAGTTCTTTGTGCCAGTTAAAATAGAAAGCGGGCAATACCGAAGCCAAAATGGGTTTAATATGATGATATTTTGCCAGTTCACACATAGAAATGATATTTTGCAGAATATGTTCTTTCTCAATTTTTCCGTTGTTTTGTGCCAGGTCATTAGTTCCAGCACAAATAACCACTACTTTGGGTTGGAGATTAATAACATCGGCTTGAAAACGTACAAGCATCTCCGAACTGGTCTGTCCACCAATACCACGACAAATGAATCCATTTTTATCAAAGAAAGCAGAGTCTTCTCTATTCCTCCAGCGATCGGTGATTGAATTGCCCATAAAAACCACTTTGGCTGGAATTTTGACTTTTTTATTTGACTCGGCATACCGGTAAAATTTCGCCCAATCGGTATTCCATTTTTCTATTTTTTGTTTCTCTTTCAATTGCTTTTCAACCCTTCTTTCAATCTGTTTGAGTTGAATTGAATCTATCGATTGTGGCGTTGTTACAGATTCTTGTGCGTTTACACAAAAAATAAAAACAATAAAATATAAGTTAATAAATAATCGTTTCATAATAATTAATATTTGCTTACAGTTTGTTTCTTACTAGTATTTAAAATCAACAATAACAGGATAATGATCTGAAATATATGATATTCCATAGCTTTTCATACGAGTTTGATATTTTAACGAAGTAATATTCCTATAAAAAATATAATCAATGATTTTACCAGGAGGTTCTGCTCCGTATCCATTTGTCGAACCTAATGAATCTGTTATTGATGCTTTGATTTGGGATGAATTCATATAGTTAAGGATTGGTGCAAACAATTCATCGTTGGGAATAGCATTAAAATCACCTGTCAGGATAGTGACGGTTTTGTTTCCGACAAGCTCTTTTATCTTTTCTACTATCAGTTTAGCCGACTCTAAACGGGCAATGTTGCCTTTATGGTCGAAGTGAGTATTTATTACTAACAATTCCTTACCTGACTGTTTGTCTTTCAGATGAGCCCAAGTGGCCACTCGTTTATATTTAGCATCCCAACCTTTCGATTCAACATCAGGTGTTTCACTCAACCAAAATGTTTTGGATGCAACCAATTCAAATCTCTCTTTACGATAAAACACAGCTGCATATTCTCTTTTTGAGAATACCGAATCTCGTCCAACTCCTACCCAAGCATAATTTACCAATGTAGAATCCAGATAATCCATCTGTTCCGGAAGTGCTTCCTGAACACCAAAAACATCGGGTTGTACATCATTTATCATGGCAATACAGGATTTGCGACGGTTTTCCCAACTATGTTCTCCAATATCTTCTCTCATGTTCCGAATATTGAAGGTCATTACTTTCAAGCTTTTTCCAACGTTTTTACTAGTTACTGCAAGTTTCTTTGCTGTACTACATCCACATAAAAACAGTGTCAAGACAATAAAATATCTTGTCAATCTAAATTTATTATTTAGTTTCATTATTTCTAGCTTTTTTATATTTTTGAACAATCCATATAATTAACAATAACAAAAACGATATACTTGCTGCTCCCAACCAAAAATACCTAAAGTTCGAGAAATCATAATGTTTAATACCCTTTATCATAGTTCTTTGCGATTGTATAAGCCAACCGCTCACCATATCCTGAATGCCGGCTCCGATATAACTGGCTATCCCAATCACCCCTATCGCCATTCCTGTAGCCTCAATTGGAGCAATATCCACAGCCATTAAACCACCTAAAAAACAAATTAGTCCACCAATGGAAATTCCAAAAAGCACCATACAGAAAATATCAACTGCCAGAATACCATTTGGAACAAACAGGAAGATACATAAAGCAGTCAGATTTAAAGTTGATAATAACAAGGCGAGTAAAACCCTGTTGCCTTTAAATAACTTGTCGGATATTAACCCTGACGATACCGTGCCAACTATTCCGCAAACGGTACTAACAGCAATAAGCGTACTGGCTTGTTTTACGTCATAACCTTTCTCTGTTTGGAAATAAAATATTCCCCAACTATCCATGGCATAACGGGCGATGTACATAAAGAAACTGGAAGCTGCCAACATCCATATCATGGGGTTTTTAAGCACTTCAAACTGTTTCTTACTAACATCTTTGTTGGTAAGTACAGGTATATCAATGTTGATAGCTGATTCCGAAGTGGGTGGAAATGGTACTAATAATCGAAAAACTATCAACGCTCCCAATAATCCCATGAAAGCTGCACTAAAAAAGCCCGCTTGCCAGCCATAGGTGCCAACCACAGTACCAACGATAAGATAAGTCATTGACCCACCTAGATTATGGCTGGCACTCCAGTATCCGTAAACCGACCCAAAATTATCCCCCTTAAACCAACGTTTTAAACCAACAACACTACTTGGCGAACCGGTAGATTGAAACCAACCGTTAATAGCCCATAAACCAACGAAAATATAAAAAGGCATTTTAAAGCCAAGAAGTAAATTTACTAATGCACATATCAGCAAAGCGCCAGACATAAAATACCGGATATTTAGACGGTCGGCAAGAGAACCATTAACTAATTTCCCAATGGCATAGGAAAAGAACAGAGCCGATCCAATAATTCCCAATTGTGATTCTGTCAAGAGTCCTTCATCTACAATATCTTTTTTTAGCACATTGAAGCTTAACCTACACACGTAAAACAGGCCATAGCCTATTGTTACCGCCCAAAACACTCCAGTTCTTTTGTGATTTATACTTTTTTCCATTTTCGTTTTTTAAACTTATACGTATCGTTTTTTTAGTTAAATACAATCCATTTGCGACAAAAACTTACTACATCCATTAATAAGAGCACTTAATAATGGATACTTAAATCTGAATCAATAATTATGTTCTAAATTTTAATTTTGGAAGTGGTATATTTGACTTAGTCAATATTGTTTAAGACATATCAATTCATCTGGTTCTTACAAGAAACCGAATATGGTCGGTCTGCCAGATTTAGTCAATACAAACGGATCATTATTGAAATATTCCGAAGTATTGTTTAAACTTTCATCCGGTCCAGATGGAGGCGTAGACTCTAATATTAACGAAATCTCATTATCCAATCGGATCAGTTCTATGCGAGGAGAAGTATAAGTACGTTTATCTGCTATTATTTTCATAAGATTATGATTTAAACCTTACTAATTTTTTTTATATTGAATTGGAAAGGTTGTCAAATAACATTATTTCAAAATTACTTTTTCAGTTCTTTTCTCTCCGTTCACCTGTATAGTTACAAGATATACGCCCGAAGTCAAGTCGTTTGTCAATACAGTTGATGAGCCAGTCAAATGACAGCTAATTAGCTTCTGCCCTAAACTATTGTAAACAGACACCTGATCGTTGCAGCCAAATCCATCAGTGCTACTTATGGAGATTTGTCCATTACCGCTTGAATATACATTTACATTAGAAATAGTTGCTTTCTTTTTGTTCATATCTGTTGTAATAGAAACATCCTTGAACAAAATAGTAAAGCGGGTATCAGTATTGGATGCATCTGAAGTAAAGATATAAGCACTATCACTGGTCAGTTTCATTTCTGTGTTCAGCTGGTCATCACGTAGGAAAATTGCTGTTTTGCTGTCAAAATTGCTGATTTCGGTGGCTTTAATCGTAAAAGTATTACTTGTTCCCGGAGTAAAGCCCAAAGGTAACTGGGTGATATTGCTCGTACTACTCAATCCGTTTATTACAAGACTTTCACCTCCCACCATGGTGTAAATTTCTGGAATGGCGATATTGTTATTCGACATTTTTTGTGAATCGTAATTATCAAGACCATCTGAGGCATTTGGATTAAACAATACTATCGTTTCATCTCTATTGATTCCGTTTGATACCTGCAAGCGCAATACCTGCTGGCTTATATTCTGAACGGCAGGAACTTTTAACTTCACATCGGTTACGGTAGTTTCACCTACTGTTTGCGATCCTTTGTGTGAACGCATGGAATTACGGAAGGTCAGTGTTCCGATTGTGTCATGAGCTAATACTGGGGCTTTTACACGTACCCAGATAGCCTGCATAGGTGGGATATTTGCATTCACAGTTTCTCCGTTATTGCCTGTTCCCAGTTGGCTTAAAGCATTATAGGAGTCAAATACATAAGCTGTGTTACCAGCATTCTTCGAACGATACCACATGGTGGTTTCCAGATTCGATTTTTCGGCTGCATCCCAGCTCACATACGATGGATAGGGATTACCGACTAAGTTAAAACCGCTCTTGGCTACACCATATGTTCTGGTCAACGTGGAGGTTTGGTCACCATCGTTCAGTGCACCACTGAAAGTTATTGCTCCGGCAGCTTTGGTAGCAGTTGAAATATATCCTTTCATTGGGGAAAGCGTTGATGACATCGGTGATTTCCAGCTTGCAGAAGTTTCATCGTACATAATAATTGCCTGTGCTGCTGCACTTAGAGCAGAACTATCAACGCTTGTTACCGGAATTGAAACATACCAATTCCTACCGGTTGTAAGGTATTGTTTTACTATTGTTGATAATATTGTGGTCGACCCGTTATTAACAAATGTTGCTGTACCTGTAGCATCACTTTGTAAAGTTAATGTCCCGGCAGTTAATGCTTGTCCGTCATTTAAAGTAATTTGTGCACCGGGATCTATTGTTAGTTTTTTAAGAGCTGTGCTATTGTTGATTGTCAAACGTGTATCAATACCCGACAAGCGACAACTCATATCGCTGCTTTGGTTTGACAATCCTAGGTCAGTTGTTGTTGTGGATGCAGTGATAGGTGATGCCCAACATATATTATCAATTACAAAACGTTTAGACGAAGTCGTGGAATCCGAATTATTAATGATGGATATCGTAAAATTTCCATCAATATTTAAATCTCCGACTCCAAAAGTATAAAAAGGAAGATTTGAAAGTTTTGAACCACAAGCTGAAGTAATAGAACCAACTGTCACTCCATTAATTTGGACTGTTACATTCCAGTTCCCTGATTCACTTCCGTTGGAATTCCATCTAAACCACAAACTGTCGATACCACCCGACAGGGTAGGGCTTACAAGTTTCCAACCTTTGTTTACAGCTCCACCGACTCCACCTTTTATGATAGCAGCATAGCTGTTGAAGTTGCCAATATCAGTACGGAAACCGCCACCAATAACACTCCAAACACCTTTATCGAATGTACCTGTAGCAGTACTGTAATTATAAGTAGCTGTTGAAGATAAATTTGTTGCTGAATTGAACGATTCAATATTTACATAATTAGGTACAACAGTTAATCTAATTTTAATTGTACTACTACCTCCCAATGTGGAATTTGCAGTAATTGTATATTCTGTTTCAGGCGACACGATAATTGGAGTCCCGCTAATAACACCTGTTGTTGTATTAAATAACAATCCGCTTGGCAAAGCTGGAGTAATACTGTAACTGCTTACTAAACCTGTTGTATTAGGGTTTATTGAAGATATATTTGAATTAATTGTAAAAGTATTATAAAGAGGGTAGTTAATTGTCGATGCTGCGCATGCTTTCCATTTCAAATTGGCAATATTCATTGAATGATCATAATCAGCAGTTGTACTGATTGTGCATCCTGAAGCATATGAATAAGTTAAATCCCATACTCTGATAACAAATTTACCCGTTGATGACCAGAAATTTATATTTCTATGAGAAAACACATGATGAGGTAAACCGTATGTATATGCATAATATGGAGTTGCTGTTCCTGTGCTGAGATTGTAATTAACGGAATTATCACTTCCAGTGGTTTCTCCTGAATACAAACTTTGATTGTCGTCTGTCAATGTAATAGAATCGTTTTTACTATTGTAAATTCTTACTACAAATTTAAGTTGCGAGGAATTACAATTTTTTTGATAGGCCTGCCAGTCAAAAGCTATACTGTCAATACCACCTGTGATACTATCACTTTTCAAATACGGAAATCCGATACCTGCAGCATTATATTTTCCAAGCAACTCTATGCTGTTTGAATAGCCATTTGTTGGAGAGAAATCCATATATCCTTTCGAGCCATTATTACGGGTATTATTACCAGTCCATGTATGTCCGGATATGTATGCTTTAGAATTTGCATACATTCTATAACTATATCCCGAAGTGGCAGAGAACGTTTCCCACCCTCCAAGTGCTGACGTAGAATAAAAAGAAAAACATACGTAACCTGATATAGAATTTGTTCCATCAGTCGCAGTAATTGTATAGACAACATTATTACTAGTAATAGCTGTTGATCCACTTAATCCACCTGTTGATGTATTGAAAGTTAATCCGCTTGGTATCGATGGACTAATACTGTAACTCGTAGGCGTAAAACCTGTAACAGTTGTAGTAAGTGCAGTAATTGTTGTACCCGTAGGATAAGCCGCCCCTGTATAATTAAAAGCAATAGAATTTGCGGCAAACGCCGATAGAGCCATCAAATTAACAGTAAAAAATAAGATAACTTTTTTCATGATATTTCACATTAGAGTTTATTATATATGAAATTCGAATCACAGATTATTCTGAATACATAGAAAAGAAATTATAACACAACCTTTTTTACCGAATTTCCGACATGCACTATATACACCCCATTACTTAGAATGTTAGAAAGATCCAACGAGTTAGCAGTTATTTCCTTCACGTAAACCAAACGCCCCATAATATCAATTATTTCGACTGTATATCCCGGATTTTGTATGAAATGTAAGGTTTTGTTCGTGACATAAAATTCTACAGGGCTTTCATTTATTGCCGTGATTGCATTAATGTCGTTAGATGCTTTAACACGCAAATTGCAAATAGACAAGGCATGATCATTGTTAGTATCGTCTTTATCCTTCCATCTAAGCATTGCAACCCCACCCGGAGCGATATTAACAGATATACTGCTATTGATATTTTTATAGTTGGCTGCATCAGTTCCAATAATAGATGTATTTTTTAAGGAATTTACCGCTGCGGTATTTGTGGTTGACGAACTGAAGGATAATGCACTGTATACTGTTGCATTTACTTGTCCTATCCAGCTACTCTTGTCTCGAACACTTTTTACAACATCATCGTCAGGTGTTGCGTATGAAAATTCCAATGTTTGTGCTGTTGCAGGGGTAGTTCCGGCTCGCCACATTTCACCAGTATAAGAAATGTTTAATTGAGTAATTGTTTCACCAGTATTATTTTCGAGGAATACCCCATAAAAAACATTTCGGTTATTCCCGTCACATAACGAACCCAAAGCTCGCTTACCTGAGTTATGTCCAAAAACACCAGATATACCAGCTCCATAGGAATATAACCCACTACTTGCCAAATCTCCATTATCAGCGTTCAGGTAATTTATATCAGCCCAGGCTGGAGAAGAAGAGGTTGCCAATGTAATGCCAGTTGTACACGCATACCATCCCTTAGGTGTGTGTCCTTGTACCCAAGTACCTTTAGAAACACCTGAAGATAACAGATAAGGATTATAAGCAAGCGAAAGTGAATCAAAATCCATTATATATTGCCACAAACCATCAGCCTTATCGAATGATGCAATCATTTGGTGTTTCAAAACCGGCTTAGTATATATATTTCCAAATCTATCGGTTGCTTCTACTACAAAATCAGCATTTTGGTTAGTAGGCACATAATAAAACATCTTGCTAGTGGTAGCATATCCCGGATTCCGTGAGGCAGTCCATCCGCTATTTGCACTAGGGAAATCAGGATGAACATCTCCCGAAAGGCCTAAAAAGTCATAAGCATCCGGATCAATCCCACTGTATTGGGTCATCGCATGTTTTACTCCATTTTCATAGATATTTACACTCCAACTTGGGTCAAAATTCCACACATTGGCTACAATAGAATCTGTTGAGTTGTCTCCTGTGTTTATATGCCCTGTTGGATAGGCATAAAATTGAGTACTACGACTTTCATTTACACCTTTATAATACCAGCTGTTAAATCCCTGATTTCCTGCCTGAAAAACACCATACCCATTTGGAACTCCATCGTAAGTGGTTTTTCCCGCCCAATTTGCCCCCATAGCAGCAGGAAGGGTATGGTCGTATAATTTGTTACTAATAATTGTATTGCCAATAGTATGTGTATGACCCGAAATAAAGTGGGTAATTGTTGTGCGGTTACTTACCAAATCATAAATGGTTTGCGATATATTACCATAATCCCATTCAATGGGTACGTGAACTAAAAAAACAATGGCTTTATCAACTGGCACTTCTGCCAAATCTTTCTTTATCCAGTTTATTACTGATGTGTTTGGATATGGATTAGTAGTCAAATTCGACGATGTCAAATAATTATAGAAAGAGATATAATGTATTTTGCCACGGTCAAATGAATAATGGTCAGGACCATAAATACGATTGTAATCATCCTGACTTGCCCACTGGTCATGATTACCTTCTGTGAAAAATATGGGGAAACCAGCACCTGTAGACGCATCGTACATGGGTTGTAAATAATTCGGATCAGTCCATGATATATCACCAATTTCGACACCGTAAAAATGAGTTCCAGCAGGGTAGGATTCTTTCAACATTTTCATGTCCTTCATAGTTTCCGTCAAATACCGATTCGTAGTATAATCGCAAAAAGATTGCGGGTCACCAATACCAATCATTACATGGGTTGAATCAGCTTTTAATTCATCTGAGGTAAATGGAGTAAGAATAAAATCGTGTTGAGTTGTACCAAAAGCATTTAATCTTCCATATAAAATTGGATGCCCAACCGAATCAACAGGTACGGCGTACTGCTCCGGTAACGTGATAGTTACAAATTTTGCTGAATCGTTTGCAGAAAATTCATAGTAGCCATTTACATCTGTTTTAAAGATTGAATAGCCATCAGACAAAACGGCTGAAACGACAGGATTACCTGTAGACGTTTTTACATATCCTGTTATTTTTTTCTCAGGATGAATGGCAATAGTCAAGGAGGTTGTTTGATTACCCCAAATATTTGTTGCGGTTACATTGAACGTACCAGAATAAACAATAGTGGGTGTTCCACTTATCATCCCAGTAGAAGTGTCAAAAGTCAACCCAGTAGTTTTCGTTAAATCAGGTGTAATACTGAATGTCATTGGTGCAGTTCCATAAAGAAGAGGACGAAGAGGATTAATGGTAGTATTGATATTATATGCACCTGAGGCATTATAAGTGATAGATGGATATTTGCTTGACTTCCATGTTAAACTATCTATACCTAATAATTGATTAACCGTAGTATTAATTGTCCCATCGGTGTTTAAACTATAGCTTATATTGTAAATTTTGATTACAAATTTTCCCTTTATATTTATATTTTTACATGAAAAAATATGGTGAGAACTTCCATAAGTGTAGGCATAGTTATAATTACCATATGTTTTATCTAAATTATATATTACAGTATCATTGCTGATAGTTTCACCTGAATATAAACTTGCATTATTATCGGTAAGAGAAATTGAATCAGTAGGTGTTACAATACGCACCAAGAATTTTGATTTAGCTCCGTTCACTGTACTTGGAATCAAACTTTGCCATCTGAAAGCCAGACTGTCTATCCCACCCGTTAAAGTATCGCTACGTAGATAACCATAAGTATTAGCTCCTGTCGCCGCACCAGTATATTTCCCACCAATTTGCCCTATATATGTAGAAAAGTCAAATCCATTACCTGAACCAGTGCCATTATCCCTGAAAATATTCAAAAACCAATTATTACTTGTGGTTATTAGCCTTTTTGTATCGGCATACCGCCATGAGTAGGTATTTGTACCAACTTCAAAAGTTTCAGTAGTTGTGGTTTGAGCAGACACAACAGTAGTAATATTAACAGCAACTGAAGTAGAGGCATAACTATTAGTAGCCGTTACCTTAAATGTACCAGAATAGACTTTAGTGGGTGCTCCACTTATTATTCCGGTTGATGAATCAAAATTTAATCCAGTAGCACTATTCAAATCTGGATTAATAGCATAAGTAATCGGGGTAGCACCAGTTACTGTTGGTCTTAGAGTTATTTCATTTCCCAAAACATAGGGACTTGTGGCGGGATAACTGATGCTCGGCGATGGGGTACTTTTCCACGTCAAGCTATCAATGCCAAGTAACTGGTTAATCCCAGTATTGATAACACCGGTAGAAGAATAGCTGTAACTGAGGTTGTAAATTTTGATTACAAATTTACCTGCAATTTTAATATTTTTGCAAGAAAAAACATGATGTGCTGTTCCATAAGGATAAGCATATTTATAACTTCCTTGTGCTTGATCTAAATTATAGATTACCGTATCGTTGTTCAGAGTTTCACCCGAATATAAACTTGCATTATTATCAGTTAGAGAAACCGAATCGGTTGGGGTTACAATCCGTACCAAGAATTTCATTTTCGCTCCGCTAATGCTGCTTGGGATTAAACTTTGCCACTTGAAAGAAATACTGTCAATGCCTCCTGCAAGGGTATCGCTTCGGAGATAACCAAACGTATCATGCCCTGTTGCAGCCCCAACGTATCTGCCTCCAATCTGCCCTATATAGCTAGAAAAGTCAAACCCGTTGGTTGAGCCTGTTCCATTATCCCTAAAAATGTTCAAGAACCAATAATTGCTGGTCGTAATTAGTCTTTTTGAATCGGCATACCGCCATGAGTAGGTATTTGCTCCAACCTCGAAAGTCTCTACATTAACTGTTTGTGCCGAAACACCAAGCGATGCAACAAAGCAAAAGACAACTAAAAATAATTTAATTTTCATTTTGTGATTTTTTTACAGGACTTTATAAGAACCGAATAGTATAGATATATAGCTTTATTAAATTTAATATGGAAAAGAGAAACGTCAGGATGTAAATTAAAAGAGTAGTTTCATAAGCTATTTTTTAATCATCTATCACTTTTAATATTTAACTGACTCTCATGTTGAATAATCAACATGAGAATCAATTTAAAAAACAGATTTATTTAAATGAAAGAGTGTTTGGTGAGAACAACATCTTCAATCAAGACGACTTTAGTACCTAAAATACAGTTATCATTTCATCACTATAAACTTTGAAGTACGAATCTTTTTATTTCCAGTCTTTAAGCAAGCATAATAAATTCCTGAAGGAAAATTTTCTACTGAAAATACTTTCTGATTCCGGTAAGTACGAATCACCTCACCCAACATATTACAAAGATGAACGTCGAAATTTTCTTCCTCAGTTTTCAGATTTAAGGTTTCAAAGCAAATTGAAGGATAGAAAGTTGCATTCGCGGTTTCTTGCGTTTGGAACAAACCAGTTATAGAATTAAATGTCAAGTATCTTATATTACGGCTATTACCTCTGATAGGATATTGATTTGCATAATATTGGCCTAAGGTTCCTGCATTTTCCAAACTATCAATGACAATAAAGCCAAATTCTTGATTATCTGTGGTTGTAATAGTTCCATTCAAAACATTACTGCTAAAATCAAGTTCACCGGGGATTAAAAGTGGGTAGAATTTAGTTTTTTGAGCAGTGGTCACCTTACTTCCCGGTGAAACTAAAGTAAAGTTTTGACTATAGGCTTGATTAACCGTAAAGGTTGGAATTGAACTAGGAGAAAAAGCAGGGAAATCGTATTTAGCAATAATTGTTGAATAGAAATTACCAGCATAAGTAGAAATATTTGTTACTCCATTAAAAGTGGGTAGTGTATAAGAAGAGTTAGTATTAACTCCATTTATTAGAAATGTGGTAGAGCTAACAGTCGCAGAAACAGGTGTTACAGGGCAATACACCTGAAAATAATGGTATTTGCTTAACCTTGTTGCTCCAGAGGTTCCACCATTGGTACATGAGTTAATAATGTCGTTAAAACTATCCCAAAAGTTATCTACACAAGTATAAGCAACATCTGCATTCACACAAATACTAGATAAAAGGTAAAGACTTTTTTTGTCAGGTGTTACGGCTAAATCCTTAACTAGTTCTTTTTGTTTTCCTCCTAAACGGCCGATATTACATAATTCTCCTTCTCTACTCAAAACAAAATAGAGCGCATCACCAGCCCCACTATCATCATGTTGTACCCAGGTACCATCTTTTAGAATCAAGCCATATTTAGCAATGGCGGCAGAATTAGCAGCGCCGCCAGATAAGACTTTGAAATTAGCATAAGAATTCAGATCTCCATACCTCCAATTTGTTTGAGCACCAATATGCCAGACACCTTCATTTGTACAAACCATTGAAAAAATATGGGCATATGAACCACTCGGATCGCTTCCTGTCGAGCCTGCGCCATAACTATACCACCAACGATAGTTCCCGGTTTCTTTTTCAAAAGCAAATATCCCTATTTTAGACATTGTAGCGCGGGTAGCGGCAGGCTTGGTATAAAACCCATTATTACAAGCATCATTTTTGCCGGTTATATAGATACTATCGCTCAAATAATCGCCATATAAAGCCACATCGCCATAAGAACTTATTTCAATACCCATAGCTACATCATTTTGCCAACCACCAATTCGTTTCTGCCAGACAGCATTACCATCAACACTATATTTTACTAAAAACATATTTTTATTCGCGGCATACGATGTAAGTGATGATCCAGAGAAGTTAGTTGTTCCGGCAAAAGTTCCTCCTAAATAAATACTGCCATCAGTATCTGCCTTCACAAAAGCATTTGAAAATGTACAACTTGGACTTGCTTGATCTCCCCCTTGAACTTTTACCCACAGTAGTTTTCCTGTTGAAGAATATTTTGCAATAAATAGCTGTCCAGCATTTGGAAAGTTACCGAGTTGAGCGTTCAAATCAGATGGATTAAACGACATGGAATTAGTAAAAGTACCAGCAATAATAATATTGTTATCATTGTCCACCGTTACGTTTCCAATCGTCATCTCATCCGCTGGCAATTGCCACATACTCTGAACTACACCTGATGAATTATATCGCACCACATATGCTGCCAGAGTTGACGTCCCACTAGCATTATTTAATTTCATTGAATGCGAGTTATCGAAAGTAACACCATCCGTAAAAGTTCCTACAGCAATCAAATCATTGTCATTATTCACAACAATTTTACTCACAGTTGCGGTACGTGTAGTCGCCGAAGAGGTGCTTACTAATATATGTTGCCATAGTTGGTTTTGTGTTGGATCCATCTTCGTAATAACAACATCACCTCTTGAAGCTGTGGAGTTACTTGTTATGGTTGTATTTAGAACTTGAACGTAAGATCCTCCAAATATACAAGCACTATAGATATTGCCATTACCATCTATAGCCATGCTCACTGGAGCGATGTCACTTCCTGATGTATTACTTCCCCAATAGCTGTGCCATTGGTAGTTCTGGGCATTTATTCCTAGAATAGTTAAAAACACATAAATGATCGATAAGTATTTTTTCATGATGCTATATTTTTATTTTTTAACAAAACGATAAGTCTCTTTTATGCCTTTATTTGATTCTATCTCTATAATATAAGAACCTTTTTCGAGTTTATCTACTGAAAACATTGGTACATTAGCTTGCTTTAAAACACAAATACCTAAATAATTATACACCTTAATATCACATTGTTTCTCTTCTGTATTAATACGAATAATATCAGATGTAATAGTTGGATTTATCGTAAACAGATTCGATTTTACAATCGTAGTTTGTAAAGCAGTTACAGGGCTTACTGCTATGTTTACCGTTGACACTGAAGTTTCAGTTCCGGTTAATGCTGTTGCGGTAATAGTGTATGCAGTCTGACTGGTTGATGTTGTCGGAATTCCGCTTATAGTACCTGTCGATGAGTCAAAAGTCAAACCATCTGGTAGGGTTGGACTAATAGTATAACTCACAACTGCTCCCCCAGAATTTATTGGAATCATTGGATCAATTGCTGTTCCAATAATAAATACGTTATTTGGGTTATTATAGCTAATAACTGGTGGGTATGTTTTCCAGTTCAAATTGGCAATATCAAATTTATGACTTCCGCCAATTGCCGTTGCTATTGTGCCACTTGCATCACTGTAACTATAGCTGAAGTCGGTAATTTTGATAATAAATTTACTTGCTACACGAATATTTTTACAAGAAAAAATGTGGTGCGGATTTGTTGAAGTTACCGGATATTTGTACGCATAATATGTAGTACCACTTACACTATCAAGATTATAAACAACTGTATCGTTGCTAAGTGTTTCTTGTGGTGAATATAAGCTTGCATTATTGTCGTGTAAGGTATAAGTAGCATTGGCAGTACATACCTGAACTAAAAACTTCAATTGATGCCCTGAATAAGTTTGAGAAGCTTGCCATTCGAAGGCAAGACTATCTATTCCCCCAGTCAGAGAATCAGAACGTAGGTAAGCCCATGTATCGTGGGCATTTACTGAGCCTGTAAATCTGCCACAAAGTTCGATAGAACCTGTATATCCATTAAAACTATTGTATGTACTGGTAAAATCCATATAACCGGCACCACCATCTCTTCCCAAGTTTACATACCAAGTATAACCAGAAGTCATAAGTTTTCCATACTCAGTACCACTAGTTGGACGCCAAGAAAATGTTGAAGAAGTTGCAAATGTTTCAGATTTCACTGAAGCTATTGCTGACAATACAACTGTGAAGCTGAAAAAAATAAAGAATAATTTTTTTTTCATACTATTATATTTTAAAATGATTAAATAATAATGTTACCGTGAATATTTAAAATTGAATTTAATACCGAATAATTCAGTATTTGCCGATTGAACTAGCCGGCAAATACTGATCAATAAAATTAATATCCTGGATTCTGGTAAAAATTGGGATTTGTACTAATTTCATCGTAAGGAATTGGGAGTAATATCTCATTTTTGCTGAAATTTGAATATTTATTAGATATTCCCCCCACAGTTGAACTAATAGATTGCATATGATTAACAAAAGCATCTGCATTGACATCAGTAACATGACCATTTGCATCAGTAAGAAATGTAACAGGATACTGTCGCAACAAATCGAACCAACGATGATTCTCAAATGCCAATTCTACTCTTCTTTCATGGAAAATAGCATCCCGTAAAGTAGGATATTTAGCACTATAAGTTGCATTTGCTATGCTGGTATCATAATCTTTCAATTTTCCATGAATAGTTCTTACAGCATTCAAATATACTTTTGCTAAAGCGGTTTCTCCAGTTTGGTCATAAGCTTCAGCCAGCATCAAAAACACATCAGCGAAGCGTAATTCAATCCAGCAATTTGCACTAAAAGATGTATTTATCAAATCAACATACTTCTTCGTGTAATATACTGAATTACTATTATAACCTGCAATCAATGAAATACGAATATCATTTGAAGGATATGTTTTACCTGTCAATTCATATTCAGCATATAAATTTGACTCTCCAATATTTAGTGATTGAGCTGATAAGGGAGTTAAAAGCCCCTGAGCCGGTTGAAAATAAGAGGCAAACGGAGAGTTGTTGTTTGCATCGGCAGCATACATAATTTGATAAATGATTTCATCACAGCCTTGATTAGCTAATCCGAAAGTAGTAGCCAAGGTTTGTGTCGTAAGGTTAGACTTATAAGTTGTCTGATCAACCGTAACACCTTTTAAAGTCATAGATTTGTTCAAATAATAAATTGCATCCTTATACCAGCTTTGAGTTGAGTCTGGTAAATCCGGATACATGGTATGTAAGGTGGCAGCCATGGTTAAATACACCTTGCCCAGCAATGCAGCTCCTGCTGTGTTTGTTACTCTTCCAAGATTGGAAGTAGCTCCACAAAAAGAGGGTAATGCAGTACTATTCGCAACATCTTGCAAGTCCGAAACAATCAAGGAATAAGCATCTGTTACGGACTGACGAGTTAGCATTAATGATTCCTCTTTCGAGTTAATTGGTTTGTTAATGACAGGTACCGGTCCAAATAAACGTATTAAATAAAAATATGAAAGAGCCCTTAAGAACTTGGCTTGAGAACGAATATTTGATTTTCTCAAACTGATAGAGTCCGTATTCTGTGCACTCCAAATTATTCCTGTATCATCTATATGAGACAATAGAAGATTTGCTCTGGCAATAGTAAAATACAGATTGTTATATATATTTTTCACATGCTGGTCGCTACTGGTAACTCCATGAGAACAAAAATTACTAAAAGCTGCGGAACCTCCAATATTAGTGGTGGTTGTGTTGTCCGACTTCATTTCGGTTGCTAAAAACATTTCATTATAAAACCCTCTTGTAGTGGCATATACTGCCACTAATGCTCCTTCAACATCGCTCTGGTTATAATAGAAATTAGCCGAATTAATTGTATCTGGATCTGTTTTATCCAAAAAATCCGAGCAGTTAGTCAACGATAGGACAAGCATCATTAAACTGATATATTGACTGATTTTTTTCATGTTCATTTTTTATTATTAGAATGTGATATTAATTCCAAGATTATAGGTTCTTGCTAAAGGATAAGTACCAAAATCAACACCTTGTTGTGTTGTGCTTGTTCCTGTGGATACTTCTGGGTTATAACCAGTGTATTTAGTCAACGTAAACAAATTCTCGGCTGATGCATATATGTATAATCTATTAAAACTCATAAACTTCACCAACTTGGCAGGCAGAGTATAACCTAGTGTAAGATTGGCGCAACGTAAAAAAGATGCATCTTCCATCGAACGGGTTGAGAACTGATTTTTCAGATTGATGGTCTGGTATCGGTTAGCACGCGTTGTGACTCCATCCCCTGTGTCGGTATCTGTTGTGGGATCGTAGTTTGAACGATTGATTGCCAAACCATATTGCTGATTTACACCACCCTCCAAATTACCGATATAATAGTCCCTCAAAAAGTTAATAATTTGACCACCATGTTGACCTACAAAGGTAGCGGACAAGCGTAGGTATTTATAACTTAGAGTTGTATTGATTCCATAACTAAAATCCGGGAAAGGATTACCTATTACTTTGCGATCATTTGCAGTGATTACACCATCGCCATTAACATCCTCCCATTTAACATCTCCAATATAAATTTTATCATAATCAGGTGTATATACCGCCGGTCCTTGTCGGGAGTATGAACTGGATAATTTATCATACTTTCCAGTTGTAGGATTCCAATTCTTGGCATCTTGTTGAATTAAAGCAAAATCTTCCTTATTTATCAAACCATCTGATACCATCCCGTAAAATGAACTGATGGGTAATCCATTATCAGTAATATTGGTTAGATAAGTAGATTTCATATACGTATTAATTCGGGTTAGGATTCCTTCAACATCATTCTTATTCGACGAGATATTGAATCCGATGTTCCATTTCCAATCCTTGTTTTGAATGATATTGGCATCTACTTGAACATCAAATCCTGAATTATAAACTCTTGCTCCAGCTAAATTTGTTTGTAAAGATGTTGTATTAGTATAGGGTCCAACATACTGTTTGTACAACAAGTCACTAGCAGCACTGTAATAATAATTGCTAATCAGATTTAATTTACCACCCAAGAATGTCAAATCCAATCCGATATTTGTTTGAGTGGTCTTTTCCCAATGAATAGCAGCATCTCCAAATCCATTTTCATAGAGACCTGTATTTCCGTTTATAGTTCCGTTAAAAGGATAATTCGTTGTAGCAGTACCTACATAATAGGAGTAATTTCCTATATTATTATTACCACTGACTCCCCAGCTTGCACGGATCTTGCCAGTTACGATATCAGTTAAGGGTTTAAAAAAATTCTCGTTAGAAAAAGTCCATCCAGCAGATACTGAGGGAAAATAACCCCAACGATTTTCAGGTCCAAAACGTGAACTGCCATCCGCCCGTAATGTTAAAGACAGATTGTATCTTTGATTGTAATTATAAATTACTCGTCCGAATGTAGAAAGCATAGACCAAGAAATAACATCTGTATTTGCGGTTCTTCCATCTATAATTGATGAATTGCTTACAACTGACACACCACTAATATAGGGAACTCTATCATCCGAATAAAGATTTCCTGAAGCATCAATATTAAAATAATTTTTCTCTTGAGCAGAATAACCTGCAACTGCATTCAGCTCTCCTTTTCCTATTTTTTTAGTATAATTTAAGGTTCCTTCTACTAACCAGTCCATGTTATAATCGCGATTATTTTCAGCTATAACAAGATGCCCCTGGGCATAATCACCTCCTGGATACGTACCATTTCCGAACCAGCCTGGACGATAATAATCTTCAATCTGATTTAAAAATTGTGTCCCTGCATTTACTTTGGCTGTTAGTCCTTCTACAATCTTGTAAGACAGTACTGCATTGATATTGTAGCGATTCGTGATAAAGTTATCTTTTATACCATGTGCCAAAATCAGTGGATTTTGCATACCTTTATAGGTGTCGTCTCCTGTTATATCATTAGTTCCAACCTTTCGAACTGTATGACCAAAAATATAACCTAAGTCAGGGAAGTAATTTGAACCATCGGGGTTTAACAAACCATCGGTACGATAAGCAGGAGCTTGAGGGATACTCATTAAGGTATTGGCAATAATACCTCCTGAGTTTGGATTCCCTTCAGTGTTGATGTCCTTTCGTACCGTGTACGACATAGAGGAGTTTACTGCCACGGAGATTTTTTTGGTAACATCAAAATCCACATTCAAACGAGCAGTCAGAGTCTTACAACCCGATGGAGCAATAATTCCATCCTGATTTAAATAACTGGTACTGAACATAAATCTAGAACCAGCACCTCCCCCCGTTATACTTAAGTTAATTCTATCCATCGGAGCAGTGTTGAAAATTTTACTCTGCCAATCGGTATTACTATTATATGGATCTGAAGCAACATACCAGGATGGATTGTAAGCCGAGATTCCTATTGTGTTGTATCGAGTAAGTTCATCATCATTTCGACTATGTTTCCAACAAGCAGCAATATCTACATCACCATTAGTATCTGTATATTTTTTTGAAGCTCTTAATTGATCAAAGTAGGCATTGTTAAATCCATCTCGATTAAATTCAGCAAATTCATAAGCATTAAACATTTTAAGCTTTTTTGCTAATTCTTGTGAGGAATGTTGAAAACTCAATTCAACTTTAGGTTTTTCTTTTGAACCACGTTTGGTAGTTACCATAATTACTCCACCAGCTGCTCTTGAGCCATAAATTGCGGCCGAAGCTGCATCTTTCAAAATTTCAATAGATTCAATATCGTCTGGATTTATGGTATTATCTTCATCTTTAACAGGATAACCATCCACTACCCACAAAGGACCTATGGCTGAATAAATTGAATTTACTCCACGAACTCGAATACTAGCTGACTGACCTGGAGCTCCAGTCTGCTGACGAATTTCTACACCCGCAGCATGCCCGATTAAAGCTTGATCCAGAGTAGGCTTTGATAGAGCTAACTCACTAGCTTTTACACTAGCCACTGAACCAACTAAATCGCTCTTTCGTACAGTTCCATAACCTATAACTACAACTTCATCTAACTTTTTTGAATCTTCATACAAAGCTATATTATAAATAGATTTTTCTCCTATATTTATACTTTGACTTATGTAGCCTATATATGATACTTGTATCTCAGAGTTATTATAAACATCAACACTGAACTTTCCGTTGATATCAGTAATAGTACCTATCTTTGTCTCCTTAACTATAATTGTAGCTCCAATAATAGGTTCACCTTTGGAATCAGTTACAATACCTGAAATCTTCTTTTGTTTCTTATTTGAATTAGAATTGTTTTCTACTTTTTTTTCAACAAGATACAGCTTATTGTTTTTAATTTCAAAATCAATATTTGTACCTGTCAAGAGCTGTCTTAATACTTCTTTTAGCTCTACCGAATTAATATTAACAGTAACCTTTCGGTTAATATCAACAATTTGTTCGCTAAATACAAGCGATAATCCTGTTTGTTGCTTAATGGAATTCAACACTTTCTCAAATGGTACATTTTTGTACGTAAGTGTTACTTTCTGTGCGGTTACATGAATTGTAACAACAAGCAAAAAAAAGGAAAGCAAAATAATTTTGGGAATGAATCCTGTTTTTTTCATGCATTTATTACATTAAGATTAATTTTTTTTTGTTGTGTTCATAGTAAACACGCGACATAAAAAAAGGTATGAGTCTATTAAAAAAAAATACCTGCCGATTAAACGTGCGAAAACTCACAGCTAATCAACAGGCAATATCAATACCCTCAAAAAGAAAGTATAGTAATTTATTATTTTACAGACGACACTTCGTAACTATTACTACCTTTTGAAACAAATTTGATTTTCGAAACTTTTTCTAAATCCAAAAGTATCTCACCTGCATGTACTCTACTGGTTGAAATACTGAATTTGTAATTCAAAAGCGATGAATCATTTACGGAAAATTGCACTTCATATTGCCTTTCAAGTGTTTTTAGAATTTCTTTAAGTGGTGTACGATAAAAATTCAAACTCTTTGTACGCCATGCTGTATGTAATGTCATATCTTCAACCTTATTTACAGAACAGATTCCGGAATTTCGGTTATAATCAGCACTCTCACCAACCTTTAATGGATATACATTATTCTTTTTGTCAGCTATATTCACACTCCCCTCATCAAGTGAGACAGTTATATTATTATCATCTAAATAAGCTTTTGCATTAAATTTAGTGCCGGTCACTCTCACGTTTATTTCATTCAAATTTACAATGAATGGTCTGCCATGCTCTTTTGCCACCGAGAAATAAGCTTCGCCTGTAAGTTTTACTTTACGGCTGAAAAGCCCAAATGATTTTGGATATTGTAAATGAGATCCTGAATTAAGCTGTACAACTGTTCCATCCTGAAGCACTATCTGCATCTGTTCTCCAAAAGGAACTGATATTACAGCGTAGTCTCCACTTGAAAACACGCCTGTGCGATTAGCCACAAATGTAAATGCACCTGCTAAAAAAATAAACGGAATTAGTACTGCAGCTGCCACACGAAAGCGAAATGTTCTTAAACGCATTTTCAGTTGTGACATAAAACGAACCTTCATCCTGTCTGTTGGAATTTCATGATCTAACCATTCAGAAATAATCTTTTCATTCAGTAGATAAGATTCTCTATCATATCGTTGAGAGAAATATTCCTGCCCCTCGTCAGTTGCAAACCAAGCTGCGACCTTACGAGCTTCAGCAACTGTGGCAGTTTTCGAAAGTACTTTATCTATAATCTTTGGATCCATCATATTGGATTTATCTTTTTTTAATACATCTAACTTATTTCTATTAAACAGGTATTATGCAAAAAGGTATGAGTCTCAAATGTAATATCTATATAAAATATTTTAGGGCCAAAACAACAATAATTATTTTTTCCAACTGCGAACGCAATAACTTTATAACTTGTGTGTAATGTGACTTTACGGTCGGTACAGAGATATTCATCGCTTCTGCCACTTCTTGATTCGACAGACCCTGTTGAATTTTAAGCAAACAAACATCTCGCTTTTGTGGTGGTAGTTGACCAATTAGCCGGTATAAATGTGACCTAAAATCAGCATCTTCAAGGTCATGCAAGAAATCAGTTTCCATTTCTTCGGAAAATTGTGCCAGTTCGTAGTTCTTCTGAACCACAAGATTATTATGCCTGATTTCATTCAGAATATAATTTTTCAGAATAGTAAATAGCAAATTCTTGATACCTGTTTTATAGTCAAAAGTTTCCCTTCCTTCCCATAGTCGCATAAAAGTATATTGCACAGCATCCTCCGCATAGCTATCCGACATTAAATAACGGCAAGCCAACACATACAAGTATCTGTGATAGGTCTCGAAAACTACAGAAAATGCCTTTTCGTTCCCATCTTTCAACTGCACTAGCAATTCGTAATCTATATGAATATGATTTTTTTGCATTTTTCTTCACGACAGAATTATTCCAAAAGTATCATTTGAATCTGCAAACTTACAAATATTTTTTTTATTTTGGTATTATCTGACTTTGTAATTAAGCCAACTTGTATCGTTTATAATGATTTCAAAAAAAGTCAGTTTGTTTTTTTTTATTGAATTCATGTCGTTCAATAGACTGAAAGTTAGGAAACCACTAGAAGTATTTTAACTATTTAAAGCTTAGTGCAGGGTGCAAGTGTTTCTATATATAGAAACTTGCACCCTGCACTATGTCTAAATACTTCAATATTTGGCACTTGTGTATTTCAAAATAAATGCGTATATTTGAACCTGAAAGTTTAGCAGACAAAACGTTGTCTCAGCAAGACAAAGCATGACTTTTTATTCGTTACTAAATCATTACTTCTTTTTATCCCAAATAAAATAACTTACTGGAATAAAAAGAATTAGAATGGAAATTTATGACCCCTCCTGGGTCACGAAATGAAACGACAGTTTCAGTCAATATTAAGACAAACCATTCTAAATTATTGATTTAGAATGGTTTTTCCTTTTACGCAAAGCCAGTAAAAGCCAGTTCACGGCCTCAAAACGCCAATAAATCGTTACCAATTCATTACCTGTTTTTCATTCTCGATATTATTACTTTTACCAGAATAAACTTTCCCTGTTTCGTAGGAGTAATTTATCAGGAAAATTCCAACTAGCGACTAAGGCTTTGAATACTCACGTAATCTGTCGTATTTCAAATTTCAAACAATTTGCAATCCTACCAATTTTTAATATTGAAATTTGTTTTGACCATTCAATTATTCCTTCTATTCATATCTCAGTGCCTCCACAGGATTCCTCGTTGCCGCACGCCAGCCTTGAAAGCTCACGGTAATTATTGCCACAACCAATGCCAACAAGCCACACAGGGCAAAAACCCACCAACTAAGTTCGGTTTTATAGGCAAAACTTTCGAGCCATTTATTCATGGAGTAATATGCAATCGGAGTAGCAATAACAAAAGCAATGGCTACCCATTTTACAAAGTCGCGGTTGAGCAAAATTAGTATCTCATCCACTCTGGCTCCATTTACTTTTCGGATGCCGATTTCTTTTATCCTTTTACTGGTCGAATTTGAAGCCAGGCCAAACAATCCAAGTACTGCCAGCAAAACCGACAACGCGGTGTAAATACTGAAAAGCCCAGCCAGTTTCTCATCGGCTTTCATCTGAAGTTGGTAAGTTTGGTCAGTGAAACGAAATGCAAAGGGGTCGGAAGGGTAAAATTGTTTCCACTTTTCACTTAAGCTCTGCATGAGGTGGGCTCCGCTATGCGGGTCGAATGCCACGGAAATGTACCCAACATCATATTTCCAGCGCAAACTATTAATAATTAACAGCGGAGCGATAATTTTCCTGAGCGATTCTTGGTGAAAATCTTCCACCACACCGCAAACCTGGTATGCTTCATTATTGATATTGAGAAAATCGCTGATATTGACATTGACAAATTTTCCAATAGCTGACTGAGCAGAACCAAACCCTAGTTTTCGACAGGCTTCCATATTAATCAACAGGTACTTGTTCACAGGCTGGTCATCGTCGGCAAAGAACCTACCAGCTAATAATTTAGGCCGGTATACTTCATCAAAATGATTTTCAACAGTCAGGATGCCGTAGTTTGTACCTGATTTGTCTGGTGCGTTCACTGGAAAAATCCGGTTGCTGTGGAAGTTGATGGCTTGCCCCGGGACACTTGACGACAAAGTTGAGCTTATAACTCCCGGCAGGCGGTCGACCTCGTCCATGAATGTTTTCATCCGTTCGGCCGTCCCTGGTTTATTCAGGTTGCTGAGCGGTATATTCGAGTATACTGTTTGTTTGATGCACAGGCCAATGTCTTTATTTTTCATGTAACTAACCTGCATAACAATTACAGAGGTGGCAATGAGAAGGCCGATGGAGGCGGCAAACTGAAAAACAACAAGTGTTCGCCTCAAGCCAAAGCCATCGTTTTTCTGTACAAAATTTTTCGACAGCAGCAAGAGCGAGCTTTTTGAAACCAGTAAATAAACAGGGTAAAGCCCACTCAAAATAGCACCTGCCATAAAAATTGAAACAATAACCAACAAAGAAGTGATTTTAACTGGAATTAAATGCTGCAAATCAAGAAAATGGCTGAGCGGTCCCCTGAGGAGGAAAAAGACGGCCAGCGCCAGCACCATGCCCACGGCATTGATGAGGATGGACTGCGCCATAATTTGAAATGAAAGATCGGATGGGCGAGCCCCTACTACTTTTTTTAGCCCGATTTCTTTCGCCCGTTCCACACTTTGCGTCACCTGGAAATTAATAAAAATGATCCAACTCATCACCAGGGTCAGGATGGCTACAGTCCACAGCGCCGCGATGGTATTGCTATTGATGGTAGCCGATATTTCGTTTTCAAGTGCAGGTCCGGTGTGTATTCCGGAAATAGGCTGCAACACAAATTCGGATTTTTGACCAGAGGCCAAAAGGTGCGAGGTGTATTTCTTGTATATATTTTCAAACGCAGCGGTAACTCCTGCCACGGTAGCGCCCTTTTTAAGCTTCAAGTAAGCATAAGCGTTGGGGTCGGTCCACAACCACGACTGGGAAGCATCGGGCAACCACGATTTTGTTTCGGTATCAGGTTTGAGGGTTGACGTAGCATTATCGAAATGACTGAAGAAATAAAAAAGTTGATTGCATGTGCCCAAAACATCGACCTTCAGGTGGCTGTTTTCCGGAACATCTTCAAAAACACCCGACACAACAAACTCCCAACCTTCGTTGATTTTAAAGCTTTTCCCTAACGGATTTTTCGACCCGAACAATTTGCGGGCTGTTGATTCTGAAATTGCCATCGACTGCACGGTTGGGAACGGATTGCGCTCGTCGCCCGACAGAAAGTGGAGATTGAATACTTTGAAGAACGAAGCGTCGCCCCAGAAGAATTTGACATCGGTCATATAATTTTCGTGGGTATAAGCCATAATATTATCCTTCCAAAGACTTGTGGAATTCTCAACCCCAGGTATTTCGCTGTTCATCACCCATCCTAATGCCTGGTAATTGCCGGCATTTTTAGAAACACTCCCGTCAGGCAACTTCTTGTTCAGGGTAACTCGGTAAATACGGTCGGCATCGGCCCACGAGCGGTCGAAACCCTTTTCATATTCAAGGTAAAAATAAATGAGCATAAACGATGCCATGCCAGCAGTCAACACGAGGATACTCAGCATACTGGTCAGTTTTTGCTTCCTTATATTCCTGAAAATGATTTTTAAATTAGTTGTGTTCATTTTATGGTAATTTACTTTGTATAACGTCTTCTGTATTATGACAGTTAGCTTGTTTGATAAATGGTTCTAGTTTTACTTTACACAGGATTGAAACCAAAAATAATAAAACAATTCTTTTTCTAGTATATAAATCTGTTGAATATCAGCTGCTATAATACAATTGTTTTATTCTCTAATAAATCCTTTAAAAGAATAATCTCTGGGAAAGTCTGCTTCAATTGTTCAACTTTTTTTGACCATTCCCCATACCGGCTTGGCGGCACATGCATGACAACTATATACCGTGGGCTTATCGTTTTTCTTAAATAATCCAAATCTACCTTCCCGCCATTCAATAGTTCGTAATAGACAAACGCAACATCTACGGGTTCTTTCCATTGTCCGGTTTTTGCCATGTAATCTTTGAGATTATCCATTTTCGTATCGCCCGAATGAAAGATACTGACACCATCCATGTTGATATAAAAACCGACATTTTTCATGTATTGCTCTATATCAACTCCATCCTCGACATACGACATGTGTTTTAGCCCGAGCGCAGTCACCGTCACATTATCAATTGTACGTTTGATACTTTTATTCGTTTCGGGGGTGAGCTCGCAAAACTGCTTTTTCAATTTCACGAACCGAAACTGTTCTCCATCGATAAATACGAGTGATGGCTTCGTGGTAATCAGTTTCGCAGAAGGGAATTTGCTTAAATAATCGTTCATCAGTTTTGAGTCCGAATGATCCTTGTGATAATGGGTCAAGAAGCACAGGTTTATACTGTCGAATGGAGCCTTTGCATTCATTATTTGATCCAACGATTCTTTTGACGGAGTTGCAAAATATCCATATCCGTCTGTAAACAAGGCATCAATTAATACTTTGTGATGCTTTGTTTTGAGCATAAACCCTTCATTAGCAATGTATGTAACTTGCAAATCTTTTGTTCTGACTTGCGAGAATATTGAAATACTGCTAATAGTCAGAGCTAAAATTAATCCTACAATCTTTTTCACGATATTATATTTTAGTTTTAAATTGCTTATTTACAAATTATTCGCTTACAGCAGTTGTCACTGCCATCCCTCTTTCAAAATCATACAGGGAAGCAATTTTGAGATTCAACAGCTCCATTTTATAGTTGATTTGTGCCTGAGTCATGGATATTTTTTTGTTTGATAACTGCGATTGATACAGATTCAGATCCATACTGGACAGATCACCGTTGCGGTATTTTTCCAAACTTATTTCGTAAGCCAGCTTGGCATTTTGCTGATTCTGTTTTTCAATTTCTATTTGAACACGGTAGTTCTCAATGTTCCGGCAAATTTCACCGATGTCGATGGTAATTTGAGTTCGTTCAGACTCCAAATCAATCGTCTTGTATTTAATCACCGCATCTTGTGCTTTGATTCGTGCTTTTCGTTCTCCCCAGTCAAAAATCGGGACATTAAAAGACACAGCCGCACCGAGACTTTGAGTCGGATTTCGATAAATGGAGTTAGGAGCTATATCGTTACCAATTAAGCCAAGTGACAAAGAAACAGACCCTTCAAACTTGTTCAAAGCTTTCGTTTTTATCAAATTGAGCTGTTCGTTTTCAATATCGATTTTTCGTTGGCGTAATTCCATTCTAGACCTTAATCCGTAATTTATAGCTTCCTGCATGTCTATTTTCAATGAATCTAACTCTCCAATGGTTGCTAACACAGTAACCGGTGTATTCAAATCCATACCTACAAATTGACGGAAATATGCCTTGGCATTTTCGAGGGCTACTTCACGATTACGAACAGTTGATTTAGCTGTTGAAAGGTTGAGATCAGCCTGATATAATTCGATGTTGGCGGTTAAACCCTCTTTTACTTTATCAGCAATGGTTGTTCTGCCGGCTTGGGTATTATTCAGTTCTTCGCGTGCAATATCCAGATTAAGTTGAGCCATAAATACTTTGTAGAAGAGGGCTGTCACTTGTTGTTCCATCAATAAGCGTTTCAGTCTGTACTCTATTTCAGCATTTTCGACATTTAACTCCAGCACCTTCAGGTTCATTTTCTGCGAATTGTAAGTAAACAATGGTTGTTTAAGTTTAAGATACAAATCGTTGATAAAGGATTTGTCGGAACTTGCAGTAGCATAATAATCGGAGGAAGCATTTTGCCACCCGAATGTATTGACTAGAGATACAGTTGTATTGGTTGGCAATATAGGCTGACTTACCTCAAAAGTGCCGGATGAATTGATAGATTTATATTTGTACCAATCGCTGTTCTGGCTATTAAAATCCTGCCCTTTGTTATAGGAGATGGGAGCCAGGCTAAGTGATATTTTAGCTTTTAAAGCTGCCTTTTGAGCTATAAGTGTCTGTCTGGATTGTTCCCTGCTCAGCCCTGCTTTTTGTAATGAAGGGCTATTGGTTTCGGCAATAGATAGTGCCTTTTCCAATGTAATTGCTTCCTGTGCTTTGGTGGGTACAATACAAAGAAGACAAAACAGCAGTATATATAAACCTTTACAATTCATAATAATTTATTCGAGAATCAATTAACACCTTAGAAAAAATATGTTAAACCAAATCAATTTACAAAGTTTGCAACTTCAATCTGCTCCATAGCATGTTTTTCTTTTTCGCTAATAATCTGTCCATCAAACAAATTGATTATTCTATGAGCAAATCCGGCATCATGCTCTGAGTGTGTTACCATGATGATGGTTGTACCTTCTTTATTGAGTTCTGAAAGCAGTTTCATAACTTCCAATCCATTTTTAGAATCCAAATTTCCTGTTGGCTCATCGGCCAAAATAAGTTTGGGTTTTGAAACCACAGCCCGACCAATGGCAACACGTTGTTGTTGCCCACCGGAAAGTTGTTGAGGAAAGTGTTTGTTTCGATGACCGATTTTCATTCGTTCCAATACTTCTTCCACCATTACTTTTCGTTCAGAAGCTTTCACTTTCAAATATATCAGCGGAAGTTCCACATTTTCATATACCGTCAAATCATCAATGAGGTTAAAACTCTGGAAAACAAAACCAATGTTTCCCTTGCGTAATCCCGTACGCTGACTTTCCTTCAGTTTCGACACATCATTTCCATCAAAATAATAGGCACCATCTGTCGGATTATCCAAGAGACCCATGATATTCAATAAGGTTGATTTTCCACAACCCGATGGTCCCATAATAGCCACAAATTCTCCTTTTTTAATGTGCAGGTTCACATTATTTAATGCAGTGGTTTCCACTTCTTCCGTGCGAAAAGCCTTTATTAGATTTTCTGTCTTAATCATATTTGTTTTATTTAAGTGTTATTTTTTCGTTATTGCCAAAAATGTCATAACTGGAAGTAATTATTTTCTCTCCGGGAGCTAAACCTTCCAGAATCTCATAGTTCTGAGGGTTTTGCCTCCCAATTTTAATATTTCGTTTAATTGCGTAGCTTTCATCGGGTGATAATACAAATGCCCACTGTCCGCCGGTACTTTGGAAGAATCCGCCTCGCGCCACTTGTATAGCTTGCTGGGTTTCGCCAAGTTGCAAACTGATATTGTAACTTTGTCCTGTCCGGATATTTTCAGGAAGAGATGACGTAAAATGAAAATCGACCTTGAACTGACCATTATTTACTTGTGGATACACTTTGATAACCTCAAGTCTGAATGTATCCGCTTCCCTTTCAAAATCTGCAAGAAGACCTTTTCGGATTCGATCAATATAATGCTCGTCAATCAAGGCAGAAATTTTATACGATGTGAGTACGTTTATTTTTCCTATTTGCTGTCCCTTGGTAACAGATTTGCCAATTTCAACATCCAGCGTTCCCAGTTGCCCGCTAACAGGAGCTTTTACATTTAGGTTCTCAAGTTGTTGTTTTACCATCAGCATTTTAAGCTCAATTTGAGAACGTTTGTTATTTCTCAATTCTCCGTCGAGTACCATTTTCTGCTGTTTCAATGTTCGATTTTTTAGTGCTGTTTCATAACTGCTTTTCAACACCAGATACTCTTCTTCCGATACACCACCCTTGGCAAAAAGTCTTGACGTTTTTTCAAATTTTCGTTGTTTATCTATAATGTCGTTATCTAAAGCCAGCAGTTCTTGTTTGTTGGCAATTTCCTGCTGTTTTACCTCAATAAGTTGATTGTTCATTTCATTAGTCAGGTAAGCATAACTGGATTTTCCATCGGTAAAGCTCATGTTCAGGTTTTCATTTCGTAACGTTAAGATAACATCTCCTTTTTTGACCATGTTTCCTTCTTCAACAATTATTTTTTCGACCCTTCCTTCTTCCAGAGCTTCTAGCGAAACAATAGAGATGGGTTCAACAACACCTGTAATCCGAATAAAGTCCATAAATGGACCTTTGAAAACTTTTTCAACCGTGATTTTATCTTTCTCCGCTTTAAAAACACTTGATGTATCGCGAAATATAAATGCCATTAATATGCCTAGCAATGCAATTGCCGGAAGGACTATTTTCAGTTGTTTTGGCTTTATCCATCGCTTGTCAACTATTATTTTATCCATGCTCATAAGGACTACAATTTAATTTTTCTAGTTTTTATAATTAATTCGCATTGTACTTACCAAAACGCGTGCCACGGAGCTATATATCTTATTTCTAGCGTATTGTACTTTATAAAATTGTCTGTTTCGTCTATTTATTTGACACGCAATGTCAAATAAATAGACAACTAAATATCGAATCAATTAATTCTTTATCTTTGCTGCGTATAACATTTTATTTGTTTACATCCCTATCACTTAATCTCTCAAAATATGCAGGAAGGAAAACTTTTAATAGTTGATGATAATCAAAGTGCATTAAGTGCTTTGAAGATATTTTTACAGTTTGAGTTTCAAACTGTGGAGACATTAGCAAATCCCTCTCAAATTCCAACATTACTCCAAAGCCAAACATTCGATGTAGTTTTACTCGACATGAATTTTTCTGCCGGGGTTAATACTGGAAATGAAGGGTTATTCTGGCTGAATGAGATAAAAAAAATTGATCCGGAAGTGGAAGTGGTCATGTTTACGGCTTATGGCGATGTGGAGTTAGCTGTCAATGCTTTAAAAAGAGGTGCGGCAGACTTTATTCTAAAACCCTGGGAAAATGAGAAACTTCTTGCAACGCTGAAATCAGCCCTGCGTTTCAGAAAATCAAGGCTGGAAGTTGAATCATTAAAATCAAGGGAAACATCCATAAAACAAGAAATCAACCGGAGTCATTCTTTGATTATCGGCTCGTCACCCGCCATGATGAAGGTAATGAATATGGTTCAGAAAGTGGCCGGTACTGATGCCAATGTGTTGATTACCGGGGAAAATGGCACAGGAAAAGAATTGATTGCCAAAGAAATACACCGAAACTCGGAACGTGCTGATGAATTACTTGTTACAGTGGATATGGGTGCTATTTCCGAAACTCTGTTTGAGAGTGAGCTTTTTGGACATAAAAAAGGAGCTTTTACCGACGCGCGCGAAGATAGAGTTGGAAAATTCCAACTGGCCAACAAAGGAACCATTTTTCTGGATGAGATTGGAAATTTACCTTTTTCGATGCAATCCAAGTTACTTTCTGTTCTTCAAAACCGGGAAGTAGTACCCGTTGGATCGAATCAGCACGTTCCTATTGATATTCGACTGATTAGTGCTACTAATTGCGAATTGGGATTACTGGTAAAACGTAAGGAGTTTAGGGAAGATTTACTGTATCGATTGAACACTATCCACATAGAAGTTCCTCCATTGAGAGAAAGAATTGGTGATATTGAACTTCTTCTCACTCATTTTCTGAAGCTCTACGAGAAAAAATATAGGAAACAAGCCTTACAAATAAGTAATCAAGCACTTAAAAAACTCACAAAATATCCCTGGCCGGGGAACGTAAGGGAACTGCAACATACCGTAGAAAAAGCGGTGATATTGGCTGATTCGACAATTCTCAAGCCTGAAGATTTCATGTTCAAGACTTTAACCGCAACAGATGAATACACGGAAACTTTGGAACAAGTAGAGAAACGGATGATTGAAAAAGCTTTAGATAAATACGGCGATAACTTAAGTACTGTTGCAAAATATCTGGGTGTTACCCGACAAACTCTTTATAACAAAATCAAGAAATATGATTTATAACAAATTCAATATAAGCATATTGTTTCGGTTATTGTGCTTTGCAGCCACCATGGCGGCTTTGATGTATTTTGTGCTTGTTCAACTTGTGCCTTTACCAGCCCTTTTCTTTTTTTTATTATTGATTTTTGAAGCTATTTCTTTTGTCCGGTTTTTTAATGCTGTAAATCGAAAACTCTCCTATTTTTTTGACGCTATACGAAACGAAGATACAACACTAAAATTTTCGGAGAACGTAAAAAACAAGTCATTACTAGGGCTTCACAAAAGTCTAAACGATTTAAATAAAGTAATTTCGGAAGTTAAAACCAGAAATGAAACGAACGAACGCTTTTTCAAGGAACTTATTGAGCATTCCACTACAGGTTTAATGTCAATAGATCCCGATGGCTATGTGGAGGTAATGAACCAACAAGCTAAAAACTATTTGGGCGTAATCAATTTGTCTAATATCCGTTTGTTGCAACAACTCAATCTGCCAGTATTCGACGTATTAAAAACTATCAAGCCGGGAGAAAAAGTAATTTTGAAACAAATAATTAAGAATAATCTGGTCAATTTATCTATCCGATCTTCTGAACTGTGTTTCGGTGATAAACGCTATCAGCTAATTTCGTTGCAAGATATTCACCTTGAACTGGAAGAAAATGAAATTGATTCGTGGCAAAAACTGATACGGGTGATGACCCATGAAATTATGAACTCCATTGCACCTATCACCTCATTAACCAATACATTAATTCGATTTTTTAAAAATGGTGAGAAAGTGCGGGCTCCCGAAGAATTGACATCTGAAGACATCAGTAATACATTGACCGGACTTGCTGTTATTGAGGATAGAGGCAAAGGGTTAATGCATTTTGTAGATAATTACAGAAAGCTGACCAGAATTCCGAATCCTGTTTTTGAACCCATGAATATTCATACATGGGTTGAATCTTTCGGATTCTTGTTTCGTTCTGAATTTCTGAAAAACAATTGGGTGTACCAAAGTCAAATCGATTCGGGTTTGCATACGGTTCTAACCGATGAGAAACTCTTCGGTCAGGTGATGATAAATCTGATGACTAATGCAATGGATGCAATCAAACAAAATAGTTCGGATAATCCAGGTAAGATTACACTTGTTATTCGTTCATCTTCTTCCCAAACTGTTCAGTTTGTGTTGTCCGATAATGGTTGCGGTATTGACGAATCGCTGATGGATAAAATCTTTATACCTTTTTTCACAACAAAAGAAGGCGGTAACGGCATCGGCCTGAGCCTGTCGCGGCAAATTATCCGAAAACTGAATGGAAAAATTTCCGTTCAGTCGGTCCAAAATAAAGGAAGTGTGTTTATTGTGGAGCTATAGGCTATCAAAAATGTGAGGTAACAATGTGAGGTAAGTAAATTTTTATGTTTAAGCATTTTTGAAATACTTTTTATAAAAATGCCATTGGTAGGTATGTCTGGCAATATGACAATGTAAATTAACCATGATTGTCTCAAAGAATAATCGCATGCTTTTTAATAACTCAAAATTTAGTGCAGGGTGCAAGCGTTTCTATATAGAAACTTGCACCTTGCACAATATCTAAATATGTAGTAATACCAAATAAATATATAAAAGAGCCCAATTTTTGTAATTTGATTTTTTTTTATTATCTTTGGACTATAATATAAATGCACATATATGGCACTACCAAAAGTTATAGTCATCAAAGAATCTGAAAAAGAAATTAAGCACCTGCTTAAAGTATCTATTCCTTTCATCGCTCAAAGGTTAAGAGTGTTG
>Ga0208789_1000365_pt1 | contig 47325 bp, 50 predicted proteins | sample Methanotroph_Enr_FD_187368 | JGI IMG/M metagenome (GOLD analysis project Ga0208789, IMG submission 187368) | Enriched soil microbial communities from Old Woman Creek wetland in Ohio, USA - Methanotroph_Enrichment_5 (SPAdes) (version 2) | ecosystem: Environmental > Terrestrial > Soil > Wetlands...
CGCAAAAAAAACCGCCGGGTTTCCCCGGCGGTTTTTTTTGAGCCTCTGTCTTTACTCCACGCCCAGGAGCTCCACGTCGAAATGCAGCACGGCGTCCGGGGGGATCACGCCGCCGGCGCCCCTTTTGCCGTAGCCCAGCTCGGAAGGGATGATAAGCTTGCGCTTGCCGCCTATCCTCATGCCGGCCACGCCTTCGTCCCAGCCCTTTATCACGCGCCCCGCGCCCAGCTTGAAAGTGAAAGGCTCGTCGCGGTCCACCGAGCTGTCGAATTTCTTGCCGTTGGGGAAAGTGCCGGTATAATGCACGGTCACGTCTTTGCCGCTGACGGCGGCGGGGCCTTCCCCGACTTCCACGTCTATATATTTCAATCCCGACTTCAGAACTATTTCTTCGGACATATTTCCTCCCGGAGTTTCCTGTCAAAGCGACTACAACTATAATAAAAATTAAAGCAGCCTGTCCCCATTTATTTCAGCGGGCGGGCTTCACGGCCAGCTTCTCGTCGTAGGCGTCCACGCTGAAAACGTTCTCCAGCGGCAGGCGCGGCGGGCGGGCCGGCTCCATGGCCGCCTGCTGGGGCGTAAGCGCCGACAGGTCGTCCGTCTTTTTCCCTACGTTCACCAGGGTGAGCACCATGTTGCCCTCCGGGATGCCGAGGGCGAGCCGGACCTTCTCGTTGTCGAAGCCGGCGATGGGATGCGCCACCAGCCCCAGCTCGGTCGCGCGCAGCAGAACGGAGGAGACCGCCATGCCCAGGTCGAACAGGTAATATTCCCGTTCCTTCACCACGCAGTCGTTCTCTTTTTTGGCGAAGGCGGCGATGATGAGCGAGGCGTTCTTTACCCAGTCGTTGTTCTTGCTCAGGCAGTCATGGACCTTCGCCAGGGCTTCCTTCGACCGGACGAAAACGAATTTCCACGGCTGGTTGTTGAAGCACGAAGCGGACAGCTGCGCCGCCCCCGCCAGTTCTTTCATCAGCCCGTCGGTTATCTCCACCGGCCCCAGTCCGCGGTAAGCCCGCCTTGTCTCGATAGCTTCTTTCACGTCCATGTTATGCCTCCGTACCGGATTTAAACCGCCCGTTCGCCAGCCGGTGCCGAAAGAGCCCGGCACCGCGCGCCCAGGAAAACCCACATGCTCCCGTTCGTAATGGTCAGGACCAGCGGGTAAAGCCAGGTGGACGGGGTGTATTGCTCGATCGCCGCCAGGGAGAAAGCCGCCCCGAGACAGGAGAACAGGTAGCTGATGCCCATTTCCTCGCGCGGCTTAAGCCACGACTTGCGCACGGTCGGAATATAACCGATCGTGTCGATGAAGCAGACTATCAGCACCGACCAGAACGGGGTCTTGGTGAGGATCCAGAGGGGAATGGCGGACAAAGCGACGGCCAGGGTGGCCCAGTCCCCTTTTTTAATGTCTTTTTCGCCTTTGAAAAAACTGATCGCCACCAGGACGAAGCAGGTAGCCGAGCCGAAGCCGCGCGCCCAGGAGCCGGGGCCGGCGCCTTCCGCCACCTGCGCTGCGAAGCCGATGCTGGAGATGGTGCCCCAGATGAGCCACGAGAAAACATGCGGATGCGTCCTGCCCCTGAAAATGCCGGTAAAATACCCGGCGCGGGAGCAAAGCATCATCACGATGGAAAGGACCCCGAAGAGAAGGTGAGGATCGGCGCTCATTCCGGCAGCCCGCCTTTAAAAATATTCAGCGTGTAAAGAACGGCGCAGGCGCCGAGGGCCGTAACTGCGGCGCCGGCCCACAGCAGGGACGAGGCCGAAGATTCGCTGCCGGAAACATAGTCGCCGTAGCGCTGGTCGGCTATTCTCTCCAGGCCGCCGCCGAAAAAGCAGGGAATACCGGCGCCGGGCCCTTTCTCCATCTTCAGCAGCTCCGCCAGGAAATCGGGGGAAATGCCGCCCGCGTTCTGGCGCAGATATTGAATGAATTCGGACAGGGACCGCGGCGTCCCCAGCACGGTCACGAGCGCGTCCGCGGCGATGATCCGCTCCGTTCTCCTGAGGGAGCCGGGCGTGCCGCCGAACGGCTGGATGGCGTCGGCGTCCGAAGTTTCCGGCCTGACCAGGTCGAGACTGCCTGCCCCGGGGGCTGCCAGCGCGGTCCCGGTGGCGTCGGTGACGAAGAAAGCCCCGCAAGCGGCGTCCGAGACCAGGACCCAGTCCGTGCTGCTGTCGCCTCCGCTCGAGGAATAATGCTCCTCGTTCCTTTCCACCGTCTCGTGGCAGAACACGCAGGGGGTCTTGGTGACGGGAGAGGGCGCCGCGGCCGGAGAATGCGTCTTGCCGGTGATGAACTGGCGCTCCCCGCCGGCAAGCGAAGCTATGGGGCGGCAGGGGACGGACTTGAACGACAGCGCCCGGCCGCGCCTGGATATACCGATGATGAGCAGGACCACGCCGGCGGCTGTGATCAAGAAAGGTATAAGAAGATTGTCGGGCATCGCTGATCCTGTCCCGCGTTTGAGCTGTATTTCCCTCACCTATATTATAGCCGTTTATAAACCCCGGACTGCCGGGGGGCGGAGAAAGCCCGGCCCCAAGTTTTCTATAATAGTTTCGTACCCAGAACCTTTAAAGGCCTCCATGAAATTCCCCGGAAAGAGAAAGAACAAGCATTATTTCCCCGTCACCGAAAAAGGCCGGGAAAGCGCCGACCCGCATTTCCTGAACACCGAGCCGTTCTACCTGGTGGGCATCGACCAGCTGCTGGTCGACATCGAATGTTCCGTCGAGCAGGACTTCCTGGCCAGGCACGGGCTCAAAAAAGGCGAATCGCAGATCCTGGACGACAAGGCCGCCGAGGAGATCTACCGGGAACTGAAGGCGAAAGGGCAGATCCTGGGCGAATACGCCGGCGGCTCGGTCGGGAATACCCTGCACAACTATTCCATCCTGTCCGACGAGCGCTCCGTGGCGCTCGGCGCGATCACGAAGAACATCACGGTAGGCGACTACGCTTTCAAATATATCCGCAACACCAGTTCCAAGGTGGACCTTTCCTACCTGCAGCCGTCGGAAAACCCCATGGGCAGGGCGATGTGCTTCGTCACCCCCGACGGGGAACGGACTTTCGGCATCAGCAAGGGCTGCATGAACGACCTGGCCCCCGAATTCATCCCCGAAGACGTCATCGAAAAAGCCTCGGCTTTGCTTATTTCCGCCTATCTCCTGCGCGAAGAAAAAGACCCGATCTTCAACTCCACGGTAAAGGCCTGCGAAATAGCCCTGAAGGCGAAAGTCCCGGTGGTGATGACCCTCGGAACCAGCTTCCTGATAGGGTCGAAAAAAGAGTTCTTCCGGGAATTTATAAAGAAATACGTCACCTGCGTGGCGATGAACGACCAGGAGGCGCTGGCGCTTACCGGCCTGAACGACCCGCTCCTGGCCGCGGAAAGCGCCCTGGACCTGACCGACCTGGTCCTGCTGACCGTGGGCGCGCACGGGCTTTACCTGGGCGGCTACGTCGACGAACAGTACGCGCGGCGGACCACTTACAAGCTCCACACCAAATCCATCGTCGATTACAACATGTACGAGTTCAGCCGCCCGATGCGCAAGGCCGACTGCGTGAAGCCCGTTAAGTGCTACACCCATATCAACCCGTTCCTGGGCGGCCCGATGATCATAAAGAACACCAACGGCGCAGGGGACGGCGCGCTGGCGGCCATCCTGCACGACCTGGGCGCGCGGAAGTACCACCAGGCCAAGGTCCCGAACTCTCCCAAGAACCTCATCCATTCCCTCAGCTATTCCTCCCTGTCCCAGATCTCGAAGTACGCCAACCGCGTCAGCTTCGAGGTCCTGGCCCAGAATTCCCCGCGCCTCACCCGCGGCCTCCCCGAAAAAGAGGACAGCCTGCAGGAAGCGTACTGGGAAGCGTAAAAGGTTTTTAAGCGGTTTTCTGCGCGGCTTCCACGGCTTTTATGGCGTCGGAGGCCGCGCTGGTTATGCCGCCGGTGTAGCCCGAGCCTTCCCCTATCGGGTAGAGCCCTTTCACCGTCAGCGATTCGAAATTCTTCCCGCGCGTCATTCTTACCGGCGAGGAGGTCCGGGTTTCCGGCCCCATAAGGACGGCGTCGCCGCCCACGAACAGCGGGTACTCCGCTTCCCAGCTGGAAAAAGCGGCGCGCAGGGTGTCGCCGACGAAAGCCGGGAAGACCGCCGACAGGTCGGCGCTCTGCGTTCCCATCTTATAGGAATTCACGTTCAGTCCGGCCGAAAGCTTCCCGCCCAGGAAATCCCTGAGGTTCTGAGCCGGGGCGCTCCAGTCTTCCCCGCCCGCCAGGAACGCTTTCCGCTCTATCTCCTTCTGGAACCCGACCCCGGCCAGCGGGTGAGCCGAGCCGTAATCCGCCGGTACGCAGGTCACCGCGATAGCGGCGTTGGAGAAAGCTGAATCCCTTGCCGCGTAGCTCATCCCGTTAAGGGCCAGCAGACCCTGCTCGGAGGACGCGTTCACCACCTCGCCGCCCGGGCACATGCAGAAAGTATAGGCGCCGCGCCCCGTCTTGCGGTCCGTGTAATTGAAGGAATACGTGGCGGCGCCGATGGCGCGGTAATCCTTGTACTTCTCGCCGTACCTGATCAGGTTGATGGTGCCGGCCGGGTGCTCCACCCGCACGCCCACCGAGATCGGCTTGGGTTCCAGTTTTACGCCTTTTTCATGCAGCAGTTCGAAAGTGTCGCGCGCGGAATTGCCTACGGCCAGGTAAACGCTGACAGCCGGGCAGCGCTCGGAACCATTGATCACCACCCCGGAGACGGCGTCTCCGGAAAGGATCAGGTCGGTCATTTTCGAGCTGTAGCGGATCTCGCCGCCCCGCTCCAGGATATAGTTCCTGATATTTGCCGTAATTCTGCGCAGCACGTCGGTCCCCAGGTGGGGCTTGCTCATATACCCTATCCCGGGCGGCGCGCCGAACCTGATGAAAGTATCCAGCACCTTGCTGGCATAAACCGTGTTATTGAGCCTCGAGAACAGCTTCCCGTCGGAATAAGCGCCTGCCCCGCCTTCTCCGAACTGGATATTGGACTCGGGGTCCAGGGTCCGGCCGCTTATAAAGTTCCGGACGTCCAGGTGGCGCTCCTCCAGCTTTTTGCCCCTCTCGAAGATCAGGGGCTTGAGCCCGTACTCTATCAGTTCCAGCGCCGCGAACATCCCGGCGGGGCCGAAGCCTATGATCACGGGCCGCAGGCCGTCAGGCGCCGGTTTATAGGGCGCGGCGGCTCTTGGAGCGTACGGCGGAAATTTATTTTTATTGGCGTAGCCGGCGGGCACGCGTACGGCCAGGGAAACCTCGTAGAAGAACTGCTCCCTGTCGCCGGTCGCCAGCGATCTTGAAAGTATCCTGACCGTCTCGAGCCCGGCTTCGCTGATCCCGAGTTTCAGCGCGGCGGCTTTCAAATATTCTTCCGGCCCGTCCTTCTCGACGGGAACCAACAGACCGCCGATGATAAGTTCCAGGGGCATGATAAATAATACGATACTTCGGGCCGGCCGGACACCAACCCTCGTTACCGGCGCGATAAATTCCGGCCGCGGAACGCACGGAGGCCGGCGGGCCCCGGAACCGCATTGATCTTTTTACCGCGCTATTTTGTAAGATAGTCGTAGTTTACTACGGGGGAGGCGGAAAGAATGCTCTACAAATACATCATTAAATTCGACGGCGGGGAAGAGAAGACCATAGATATCGAGCTCGACCCCTCCACGCTGAACATCCTCCCCAAGACCGGCGGGGAGTTCCCGGAATGGGCGCTCCTCGAATACGGCAAATGCAGCGTCTGTCCCCTCGACGCCGCCGCGCAGAAATACTGCCCCATCGCCCTGAACCTGGCGGACGTCACCAAAACCTTCTCCGACAAAGCCTCCACCACGCTGGTGGACGCGCGCGTGGTCACCCGCGAGCGGGAATATTTCAAAAGGACCAGCCTGCAGACCGCGCTCAGCTCGGCCATCGGCATTTATATGGTGACCAGCGGCTGCCCGCTGATGAACGTCCTGAAACCCATGGCCCGGCACCACCTGCCTTTCGCTTCGCTGAACGAGACCGTCTACCGCTCCATCTCCTCCTACCTGCTCCAGCAGTATTACCGGATGAAGAACGGCCTCGAGCCGGACTGGGAGCTGAAGAAGCTCGGCAAGGCTTATGAGACGATAGAGATCCTGAACCTGGCTATCGTCGACAGGGTCCGGAAATTTTCCGAAAAAGACGCGAACTATAACGCGCTGATCATCCTGGACGTTTTCGCCAAGATGGTCCCTTTCAGCATAGACCAGAGCCGCCCCACGAAAGAATTCCTGCTCCCCGAATAGCGGGTCAGGCCTTCAAAAGTTTTACCCACACCTCCCGGCTGCGCGGGCCGTCGTATTCGCACAGGTAGACGCTCTGCCAGGTGCCGAGCTGCAGCGCGCTGTCCTCTATAAAGAGAGTAAGGGAAGGCCCCACCAGCACCGACTTTATATGGGCCGGGGAATTTCCTTCGGAATGCCTGTAAGGGAAATCCTCGGGCACGCTGTCGTTCAGCTTCGCGATGATGTCGCGCTTCACGTCCGGGTCGGCGTTCTCGTTTATCGCCAGCCCGCAGGTGGTATGCGGCACGAACACATGGCAGACCCCGCTCTCCGGGCCGTTCTCCCGGATGATCCCCTGGATCTCGCGGGTGATGTCCGCCATCTCGGACTTCGCGGAAGTTTTGACTTTGAATTTATGCATCATTTTCCCTCCAGCCGCCCCCGCTCTTCAGTCCTTGAATTTTGAAAAGAAGGCGTTGATCACCCACAGCACGAACGCGAACACCAGCGCCCACCAGAAGCTGGCTACCTGGAAGCCGGGAACCAGCCAGCTGACAAGCTGGACCAGGCCGCCGATAATTACGAGCGTGAACAGCCCCAGGGTTACGATGTTGATGGGCAGCGTGAGCAGCAAAAGGACCGGGAGCAGCAGCGAGTTGACGACGCCCAGCACCACCGCCACCACCACCGCCGTGCCGAAGCCGGTCAGCGTGACCCCGGGCAGGATCCGCGCTGTGACATAAACCGCCAGCGCGCTCAGAAGAAGGTTCGCTATTATTTTCATAGCCCCATAATACCAATTTCCCGCCCGCCCTCCGCAAGGGAAAAAACCGCCGCGCGGGCTTTTTAAAGACCCCTGAACGGCGCGCCCCGGCCTTGCCAAAATTAAGGTTGCATTTTTTTCGCCAAATCTATTAGAATAGGCCCGAAGGGCAGGGGAGAGCTGCAAATACGGATACCAGCGGCGCGCCGGGTTTCCCGCAAGGGAGAGGGCGGCGCCGTCCTCCGCTATCGGCAGCTGGCCGGAGCGCCGTCCGCGGCGCCCGGACCGAGGGGGGAAAAATGCTTCGCAATATAAACAGCCTGATTGGTCACAAGATACAAGCTACGGACGGTGAATTGGGGAAAGTCGACGAATTCTATTTCGACGACCGGACCTGGGACATCCGCTATATGGTCGTAAAGACCGGGAGCTGGCTTTCCGAACGCAAGGTGCTTATAGTACCCGCGGCCATGAAAGCCCCCGACTGGAAGTCGAAGACTTTCCCGGTCGCGCTGACGCGGGAGCAGGTGAGGAACAGCCCGGACATAGACACGGATAAGACCGTGACGCGCCTGCATGAGCTGGAGCTGCATAAGCATTACGCCTGGCCGCTCTATTGGGGCGAGGGGTTCTACGCCGGCAGCATGTCCGGAGGCACGCTGTTCCCGCCGACCAAGGAGGAAGAGGAAAAGGCGATAAAAAAGGAACAGCAGGCGCCCCCTGAGGAACCGCACCTGCAGAGCACGCGGGGCGTCACGGGCTACCGCATCCACGCGGCCGACGGCCCTATCGGGCACGTGGAGGATTTCATTGCCGACGACTTAAGGTGGATCATACGCTACCTGGTGGCGGGCACGGGGACCTTGCTGCCCGGGCGCAAGGTGCTGGTCTCGCCCCACTGGATAGAGCGGGTGGACTGGGACACTTCCGAAGTGTTCGCGGACCTGACGCGCGCGGCCATACAGGCGAGCCCGGAATTCGACCCGGCACAGCCCGTAAGCGAGGACTACGAAAGCGCACTTTACGACCATTACGGGCGCCCAAGGTTCGAGAACGCGCAAAAGATCCCGGCCTCCCATCGCGGGAGAAAGCGCTGATCAAGTCGCCCTCCGCCTTCAGCATTAAGCCGCGCCGCCGCGGCTTTTTGCCGTTATTCTCCAGGATCTGACCATCGGGATATATTTAAAGTATTGATTTTTAGTATATTTTGATGTATATTTAGTATAGAAGTTAAATTTTTAGTCCAAAAGAGGCGCTTATGTCCGAATCTACGGCTCTGAAGAATTTCCTGGAAATCCCCTATGACGAACTGGAGGCGCTCAACCTGGACGCGGCCGAAGCCGCCGAAAAGATGTCCGTCTCCGAGCTGGAGAAAAAATACTGTGTTTACCTGCAGAAAGAAAAACGCCTGAAGGCGGTAACGGTCTGCTTCACCGACATCGAAGGCCGCTTCCACATGCTGGACTACGACAAGCAGCATTTCCTCAACGCCAACGACAACCTCACTTTCGACGGCTCCTCCATCCGCGGCTTCTCGGCCCAGAAGGAATCAGACCTGCGCCTGGGCATAGACTGGGGCAGCATCTTCTGGCTGCCCTCGGACGTCTTCGGCCCAGGCAAGGTGATCATGTTCGGCACCGTGCTGAACCGCGACAAAACTACCTACGAGTCCGACTTCCGCGCGCGCCTGGCGGGACTCGCGGCTGAAATGAAAAAGACCCGCGGTCTCACCGCGAACGTCGCGGCCGAGGTCGAAGGCTTCGTAGTGAAAGGCCTTAACGCCGAGCAGTCCTACAGCGAGACCGCCGGCTTCGAACTTATCTCCAGCGGCGGCTACTACCACTCCCTGCCCCTGGCCCCGCTGAAGAGTTTCATCGACACCGCCGCCGAGGCGCAGCGCGCCATGGGCTTCCGCAACGAGAAAGACCACCCCGAGGTGGCCCCGTCGCAGTTCGAACTGAACTTCTCCCACGCGGGCGTGGTGCGGGCCTGCGACCTGGTACAGCTCTACAAGCTGGTCTGCCGGCAGGTCGCGGCCAATATGGGCATGACCGCCACCTTCCTGCCCAAGCCGGTCTCCGGCGTGAACGGCAGCGGCATGCACCTGAACCTCTCCTTCTCCAAAGGCGGGAAGAACATCTTCCACGACGCCAAGGGCGAGGACGGCCTCTCGGCCGCGGCCTGGGACGTCATTTCGCGCCTCCTCAACCACGCGCAGGAGCTGTCGCTGATCCTCAACCCCAGCGTGAACGCGTACCGGCGGCTGGACCCGCATTTCGAGGCGCCCAACCAGATCAAGGTCTCCTCCGTGGACCGCGGGGCCATGATCCGCATCCCGGCCGGCAACGAAAAGTCGGCCCGCCTGGAGATCCGCTCGGTGGCCCCCGACGCGAACCCCTACCTGTCCCTCTACGCCCTGCTGCGCACCGCGCTGGACGGCGAGCCGCTGACCAAGGACGAGAGCAAGCGCGACCGCGTGCGCTTCCTGCCCGGCAATATCTACGACGCCATCCGCATCTTCCGCGCCAGCGAGTTCGCCAAGAAGATCCTCGGCCCGGCCCCGCACGAGAAATACGCGGCGCACAAGCAGGCCGCCGCCGACCGCAGCCCGAAGGAACTGGGGACCATAGTAAAGACTTCGGAAGTTCTGTTCCACCACGACGTCACCACGCAGATGCTCTGGCACAAGTTCTGACCGGCGCTCAAAAAAAAGAACGGCGGGGCAAGCGAGCCCCGCCGTTCTTTTTTATAAAGCCGCTTAAGGCAGCACGGTTATGGAGTTGCTGGCCGCGCGGTACCGCCCCGGGACTCCGGGCAGCCCGCGGCGGGCGCCTTATTCATTCGTTACCCGGCCCTTCCCTTCGAACAGCCAGAGGAAGGCGGCCGGGAATCTCGCGGCCCAGGCTTTTTCGTTATGGATGCCGCCTTCGTCGACGACGAACCGCTGCTCGATCTTTTTTTCGTCGGAGAATATGCAGGACATGAGCCGGGCGTCCTCGAGATATTCCTCCTTCCTGTCGCCCTCTTCGGTCCCGACGTCCATATAAACGCGCAGGTCCTGTTTCAGCCCGGCCTTTTTGACCAGGTCCACGGCCTCGACCCGCGCGAACCAGAACGAGGGAGAGAATAAACCGGCCCGGGAAAAGACCCCGGGGTATTTCAGCGCCATGTAAAAAGAGATCGTACCGCCCAGGGAGCTGCCGGCCACCCCGGTGTTTTCCCTGTCCGGCAGGGTCCTGAACTTCCCGTCTATCAGCGGCTTCAGGTCTTCCACGATAAAGCGCGCGTATTTGTCGCCGCTGCCGCCCCCCTCCCCGTCCGGGCCGCCCCAGGGGGAATACTCGTTCCATCTTTCCAGCCCGCCGTTATCGATGCCTACGACTATAACGCCTTTGGTCTTTTTCCTGCGGCACAGCTTGTCCAGGGTTTTCCCCACGCCCCAGTCGCCGCAAAAGGAGGTCTCAGGGTCGAAAAGGTTCTGCCCGTCGTGCATGTAAAGCACGGGATAGCGCAGGTCCCCGGCCTCGTAGCCAGGCGGCAGGTAGACCCAGATCCGCCTGGCGGCGGCGGCCAACCGGGGGATATCGATGTTGAAAGTGGAGATCGTGCCGGCAATGGAGCGTTTCAAAAGAGGTGACATACCAATATTCTACCAAACCAAAAAAGAACCGCCGGGAACATTCTTCCCGGCGGGCCCCGGCGGGCGCGCGAAAAGCGCGGCTATTCCTTCTTGAGCCTGTTGGGGGCGTCGTCGGGACGCACCTTATTGGTTCCCCGCGACTCCTTCAGTTTCCACTCGTGCAGGGTCGCTTTGAATTTCTGGTTGTGATTCTTGTTCAGGTGCTCTTCGTCGAAATGTTTTTCTTTGACGAGCTCATTGCAGAAGCTGCAATAATACACGTCCCTGGTCCCTTCGATCAGGTCGCAATGCGCGTAAAATCTTTTAGTTTTCATATTTTCTCCTGGTGAAAGCGCCGCCGCCCGGCGATCACGGGGCTTTCTTGAGGTCGCTTATCGTCTTCGAGATCCGGGCCTTTACGGACTTGCCTGTGGAAAGCGCCAGCGCCTTTTCGTAGCTGTCTATGGCTTCGGTGATCTTGTTGGCTTTTTCCAGGCAATACCCGAGGCCCAGGTACGAATCGGCCAGGTCCTTGCCCGAAGCGTTGAGTTCTCTGGCCTTCTCTATGGCGGCCTGGAAATGCTCCCGGGCTTTAGCCGTGTCGCCCGTCTTCAGGATCATGGCGCCCTGCCTCTCCAGCAGGCTTACGGCGCGGGGGTCTCCGGCGGGAAGGAACGGCACGGCGGCCCCGTATTCGGCGGCGGCGGACCGGTACCTTTTCGCGGCGGCGTATTTCCTGGCGGCGCGCAGGTGGAATTCCAGATCCCCGCTCGCAGCGGCCGCCGTTTCGGCCGGCTTGGCTTCGGCGGGCCTGGCTTCGGCGGGACCGGCTTCAGGCTCCGCTTCCGCGGGCTGCGCGGCGGGCGCTTCGGCTTTCTTCACCTCGGCGCGAACGGGGACGGGCAGATCGCTCTTCAGCGGTACGCCGGGAAGCGCGAAGGCGGGAGTGGCCGAGCCGGAGCCTTCCATCCGGGGATTCTCTATGCCGTCGCCGCTGTCGGACTTCCTGCTCCCTGAGCAGCCGGCAAGGAACGCTAAAAGCAAAAAGGCCTGGAAAGTTTTTCGCATATTCCTTAATAATACAAAAAAGTCCGGCCGTCATAGCAGCGGCCGCGGGCTTCCCCGGCGCAGAACCGCCGGGCTGCGCCCCTTTCCTCCGTCTTGACAAACCGGCACGGGCCTGTTAGGCTATCGAATGGGCCGACGCCGCTGTTCAACGTATTTTTCTGCTCGAAATGCTCCGGGGGAACCATGAAAGTGCTTATCGTGGATGACAACGCCAGCACAAGGGAAATGCTCGCCATCAGCCTGCAGAGGGCGGGGCATGAAGTCCTTGGCGAGGCGGAGGACGGCAAAAGCGCCCTCAAAGCCTTCGTCGAACTGCGCCCCGAAGTGGTGCTGCTGGACATCATCATGCCGGGGATCTCCGGGCTGGTGGTATTGGAAGAGATGCGGAGAATGGCCCCGGCGGTCAAAGTGATCATGCTGACCGCCGTGGACCAGGACGACGTCACGATGGAGCTCAGGAGCAAGGGCGCGGCGGAGATAATATTCAAGCCCTTCTCCCAGGAGGACCTGCGGAAAGCCTTCGAACGCATCAAATAGACTATGGACCGCATAAACGAGATCAACCAGGACAAACTTGAGAGGCTGACGGCGGCCGGCCTCGAAAAATGCCTGAACAAGATGACCCAGGTCTCCCCCGGAACCTGGCAGCTCGAGGGCGTGCGCGCCTTCAACGGCGAGGTCCGCGACGCGGTCCGGCGCAGGGAGCGCGACGACAAACCCGTGGCCGCGATACGCATAAAGATAAAAGGGGAGACACCTTTCGTCACCGCGATCATCTTCAGGCCGGAGGATATAAAACATATCTCGCGGTGCTTCGCGGAGGACCTGTTCTACGGGCCGGTGAGCGAGGAGCAGCCGGACGTCACCGTTATCGAGATAGGGAACATCCTGCTCAACGCGCTGGCCAATTCCCTGCTCAGGGCGTTCGGGATAAGCGCCGTTCCCTCTGTGCCGGCGCAGTTCGAAGGGGATTACGGCGCCATCGAGAAATGGCTGGGCGCCGGCCCCGGAGTTTTCACCATAATCTCCGCCAGGTTCACGATGCAGCGCGAGGACCGCACCTCCGCCGCGGAGATCCTCGCTTTCCTCCCTCCCCTCTTCGCCGCCGAACCGCCGCCCCGGTGAGCCGGCGGCCAGCCCGGGCCGGCGCGGGTCAACATACATATTGACAAACGCTGAAGGCATGCTTATACTACACCTTAGGGGGCGGGCTTTGGCCCGATAGTCTCAATAATTTAAATAACGTTGGCGGACCTGACGGCTCTCGTCCGCGTCCGCGCGCGGCGGACGGCCGCGCCGAAACTTATGAAGGGAAATGAAAAGACAGGCCTGGACTGGTGGCTTTCCCTGCTGAAGGATAAGGATCCCAAGGTCAGGAAGAAAGCTGCCCAGGCCCTGGGCGAGATACACGCGCCGAGGGCGCTCAAACCTTTGACCGCCGCGCTCAAGGACGCCGACCCCGGCGTGCGCGCGCATACGGTCATGGCGCTCGCGCGCTTCAACGACCCCTCGGCGTGGAGCTCCATCCTGCACACGCTCGGCGACCCCAACGACGAGGTCAGGAAATGCGCCGCCCTTGCGCTCGGAACGCTGAACGACCCCTTGCTGGCCGGCCCGCTGGCGGCCGCGCTGAAAGATCCCAACCCGGACGTGCGCAACCTGGCCGCCATCGCCCTCCGGCAGACGCGCGCCCCCCTCGCGGTGGAACCGCTGATCGCCGCCCTGGGCGACGAAAGCGAGAACGTCCGGATCTCCGCCATCGAAACCCTGGGGATCATAAAGGACAGCCGGGCCAGCGCGCCCCTGGTGAACGTCCTTAAGGATAAAAGCCCCAAGGTCAGGAAAGCCGCTATCGTCGCGCTGATGAAAATGGGCTCTGGCTCCGCCGACGCGCTTATCTCCGCGCTCAAGGACGCGAACGGGGATATCCGCTATCTCGCCGCCGGGGCCCTCGGGGTGGTCGGCGGCGCCACCGCGGTGGAGCCGCTGTGCGGCGCCGTGAAGGACGCGAACCTGACCGTCAGGTACGCGGCGGCGGAGGCCCTGGGCGAGATAAAGGACCCCGCCGGGGTAGAATGCCTGATAGAAGCCCTCAAGGACAGGAACGCGCTCGTGCGCATCGCCGCGGCGGAGGCCCTGGGAAAGATAAACGACGTCAGGGCGGTCGGGCCTTTGACCTCCCTCCTCAGCGACCCCGACGCGCATGTCAGGACCTACGGGGTGGCCGTGCTGGACAAACTGTCCGGGCAAAGCAATACCGGGACGCGGCAATAACCCGGGACAGGAATCAGAAGCGCCCCGCTCTTTCGCGGGGCGCTTCTTTTTACGCCGCGGCCGCCCGACGACGCTTACCTTCCGGCCCCTACGGGCTCCCTGGGCGCCTCCGTCTTCTCGAAGGTGTTCCCGTACACCAGGCCGCGGACGAAGCTCGAGGCCAGGAAATCCCCCGGGAAGCCCAGCCGGATCCGGCTCGCCTCGTCCAGCCTGGCGATATCGTCGGCGGAGAGCTCGAAGTCCAGGCAGCCCAGGTTGTCCTGCGCGTGCTTCTCGGACCGGCAGCCCAGTATGGGCATCACGTTGCCGGCGACCTGCCGCTGGCGCAGCCAGTTCAGCGCCACCTGCGAGGGAGTTCTCCCCGCCTGGTGCGCGATCTCCAGCACCTCGTCGGCGATGCTGGTGCTCCGCTCGTTGACGAGCGCCGCGTACAGCGGGCTGTCAGGGGTCAGCCGCTTCGGCTCCTGCGTCGACTTGTTGTATTTCCCGGTCAGCACCCCGCCGGCCAGCGGGGACCAGGCCGTCACGGCCAGGCCGAGGGCCTTCGCCATGGGGAGCAGCTCCCTCTCCGGGGTCCTTTCCGCCAGGTTGTACTGCACCTGGATGCCGGCGAACGGGCTCCAGCCCCTCAGCGCGGCCATGGTATTGGCCTGCGACACCACCCATGCCGGGGCGTCCGAGAACCCGACGTACAGCACTTTCCCCAGGCGCACCTGGTCGTCCAGCGCGCGCATGGTCTCCTCGACGGGCGTCAGCTGGTCCCAGGCATGCACCCAATAAACGTCTATATAGTCGGTCCCGAGCCGCTTAAGGCTGCCTTCCAGCGACTGCACCAGGCTCTTCCTGTGGTTGCCGCCGGCGTTCGGGTCGTCGGGCCTGCCGCTGAGCGTATACTTGGTCGAGATCACGAAGCGCTGCCGCTCGGAGGCGGTGAACTCGCCTACGAACTTCTCGCTGGTCCCGTTGGTGTAATGGTTGGCCGTATCGATGCAGTTCCCCCCGGCCTTCGCGTACGCGTCGAAGATCCGCCTGCTTTCCGGCTTCGACGCCCCCCAGCCCCAATCCTCGCCGAACGTCATCGTTCCCAGCCAGAGCTCGGAGACGCGCAGCCCGGTCCTGCCGAATAACCTGTTTTTCATTTCCTCCCCCCTTTTTCCGCGAAGAGTCGCTTTCCCGGGTATTTAACGAAAAGGGCATTTAATTTACAAGGGCGGAAAGGCGCGTCCTGCCGTCACAAAGGCACTGGCGCGCGCCGGGAATGTCTGCTAGGATATATTGCGGTATTTTCCGGAGACAGAGGAACCTATGAACATAAAAACTTCCGCGCTGCTGCTGGCGGCGCTCATCCCCGCCTATTTCATCCTGACCCCCGGCCCGAGGAACATCCCCTCAGACCTGCGCGACGCGGTTTCGGACGGCGCCTACGGCGAACTGGCCGGCTCCGGCTCCGCGGCGGAGACGCCCGCGGTCCCCGCCCCCGAGGAACAGCTCCAGCAGTCCGAATCCAAGTCCATCTACGGCAACGACGACCGCCTCGACTATTACGAGGGCGACGCCGGGATGAAGAAGCTTTCGGACTCGGTGGTCTCGCTCTGGGAAGCCAAGAACGTAACCGCGGCGGGCGGCAAAGCCTCGCTGAAAGTGGCGACTTTCGGGCTGGCCGCCAACCTCTGCCCGGGCGAGAAGTTCGCCGAGCAGCCTTTAGGGGCCTTCTGCTCCGGCACGCTCGTCGGCGAGGACATAGTCATGACCGCCGGCCACTGCATCACCGACGCCGCCAAGTGCGCCGACACCAAACTGGTCTTCGGCTTCGCCCTTAAGAAGGCCGGCGAGTACCCCCGCTCGGTCCCGGCCGCGGACGTCTACAGCTGCGCCAGCGTCATCAAGCGCGACCTGGACACCGACCCCGGCTTCATCGCCAGCGTCTTCAACGGCGGGCCCGGCCCCGACTTCGCGCTTATCAAACTCGACAGGAAAGTGACCGGCCGCAGCCCGCTGCCGATTCACAGGAAAGCCAAGCCCGCCAACGGCGACCCGCTGTTCGTGATAGGCCACCCGGTGGGCCTGCCGCTCAAGATAGCCGGCAGCGCCAGCGTCCGCGACGCCTCGCCCAAGTATTTCTTCAAGGCCGACCTGGACACCTTCGGCGGCAATTCCGGCAGCGCGGTGTTCAACGCGAACACGAAGCTCATAGAGGGCATCCTGGTGCGCGGCGACACCGACTTCCTCAACTCCGCGGCCGGCTGCAGGGTGGCCGCGGCCGTGCCCCAGAGCGGCGGCAGGGGCGAGGCCGTGACCAAGATCTCGGTACTGGAAAAGTATATCCCCTGAGCTCCCGGGCAGGGAGAAAATAAAAGCCGCCGGGCAGTTCCCGGCGGCTTTGTTTTGACCGCGCCCGCCGCGGCTCACCCCGCCAGCCTGGCTTTCAACAGCTTCAGCAGCATGGACGGCAGCTTTCCCTTTTCCCAGGCGATCCTCAGGAACTTTTCCGTGCCCGAGGCCGGCGTCCGGCGCGGCCGCTCCCGGCGGCCCAGGGAGAGCGCTTTTCTCCCGCAGAATTTCACGCAGGCGCCGCAGCCCAGGCAGTTCGCGGCGTCCACCGCCGCTTTCCCGCCGTTCACTTTCAAGGCCCCTATCTGGCATTTCGCCGCGCAGGCGCCGCAGCCGGAGCAGAGCCCGGAGGCGACCTCTAAAAGATAAGGCGTGGGGGCCACCGCGTGCGGGACGCGTTTTTCGATTATGCCGGAAAGCAGGCCGCAGCAGCAGCCGCAGCAGTTGCAGATGAACCCCGGCTTGCCGCGTATATTATCCGTGACGTGTATAAGCCCGAGCTTCCCCAATTCCCTGGCGCGGGCTATCATCCGGCCGGCGGAAACCCGGACGCCGAACCCGCGCCGTTCTATGAAGCTGCTGCCGGAAGGGCTGATGGTGAAGCAGGTGGCTTCGTGCGGCGCCGTGCGGCAGGGCTCGCCCAGCAGGCGTTTTTTCTGCCTGCAGTAGCAGGCCTGCATGGTCCCGCCGCCCGCTTCCGTTATCAGCCGCTCTATCTCCGGCGTCGTCATTATCCGCGAAGACACCGGCACGTCGAACCCGACGAGCGCCCGGGAGATCTGCGTGGACGAACCGAAGACGTCGGCGGATAAATGGCCGCGCTCATAGGCTTCCAGGAGGCCGGCCAGCTTTTCCATCGGCATGTCTTTATGCAGCTTCATCAGGGCGAACTCGATGAAGCCTATCACGGACGGGGTGAGCAGCCAGTAAACGCCGCCTTCGTCCAGCCTGTAATCGAAGACCGTACCTTTGGAGGCCAGCGACTCCAGCAGCGCCTCCACCTTCGCGGCCCCCCAGCCGGTCCTGGCGGCCAGCTCGGCGGAGGTCGTTTCTTTGAAGGGGAAGACCGAAGCCAGCAGGGCCTCGTCCGGGGTAAGGAAGATCCGCAGGAACTCGCGTATCTCCGGGGCGTCGGGCAGCCCCACCGGGTAGGAATCCAGCCTGTCGATCAATTTTATAAGTACCTGGGGGTCTATCATCAAGAGGGCCTCGCCCGGATAGCAATAATAACAAAATCGGCGGCGCCCTGAATGAGGCGGGAATCTTTCGGCCGACTTTTGGTATCATACGATAGTAGTTTATTTCGCGGTCCGTTACTTTCAAGGACCGGCGCCGGGGAGCTCTTTAATGAATAAAATTTTTCTGTCTCTTTATTTTATAAGCGCGCTGGTTTACAGCCCCGGCGCGGCTTCGGCCGAAGAAAGCCTCCTGGTGAACACCATCCGGGGACACTCGAGGATCGTGCACGCGGTGGCGTTCTCGCCGGACGGCAAATATCTCGCTTCGGGCGGCGCGGATAACGCGCTCAGGATCTGGAACGCGGAGGACGGCTCGCTGGTCAAAACCCTTAAAGGGCACGCCAGCTTCGTGAATTCCGCGGCGTTCTCACCGGACGGGAAAAGCCTGCTGTCCTCGGGCGGCGACGGCCAGGCAAAGCTCTGGGACCTGGAAAGCGGCTACTGCGTAAGCACGCTGCGGGCGGACAAGGATTCCGTCTGGTCGGCGGTTTTTTTCCCGGACGGGAAGAGCCTGGCCACCGGCGGCGCGGACGGGATCATACGCCTGTGGAAGACCGGCTCGAAAAACCCCTATAAAAAGATAAGGGCCCATGCGGGCTATATCAACACCCTTTCGGTCTCCCCCGACGGCAAGTACCTGGCGTCCGGGAGCGCCAGCGAGAACAATGTAAAGGTCTGGAACGCCGAGACCGGGGCCGCCAAGGCGACCCTGGAAGGGCACCACGGGGCCATAAATTCCCTGGCCTTTTCCAAAAGCGGCGAGCAGCTTATCTCCGGCAGCGAGGACGGGACGGTCAAGCTCTGGCGGGTCAAGGACAGCCTGTGCGTGAAAACTTTCAGCCAGGGCGCGCCGGTCTTTTCCGTGGCCTACTCCCCCGACGACGCCTACATTTTTTCCGGAGGCAGGGACAACAGGATCGACGTCTGGATCCCCTCCAAGGACACTCCCGTGAAGGTCTACAGCGGCCATAACGGCCAGGTCAGGGCCGTGGCCGTTTCCCCCGACGGGAAATACCTGGCCTCGGGCAGCTACGACAAGACCATCAAGATCTGGCTTACCCCCTGGGAGGCGGACAGGCGCATCAACGAGGTGAAAGAGGCCGCCGAAAAGGACAAGAACTACGAACAGCATTACAAAGCCGGGATACAGCTGCTGGATTCGCCCACGATAGCGAACCTGAAACAGGCGAACCTGGAATTCACCACGGCCCTGTCCTTCAAGCAGGAAAAAGAATGCTCCGACAAGCTGAACGAAGTCGCCGCCGCTCTCAAGAAAAAAGAAGAGGAAAGGCGGGCGATGGCGATCCTGGCGCTGAAAGGCCTGCTGGCCGCCGGCGTCCTGCTGATAATCCTGCGGCTCGTCTCGAACAAGCGGGGCAAGGCGAAGGCGCTGAAAAATCTGCCCGACGAGATAAAGCGGCAGACCATGACGGGGAATTACGACAAGGCGCTCGACCTTTACAAAGAATATAAGTCTTTCAAGGGCGACATGGAGAAACTCCCCAAGACGGAACTGAAGGACCTGTACCAGTCGCTGCGCATTCCGGAGGAGCTCTCCAGGGAAGACCTCCCCTATCACTTCCTGCTGTCTTACTCCTCGGCTTACGCCAAGGACGGGAACTACAGGCTGGCGGCCAACCTGCTGCGCTCGGGCAAGCTGGCCGACGATTTCAAAAAGCCGGAAGACTTCGACGCCTTCGCGGAGATCTACTCGCAGATCTACAGGACCGAGAACCTGCTGATGGTGAAGCTCAAGTCCTCCGCGTATTCCGGGCTCGCCGAGGCGTTCCGCCGGGCCGGGAACTTCGGGGCCTGCGAAAAAGTCTGCGCCCTGAAAAAGCAGCATTACCCCGCAGAGCTGACGCCGAGGGACCTCGAGCTCCTGGCCGAATGCCGGAAGAACGCCGCGCAGCCGGAGTAAGCGCTATTTCGGAAGACGCTGCGGGCCTTTCAGCAGGGTCGCCCTCACGCTGTTCAGCAGGGGGTCGCAGACCTTCGGAAGTTCCTTCGAGGCCTGCGGGTCGAAGGGGGGCTCTACGGCCGGGTTCGGCGAGACCAGCTTCGCGGTAATTTTAACCTCGGTAGCCCCCGACGCGTTTTCCACCAGGCTTACCGTGGCGGTATGGCGCGCCGGCCCGGTTCCCTCCGCCATCCCCGGATAAGGGCGCTGTATGCCGCTTATAGTACCGGCCCCGTAATCCGAAGCCGTAACCGTCCAGCCGTTAGCTTCCAGCGAACCCAGGCAGGCGTCGAAGACGTCCTTTTTAGGATACTGGAAGGTCTCGTTGGCCACCTCCTCTTCCTTTATCCTCGGCGACTTGTTGAAAGCTATGTCGGCGCAGCCGCAAAAGATCAGCGCGACCAGCAAGTATTTCACGTTCTTCATAAGTCCCCCTGTTCCACGTTCCCGAAAGGGCCGCCGTTCCGCGGCCGCCGCGCCGGCGGCGCTCACGGCGTCCACTGCAGGCCTAAGTAGGCCGTCAGGCGGGCAGGGCCGGAAAAGTCCCGCCCCGCGGCGAAAAGCAGGTGCCCGCTCCCCGCGAAATTTACCTGGCCCCCGCCGTTGAAGCCCGAAGAGCCGGCGCCGCCCGGCGTGTCGGGGGTCCTGCGGAAGACCTCGCCGCCCAGGGTAAGATGTTCGGATAGGTCCCGCTGGAGAAGCCAGCCCGCGTAGAACCATTTTTTCTTTCCCGCGCCCGGAACTACCCAGCAGCCCGCGCCGCCGTACGTCGTCCACGCGTTCCAGCTTTTCTGCAGCCAGAGCGGGAGGAAGACCTGGGTGCTGCCGGCGCCCAGGCCCCTGTGCGGCTCCCCCGTGGGGAGCTCGACCTGCGCGAAAACGCCCGCCTGCGGCCGTCGGGCGGTCTCGCGGAGGAACCTGTACTTCGCGCCCAGCTCCGTATCGCCGTAGCCGCGCGCCAGGCGGCCCCCGGCCGGGTGCGCGAAAGCCGCCGGAGCTATCAGGTGAAGCTGCAGCTCCGGGGCCGCGCCGTAGTTGACCTCGGCGTGCGGGGCCGTGCCCGAACGTCCGTCTTTCGACTTCAGGTACTGCGAGGCCAGGTAAAACTCCCACCGCCCGTAGGCCACCGGCTCCGGGTCGTCGGTGAAGAAAGGCGGGCCGGCCCCGGCGGGGGCCGGAAGCGCGCAAAAGAGCGAGGCCGCGAGCACGGCGCCCGGCGCAAGGCGCGCAAGAAAGATCCCCGGGCCGCTCATACGGGGCTCAGCCTCCGGACACGCCCCAGGATTCATTCATGACCGTCAGGAAGCTGCGTATCCGCCTGGCGTTGGTGCCCATGTCGCTTCTGCCCACCCGGGAATGCGAGCGGATGTCGACGCGGCTGCCCTTGGCTTCCGGCGTCACGCGTATCACTATATCGTCGTGAAAGCCGAACCATAAGGTGGTGTCCACCGCCTCTATGCGCCCGGCTTGCCTGTCCGTTTCGACTATCTTCCAGCCCAGTTTCCTGGCGGCGGAAAGGGCCTCTTCCAGCGCGGCGGGCGGCGGCAGGGCCGTGAAGAGCGGCTGCACGTACGGGTAGGCCTTAAGCTGCTGCGCCGCTGTCTCCGCCCCCGGGTAATCGGCCGGCGAAGTGGCTCCGGCGCGCAGCGGGAGCAGGGCGGAGAAGCCGGGAGGGTTCTTCGTATCGGTGGTGATGTCGTTGATCATCGGCACGTGTTTTGCTTTCCAGGCCCAGCTGGCGGGTATGCCGCCGGCGACCAGGCCTATCGCCAGGCCAGCGGCGGAGATGAACAGCAGCCCCTGCGTCCTGTGGCTCAGCGCCCAGAAAAGCCCGGCCGCGCTGACCACGGCGGCGAAGAGGCTGCAGAAGGCCGCCCATTTCAGGATGGTGAACCCGGTGCGGAAATACCACCAGTCCCAGTGGCTGCCCAGCCCCGACAGCGCGACGGCCGCGCCGGAAACCACGGCGAGGCAGGCCCCGGCCATGGTCAGAAACGCTTTGATCTCCACGTTCATTTTCCCCCCTCTGGTCCCCGCCCGGCGAAAAGAGTTCTCCGCGGCCTTTGAAGGCGCGGGCGTCCCGCGCTGCCGGGACCGGCAAAAAGATGCTCCGGTTCGGAATTATACCCTGACCCACGGCCAGTATATCATTCAAATCCAAAAAAGTAAACCGCGCCTGAACACGCGGTCTCCCGGCGGCGGGCCGCCCAAAAAGTCGATAAAATGCGGATTCCTAACGGGTTAACCGACTGCTATAATATTCAGCGTGGCCGCACGGATCCGCTGCCGGGGACCGGCCTTACGGGAGCAGGAGGCAAAATGAACATTTTAAAGGAAATCAAGACCGCGGGACAGAGCCTCTGGCTGGACAGCCTGAGCCGGGAGATGCTGGCGAGCGGCGCCCTGGCCGGCCTGAAGAAGAACTTCGGCGTCAGCGGCGTCACGTCCAACCCCACCATCTTCGAGACGGCGATGACGAAGTCCCGGGCTTACGCCGGGGACATGAGGCGCCTGGCGGAAAAAGGCGAACCGGCCCAGGCCATCTTCGAAACGCTGGCGATGGAAGACATCAGGCAGGCCGCCGACCTGTTCAGCGATATCTATGCGGCCACCGGCGGCGCTGACGGCTTCGTGAGCATGGAAGTGACGCCTTCGCTGGCCTACGATATGGCGCAGACCGTCCGGGAAGGCGAACGGCTTTTCGCCGCGCTCGCCCGCAAGAACGTCATGATAAAAGTCCCCGCTACCGCGGAGGGGGTCCGAGCCGGCAACGCCCTTTTGAAGAAAGGCGTGAACGTGAATTACACGCTGATCTTTTCGCCCGAAAGGTACGCGGACGTCGTGCAGGCTTATGTGGACGCCCTGACCTGGAGGGTGGAGAACCGCCTCCCCGTGGACGCGCTGGCCTCGGTCGCCAGCTTCTTCGTCAGCAGGATAGATACCGCCACGGACATGGAACTGGAAACCCTGCTGGACGCCGAGGATTCCTTCAATACAGAAGAGCTCTATGACCTCGCGCTCGCCGCCAGGGGCCGCGCGGGCATCGCCAATTCTCTGGTGGCCTACAAGATCTATTCCCTGGTGTTTTCCAGCAAAGAATTCCGCGCGCTGCGCGAAAAAGGCGCCATGAAGCAGCGGATACTGTGGGCTTCCACGGGCGTCAAGAACCCGGCCTACAAGGACACGCTGTACGCGGACGCCCTGCTGCTGCCGGATTCGGTCAACACCCTGCCGGAGGCCGCCCTGAAGGCTTTCATCGACCACGGGACTCCGGACCGGACCCCCCTCATGGCCAGGTTCGCCGGGGCGGACACTTATTTCGCGGAACTCGCGCTGGTAGGAGTGGATTTCCCGGCTATCCTGAGGGAGCTGGAAAAAGAGGGCGTAGAGAAGTTCAGCCGCTCCACCGACGCGATCCTGGCCTACATAGAGGGAATAAAAAGCCCGGCGAGATAACTGTACTGTAAGTAACATTGATATTCCCAATAGACCTGCTATATTATAATCCAGGTGCAACGGCAATACCGACAGGCTGACAGGCCTGGCTCGCAGAGCCGGTGTTCCTGTTTTTTCCCCCGGCGGGGATATAATATGAAAGCCTATTCTACGCGCCTGAAAATTCTCCTGGTGGACGACAGCGAGGACGATATCCTGATGGCCCGCACCGTCTTCGGGCAGCTGGGCTTCCCGCACGACCTGGAAACCATGAGCGAGGCCGCGCAGGCGCTGGATTACCTGCGCTGCGCCGGCAAGTTCGCCGGCAGGAAATTCGAGCTGCCGGACCTGCTGCTGCTGGACATCAATATGCCCATGATGGACGGCTTCTCCCTGCTGCGCGCGCTCAAGGCCGACCCGGCCCTGAAGAAGATCCCGGTGATAATGCTAACTACCTCCTCCTCGCAGAGCGACGTGACCCGCAGCTATGAGAGCGGCGCGGCCTCTTTCATCACCAAGCCGAGCAGTTTCGAGGATTACAGGGAACTGATGAGCAACTTCGGCAGATACTGGATGATGGTCTCCGCCCTGCCGCAATAAAGACCGGCGCCCCCTCCACTTCCTGAACCGGCCCGGTCCGCCGTAAAGCGCGGCCCTTGTTCCCAAAGAACAGGGGCCGCGCTATTTCCGTCCGGTGTTTGCAAAACGGTTCTTCCGCGGGTATAATACGGGGCATGGGGGATCGGAAGAACGGGGCCTGCCGGGCGCCTGAACTTCTCGATCAATGGGGGACCGGATGGACGCGTATTTCGGGGATTTCCGGCTTGTAAACCTGCTGTTCCAGCGCTCGCTCGCCGCTATCTATCTCATCGCTTTCACGGCCGCGCTGAACCAGTTCCCGGCTTTGCTGGGCGAGCGCGGCTTTCTGCCGGTGCCCGACTTCGTCAGGCAGGTCCCGTTCTCGGCCGCACCCAGCCTCTTCCAGTTCTTTTATTCGGACAGGATCTTCCTGCTCGCGGCCTGGGCCGGCATCGTCCTGTCCGGCCTGCTGATCTTCGGCCTGTTCGAGAAAGGTCCCTGGTGGCTGCTTTCTGCGGCGTGGCTCGCCCTGTATTTCCTGTACCTCTCTATCGTTAACGTCGGGCAGAACTTTTATTCTTTCGGCTGGGAATCCATGCTGGTGGAGGCCGGCTTCTTCGCCGCTTTCCTCGGCCCGGCGACAATGAAGCCTTCCCTCATCCCGGTAATGGCCCTCAGGTGGATACTCTTCCGCCTCATCCTGGGGGCCGGCCTTATCAAGCTGCGCAACGACCCCTGCTGGCGGGACCTGACCTGCCTGAACTATCACTTCGAGACCCAGCCCATGCCCAACCCCCTGAGCTGGTACTTTCACCACCTGCCCCGGCCTATCCTCGCCGGCGGAGTGCTGATGAACCACGTGGTGGAAGTGATAGCGCCGCTCGGGCTGCTGGGACCGCAATACGCCGCGGCGGCGGCCGGGGCGCTGATAATCGCCCACCAGGCGCTGCTGATAGTCAGCGGTAACTTCTCCTTCCTCAATTTCCTGACGATAGCGCTCTGCTTCACGGCGTTCAGCGACGCCGCGCTCAAATGGGTCCTGCCGCTGGAACTGCCGCCCGCGCGGGGGTCCGGGGTCCACCAGTACCTGCTCTACGCCCTGGCCGCGGCGACCGTGCTGTTAAGCGTACGCCCGGCGCTCAACCTGGCCTCCAGCTCGCAGATAATGAACGAGAGCTTTAACCCCTGGCAGCTCGGGAACGCCTACGGCATGTTCGGCGACATCACGAAGGAACGCTACGAAGTAGTGGTGGAAGGGACCGCGGAGGAGAAGCTGACCCCGGCGACGAAATGGGAGGAGTATGAATTCAAGGGCAAGCCCGGCGGCGTCCTGGCGCGGCCGCCGCAGGTGGCGCCCTATCACCTCCGCCTGGACTGGCTGATGTGGTTCCTGCCTTTTTCGGCGGAAGTGACCGCGGACGGGGTTTTCGTCCAGGGCCAGGAGCTCTGGTTCGTCAGGTTCATGAAGAAACTGCTGGAAGGGGACAGGGGGACGCTGGAACTTCTTAAGCCGGGCCCTTTCCGGGCCGCGCCGCCGCGGCATGTCCGGGCGCGGTTTTTCCGCTATCGCTTCACCAGTCCCGTGGAAAAGAAGAAGACCGGGGCCTGGTGGAAACGTGAGCTGGCCGGAGAATATCTGCCGCCGGTCGACCTGGCGGCGCTGAAAGCGGCGGGGCTCTGAGCGCACTTCTCAGAAGGGGAGGCTGTAACTATGGATAAGAATTCCTACCGGGCGCCGGTGATGCTTTTCGACGGAGAGTGCGGGTTCTGCCGGGGCTGGATAAAAAAATGGAACCGGATCACCGGGGAACTTGTGAGCTATGAGCCTTACCAGGAAGCGCTGCCCCGCTTTTCGGAAGTCACGCGGAAACAGTGCGAGGAAGCGGTACAGCTCATCATGCCCGGGGGGAAGGTCTACTCCGGCGCGCACGCCGTATTCAAGACGCTGGCCCTCAGCGGGAAGCACCCGCTGCCGCTCCGCCTCTACGAAAAGCTGCCCCTCTTCGGCCGCGTCTCCGAACTCTTCTACCAGCTCGTAGCCCGCCACCGGATATTCTTCTCCAGGTTCGGGTGAAGGGCCGGGGGAGGCAACTTACAGCTTGTTCGGCGGGCGCGTCTTGAGCAGCAGGTGTATGCGGGAGACCAGCATCTCGGTCTTTACCGGTTTTTCGAGGAAATCTTTCACGTTGGATTCGCGCGTGATCATTTCGGTGGTCGTGCGGTCCATCTTGCGGCCAGTGATGACGATAACGGGGATCTCGGAGGTTTCCCCCGACTGCAGCGAGTGCAGGGTTTCGAACCCCCCCGACCTGGGCAGCATCAGGTCCAGGATAATGAGATCAGGCATGAGGGAGCGGGCCTTCGCCTGGGCCTCCACCCCGTCCTCGGCCGTCTCTGTCTTGAACCCCTCTTTCCGCACTATCGCCTCGAGCAGATCCATGACCTCTTTGTCGTCGTCGACGATAAGCACGAGCTTGTCGACAGAACTTGTAAAAATTTCCATTATAACCGCCTCCGGCCGCCGCTGAATATCGGTCTTTTTCGCACGCAGGACCATCCGCACCCCTCGAAAAGCATATTACAAAAAAATCCCCATGCCGCGCCCTTCTTACCGGTCCGGAGGAATAGCGGACTTACCGCCAGCGGGCTTTCAGGGTGTTCTTGCGGGAATTATACTCGAAAGTGAAATTGCCTATTCTGGACGGCAGGGTCTCGATCCTCGCGTCCTTCATTTTTTCCAGGAAACCGTCCGAGCAGATCTCCGCCAGCGCCGCGTCGTCGCCCGCCAGCCAGGGATGCGTCCTGGTTATCAGGCGGCTCGGGTAGGCGCCGAGCGCCAGCGTTTCGCTTATCGAGAAACTGCCGCTCTTCTCCGGGAAATTCACGGTCGAGCCTTTGTAGCCCAGGTAATGCCCGTTCGAGCAGAGCACCGCGGCCCAGGAGATGGCCGGGACCGGGGTCTCCCTGGTTATCTTTACGAAGAGCTGCGCCTTGTCGCCGGCCGAGTCGCCGCCGAATTCCACCTTCGGGAAAGCGACGGTCAGTTCGCCCTTCTCCTTGTCCATCTTTAATTTGGTGGAAGAGGTCATCTGGATATAGCCGGCTTTGGAAAGGTACGGCGGGACGGGTCCGGAAGCTTCCGGGACCAGGGCGCCGGGGGCGCCAAGAGAACCGGCGGTGACCGAATCCAGGTCGAAAACGGCGGGCGTTTCAGCGAAAACAGGTGAAGCCGCGAGGAAGAACACGAGGGCGCTTTTTAGCATGTCTATTTTATACCAGAACAACGGAGGGCGCGCAAAGGCCGCTTATCCCGGCAGCCTGACGGCGTTCGGCCTATGCGCTTTTGGGCCCTATTGCCCTTGGGGAACGGCCGCGCGCGCGCTAAACTATTATAGCGGAAACTTATTTTGGCGAACGCGGAGATATAATTAATGACCAAAACGAATTCCAAGATCATGCTGGCGGCCGGGCTTGTTTTCCTTCTCGGCCAACTGAATACCAAAGCGGCGGAACCTTTCGCCCTCAATTCTTTGTCGGCGGTCCAGGTCCGGAACCTGGACCTGGCTATCCCGGACGTAAGCGCCGCGCCCGAGAACTCCGAAGCTCAGGCCCTCCCGGAATTCGCCGGGCCGGACGACGCGCTCTCCAATACCCTGACCCCCGCCCAGTGGGACGAAGTTTTCGGCGGCGAACAGGAAGCGCCCGGGCAGGCCCTCTCGAAAGAACTCTTCTCCGATTTCTCCTCCCGGTACGTGATGAACGGCACGCTGCAGCTCAACCGCGTCCCGCGCACCTTCACCACCCTGGAAGGCAAGGTCTACAAGGTGGTCAAATACCCGAAATGGCTTAAGGACACCGGCAATGCCGAGCTCTGCGTGGAAGGCTATATCAGGCAGCAGGACAATACCAGCGAGCTCTCGATAGCGACCGTCCTCCCCCTTAACGCGGCGGCGGCGTACGCGCCTTCGGCCGCCACCGTCGCCGTTCAGCGGCATCCCTACATAATTTCGAAGGACGCGTCCGGCTACCAGCTGGCCAACGTGAACTGGGGCGTGCAGCACTCCGCCGACGGCAAAAGGCTGAAGCGCGCCGATGGCATCTTCAAGTTCGTCTGGCCCAAAAGCGTCACCGTGAAGCCCGATTTCCTCGAGCAGGCCTATGTCGGCAAGAAATCCATGCAGAGCTTTCCCTACGCCGGCGTGCACGGCTTCCTGGCCTTCAAGTTCAAGCCGGGCGGCGTGACCGACGAGAACGGCAATTCGGTGAAGGGCCTGATCATCTCGCTTAACACCTATTCCCTGGTCCCCGGCGTGCAGAACCAGGGCATCATCGACGGCCTGCGCGGCAAGTACGCCGTGCACTACAACATCAATTCGGCCGAAGGCTATGTGGAAGCCAACGTTTTCACCGACGGCAACCGCATCTCCCTGTACCCGCTCACCCTCTCCCGCGACCGCCAGCTGAAGCTGCTGGAGAACGCCATCCGGCAGGCCACCGCGAACAGGACCGGCGAGATGTACTCCCTGGTCTACAACAGCTGCACCAACGCCGTGGTCTCTTTCGTGAACGGCGTCCTGAACAAGGACGAAAAAATAAAGGAAGGCTGGCTGCCCGAGCTTGTGTACCGCCTGCGCGCCACCATCCCGGACACGGCCGTGTCCCTCCTTTCCAAACGCGGCCTGGTGGCGAAGCCGCTCCCTTACCTGGACGAGACCAACCACACGGCCATTTTCAGGAACTAACCCTCAAAAACCGAACCGCCGGGCTCCCCGGCGGTCAAAAGCAAAAACAAGCCCCGTCATTTCCTGCCGGCGCAGGGGAAATAGGAATTGGGCAGGTATTCCAGTTTAAAGCCGCCCTGGTCCTTCACCAGGTAGAAGGCGTCGGTCGCCCGGCCTTTTTCATACGAAGCGTCGAAGCGGTAATAGAAGCGCTTCCCCTTCAGGTCCAGTAGCTTGAAGCTTTGCCGCGTCCCGCCGGTATATTTCCCCAGTTTCCCGTAAGCGCTCCGCATAGTGCCGGCGGAAGAGCTTTCCCTGGCTCCTTCGCTGAGCATGGAGGCGCGGATATAGCCGAAATCCCCGGCGTTGTAGCGGCGGTAATATTCGTCCACTATTTCACCGGTAGCGGCCCGCCCCCTCTCCGTGAGCGGGATCACGTAAGCCAAGAACGCGAAAAGACACAACGCGAGAACCAGCACTGTCTTTTGAAAAATGACCATATCCTTGCCTCCCCGGGCGGTTGCACCGCCTCCGGTTTTAAGTATAATAAAAACGAATTCACCACTAAAAGGAGACTTATGCGAAAATACTTATTGATGTCTGCGTTTTTGGCGGCGGCGGTCTGCGCGGCGAACGCCCAGACCACCCCGGCGGAGCAGCCCGCGGAGATGAAAACGGAGAAGTCTCTGGAGCAGCAGCCGGCCCCGGAGATAAAAGTGGAAAAGATAGTGACCGCGACGTCGGTGGAGAAACGGGAGCCCGTCGGCGAAACCTCTTCTTTCGACAAAGGTACCACCCAGGTCTACACCTGGACGAAAATAACCGCCGAAAAGGTCCCGACGACCATAAAGCACGTCTATTATCTCGAAGAGAAAATGGTCCGGGAGATATCCCTTAAGATCAATTCCAGCCCCTACCGGGTGTGGAGCGTAAAGAACGTGGTCCCCGGCAACTGGAGAGTCGACGTCACCAACGAAGACGGCACGGTGCTGGCCTCCGCCGTATTCACCGTAGCCGCACCCGCGCCCGGAGCGACCGAAGGCGCCAAGTAAGTCCGCGAACAGGCATTACAAATAAGGAACAGGGCACAGCCAGGCTGCGCCCTGTTCCTTTTCTACGGGCCGGGGTCAGGCGACCGCGTGGAATTCGGGAGGGTAATCTATCAGTCCATTGACGCCGTCCAGAGCGCCCGGCACCAGCTCCAGCGCCATGAACACTTCGTCGGGCGCCTCGAACGGCAGCTTCAGGCCTTTTTCCCCGGCTTTAACGAAACCGAAGCGCGGATAATAGTCGGGATGGCCGACCACCACGACTATCTTATGGCCCAGCTTCCTGCATTCGCCCAGCCCGTATTTCACAAGTTCCGAACCTATGCCCTGGTTCTGATAGTCGGGCAGCACCGCCATCGGGGCGAGCGCGAGGGCCGGCGCCGCGCTGCCCAGGCCGACGATCCTGACCGGCGAGAACAGGATATGGCCGACGACCTTCCCGCCTTTTTCCGCGACCAGGGAGAGCCCCGGGATGAACCCGTCGGACTCCCGGAGCGCGTCCACCAGCTTGGACTCGCTATTTCCCTTGAAAGCCTTCTTGTTCAGCTTCCGCACCGCGTCAAAATCCTTCGCGGTCTCGGCGCGCACCACCAGTGTGCCGGTATCTTCCATATTAAATTTCCTTTATTCTCCGCCCTCTACGCTTCCCGGGGCAGGTCAGCCGCCTCGGTCTTGTATGGCGGGGCCTATCGATATTCTATTATTTTACCGCATCTTTTTTATTGATTTTCTCCGGGTTTTTTCATAGAGTGACCCTGCGATACTCAGGGGGCCGTCAGCCGCGCTCGCATGGTTTTTCGTCCAGGCGCGGTTCCAGGCGGAAGCCGGTTAAGGGGGAGCTATGGACAACGAAAATACAGCCGCCAAAGCGTTCAGCGACCTGGAGCAGGCGGAAAAGCAGCTGTCCGCGCTGGACGCGGATTTCAAGTGCAGGGAAGCGGAACTCAAGAACCGCCTTGAAGCCAAGCGCGCGGAACTCGCGGCCCGCTACTCCCGGCTGGAAACCGACTTTGCCGCCAGGGAAAAAGGACTGCTGGAGGAAATACGGGCTCTTAAGGAAAACGACGCCAGGAAGTCCGTGGAATATGAAAAGCTATGCGCCGACCTGGCCGCCGCCATAGAAAGCAAGCAGGCGTCGGAATCAAAAGTCTCGCAGATCACTATCGGGATGATGGAACTGAACGCACGCACCAGGTCGGCGGAAGCGGCCCTCATCGAAAAAGATACGGAAATAGCCTACCTTAAACGGGCCCTTGAGGAGATCAGGCCCGGCGCCCTGAAGAACGCGATCACGCCTTGAGCCGGGGCGCGGTATGAAATTCATAGCCGACGCGATGCTGGGGAAACTCGCCACCTGGCTCAGGATAATGGGCTACGACTGCGCCTTCGTGCCCCATGACGAACGGGACGCCCGGCTGCTGCTCCTCGAGGCCGGGGAACAAGGCGTCGTGCTCCTGACCCGCGACACCCGGCTGGCGGCGCATCAGGTTGAAGGCAGGATCCTGCTTTTCCGTGAACAGCACTGGCGGGACCAGCTCCGGAAACTCCTGAAAGACCTGCCCCTGGCCCCGGACGAGAATATTTTTTTTACCCGCTGCACCCTCTGCAACGCGCCCCTGCTGCCCATCACCCGCGAAGAAGCGCTTAAAACCGTACCGGCCAGGACCGCCGGGCACGATTACCCCTTTTCCCGGTGCCCCGTGTGCGGCAAAACCTACTGGCCCGGAACCCACCTGGCGGCCGTAAAACAAGAAATAGCAAAGATCTCGAAGTAGCCCGCCGCCGGCTTACGCGGCGGCTTCCATGATCTTGTAGATCGTCCTTTCGACCTCTTCCGCCACGCTCTTCAGCTCCGGCCGCCCGAAAAGCGCGAGCAGGGCCACGGGGCTGAGAGTCGCGAGCCTGGTCCTGCCCCCGCTGCTGTAAACGGAGACCCGGCAGGGCAGGGCGGTGGAGATCGCCATGTCGGCTTCCAGGACGGCTTTCGCGTTAAGCGGGTTGCAGATCTCGAACACGAGGCAGTCCTTCTCGAAAGGGATCCCTTTCTCGTTCATTTTCTTGCGGAGATCGTGCTCCCCCAGCACTCCGAACTTGTGCGCCGCAACTATTTCAGGGAATATCTTCTGGATCTCCTGTACGGTTTTTTTGCTCTCGATAATGTGCAGCATTTTTTCCTCCGGTCCGCCCGTATGTCCGCGAAAGCCCCGGGCTAGAAGGCGGGCAGGTCTTTCATCCCGCCCAGCACCAGCGCGCCGGCTTTCTCCAGCCTCTCGCGGCTTTGATGCCCGCCGGCCACCAGCACGCAGTCCGCCCCTATCGCCTCCGCCGTCTCCAGATCGTGTTCGGTGTCGCCTATCAGCAGGGTTTCCCCTTTCTTGTACCCGAGCTCTTCCATTAATTTCCTGCCGATGGCCACCTTTCCGGGCGCGTAGATATTGTCCAGCCCGCGGAGGCGCGAGAAATATTTTGTCAGGCCGTAATGTTCCACGGCTTCCACCAGCGGGCCCTGCGAATAAGCCGAAAGCACCGACTGCCCGATCCCGGAAGAGGAGATCCGCCCGAGCGCTTCCGTTACCCCCGCGCGCAGGCCGCAGCCGTATTTTTCCTTCTCGTACCCGTCCACCCACTCTTTGCCCAGGGTTTCGAACGGCTCCCTGGAGAGATCGAAACCCGCGTCCTTGTAATATTCCTCCACCGGGAACCTGAAAATAGCGCGGTATCTCTCCACGGAGATAGGCGCCTGCCCGCGCCCGGCCTTCAGCCTGTTGACGATCGCTACGCACAGCTCGACGTCGTCCAGGATGGTTCCGTTCCAGTCCCAGATCACATGTTTATATTTTTTCATCTTAAATTACCGCGTACAGCACCAGCTCGCAGGATACCGGCTGATGCTGGCGAAGATAAAGCCTGTACTCCGGGACCTGCGACTTGATGAATAACGGGATCTCGAACAGGTCCCCGGGCTTGTGATATAGGCAGACGGCAAGTTTGGGGCGGTTCCGTTTTATCGTCCCGGCCGCGCCTTTCAAGGCCTCGAGTTCGGCGCCCTCCACGTCCAGCTTGATAAAAGTGGCGTCGGGAGCCGCGTTATCGATGGAGTCGACTTCGACGGAGGTGTTCCCGGTCGCGGAGATCGCCGAAATGGACGGCCCTTCCGAAGCGTAAAAGCGCAGCGCCTCCGCCTTGCTCCACAGCCCCTTGGCGACCAGGCGCACGTCGCACCAGCGGTGCCGGCCGGCCAGCGCGCGCAGCTTGGCCGCGTTCGCCGGCTCGGGCTCGAAAGCGTAGCACCTGGCGTACTTGCTCTTCGTTTTCCGGATGAACGCGAGCATGGTATCCCCTGAGTAAGCGCCGCCGTCCACGAACACTTCGCGGTCCGAAAGCGTGATTATTCCTTCCGGGAAATACTGGTCCTTGACCCAGACGTCGGACAGGAGGCCCTCCTCTCCGCCCAGCTTCGAGTTAACGAACGCGGTATAGGTTTTCCTGGACAGCTCGTCGCCTAGCATTCCGTAAACCAGGCCGAACCGTTCTTTATTCCGCTCCACGTAAGCGCGGTCCATCTTATAATCCAGCAGGGAGCCGACGGCGTCGAAGAAATACACGCCCGCCGCCTGGCTGAGATCTTTTTTTTCGAGCTTCTTCCTCGCCAGCCTGGAATCGGCGAAGCCGATAACGATGTTGAATTTCTCGAACCGCCGCTTGATCTCGTCGAAGCTGACCGCCCCGGACGAGGACGTAAACCCGTCGTCCACGAACCCCGCCTTCGCGCCCAGGCCCAGAAGCGCAAGGTATTTCCGCACATAAGGCGCGTACCAGCCGGCCCCGTAAAGCACGATGGGCAGCCCGCTGTTCCTGAGGGCTTCGATATCCGCCGCGGCCTTCCCTGGCGCCGCGGTGATCTGATCCAGGAACAGGCCGCTCATGATCCGCGCCTCGTCATCGCCCTGCCGCCTTTTCCCTGTATTTTTCCGCGGTCTTCACGGCGTTTTCAAGGAGTTGGTCAGCTTCTTTTGACAGTTCCCGCGCCTGCTTCACCAGCTCGGCGTCAGCCGCCGAAGAAGCGCCGTGAACCTGGCGCTTTTTCTTCTTAGGTGCGGGAGAAGCGGAGGCTGCCTGCGGACCGGTTATCATGTCCGCGAGCACGCGCGCGGCCTCCTCCAGCACGAAGTCCCCGGCGGCGGGGGCCCGCGCGTAGCCGCCTCCCACTACTGCGAAAGTGGAAATTTCCACTCCGGGCGCGGAGGTGGAAACGGCCGGCCCCGCGGCGGAAGTCCCGGTGGAGTAGTCGACCACCATGGCTGCGGTCGAATTGAGCACCAGGGGCTTTCCGGCTTCGATATCCTGCAAGGTGATGTCGGTGATGGACAGGGGCGGGACCCGGCGCGCGGCGCGTTCCTTGTTGCGCGCGATTCTCCGGGCTTCATCCCTTTTGCGCTCGGCCAGGCGCTTTGCGTAGTTAAGGGAGATGGTCTTCTCCTTCTTGTGCTCTAGGTAAAGCGCGATGTCCTGCTTCACGAACTTGAAGTCGGACGAGGCCGCCACCCTTTGGGCTGAGGCCGCCCGCAGAAGGGAGAGCTCCTGCGGGAAGACGGCGTCGAGGCGTTTATAGGGCGCCGGGGGGATCTCATCATAAGCCATGGCGTTGGGCAGCGAAGACTCCGCCAGGTCCAGGTAGTCGTTCAGGGACGGCAGCGCGATGTCCGGGGGAACCCCGCGATTCTGCGTAGAGCCGCCGGAAACGCGGTAGAATTTCTGGATGGTCAGCCGCAGCCCCCCCGCCTTATACTGGCTCAGGAGCGGCGGCATGTATTTATCCAGCTCCACCACGGTCTGCACCGTGCCCTTGCCGAAGGTGCTTTTCTCCCCCACCAGCACGGCGCGGCGATAATCCTTAAGAGCGGCCGAAACTATTTCGGAAGCCGAGGCCGAAAAGCGGGAATCCAGAACTACTACGGGCCCGGCATAGTCCGGCTTGCCTTCGGACGCGCGCAGAACCAGGACTTCGCCTCGGCCGTCCCGCACCTGCACCACCGCGCCGGCGCCGGTGAAAAGCCCGGTCATGGCGATGGCTTCCTCGAGCGAGCCCCCGCCATTGTCCCGAAGGTCGAGGATGACGCCTCCCACGTCCTGCTGTTTCAGATAGTCGAGCAGGATCTTGACGTCGCGCGTGGTGCTCTCCCCGGCCGAGGGGCCGACCTTGGCGTAAAATGACGGGAGCTTGATAACGCCCAGCCGCAGGTCCGGGGCGCTTTTCTCCGGGATGAGGACGATCTGGGCTTTCGCCTGCTGGTCCCGGAGCAGGATCTTGTCGCGCACCAGGGTTACGATAACGCGGGCCGAGGGGTCCAGGGCGTCGGCGGGGATAAGCCTTACGCGGACTATGGTCCCCTTCTCGCCGCGTATCAGCTTGACCAGGCGGTCTATCCTCATCCCCGCGGCCTCTACGAAGGCCCCGTCGGTTCCCTGCGCCACGGCGTCGATGCGGTCGTTAAGGTGGACCGCGTTGCTTTTTGCCGCGGGGCCGCCGGGAACTATGGAAACGATCTTGGTGGAGCCCTCCTCGGTCTGCAGGGTCACCCCGATGCCCACCAGTGAAATGCCCAGGGAGATGTCGAAATTCTCCTCCGCCGTAGCGGCCATGTACTCGCTGTGCGGGTCGTAGCAGCCGGCCAGGGCCGAAAGGTAGACCTGGAGCACGTCCGTCGCGTCGAACTCCTTGTAGTTGTCCAGGAGCCGGTCGTAGTTCTTCCGCACGTTTTTGGCCCACTCCTCCGGCTTCACGGCGTCCAGCTTCTCCTGGAGCATGTCGAATTCTATCCTTTGGCGCCAGAGCCTCCGCGCTTCGGTCTCGCCGGCCGGCCACGCCGCCTCGCGCCGGTCGGCCAGCATGGTCTCGTCGGAAGCGAAGGTAAAGGTGGACAGGACCAGTTCGTGCGCCCAGCCGACCCGCTCCTGCAGGCGCGTCATGAACCGGTTGAAAATGAAGTAGCCCGGCGCCACGTCGCCGTTCTTCAGGAGCGGGGCCATGGCGGAGCCGAAGCGGGAGTTGAATTCCCCGATATCCGAAGCGAGGAAGAACAGGTGGTACGGGTCGTACATCCGCAGGTAGAGCCTCTGCAGTTCCCGGGAAGTCTCGGCGGTAACGGGCTTATGGTCGTAGTGGCCCTCTTCCAGGATCCGCGTCACCAGCTGGGCCACGGCCGGCGCCGCCGGCCAGGCCGTTAAGGTGCCGGTAGAAACCGCGGCGCAGGGGCCCGCCGCCAGCGCGAGAAAAACGAACAGGGAAAGGAAGAGTTTAAAGCGTGATATCATACCTGGCCTTTTTAACGTGAACCTGCGCAAGTTATACAATATTTTACCCTATCCGGACACGGAAAAACGTCTATAATTCGCACCTATCCGCCCTGTCCGCGTTCCGTAATTTATTATTTAATGCGAGTATCGATAAGAACGGGCTCTTATGACCATAAATCTCAAGCTGAAATTCTTCCTGGCGGCGCTGCTCACCGTTTTTTTCACCGTAAGCTATGCTTTTACCGTGCTGCGCGGCCAGAACAACATGGACGAGCTCCTGCGGCAAAACCTCCCCAAGAGCCAGGCCATCCTGAGTTCCGCTCTGGAACTCAAGCACGCCGTGGTGCTCTATGACGACCTGATCTTCAGATATATAGCGACTTCCGATCCGCTGCTCCTGGAAGAGATCCCCGGGGCGAAAAAAAACGCGGACGCCAATATCGAAAGCCTGAAGAAACTGAGCCCCGGACCGGTCATGCGCGGACTGCTGTCGGACCTCATCGACGAAAAAGAGGCCTATTTCTCCGACGCGCAAAAACTTATAGCGGCCAGGCCTAAAACGGACGTCCCCAGCGAAAAACAATCCATACTCGAGATGATAAAGTGGGCGCGCTCGGTTCCCGAGCGGCAGACCAGGCTGGTCCTGCTCTCGGCGGGCGGGCGGGCCCGGCTGGCGAAGCTCTATTCCCTCTGCGACAGGCTCTGCGACCTGAGCAAACAGGACATCCAGAATCTCCAGGTCCGGTCCGAAGAAACGTCCCGCACCAGCCGCGCCATCATCCTCTGGTCCGGGGGCGTGATAATCGCCGCCAGCGTCCTGCTCACCCTGCTGCTCGCGCTTTCGGTGCTGGTGCCTTTGCACAGGCTCCTGCAGGGAATAAAAAAGATAATCGGCGGCGACCTGGCTTTCGAGATCCCGCCGTCCGGCAACGACGAGATAGGCAGGCTCACGCAGGCTTTCAACCACATGACGCGCCAGCTCAAGGAAAAAGAGGAGCGCCTTGTAAAAGAGACCATCACCGACGCCCTGACCGGGCTGTTCAACTTCCGCTATTTCCAGGAGGTTCTAAAGGCGGAGACCGAGAGGTCCCGGCGCTACAAGCGGCCGCTCTCGGTGCTGATGCTGGATATAGACCACTTCAAGAAATATAACGACGCCCACGGGCACGAGATGGGCAACGTGCTGCTGAAAGATCTCACGCAGACGCTCAAGGACAGCCTCCGGCCTTCGGACATGCTCGCGCGCTACGGCGGAGAAGAGTTCGTAGCCCTGCTGCCGGATACCGACGATGCGCAGGGAAAACAGGTGGCGGAAAGGCTTAAAGAAACCGTCTGCTCGTCGAGCTTCCCCGGGCAGGAAACGCAGCCCGGGGGCATCGTGAGCGTCTCCATAGGCGGAACATCCACCTCGGCCGCGCCCGCGTCCCCGAGAGACCTGGTGCTGAAAGCCGACAAAGGCCTCTATGAGGCGAAAGAGGCGGGCCGCAACAGGGTGGTCTGGACCGGAGCCTGAAAAAGGGGCCCTCGACCCGCCTCAGCCCGCCAAGCCCCGGCCCCTATTGGTCCGGAAATATGTTTCAATCATAGTGCCGGTTTTACCCAGCGTATCACCTGGCCGCCGGCCAAGACAGGCCGGCTAGACGTTAGACCGGGAGCGAACATGTGCTTTTCAGCTGGAGCTAGTTTTACTTCGTCGGTGCTGCTTACGGTCGTAGGCGTGGAAACGTTAAGGAAGGTCCATAAACCTTCCCAGCTGGCTTTCGCCGGGATAACGCTTTTTTTCGCCTTTCAGCAATTCACTGAAGGCCTTCTGTGGACGCTCATTCCGCACCCGGCTTATGCCGGCCTGCAAAAAGCCGCCACCTACGTTTTCATAATAATGGCGGAGGTCATCTGGCCCCTGCTGATCCCGTTTTCAGTGCTGTTAATGGAAGAGAGCAGGGCCCGGAGGAGGATCCTCTTCGCGCTGATGGGGGTCGGCTTCGGCATAGCGCTGTTTTATCTGCACCACATCCTGGCTTACGACCTCCGCGCCGAGATCAGCGGCCTGCACGTCATCTATCAAAGCGCCGTTGAGCATCCTTTCGGCAAGATCCCCACGCTGATCTACCTGCTCCCGACTTTAGTCCCCTTCTTCGTTTCAAGCATCAGGCGGGCGTATCTCATGGGCGTGATCATGACCCTGTCGTTCGTAATTTCGGCCGTATTTTACAGGCAGTATCTTACCTCGGTCTGGTGTTTCTTCGCCGCCGTAATGAGCTTCGTGGTCTTCTACATCATCCGCGATTCCCGCCAAAAGCCCGCGTTTTAATCCCCGGCAGCGCACCTGTCCCCGCAAAACTAAACCGCCGGGTTCCCCCGGCGGCGCCGCAGGCTCTCAAGACCCGGCCCGTTCCCTATTCGGGGACGGCGGCTTTTTTTGTCTCGGGTCCGCCCTGCAGTTTCCAGGGCTCGCCTTTCACGGTCCCGCTCACCAGCACGCGCAGGCCGTGCGCCGGGACTTCCACGCTGAACCTTTTGCCGCTCACATTAACTGCCTGGCCGGTGTAAAGCTCGGTGTAGGTTCCGGCAGGCACCCCGCCGGCGTTCATCGCAGCGGCGTTCCAGCCCTTATTGAGGAAGACGAAGGCTTTCTGACCGCCGAGCTCGCGCTTGAAGGCCAGCAGGTCCTTGTCCGCGTAGAGCGCGGACTGCCTGCCCTTCTGCAGCGCCGGGCTCGCGCGGCGTATCGCGTTCAGCTTCCGCAGCGAATGGTAGACCGGGTCTTCTTTGGAACGCCGTATACCTTCCACGCCGAAATACTTCCGGTTGTCCGGGTCGTTGCCGCCCACCATCTGCACCTCGGTGCCGTAATAGACGCACGGGATGCCGCGGGCGGTGAAGTAGAAATTAAGCGCGTCGAAATACTGCTCGGCGGAGGCGGCGCTGCCGTCCCAGCCGGGGCCGTTGAAGCGCGGCTTGTCGTGGTTGTCGAGGAAGGTCACCAGGTAGGTGGCGTCCTTGTACTTCGGATCGTTCTTCAGCAGGTCCTCGGCGCGGCGGTAGTCGCCGCCCTTGAACACCTGCTCCAGCTGGCCCCACTGCCCCATCGAGGAGGAGGGCATGTCCACCACGCTCATGCCGGCGTTCATCGTGTCTCCCGGGGTCAGGTTGGTGTAGCTGGCCAGCCAGTTGTAGTCGCCGTTGGTCCAGACCTCGCCGAACATGAAGAAATCCTTCTTGTTGGCGTGCATCCCGGCGGTGAAGCCCTTCCAGAACTCGGGCTTCATCCAGGCCACGGTGTCGATGCGGAAAGCGTCCACGCCCAGGTCCTGGTAGCCCTTGTAGATCTCCACGAACCACTTCAGAACTTCGGGGTTGCTGTCGTTGAGGTCGAGCAGGTCCGCGATCGCGGGCCCGCCGTGATTGAACCAACCCTGCGTGTCGTTGTAATAGTCGAAGGTCCTGCCGCCGCCGGAGAGCTGCCCGCGCCGGGCGTACCACTTCACCGACTGGCTGACATAGCCGCCGTGGCCGTGGTTGGTCACCACGTCCTGTATGACCTTGATGCCCTTGGCGTGGGCCGCGCCGATCAGATCCCTGTACGCCGCGCCCTGCGATTCCAGGTGCGGGTCTATCTTCGAGAAATCCCAGGCCCAGTAGCCGTGATAGCCGGAGGCGTCGTACCCGCCGTCCTGGCTCTGGTAGCGGCCTGGCGGCTGCATCACAGGAGGGGTGATCCAGATAGCGGTGAAGCCCATGTCCTTTATATGGTCGAGGTTCTGCATCAGGCCTTTGAAGTCGCCGCCCTGGTTGTATTTAAGGTTGCCCTGCCAGTATTCGTCGCCGTAGATATTGTTGTTGCCGGCGTCCCCGTCGACGAAGCGGTCCGTAATCAGGAAGTAGATGGTCTCTTCGCGGAAGTCCCGGCCTGGCGCGTCCTTCCCCCCGCTCCCGGCGGCTTTTTCAGCCCCGTCAGCTCCCGGAGCCGGGACTACCAGCCCCGCCTCCTCGGCGGCCGCAGGCACCGCGCCGGCCTTCAGCTCCGGCAGCGTAAAAGCCCCGGCGCGGCAGGCCAGCGCTACGATCAGAATGAATGTTAAGCGCATTTGCGCCCCCTTATTTCCCATTAGCCGTTATTTTAGCGAAAAAATACCGGTCCGGAGCGTTTATTTTAAGCCGCCGGCTTCTTGCGCCACGCCGTAGGTCTCGTCGCTGTAAAGGTTGCTGAAGATGCAGAGCTTGCCGCCGGCCTTGGGATGACGAGACGGGCCCTGCGCCCCAGGCGTCGGCGAACTCCGCGCCGGACTTGGTGCTTCGCGGTCCTTAGTTGCCGTGCTGGACGCCGGCCATGTCGGTCCAGGTTATGTTGCCGAGGGCGTCCTGGCTGTAGTCCCGCACGTCGCGGGCCAGCGGCAGCCCGTGGTTAAAGAGGGTTCCGCGCGAGTCCAGCCAGGCGGCCATGCCGGTCCGGGCCGACACGCTGTATTTTTTCACGTCGGTACCGATGCGGCTGGTGGCGCCGCGGTCGTTAAGGTAGATGCTGCGGAACACATCCAGCCAGACTACGGCGGGGGTGAACGCGGAGACCTTGTATTCCTTCACGTCCGCGCCTATCCGGTCGGTCTTCTGCCCGTCGTTCCTGTAGAGGTAGCCGTAGCGGTCGCTCCAGATCACCTGGCCGCTGAAGGCGTTGATCTCGTGTTTCGCCGCGTCGGTTCCTATCCTGAAGCCGTTCCTGAAGAGGTAGCTGTAGTGGTCGGTCCAGATCACATCGCCGGTGAAGGCCGCCAGCTCGTACTCACTGGCGTCGCGGCCTATAATATCCTCGTTCCTATGAAGGTAGCCGGTCCTGTCCGTCCAGGCCACGTCGTTGGTGCAGCCGGTCTTGAAGGCGGTCGCGCCGCGTCCCAGCAGGGTCTTGCCGTTATAGATGTCCCCATAGGCGTCTATGCGGACCGGCGGCTTGAAGCAGGCCGAGGCGGGAGGGTTGGACTGCGGGAACGCCTGGCTGTCCGGCTTCTGGAAGGCATGGCCGATATCCGAGGCGCCGCACCTGGAAAGTTCCGAGAAGTTCACTGACGGCTCCTGACTGGCCGCCCCCGGGGCCGCCGCGTAAGCCCCGTTAGCCGCCGCGAGCGCCGCGATCATGATAAGTATTTTTTTCATCTTTAACCCCTTAGCCGATAACATTACGGAAGAATATTCCGCTGCTTTAAGTTTACCGGATTCCAGGAAGCCGCGATTGAGGCGCAAGGGGAAGCGGGGCGATGTTATTAGGACTATAACGGGGCGGACGCCGTTGAAGGCGTTTTAGTAACAATTCCTGTTACCACGCCCGGGCGGGGCGCGGCCCGGGAAGCCGGTACTCGACTGCGGCTTGGAAGGCTGCCGCCGTATGTTATACTTTAGGTACTACTTCTATGGCTATACTCATAAGTTGTCAAAACCTTTCCAAAAGTTTCGGGACCAGGCCTCTCTTCGAAGGCCTTTCTTTCGGCCTCTTCGAGGGCGAGCGCGCCGGGCTTATCGGCCCGAACGGCACGGGCAAAAGCACTTTGCTCAAGATCCTGGCCGGCCTGGAAACCCAGGACGACGGGAGCATGGCGCCGCGCCGCGGCCTGCGCGTCGGCTACCTGCCCCAGAAAGACTTTTCCCAAACTCAGCCCGACGGCACCGTGCGCGAAAAGCTGGCGAAGGCGCTGGAAGGCCTGGGCCTGGAAGATTACGAGGCCGATTCCCGCATAGAGACCGTGCTGGAGAAAGCCGGCTTCACCGACCCCGAACAGCAGGTGGCCAAGCTGTCCGGCGGCTGGCGCAAGCGCCTGGCCATACTGGAGCAGGTGATCCGCGAGCCCGACCTGCTGCTGCTGGACGAGCCCACCAACCACCTGGACCTGGAAGGCGTGCTCTGGCTGGAGAAGTTCATGTCCGGGCTGAGGTTCTCCTTCCTCGTGGTCACGCACGACAGGCGCTTCCTGGAGCGGGTCTGCAACCGCATGATAGAGCTGGACAAGCGCTACCCCGAAGGCCATTTCAACAGCGTGGGCAACTACAGCAAATTCCTTGAGAACCGCGAAGCTTTCTTTGACGCCCAGTCCTCCCGCGAAGACTCGATGCGCAACGTAGTGCGCGCCGAAATAGAATGGCTGCGCCGCGGCGCGAGGGGCCGGGCCACCAAACAGAAAGCCCATATCGACAGGGCCGGCGGCCTGATAGCCGAACTGTCGGAGCTGGAATACAGGAACGCCCAGAACCGCTCCGCGACCATAAATTTCTCGGCCAGCGGCCGCCAGACCAAGAAGCTGGTGCACGCCCAGGACGTTTCGAAGACCCGCGGCGGGCGCAAGCTTTTCGGGGCTTTGGACTTCATGCTGCGCCCCGGCGACAAGCTGGGCCTGCTGGGCTCCAACGGCAGCGGCAAGAGCACCCTGCTCAAGATGATCACCGGCGAGCTCGCCACCGATACCGGCACGCTCAAACAGGCCGAGGACCTCAAGATAGCGGTCTTCGACCAGCACCGGGACCAGCTGGACCTGAACGTCACGCTGCGCCGCGCCCTGTGCCCGGCCGGCGAGAACGTGCAGTACCAGGGGAATTTCATCCACGTCAATAAATGGGCGCACCGCTTCCTGTTCCGCGCCGAGCAGCTCGATTTCCCCCTCAGCCGCCTCTCCGGCGGCGAGCAGTCCCGCGTGCTGATAGCGCGGCTGATGCTCCAGCCGGCCGACCTCCTGCTGCTCGACGAGCCCACCAACGACCTGGACATCCAGTCGCTGGAGGTGCTTGAGAACAGCATCAGGGATTTCCCCGGCGCCCTGGTGCTGGTAACCCACGACCGCTACCTGCTGGACAGGGTCTGCGGCGCCCTGATCGCGTTCGAGGACGGCGACCACGGTTTCTTCGGCGACCTGGAGCAATGGGAAGGCTGGAAGTCAGCGCGGAAAAAGCATCCCAAGCCGCGCCCGGAACCCACCGCCGAAATCGGAATAAGCTCCCCGTCCTGAACCGGAAAGGGGCGCGTTCAAATTGCCAAGCCTCCTCCCTACCGCTATAATTGCTGGAGCGAACCGCGATGGCGGTATCAAGGGAGGAAGAATGAATATATTTAAATTAGCGCTGGTGTTGACCTGCACGCTGCCGCTTTCGGCCGGGGCCGCGGTTTCCACGGTACATAAAGACTTTAAAGCCGGCGCGGGAACGACGCTGTCGGTCAGCTCGATCAACGGCGATATCTACGTCAGCACCGGCGCCGCCGGCGCCGTCAGCGCCGATATAACTTACGACGCGGAAAAATGCGAAGTGACCGCCGGGACGCGGGGCAAGACCGTATATTTCGAAGCGAAGAATCCGAAAGCCTGGAAGATCTTCTCTTTCGGGTCCGACAAAGAGGCTTGCGCCAAGTTCGTGGTAAAAGCGCCGGCCGGCATGGAAGTGAACCTTGTGTCCGTCTCCGGCGAGGTGACCGCGGAACGCCTGGGCGGGCCGGTCACGGGAAAGACCGTGTCGGGCGACGTGAAGATATCGGGCGCCGGCGCGCTTTCGCTCACCACCGTAAGCGGAAGCATTAATGTCTCCGACGCGGCCGGCAAAATGCGCTTTCATACCACCAGCGGGGACGTTTCCGGAGTTCTAAGATCTTCCGAAGACCTGGAAGCGCACACCATCAGCGGCAGGATAGCCCTCGAGCTCCTGAACACGCCCCTGAAAGGCGCTTTCAGCCTGGACACCGTCAGCGGGGACCTGGAGCTTACTTTCCCCAAAGGAGCGAAAGCCAGCGCCTCCTTCCATTCGGTTTCCGGAGAGCAGAAGAACAACATCATAAACGATCCCGCCGCCGCCTTCAAAATAACTGCCAAAACCACTTCCGGCGGCCTGACGATAAACGCTAAGTAAGATACGCGCTCACAACAAAAAGCCCTCCGCATGGAGGGCTTTTTCTTTGGAGTCCTTCCGCCCTGCACCTATAAGGAATTTTGCCAGGCCCTTTCCAGGGTCTTCTTGCTGAGCTTTAAGAGACCGGGGATATCGGCGTCGCACGTGTTGCGCATTATTTCCAGGATCTTCTTCCTGCCGAAACGTTTGTCGATATAGCGCACCACCGACCAGCCCCAGGTATAGGCCGGGCCGCCCTTTAATTCATCGAGGCCGGGAATCTTCCCGGCGGCCCGGTCCGCCTTCATGTATTTCGTAGTGACGCGGTCCCGGTACTGACCGGTTACATAGACGGCAAGCCCGTCGCTCCACCACTGGGGCCGCACCTCCATGGCATCCCTCGGGGAGATCAATTCCTCCACCATGTGGACTATCTCATGCTTGATGAACAGCTTGTACATCCCCTTATCGCAGGCACCGTCGGGACGGCAGTAATTCGGGGAAACATCCTTCGCATAGGCATTGGGCGAGACAAGATAAAAGTCATGCCCCTGCGGCTGCCCCAGGCGCCCTTTATTGGTTGGGATCCTGGTCAGGTGCGCCACCAGCTTGTCATACTCCTTCCGGCTCGGCGCGATAAAAATATTGATCAGGGGGAATTCGGTCTTCACCCCTAAAAACCGCAGCACGCTCTTAACGGCGGGAACAGCTGCGGCGTAAGTCTCCCCCACCACACCCGCGTCCGCGTCGGTAAAAATAACCCGCGCCGTCTCTAACTGCCTGATGTTATATTTCTTGTCGGCCATATGCGGTAATTAAACAAAATTACCCGGCAGGGCATAAAAGGCATCGCTGATTATTTTACATATTATCAATAATTCTCCCTCACCGGTTCATAAACCATCAGACAGCAAACTACGTCCATCCTACCCTTTAAGGCCGGAAAGTGCCTCCCGGAGCCGCCGGCGGCGGTTGTAGGGGGTGTAATAACAGGAAGCTCGACACCGTTTGACTTTTAAGAAATAAAGCAATAGAGTGCTTTCAGATATTGAACTCCTGGGCGTAGTGGCTAAATACTAATAACGCAGCTTTTGCTGAGACTTACATCAGCGGCCTTCCGGCACTTGTTGATTTAACAAGGCCAGCGGCGTTGTCGTGCTCAGGAACGGAGGACAAAATGAACCTCAAAGAAAAGTCGGTCGCAATGGGTTTCACGCAGCAAACTTTCCCGCCCGGCACGCATATGTGCCTGCTCTACTCGGAGGAGACCGAGCGGCGCAGAATAATCGGGAAATTCCTTGAAAGCGGGATAATCGCCGGTGAAAAAACTTCATACTTTGCCGATATCATGAAACCGGAAGAAGTCCGCGCCTGGCTGCTGGGCATGGGGGTGGCGCTGCCGGAAGCCGACGGGTTTTCTATACTTGCCGCCGAAAAGACATATTGTCCCGGCGGGAAATTCGTTCCCGAGGAAATGCTGAATACCTTGCGGGCATTTTATGAACGGGCGAAAAAAGACGACTATCCCAATGCCCGCGTCAGCGGCGAAATGTCCTGGGCTTTAAAGGGTATCCCCGGGTCTGAGCGGCTTATGGAGTATGAAGCTTTAATAAATGAGGTCATGTATACACATCCCGTAACTCCTATCTGCCAGTATGACGTCAATAAATTCAGCGGGGCAACTATCCTGGATGTGCTGAAAGTGCACCCTATGATGATCATTCACGGCCAGATAGTACAAAACCCGTATTATATGCAGCCCCGGGACTTTTTAAAAGATCTTCCGGCCGCAAAATGAACATGGAAATAGATCTTAAAATTGTCGGGCAGTTGCTTTCCGCGAGCAGCCTGCTGCAAATTCTTCCTTCAGAGGAAAAGACCGGCGAATTCCTTATGGCGCTGCTTAAGGAAGTTCCCGGCTGCCTCCGCGCCGGCGTTTGTTTCCGGGGCACGGCCGGGCCGTGGGCGGCGCCGGGCGGGCAATGCCGTGACTGCGCCGCGCTGCGGGAACGGCGCGGCGGGGATGAGCCGTATCCCTGCGCGCTTGACGGGGCCGCCAATATCCACGCCTATCCCATTGAAACTGCGGAAAGACTGTACGGCTATCTCCTCCTGGACGTGGGGGCCGCCGCCGAATACGGAGAATATGAACCATTCCAGAAAAACCTCGCTAACAGCCTGGCCCTGATCCTTGAAAACCGCCGGCAGTTGTGTGCGCTGCGGGAGTCTGTCGTGCTTCTGGAGCAGCGGGTAAGGGAGCGCACGGTCAAACTGGAAAAAACGCAAACAGCTATGCAGGCGAAGGATAAGGAGCTGGAAGAGATGATCTACGTGGTGGCGCACGACCTGCGCTCCCCGCTGGTAAACATACAGGGTTTTTCCCGGAAGCTGGCCGATGACCTGCGCGAAATGGACGCGGCCTCCGGAGGCGGAGCGATGGCCGGCCCCGACGCCGCGCGCAATGGCGCATTTTTACATAAAGGGTTGCCGGAGGCTTTGAAATATATATCGAGCAGCGCCACCGTGATGCAGGACCTCATAGACCGTCTGCTTAAAGTAGCCCGGCTGGGCCGGGTACAACTTAATATCGCCCGCACAGAAATGGACGAGGTTATTGCGAACCTTCTTGCGGCCCTGAACTTCCAGATAAGGGAGGCGGGCGCGGAAATAAGAACAGGGCCTCTCCCTGCCTGCCAGGCCGACCGTGCCCAACTCGCGCAGGTATTCTCCAACTTGATAGAAAACGCTTTAAAATACCGCTCCCCGAACAGGAAAGCGGCTATAGAAATAAGCGGCAGTACACTTAAAGACGGCATGGTTGAATACTGCGTAACCGATAATGGGATAGGTATAACGGGTGAAGAGGCTGACGGGAAGATCTGGACGCTGTACTACCGCACCTCCCCTGCGGGAAATATTAAAGGCGAAGGCATAGGCCTGGCAACCGCAAGGCGGATAATAGAGAGACACGGTGGGAGAATAAAGGCGGACGTTGTGCCGGACGGCGGCACTAAATTCACAGTTCAACTGCCTTCCGACGGCCCTGATGTGAACGCAGATAACGAATCACCAGTACCAGCAATATCCGGGAACACAGGCGGGTGCATACGGCCGTGAAAAGCAGAACACTTCCTTAAGGCATCGATCCGTGTTTATGCGAAGCCGTTCACCTTTTCCCACACTGTTGCCGTCTGCCTTACCTCACGCTATAATTAGAACTATGGAAGTTACCCTCAGGGAATTCCGCGAATGCGATCTGCCGGCCCTTGAAGGCTGGTCTAAAGCCATAGACAGCGAAAATTATATGTCGAATATCCGCCCGGCAACAGGGCTTTTTGACAAAAAGCCGCGCGAACGGAAACTATTATGGCGGGTAATTTCAGTTTCAGGCAGGGATGCCGGAGCCGTGTGGATAGAAGAAGCCGAAAATCACCAGGAGGCCGTCCTTGGTATACTGCTGGGAGAGAATTCGCTTTTAGGGCGCGGCATCGGCAAAACAGCTATAAGATCAGCGCTTGAAGAAGCCCGCGGCTTATTCCCTTTCCAAAAGATACTGCTGCACGTCAGAACGAACAACCACCGCGCCATAGCCTGCTACAAGAACTGCGGCTTCACCCCCTGCGGCACCGGAGTCAAAACAAACAAATCCGGCCAGGATATCCCTTTCCTGACAATGACCTGCCTGCTTAAAAACCGCACTTAACTTGAAAATGAAAAGGCTCCTGCTTACGTTCAAACTCCTAGTGCAACGGTTTTAGTAAACACCTCGCGAGGTGTGTAAAAGTTCAACACTTTGCGGGGCCGGTCGTTAAGCAGGTTCTCTATTT
>Ga0208789_1000366_pt1 | contig 47287 bp, 32 predicted proteins | sample Methanotroph_Enr_FD_187368 | JGI IMG/M metagenome (GOLD analysis project Ga0208789, IMG submission 187368) | Enriched soil microbial communities from Old Woman Creek wetland in Ohio, USA - Methanotroph_Enrichment_5 (SPAdes) (version 2) | ecosystem: Environmental > Terrestrial > Soil > Wetlands...
CGTCCAGAGGTGGTACTCAAGAACCTGAACACCGTTCATATAATGCACTACGGTTCCTTTATAAACCATAATTTTAACAGTATTCCATTCGCCTACCGGTTTGGCATTCTGTGGCTTGGCCGGTATCAGATCGTACAGTGATCCTGCCTGACGGTTACCATCAACACCAAGTCGTGCATCGGGATGTTTTACATTATCAAGCACCTGCATTTCAGGAGCACTTTTCCATATAGGCTCACCAGCAATTTCCTGTGCCAGGTAAAAAATTCCGCTGTTACCGCCCTCTGAAATTTTCCATTCGAGAGTGAGTTCAAAATTTTTGAACTTTTCCTTCGTGATAATATCACCGCCTTGTCCTGCTTCACCTTTACCGGAACCAATGCAACGGATCGCACCGTCATCGATTATCCAGCCTTTCGGGAAACCGGTTTTGCCATAGCTACGCCACTGATCAGTTGTTTTTCCATCGAATAGTAAAATCACACCGTCTTTTATTTCCTCCGCAGAGAGAGTGTTTATTGCACCGGATTCCTGAGCCCGGGCGTAATTGCCGAATGCAAAGGATGCAGCAATCAACATAATAATAAAGAGATTTTTCATTGTTTTTAAATTAGGTAGTTAATGGATAAGCAATTCCGAAAAAGTCAGAATTTTCAACATATTCCGAAAAACTTTTTTCTCCAGCTGCTTACAGTTCAATTATCAATATGATCAAACAAGAGATTCAATCGTGTTTTAATGCAAAACCGGATTACAAACTCCATCCCGACCTGTAGGTATGTTTTATATACTCTTCAGCAGTTTGTTTTGCGTTCATAGTATCGTGTTTGGTATCGAAATGCGGATGGCCGTCAATGATCTGGAATTTGTCGGATTTAACCACACTGATTTCGTCGGTATCGCTGATATTGGTGAAGCGCATGTTTTCGCCGTCCCATTCCAGTTCACGTTTCAGATCCTGAAGCCGTACAGCAACAACACCCATAACCACCATTTCGTTCATTGGACCTGAATAGCCAAAGTTCGAGCTTGTTTCAACCCTGTTTTCGGGACTTTCCTTACATGCTCTTACCCAATCCATTTCGTGACCGCCTTCGATGCGGCGCATTTCTTTTGCCGGGCGTTTATAATTCTTATCATAATCGAGTGGCAGCAGGAAAGGATCTTTGCCATAGCAGCCAGTCATTATTTTACCTTTTGAGCCTATGAGCAGGCAACCACCGTTGGAGTCGCGACCCATGATTTCGCCGGCAGGCAGTTCTTCGGGGCGTGGAGGCAACAAACCACCATCCCACCAGGTTACTTTTACCTCAGGCATTTTAACATGCTGGAACTTTTCTCGCTTGGGGAATTTGTATGTAACAGTTTCGGCCAGTGGTGGAGATTCAGTGTTGAAAAGCGAGGAACTTCCCTGAACTTTGGTGGGATATTTCAATTTCAGCGACATGAAAATCGGATCCATGATATGACAAGCCATATCACCAAGAGCTCCGGTTCCAAAATCCCACCATCCACGCCAGTTCCAGGGGGTGTAAATGGGGTTAAACTGACGCTCTCTTGCTGGCCCCAGGAAAAGATCCCATTTAAGGGTATCAGGAACATCCATTACTTCCACCGGACGCTCGAGGCCCTGCGGCCAGATCGGGCGGTTGGTCCATGCATGAGCTTCGCGCACTTCACCAATGGCACCATCCCAAACCCATTCGCATACCTGCCTGATTCCTTCGCCCGAATTACCCTGATTACCCATTTGAGTGGCAACTTTGTACTGACGGGCTACTTCGGTCATCTGGCGTGATTCCCATACGGAATGAGTAAGCGGTTTTTCGCAGTATACATGTTTGCCAAGTTTCATAGCATTGATGCTGATCATTGCATGTGTATGATCGGGTGTGCCAACAACTACCGCGTCAATCGAATCTCTGAGTTCCCCGAACATAATGCGCCAGTCGTAATATTTTTTTGCATCGGGATAATCGTTGAAAATGCCAGAGGCATATTTCCAGTCGACATCACACAGCGCTATAATGTTTTCGCTGCTTACAGCCCTGATGACACCGCCTCCGCGGCCTCCGACTCCGACACCGACAATATTCAGTTTGTCACTGGGCATACGGTGACCCAGACCCGAAATTACATGACTGGGCAGGATAATGAAGCCGGCAGCAGCAGTTGCTGTGTTGCGGATAAACGAACGCCGGTCAATACCTGATTTTTGGGGTTTGTTTTCTTCCATAGTTTTAGGGTTAAATGGAATTTATAATAAATGCTTTTGAATATACCTGAAACTCTGCTCAGCACAATGCATAGGAGTTCCTTCGGAGTATTGCTCCTGTTCAACAAAAATCCGTTTCAATCCGGCCTTTTTTGAATGTTTCAGCAACTCCCTGAATTGGATGCGTCCGTTACCCACAATACAACTGTCGCCATCCATTGCCATGTCCTTTAAATGCCAGGTCTGGAAACGCCCCGGATACTTTTCAAAATAACTCAAAGGATCCTGTCCAGCTTTGATGACCCAGAAAATATCCATCTGAAATGACACCAATTCCGGATTGGTTTCGAGCAATAATGTATCGTAAGGAAGTTTACCTTCCATTGGCTGAAATTCGAAATTATGATTGTGGTAACCAAATTTTATCCCTGCCTTGTTGGTGATTTCACCGATGCGGTTCATTTCGTGCGCAACTTTCTTAAAGTCATCGAGCGTTTTTTCGGGTCGTCCGTAAAAGGAAGGCAGAATAAGGTATTCGAGACCTGCTTCTGCTGCCTTCTCAGCAAAAAGTGAAGCATTATCTGCTGTTATACCGCAGTGCGTGCTGGTAATTTCCATACCAAGATCGTTGCACATTTTCCTGAAATCCGAAGCCGTATGATTATAAAAACTACCGTCAAATCCATAAGGTTCCAGGCTGTTGTATCCAATTTTACCCAATGCTTTTAATGTGCCTGTTAGATCGGTGTCAATGATATCCCTGAGAGTCCAGAGTTGAATTCCGGTCTTCATTTTCCGGTTATTAACCACACTCCCGGCCTGAACCGATGAAGCGGCAAATGCCCCCGAAATCAGGGTAATATTTTTCAGAAAATCTCTTCGTGTTGCCATATTATTTTAACTACTTACACAGGTGTTACAATCAAAAAAATATTGCTCATATTTTGAATTAAAAATGTACAATCCTCTGTTCTTTATGACTTTGCCGGGCAGCTTCGATTATTCGTATGTTCAGCAATGCGTCAGCAGGTTTGATGACAGGCTCAGTATTATCTACAATAGCAGAATACACATCCTCAAAAAATGCCATGTAGTTTCCACGGAAAGTCTTGTACCTGATCCTTGTTGAATCTTTGGCGGAAACAGTATTGAGAATACCTTCCTGCTTCGACGATTCGATTCCGAACATGCTGCTTCCGGGCTTCTTTCCCTTACGAAGCATTGCTTCCTGACAGTCAATTCCGTATTTTACAAATGAGCCCGAGGTTCCATGAACCTGAAAACGGGGTCCCGGTTCTTTCACAAAAACACCTGCTTTCAGCGTTACGTTCAGTTCAGTATAAATAAGTTTCAAATCGAAGCTGTCGTCGGTAACACTTCCTTTGCGTTGATTGAACAGCCTGCAGAAAACTCCTTCGGGTGAACCAAACAGACTTACAGCCTGATCAATCAAGTGAATGCCCAGGTCGAATAAAGTGCCTCCTCCTGCTTCCTGATCATACCGCCAGGCTGCACGCGAAATTTCGGGAGAGAAGCGATCGAAGCGGGATTCGTAATCTACAATTCTTCCAAGGTATCCCCGCTCAACAATGTGTTTTACTGTCAGGAAATCACTGTCCCATCGACGGTTTTGAAAAGGAAATAGTTTTTTATCCGAATTCCGGACAGTTTCAATGAGGTTTTGTGCTTCTGCTGAATTTACAGTAAATGGCTTTTCAACTATCACATGTTTACCTGACTTTAAAACAGCCATGGCATGAGCGTAGTGCAGACTGTTGGGTGAACACACAATAACAAGGTCGATGGCAGAATCTGCCAGCATTGCATCAAGTGAAGCCGTGATTGTGACCCCGGGATATTGTTCAGCGGCAAGGGTGCCTGTTGTAACAATGGTATGCAGTTTAAAATGGGGATTAGCCTCAATAAAGGGAGCATGAAAAACCTGACCGGATAACCCAAATCCAACTATCCCGACATTTATTACCGGAGATTTGCTGACTTTTGCTGTTATCCTCGTTTGCATTACTAAGTGATTGTTGATCTTCAGAAATCCCTGTTCTTCCCCTCTCTATTTTGTTACCCTTCCCTTACAATTGCATTAGTTTATTATTTCACTATACTATTTCTTCCTTGTCTGCATCCCAGTATGTCCGGCGTCCCTCTTTGAATGAAATGGTACCCATATGTGCGGCCATGGCTTCCTGAAAAGCCTGGTCGATATTGCAGCTTGGCTGGGCACCTTTGCCTGCCCTGATGCAGTTGATCCATTCGCGTATATGAAGATACGTTGTATCAACGGCTTTTCCATCGCGGTATGTGAAAAGCAGCCCCCTGCCAGCAAAATATTTTTCAGTTGGTGATGTAATTGCATCCACAGCTCCTTGTCCGGGAACATACGAATAAATAGGTTTGAACGGCTCAACGATGCCCTGTTCAAGTTTTTCCTTATACCTGGTCGAACGGGGGTCAACACTTACAACGAGTGTATCGCTGAGTTCGAGGTAAGCATCGTGGCCCATAATAACTTTACCACGGTTTTTCTCGCTGGCCAGCGTTGCACTGTAAAGCAGGGTAAGGTCCCGGTCAGGGTATTCGAGGGCCATATTTAGTACATCGGGTACAGTGCGACCGTCCTTAAAGAAATAAATTCCTCCCGAAGCAACCACAGAGTGGGGAATTCCCAGATCGAGAATCTGATTAAGTGCATCAAATTCGTGAGTAAACAGGTCGCCGCTTAAACCGGTGCTGTAATCCCACCAGCAGCGCCAGCGGAAAAACCGTTCCAGACTGAAATCGTGCCATGGAGCCTGACCGATAAATTGTTTCCAGTCGATGGTTTTCTCATTCGCCTCAGGTGCAATATCATAAACCCATGCTCCGTTAGGATCGTTGCGGTTGGTGCATACTTCGATAAGTGAAATTTTTCCGATCACATTCTGCTTAATCAGCGATCGTGCAACATTGTAACTCTCTGTTTGTCGTCCCTGGTGACCGAGCTGAAATACAACACCCGATGCTTTAACTGTTTTGCGGATTTCGTAGGTTTCGGCGACCGACCACGAAAGCGGCTTTTCGCAATATATATGTTTGCCGTTCCGGGCCGCCTCCAGAGCAATGGGGACATGCCAGTGATCCGGTGTGGCAATAATTACAGCATCAACTTCAGGGGATGCAATCAGCTCATTGTATGTGGCAAATCGCCTGGGAGCAGAATCCATCTTCCCGCCGGTCCCGTTCCTGAATATATTGGCACCAGCCGCAATCCCTCTTTCTGCATTCTTGTCGAAAATATCGCAAACGGCTGTAATCTTTATATTCAGGTTTTCCTGTGCCCTGAATTCCTTGAGGTATTCTTCCCAAAATTTGTCGGTTTTACCATTGAGGGTATACTCGTCAATACGGTCAGGATGCACAAATCCCAAGGCTTTCATCAGATATCCTCCCCTTCCGCCACATCCTATGATCCCAATCCGCAAGGTTTGCCCTTCGATGAGCGGAGGAATCCCCCCTTGAATCTCCGGCTTGATTTCGCTCAACAAACCCGAGTTTTTCTTTTCTGCTTCCCATTTATGCCGCAATAATCCATATCCGATCACTCCAACAATCGGAAAAGCTGCTAACCCTGCCAGAATATCACGGCGGCTTATTTTTCCGGAGTTTTTATCCTGATTCTCCTGCATAATTATACCCAGTTGGTTTTTTTGTTTTTGACCAGTCGCAAAATGCCGAAAACAAGCGAAGTCGGGAATGCAAAAAGCACGAAGAGTGCAAATATTTCGACCAGCGTTTTGTTAATTATAAAATAACTTCCATCGGATGGGAAGTAATATTCAATTCCGGGGAAAGCAGGATGCGACAAGTAGTAAAGTGATAGTAGTACAATGGCTGAAATGGATGAGTAGCGTGTAAAAACTCCTGATATGAGCGACAAACCTATCAATGTAAGACCCCAGGCATTTGCAGTATCTGTTATGTTCAGATAAAGAGGATTGTTTGCTATCAATTCAAAAAACCCTTTCATAAATCCTCCTGAATCAAGAAGATAAGCCTTCGAAGTCCAGTTTGGATTTAAAACCTTAACACCACCTTCGTAAAGAAAATGCCATCCTATGGCGAGCCTCAAAAAAACAAGCGCTGATGCCTGTGCGTTCGTATAGCGCATATAGCAGTTATTTGCATTACAAACCTACTGATTTTAGAATTTACTCTGACAGAACTTTGAAAAATAATTCTGAAATCTGCCTGATCCGATTTGCGTTTCAGATACTGATTTTTTCATGTGTTATTTATTATTTTTAACGGGTCACATGGAATACGCCAGATTGATCATAATATCATCTTCGGTTGGTGATTTATTCCAATCATGGCTATTTCATCCTGATGAGTACAAAAATGAATCAGAATCATAGCTCCTGCTCCTCTCCTGCCATCGGAATTTCGATATTTGAAAATCCTCTCAGATCAAGTGTCTTTTTGTATGCTGACTGAGCCTCATAATCACCATGTACCAGGAAAACCTTTCGTACCCTGGATTTATCCTGGCATTCCAGAAAATCAGCCATTTCGTTATAGTCGCCGTGTCCTGAAAAAGCTTCAATACGCTCCACTCTGGCTCTTACTGAATGTTTTACGCCAAATATGGAGATTTCGTCAGCACCTTCGAGTATGCGTGCACCCAGGGTCCGTGGTGAGCAATATCCAACGGCGAGTATGGTGTTATTTGGATTTTCAATATTATTGGCCAGGTGGTGTTTTATACGCCCGGCCTCCATCATACCTGATGCGGAAATAATAACACATGGCCTTTTATTCGCATTCAGGCTCTTCGATTGTTCAGGGGTTTTCAGATAAAACAGTGAGTTGAAACCGAATGGATCAGGATCAGTAAGCATGACATGGGCCACATCAGCATTCAGTATGTCAGTGTGCATCCGGAAAATATCCGTAGCATTCACGGCAAGCGGACTATCAACGTAAATATTCACTTTTGGCAGTAATCCTTCGTTGAAAAACTTATTGAGAGCATATACCACTTCCTGGGTCCGGCCAATAGCAAAAGACGGAATAATAACCCTGCCTCCTTTTTCGACACAGGTTTCGCGGATCACCCGCAGCAATTCTCCTTCAGCTTCCTCAAGCTGAGGATGAAGCCGGTTACCATAAGTTGATTCTGTTATAAGGTAGTCGCATTGAGGAAATGGTTCGGGTGATTTTAAAATACGGCTTTCGGGGCGGCCTATATCGCCGGTGTATGCAATTCGTTTGGTGACACCATTTTCGGTAATTTCAACCAGTACTGTACCACTTCCAAGCATATGGCCGGTATTGGTGAATTTTACCTTAATATTATTATCGATGGTAAATTTGCGATCGTAAGCCACACCTATAAACAATTTCATACAGGCGCGTGCATCCTGCTCGGTATAAATGGGTTCAACCGGATTCAAGCCTTTACTGATACGGCGCTTGTTGAACCACTTTACATCACCTTCCTGAATATGGCCGCTGTCGGCAAGCATAATAGCACATAAGTCGCGAGTGGCACTTGTACAGATAACTGAGCCCCTGAAGCCTGACCTGTATATGAATGGTATGAGTCCGGAATGATCAATATGAGCATGCGTCAGAATTACATGATCAATCTCGGCCGGATTGAACATCAGGTTTCGGTTCAACCCATCGGTTTCCATTCCTTTGCCCTGGAACATACCACAATCGAGTAGTATTTTTTTGCCGCTTCCGGTAGTGATAAGATGCTTGCTTCCGGTCACCTCACGAGCAGCACCAATAAATTTAATTTTCATAAGACAAAGATTTTTTGATTTCAAATCGTTATCAAATTTACTTGATATAGATATACCTAATGAAAAAATATAATGCCGTTTTTGGTTGTTTTTGCTGACTTCAGCATTATGGCATTCCGGCAGGCACTTTCACAACTCAAAAATCACTTTTGAGGAATTGACGGATTCGCAGTGATGTATTTAGATTTCTTATGTTACCCGATGTGTTTCTCACAAAACATCTCAGCAAAATACAATTCAATACCGTTAAACAGATTAGTCAAATTGAACTAAAATTATAAGAACAGTAGTTTTGGCTGGTAAAAAACAATAAATTTGAAAACTAAATAAGCAAAGAGAATTTATGGTTCTGAATTACATCTGGGTTGCCTTTTTTATTATCGCTTTCATTATCGGGCTTATCCGGCTTGTTTTCTTCGGCGATACCGACATTTTCCCTTTAATGATGAACAGTACATTCGATATGGCCAAGACAGGTTTCGAAATATCCATTGGTCTCACCGGGGTAATGACTCTGTGGATGGGATTGATGAAAGTGGGTGAAACCGGTGGAATCGTGAAACTGATGTCGAAAGCCGTAGGGCCATTGTTCAGCCGGCTGTTTCCCGAAATTCCGAAGGATCACCCCGCCATTGGTTCCATGATGATGAATATTGCCGCCAATATGCTGGGCCTCGACAATGCAGCTACTCCACTTGGGCTGAAAGCCATGACACAGCTGCAGGAAATAAACAAGGATAAGGAAACTGCATCCAACTCCATGATCATGTTCCTGGTGCTGAATGCCTCAGGCCTCACCATTATCCCCATCAGCATAATGGTTTACCGTACACAGCTGGGGGCAGCCGATCCTTCTGATGTTTTCATACCCATACTTCTGGCAACTTTTTGTTCCACCTTAACAGGGATAATAGCTGTATCACTGTTTCAGAGGATCAACCTGTTCAATAAAGTTGTTTTACTTTATCTGGGCAGCTTTACACTGCTGGTTTCGGCGATAATCTGGTATTTCAGCACCATCAGCCAGGAACAGGTCACCACCATTTCGTCCGTTGCAGGAAACCTCATACTTTTCGGAATAATATTTTCCTTTATTGTTCTAGGACTTTTCAGGCGTATTAATGTTTATGATTCGTTTATTGATGGGGCAAAAGAAGGTTTCAGTATAGCCATACGGATTATCCCCTACCTGGTGGCGATTCTTGTTGCGGTTGGAGTGTTCAGATCCTGTGGTGCCCTGGAATTTATCGTAAAAAGCATAGGGCATATGTTTGCCGCTATGGGAGTAAATACTGATTTTGTCAACGCTCTACCCACTGCTTTTATGAAACCACTCAGCGGTTCGGGAGCAAGGGGCATGATGGTTGATACCATGAAACAATATGGAGCCGATTCATTTGCCGGGCGTTTAGCATGTATTTTTCAGGGTGCTGCTGATACCACATTTTACATTGTAGCTGTTTACTTTGGATCGGTGGGAATCAAGAAAACACGTTATGCCATAACCTGTGGTCTGCTCGCCGACTTAGCGGGAGTAATAGCTGCTATTTTTGTTGCTTACCTGTTCTTTCACTAGCAAAACCGGATTCCTGAAAACGAACAAAGGCTGCCTTTTGAGAGCAGCCTTTGTGCAATAATAAAACTCCAAATTAGCTTCCACAGCTACATCCGCAACCACATCCGCCTTCTGCTTTTTTAATAACACCAAGCTCTTTGCCTACCCTGGTGAAAGCAGCAATACATTTATCGAGATGCTCGCGTTCGTGGGCTGCAGATATCTGCACACGAATGCGGGCCTTGTCTTTTGGTACAACAGGATAATAGAATCCTATTACATAAATACCTTCGTTGAGTAATCGGGTTGCCATTTCCTGGCTCAGTTTTGCATCGTAGAGCATAACAGCACATATGGCACTCTGTGTTGGTTTAATATCGAATCCTGCGGCCAGCATACGTTCAACAAAATAGGCTGTGTTATCGTGTAATTTATCCTGCAATTCGTTGGTTTCACTCATCATATCTATCATTCTTATGCCTGCAGCAGCCACAAGTGGAGGTATTGAGTTACTGAACAGGTATGGGCGCGAACGCTGACGCAACATATCGATTATTTCTTTTTTACCGGTTGTAAAGCCGCCAATGGCTCCACCAAAAGCTTTGCCTAAAGTACCGGTAATAATTTCGATTTTACCTTTCAGGTTAAACTGCTCGGTTACTCCACGACCGGTTTTCCCGACAACTCCTGCCGAATGCGATTCGTCAACCATGATCATGGCATCGTATTTATTGGCGAGTTCATAGATTTTATCCAACGGAGCAACATTACCATCCATGGAGAAAACACCGTCAGTAACAATTAACCGGTATCGCTGTGCCTGAGCTGCCTGAAGCTGAACTTCCAGGTCGGCCATATCAGCATTATTGTACCTGTAGCGGACAGCTTTACACAATCGCACTCCATCAATAATGGAAGCATGATTCAGCGAGTCACTGATTACTGCATCTTCTTCGCCTAGCAAAGGCTCAAAAACACCTCCGTTGGCATCAAAGCAGGCTGCATACAAAATGGTATCTTCCATTCCGAAAAAATCAGCAATTTTCTTTTCGAGTTCCTTGTGCAGGTCGCCAGTTCCACATATGAAACGCACGGAGGACATTCCGTAACCATGTGTGTCGAGTGCTTCTTTGGCTGCGGCTATAAGCTGCGGGTTATTCGAAAGACCAAGGTAGTTGTTGGCACAGAAATTAAGAACTTTAGCTCCTGAGCTGATGGTGATTTCGGCCCCCTGTGGCGAAACAAGAATGCGTTCATTTTTAAACAGTCCCGCTTCCCTTATTCCTGAAAGTTCGGTGTTAAGATGATCCTGAAATTTTGTGTACATTGTATTTTAATTATTTAGTTCGGTTTCGCTGTATGTGTTGACGCACTGGAAAAAAAGTTTTGAATGAAGCCGCTGATGATTTAACCGGATCCCGATAAAAAATCAATATTCCGTTTCAAGCCGGCAAATTTAGCTCTTTTTACCGCTGACTTTTTAAATATGCTGCCATATAGTTCAGTATCCATTTGTTCCCATTCTGTTGCAGAAAGTGCTGACAATGATGCTGAAAGTGAAAATGCCGGTTCAGCATGAGGAGTTGAATACCGGTTCCAGGGGCAAACCTGCTGACAGACATCACATCCAAATATCCACTTTTTGTATCTCCCCTTAAAATGGTCGGGGATTTCTCCTTTATTTTCGATCGTCAGATACGAAATGCACTTATTTGCATCAACCACTCTCAGATCGGTGATTGCCCCGGTAGGACAAGCATCGATACACCGGCTGCATTCGCCGCAGTAATTTCCGCCCATCGGAGCATCGTATTCCAGTTCTAAATCTGTAATCAGTTCGCTGATAAAGAAATAGGAACCATTTCGCTTGCTGATCAGCATGCTGTTTTTCCCAATCCAGCCCAATCCTGCACGGGTTGCCCAGGCTCGTTCAAGAACAGGAGCTGAATCAACAAAACCCCGTATGCCGGTATCCGGAACCTGTTCCCTGATTTTTGCAATAAGTGTATTCAGTTTTTCGCGTATCACTTCGTGGTAGTCCTGCCCATACGTGTAGGCTGAAATCAAATAAGGGGAGTTTTCGTCCATCACTTGCGATGGGAAGTAGTTATACAGAAATACTATCACCGACTTTGCATTTTCGACCAGCAGCGAAGGATTTAAACGCATTTCTTTATGTCTCTGCATATAGTCCATTCCTGCATTGAAGCCCTTACCCAACCAGCTATCCAGGTGGATTTCTTCATCGTGAAGCATATTTGCCGGTGCAATTCCGCAGGATGCAAATCCCAGTGCGGCAGCCTCCTGCTTAATATACGCTGAAAGTTGTTGTTTCTGGTTCATACCACTGATGAAAAAACCGGTGTTTATCCTGAAAAATGCCGGAAGGTACAATTAACAGCCTCTTACAACTGTAGCTTATTCACTAATAATGCAAACCGAACTCTTTGGTAAGTACTAAAAAAGCTTTCCCACATCCGGCCCTTTAAAACGGCCAAGGTGGCTGTAGGCTTTTTCAGTGACTTCACGCCCCCTTGGTGTACGCATCATATATCCTTCCTGAATAAGGAAAGGCTCGTATACTTCTTCGATGGTACCTGCATCTTCGCCGACAGCAGTGGCAATGGTTGTCAATCCCACAGGCCCGCCTTTAAATTTCTGAATAATGGTACTCAGAATCCGGTTGTCCATTTCGTCGAGTCCGTTTTTATCAACCTGAAGTGCTGCCAGAGCATACTGGGCAATGGCCAGATCGATGGTACCGGTTCCTTTAATCTGGGCAAAGTCACGCAGACGGCGAAGCAGAAGGTTGGCAATACGAGGTGTACCCCTGCTGCGTCGCGATATTTCGATGGCAGCATCTTCGTGAATGGGCACACGCAATATTCCGGCTGACCGTATAATGATCTTTTTAAGGGTTTCAGCATCGTAATACTGAAGCCTCGAATTTATTCCGAATCGCGACCGCAAAGGGGCAGTAAGTAACCCCGAACGGGTAGTAGCACCAATCAGAGTGAACGGATTGAGTGTAATCTGCACACTGCGTGCATTAGGGCCCGATTCAATCATGATGTCGATTTTGAAGTCTTCCATGGCCGAATACAGGTATTCTTCCACAACCGGACTCAGGCGATGAATTTCGTCGATAAAAAGAACATCATTGGTTTCGAGGTTGGTAAGCAAACCGGCAAGGTCGCCGGGTTTATCCAGAACCGGGCCTGAAGTTACTTTAATATTCACCCCCATTTCGTTGGCAATAATATTCGAGAGTGTCGTTTTGCCAAGACCTGGAGGACCATGCAGCAATACATGATCGAGAGCTTCGCCACGGCGTGATGCGGCAGCAACAAAAACCCTGAGGTTCTCAACTACTCCGGGCTGCCCAGCAAAACTTCCAAAATCGAGAGGCCGTAGCACCTGCTCAATTTCGCGCTCGGCTGAAGACAGATTTTCCGATGCCGCATCAAGGTTTTTGTTCAATGACATATTTAAGTATAAAGGAAGTGAGCAAAGTTATAAAAAAGCTGCAGATGAATGTATCAAATAGTAAAAGCCAACTGTCCATGAAAGGTCTTCGCCCCAATAAATCTACTTTAGAATAAATATAAGGTTTTTGTGTTAACACATTTAATTTTTATTTATACATTAGCCAAATATTTAATATCACTGTGGCCATGAAAGACATAGTTGTAGCTATCGATTTTTCTAAAGGTTCTGTCCATGCTCTGGAGTATGCTATTGAACTTGCCAACCTTACCCATGCCAATGTGAGCATGGTTTGGGTTGATAATATTAACAGTAATGAGCTGGCATTTGCCAATGAGTCGAAAGAACTTCGCAACGAAGCCAAAGGCAATTTCGAGGAATTACTGACAAAATACAAAGACAAACTTATTAATGGAAAACTGACTGCAAAGGTTCGCAAAGGTCGTGTTTACCAGGAACTTGCCAATTATGTGAAGCAGAATGTATGCTGCATGATGATAGTCGGCGCACATGGCTCCTCAGGTTTTGAGGAATACTGGATTGGCACCAATGCATTCCGTATCGTTTCCAGTTTATCGTGTCCGGTGATTACGGTAAAGTACAATTATGATATTCAAAGAGGGTATCGTAAGATGCTTCTGCCAATTGACCATACTTCACAGACCATGCAGAAGATTATTTTCGCTTCTGATCTGGCAAAGGCTACTGGTGCTGACATCAACCTACTGGCAATAAATTCGAGCAAACTTAAATCGATGCAGACAATTGTGGACAATAATGTCGCAAAAGTTAAAAAACAGCTCGAAGCAAAAGGCGTAAATTACATTGTTGACAATATTTACAGTGAAAATCTGGCGGCTGATATTATAGAACATGCCCGTATGGTAGATGCCGACCTCATAGCAATAATGACCGATGTTCAGGATCAGGCTAATTCCATCCTCCTGGGACCTTTTGCACAACAACTGGTAAACTATTCAACAGTGCCTGTAATCAGCATACACCCAAAAAATAATTTTACACTCTAAGCTGTTTATTGGTCATGAGCAAGTTTTACATATCCGCATTGTTTTCTTTGCTGTTATTCAGCACTCGACTGCTTGCTCAGGAGCTTGTTCCTTCTACAGGAAATGTGGAATTCATTCAGGATGCCAAAGTTGATCAGCTTTCGGAACAATACCGGAAAATGAGTTTGAACAATCCCGAAATTGATGGTTACAGAGTACAGATATTTTTTGATTCGGGAAGCAATTCAAAAAATAAAGCTACCGGAATTAAAGGCGAATTTGACACGAGTTACCCCGGAGTTAAATCGTATTTATCGTACAAAGAACCTTATTACCGGGTCAGGGCCGGGAATTTCCGTACACTGGTAGAAGCAGTTGGCTTTCAAAAGAAAATTTCCATTGATTATCCTAACTCCTTTGCCGTTAAAGATAAAATCATTCCCTGACAGTGAATGACTCAGCTTCAGATTGAATTCAATTTTCCCAAACGAACAGAGCTTTTCGCTGTCATAAATGGATACCTTTTGCGAAAGTAGCCTTAATCAAGTGATCAGGTTTTCACAAAATTGAAGGATACATCCAAAAAAACTTAAAGTCCAAAAGTATGTCAGTTGACGCCAAAGTTCTGATTATCAAATTTTGTCGAATGCGTGTATACTTTATCTGCCTAAAATCCGTTATTTGTTCAACAGAATAAAAATCTGCTTGTTTTACCACCTTTTTTTCATTATCTTAGCCAAACAATAAATCTGTAACCCCCGTAATCAAGTTCGTATATGGCAAATATTATTGCAGCAATCGATTTCTCCGACTGTTCAGTAAATGCACTTGAACATGCTATTTCAATAGCTTCTCATGGAGCACTGGATGTTCATATGATCTGGGTAAACAATCCAAGTATTACCAAAACCACTATCTATTCTGATTCTTCAGCCGAACTGATTGATGAAATCAGGAAACAGTTCGGTAATCTTGTTGAAAAGTACGGCCCTATGTTAACTGATTCAAAGCTCGACTTTGTAATCCGCGAGGGGAAAGTATATCGTGAATTAATAGATGAGGCTAAAGAGATGGAGAGCATTTGTATCGTTCTGGGCACTCATGGAGTATCCGGTTTCGAACAGTTCTGGATAGGAAGTAATGCCAATAAACTAATTTCATTGGCACCATGCCCGGTTATTACAATTCGCGCAGGCATTGATGTAAAGCATAATTTGAATTGCATTCTGATGCCTATCGACAGCACACTCGATACCAGGCAGAAAGTACCATTTACAGCTTACCTTGCACGTTTGTTCGATGCTGAGATGTACGTTTTGTCGATTTATGCTTCGAAGTATAAATCAATCCAAAAACGCGTTGACGAATATACCGATCAGGTTTGCGAGTATCTGGAAGATGAAGGTATTAAATTTCACCGCGATGTATTGAGTTGTGAAAACCTTACAACCGGCACCATTGAATATGCCAAACGTGTAAGAGCTAACCTGATAAGCATTATGACTGAGCAGGAAACCAGCCCGTTTAACCTTATACTGGGACCTTATGCACAACAAATGGTAAACAACTCACCTGTTCCGGTACTCAGTATCAACCCATTCGAAACCATGCAGGTTTCAACCCGATAAACAAATAACTTAAAGCATAAAAAAAGCTCCTTTACGGAGCTTTTTTTATGGACATCTGATCATCTTTTAATTACGATCCAGGCAGTTGAGGTCAGTAAATGCTTCCTTCAAGCGTGCAATCAGCGTTTTCTGTCCTTCGTTGAGCCATTTACGGGGATCGTAATACTTTTTGTTGGGCTTGTCCTCACCTTCGGGATTTCCGATCTGCCCCTGCAGATAGCTTTCATTTTTCTTGTAGAAATCCATGATGCCTTTCCAGGTTGCCCACTGAGTATCGGTATCTATATTCATTTTCACCACACCATACGAAATGGCTTCACGAATTTCTTCCTGGGTTGACCCTGAGCCTCCGTGGAATACAAAATTCAGTGGCTGCGAAACGGTATTGAATTTTTTCTTTACAATTTTCTGTGAATTGTTGAGAATAACCGGCTGTAGTTTTACATTCCCTGGTTTGTATACACCATGCACATTGCCGAACGAAGCAGCAATAGTGAATTTGTTGCTGATTTTGCTAAGTTCCTCATAAGCGTATGCAACATCTTCGGGTTGGGTATAGAGTTTTGCGCTATCCACATCAGAGTTGTCCACTCCATCTTCTTCACCACCGGTAACACCCAGTTCAATTTCGAGTGTCATCCCTATCTTGCTCATACGCGATAAGTAACTTTTACAGATTTCGATGTTTTCGTGAAGTGGTTCCTCCGAAAGATCGAGCATATGCGAACTGAAAAGAGGTTTGCCGAAATCAGCAAAATGCTTTTCACCTGCTGTAAGAAGTCCATCAATCCAGGGAAGAAGCTTTTTGGCAGCATGGTCGGTATGTACAATTACAGGCACACCATAAAGTTCAGCCATAGCATGAATATGTTTTGCGCCTGATATGGCACCTGCAATAGCGGCCTTTTCGGCATCGTTACTCAGGAATTTGCCCGCATAAAAATGAGCACCCCCATTCGAAAATTGAATAATAACCGGTGAATTTACTTCACGGGCAGCCTGCATAACAGCATTAACTGAATCTGTTCCAACTACGTTAACTGCCGGAAGCGCAAAATTGTTTTGTTTAGCAATGCGGAAAACTTCCTGAACGCCATCACCGGTAACAACACCTGGGGCGACTTTTTGTAACACTTTGTCTGACATATGATTATAAATTATGTGATCTGATTTTACTGTTTTGCAAAGATACTGTTTTTTATCGAAAGGCATTTTGGCGAACTAAAAAGTTTATGCCAGCCTAAAGAGATTATCAGGCATGATGTCACTGAAAATTCACCAATTGAATGGATACATCTCAGGTTTTCGTAATACTATTAAAGGAAGCAGTTCTTATTGCTACATCCGAAACCTATACCCGTATTGAAGATTCATTATTCTGAGTTTATTGACTGCTGCTGGTGGATTCAGCAATTTATTTGTAAAATATAGAACTTTTCGGGAAATTTATAAAGTAAAACATCAAAAACAATATCACTGAAGTTGTTGAAACTGTACAAAACTATTTAAATTTGTATAACTCTAATAAAAATCAAGGAAATGAGCCTTCTCAAGAATGCAGAAGTGTGGTAGTAAGGTTAATCGTAACGTTAAACTAGCCACAGAGCTAATGGCACTGCTTATCGATGATATGTTGAGCCTTTCAGGGTTGAGTTGTAGCGAATTTAATATTTGCAGGGTGAACCTTAAAATAATTGCACAGCAAATTGCCGATAATTTTCCTGTCAATAAAACCGGATGAACGGTCAAATTTTTTATTTGGCAAGGGCTTACGGCTCAACGAGATGAATGGCTTTTGCACATTGAATTGGAAAACCAGCCTCTCAATACCTGGAAGTTCACATCAAAACATGCATCCGTTCTTAACGAGTTCGATATGAAGCAAGAAAAAGAAGGAGCCTTGTATTTTATCCCTGCTGATGGTGCCGGTTTCAATATGGCATTTACACAAAAACTTTTTAGTGCATTTCAATGCTTTTATACTCAACCGGATGCCCCTGAACAGGTATCGGGTTAACAACAGTGCAGTGCGTCATTCACTGACATGGTGGCAATGTGTGGGTCGGAGGGAAAGTTGATAAAGGAACGACATTCTGTTTCGCAATACGATATAGTATATGCCAGGAGTTAAATTCAAGGAGATTGTGCTGTGTTTGGATGAATTGCATAAAAATATCTTTTTCGTAAAAAAAGGAATAAGCAAAACATAGAACTATGAATAAGGTCATTATCTGTTTTTTATCGCTTATACTGGTAGCCGCAAGCTGCAGGCATAAACAGGAAAATTCCGGACCGCGTTATAGTACTACACCCGATGTTCAGAAAGTGCCGGTATATTGTTTTGCAGTACACCCGCTTCACAACCCGAATAAACTGTTGCAGGTTTACCAACCACTTATCGATTATTTAAACGCCAATATTACTGGTGCAAGGATTACACTTGAAGCTTCACGCGACTATGCCAGTTATGAAAAAAAATACCTCGACCGTAAACCTGCATTCCTGTTACCTAACCCATGGCAAACAATTCAGGCAATAAAGGTTGGGTATCATGTTCTGGCTATGGCAGGCGAGCCTCGTGATTTTAAGGGTATTTTTGTAGTACGCAAAGATGGCGGCATTCGGTCACCTTCCGACCTGAAAGGGAAAGTAATAAGTTATCCTGCTTCAACTGCTTTGGCCGCCTGCATCATGCCTCAGTATTTCCTGCATTGTGCCGGTGTTAATGTTACGACCGACATCATAAACAAGTATGTGGGTTCGCAGGAATCGTCAATCATGAATGTCTATCTTCGACAGACTGCTGCAGGAGCTACATGGCCACCCCCCTGGAGGGCTTTTCAGAAGGATCATCCGGAAGAAGCTTCTATGTTGAAGGTCATCTGGGAAACGGAGCCACTCATCAATAATTCGGTTATGATACGCGATGATGTACCCGTTGAAATCATGTTACAAGTTCAAAAGTTGCTCACCTCTCTCAGTGAAAAGGCTGAGGGAAAACCAATACTTGCCGATATGGAAACATCACGTTTTATTTTGGCTTCAGACAAGGACTATGATATTGTTGGCAAGTATATATCGCGATTCGAGAAAGAAGTACGAAAAATAGATACAAAATGAAACTGTACGACTTCAAAAGTTTTTTGTTCGGTACACTCCGTGGTCAGCTTATTCTTGGGGTAGCACTCGTTCATGCCGTGATGATGACAGTATTCATCTTTGATCTTACTTTCAGACAAAGTAAAATTTTGCTTGACAGGCAGATTGAAGAAGTGACGGCACTGGCAAAATCGCTTTCAACCTCATCTGCAGTCTGGATCGCCTCGGATGATGTAGCTGGTTTGCAGGAACTCGTTAGCTCTGTTGAGCAATATCCTGAACTTGAGTTTGCAATGCTGACCGACGAGGTTGGATATGTACTCGCACACACCGAACATGACCGTATTGGGCAATACCTGCTCGACCTGCCTGTTCAAACAAACAATACGGTATTGCTAAAAACGCCTGAATTACTTGAAGTGCTTGTACCGGCACATCTTGGTACCCAGCATATCGGATGGGTCCGGGTTGGCATTAATCGCAATGTTACCAGCGATAAACTTACGAATATGATACGCATGGGGGTGTTGTATGCGATTGTTGCCATTATTATTGGTTCCATTATTGCATGGTGGATGGGACGCCTGTTTACACAAAGGCTTTATGCCGTTCAGAATACAATCAGTGAAGTTGAATCAGGAAACAGAGATGCCCGTTCAAATATCAAAGGCGTTGACGAAGCGGCCGCAATCGCTACCGAATTCAATACATTGTTAGACTCATTAGACGAACAAAGGCGATCGCTCCTGAAAAGTGAAACAAGATTCAAGTCATTGCTATGGAGTATTCGAGTGGGTGTTGTTGTTCATAATCCCGATACAAGTATTCTGATGTCGAACCCTATGGCGCAGCAGCTGTTAGGGGCCACCGAAGATCAGATGACCGGAAAAACTGAAAACACTCTTGCATGGAACTTTCTGAGGGAAGACGGGGCTGTTATGCCTGCTGATGAATACCCGGTGAACAGAACAATTGCTGCCTCAAAACCAATAAAAGATATGGTCGTTGGTGTTCGCCATGCCGGAGATGAAAATATCACCTGGGTTTTGGTTAGTTCTGAACTTGTGATAAACAATAAAGATGAAATTGATGAAATCGTGATCACTTTCGTCGATATTACGAAACAGAAACAGGCAGAACTGGATATAAAGCAGATGAACAGGAAGCTACAGGCCATCAGTAACTGTAACCAGTATATGATTCACCCCAAAGACGAACAGACTTTACTCAATGGAATATGCAATATTATTAGTACGGAAGCAGGTTATCGTTTGGTTTGGGTAGGTTATGTAGGGTCCGATGAATCCAAATCCATTCGTCCGGTTGCCCAGGCTGGTTTCGATGATGGATATATCGCAAAAGCTAATCTCAACTGGTCAGAAGATGATGAACATGGGCGTGGGCCCGCCGGAGAGTGTGTGAGGAGTGGTAAAATTGTTTATATTCAGGATTTTACTACCGACGAACGCATGTCCCCCTGGCGCGAAAATGCCTTGCAACGCGGCTATCAATCCATAATTAGCTTGCCTTTGAAGGATGAAAACGCAAGCGTTTTTGGTGTTTTACTTATTTATTCAGATAAGATCAATGCCTTTACAACGGATGAATTGCGGCTGCTTGAAGAGATGTCGGGTAACCTGGCATTCGGTATCATGGTGCTGCGTGCCCGTGCCGAACGAAAAGAAGTGGAGAAAAAAATTCTTAGGCTTGCTGACATTGTTGAGTCATCAGAAGATGCAATTATTGGCAAAGATCTGGATGGTATTATCACAAGTTGGAATAAGGGTGCCGAAAAAATATATGGTTATTCCGAAAGCGAGACCATTGGCAAGTCCATCACAATAATAGTAGGGCACGAAAAACTTGAAGAGATTCATCAGATTATTGAAAAGATAAAATCAGGTGATCATATCGCGCATTTTGAAACAATTCGCAAACGAAAAGATGGACAGTACATTAATGTCTCACTCACCATTTCCCCAATCCGTGATTCGGAAGGCAATATAGTTGCTTCATCAACAATCGGCCGAGATATTACGAGCCGAAAACTTACAGATGAAGCTTTACGTGAGGCATCAATCTATGCGAGAAGCTTGATTGAAGCGAGTATTGATCCGCTCGTAACCATTAGTCAAAACGGTAAGATCACCGATGTAAATCATGCAACCGAGGTGGTGACGGGTGTCAAGCGCGATCACCTGATCGGAAATGAGTTCTCCGACTACTTTACCGAACCTGAGAAGGCCAGAGTTGGGTATAAACAAGTATTGGCAAATGGTATGATAAGAGATTATCCACTCACCATCCGACATGCTTCAGGAACATCGACCGACGTTTTGTATAATGCCACAGTCTATCGAAACGGATCGGGCGAATTGCAGGGCGTTTTTGCTGCAGCACGCGATATCACCGAACGCAAGCTTATTGAAGATGCCATGTTTTTCGTCGCCCAACGCGGCTGGCAGACTGGTACTGAAAACTTTTTCGAAGCGCTTGCACGGTTTCTCGGCGAAAAACTTGATATGGATTACGTCCTCATCGACAAGATAGATAAGAACCCGGATATGGCGGAGACGTTGGCATTGTATGCCAAAGGCTCGATCGAACCGAATATGAGCTACACCCTCAAGGGCACGCCATGCGAAAATGTTATGGGGCGGCAACTCTGCATCTATCCTTGTGGTATTCAGCAACTATTTCCTGAAGATACTCTGTTGCCTGAAATGGACGCAGAAAGTTACACCGGCATTCCGCTATGGGATTCAACAGGCCTGCCTATAGGCCTGATTGCCGTCATAAGCTGCAAGCCGCTTCCCGACGATGCACCGATCGCCCAACTGCTGCAACTGGTAGCGACACGTGCTGCCGCTGAGCTGGAGCGTAAACAAGCGGAAGACGAAATTCTAAAATTAAACCAGAGTTTGGAAAGGCGGGTTATTGAGCGTACTTCCCAATTGGAAGCTGCTAACAAAGAACTTGAGGCTTTTTCGTATTCCGTTTCGCACGACCTGCGAGCTCCTTTGCGGGCTATAGATGGATTTAGCCATGGTCTCCTGGAAGAATATTATGATAAAATAGATGATCAGGGGAAGAAGTATTTACAGCGTGTGAGATCAGCCACACAACGTATGGCACAGCTAATTGACGATATGTTAACCCTCTCACGCCTTAGCCGTACTGAAATGGATATACAGGAGGTGAACCTGAGCGAAATATTTCGTGAAATTACTGGGGATCTGCACGAAACACAGCCGAACCGCCAGGTTGAGTTCATTACACAGGAAGGAATTAAGGCGCAGGGCGACAGTCGGCTCTTGCGAATTGTTTTTGAAAACCTCCTCGGAAATGCATGGAAGTTTACCTCAAAACATGCAACAGCACGTATTGAGTTCAATATGAAGCAGGAAAAAGAGAGAACCGTATATTATATCCGTGATGATGGTGCCGGTTTTAATATGGAATATGCCAAAAAATTATTTGGTGCGTTTCAACGCCTTCATACGGATGCCGAATTCCCTGGAACTGGTGTAGGGTTGGCAATAGTGCAACGCGTCATTCACCGGCATGGAGGCAATGTGTGGGCTGAAGCAGAAATCGAAAAAGGCGCAACAATTTATTTCACAATCTCCTGAAGAATAATTGTTACTGATCAGTCCCCGCGAAGTTAAAAGTGTCCGGAGTTGAAAGTACTAAAACTACTATTACTCACCAGCCACTATGCACTATGCACTGAGCACTCAGCACTAAAACTACAATTACTCACCAGCAACTATGCACTAAGCACTATGCACTGAGCACTCAGCACTCAGCACTAAAGTCAAAAATGACCTGAGTTGAGAGTGCCTTCTAAGTATTTAAAGTCAAAAACAACAAAACATCCAACTATTACCATGCACCCTAACTCCTAACCCCAAAAACCTAACCCCTCCATACATCTGTGCACAAAAATGGCAAATTAGTATCAGCGTGATAGTTACGAATATTTTAACAGGAAATAAAAGAGTTATTTGGCAGATAATAATCCGAATATATCGGATTTGATTCAATATCAAAATTGCTTAACTTTATAGGGCTAAAAACCAGGGATGTGAAAACGAAACTGAATGATAAAAATTCGACCGATAATGCCGAAAGCTTAAAGCAAAAAGCTGAAAAGCTGTTGAAGGAGAAATTATTAATTACTGACTTACATCCTAATAAAAACGAAACACAAAAACTCATTCATGAGCTTGCGGTTCATCAGATTGAGCTTGAGCTACAGAACGAAGAGCTGAAATTGGCCAATGAGAGAGCTGAAATTGCAAGCCTGAAATATATTGAATTATATGATTCTGCACCAATTGGTTATTTCACTCTTTCCCCGAAAGGCGAAATTCTTGAGCTAAATCTTTGTGGGGCAAATATGCTTGGAAAAGAACCCTCGCGGTTAATACACAGTCTGTTCGGTTTTTTTGTTTCCGACGATACCAAACCGGACTTCAATCTCTTTCTTGGGAAAGTATTTACAGGCAAAGCCAAAGAAGCATGCGAAGTTGCCCTGTCAACGAATGGTGAATCACTCAGTTATGTTCACCTTGCCGGTATCGTTACCGAAAACATTAATCAATGCTTTATTACTGTAACAGATGTAACCGAACACAAACGGGCAGAGGAAAAGCGGCTCCATAACAGCGAAGAACGTTTTCGTCTACTTTACGAAAATGCCAAAATCGGCCTGTACCGGACCACACCGGACGGAACCATAGTACTGGCAAATAAGGCTTTAGTCTCCATGCTTGGTTATCAATCTTTTGACGAACTAGCCAGAAGGAATATTGATAAGGATGGTTTCGTAACACCGCAGCAACGACATGCATTTTTAAAAAAGATAGAACAAACCGGAGAGGTAGAAAATTTTGAGTCAATATGGATTCGTCAGGATCGCACGCATGTCTTTATTCGCGAGAGTGCCAGGGTCATCCGCGATTCAGATGGCAATACGATATATTACGATGGTACTGCTGAAGATATCACCCAACTCAAGCATACACAAGATGACCTGGATTGGAATATGGCCTTACTTGCAGCCAAGGCAAATTCTACAACACCGAATTCTTCCGTTGATGCAATACTGGTAGTTGACCAGCAGGGCAAAAAGATATTTCAAAACCCACGGGCTGCCGACTTGTTAAAGGTTCCCAGACATATTGCCGACGAAAAAGATGATGAAAGTGAACTACAGTGGCTCGCGGGTTTAAACAAAGACCCCAAAAGCTTTATTGAAAAGGTTAAGTATCTTTATTCTCATCCCAATGAAGTAAGTAAAGATGTACTCGAGTATAAGGACGGGACATTTCTGGACCGATACACAGCTCCTGTTATAGGCAAAGGCGGTAAATACTACGGCCGGCTCTGGATATTCCGCGATATTACCATGCATAGACGCACCGAGGAAGCACTACGCGAGAGTGAAGCCCGGTACCGCATGCTTTTTGAGGTAAGTGCCGATGGTATTCTGATTGTGGAAGTTGAAACAAGGATGTTTAAGTACGCAAATCCTGCTATGTGTCAGATGCTCGGTTACACCGCAGAAGAATTAACCACGCTGGGTATGTCGGACATTCACCCCAGTAAAGATTTAAAATGGGTCATTGAAGAGTTCGAAGCCTTTGCCCGCGGAGATAAAACCTTAATATGTGGCATTCCATGTATCACTAAAGATGGCAGCATTGTTTACACTGACATCAACACAAATACCATTACAATTGATGGCAGAACTTGCGCTGTAGGAATTTTCAGAGATATATCCGAGCATAAACGGGCGGAAGAAGCCTTGAAATCAGCCCTCGAACGCAGCCACCGGCAACAAGCAGTAGTAACTTCTGTTGCCGTTTCGCCTCAATTAGTCGCCGGCGACGTTTCGGGGCTTGCTCATCAACTCAACGAACATGCAGCAAAAACCATTGATGTGGAGCGCGTTAGTGTATGGCTGTTTAATAATGGAGGGGATGAACTGGAGTGTGTTGATCTTTATGAGTCTTCCCCTGATCAACATTCAGCGGGAGCAGTCCTGAAGCAGGATGAATACATGAATGAGTTTGAAGCCCTGCGAACTGCAAAATATATTGACGCGAATGACCCCTTAACTGATCCGCGGACAACCGGGTATGTTGAGGGTTATATAAAACCATTGCATATTACATCAATGCTTGATTCTGTCATTAGGGACGGCAACCGGAATATTGGGGTCCTCTGTTTCGAACATGTGGGAAAAAAGCACAACTGGGAACCTGATGAAATCGCATTTACTTCTCAACTTGCTGACCAAATAGCTTTAACTGTACTCAACCATGAGCGCTTACTTTCAGAAGATTTATTGCGACAAAATGAAATTAAATTGCAGGTCATTATTGAATCTACTGCCGATGGTATTTTGGCAATTGACAGCAACGGCAAAGTGATCAGGACCAATAACCGGTTTGCTGAGCTCTGGAAAATTCCTCTGGCTATTCTCAATTCGGGTGAAGATGCAATATTGTTAGATTATGTACTGGAGCAGTTGATCAGCCCTAAGCAATTTCTGGATAAGGTGCAGCAGCTTTATAATTCTACCGATGAAGATTCAGATACCCTCTTTTTTAAGGACGGTCGTATATTTGAAAGGTATTCTGCCCCGCTTTTATTGGACGATAAAATCATTGGGCGTGTATGGTCGTTCCGCGACATCACCGAGCGCAAACGTGCTGAAGAAGCGCTACTCGAAAGCAAAAATATAATTCAGAATATTATAGACAACAGTCCATCATTAATTTACATTTTGGATCTGGATGGAAGGTTTATTCTTGCAAATCGAAAACTTGCTGAAGTATTAAATTTTCCTGCCGAAAAACTTCTTGGAAATACCCGCCAACTCTTTATGCCCACCGAATTTGCTGACCAGCATCGGACTAATGATTTACAGATCATTACAACTGAGCAGGCAGCCATTTACGAAGAAGAGATTCTGGAATCAGATGGAAAGCATATTTATTTAACCCAAAAATTTCCTCTTTTTAATTCGGAGGGTAAAATATATGCTGTAGGAGGTATTTCCACTGACATCACCGAACGCAAGCGGGCAGAACAAGCACTTATTGAAAGCGAAACCCGTGCACGTGCACTTATTGACGCCATTCCTGATTTGATATTTAAATTAAACAGCCAGGGGGTGTTCCTCGAATATCGCGCTGCAAAAGAAGATCTTGCCTATCAGAACGGATCAATAATAGGTAAAGAATGCCGCGACATCTTGTCACCTGAATTTTCCGGATTGATTGAAGAAAAAATAAAACTTGCCCTCCAAACCGGACAAATGCAGGTCTTTGAATATCAATTGCTACTACCTCTAAAAGGAATGGGCGAATTTGAAGCCAGAATGGTATGTAACACCCCCGATGAAGTCATTGTTATTGTTCGCGACGTTACTGAGCGGAAAAAGGCTGATGAGGAAATAAAACGAATAAATGAAAAATTATTAAAACTCAACGCCGAAAAGGACAAGTTCTTTTCCATTATTGCCCATGATCTTAAGGGTCCTTTCAGTGGTTTTTTGGGATTGACAGAAATAATGGCAAATAATTTGCCCAATTTAACGATGGATGAAATACAAAAGATTTCAGTGAATATGCGAATTTCAGCCACCAATCTCTTCCGCTTACTCGAAAACCTGCTCGAATGGGCCAGAATGCAACAAGGACTTATTCCATTCAATCCGGAAATAATCCGATTGCTGCCTGTAGTTGATGAGTGTATAAATATAGTGCTGGGAAGTGCTAAAAATAAGGGAATTGAATTCAACTGCGATATACCGGAAGATTTACATATTATTGCGGATAGTAATATGCTTCAAACAATACTCCGGAATCTGGCCTCGAATGCGGTGAAATTTACACCCAAAGGAGGTGAAATAGAAGTTTCGGCTAAAATCAATATCGATAAAAGTATCGAAATATCCGTTAAGGACACGGGTATTGGGATGAGTGGTACAATGGTCGATATTTTATTTGGACTCAATGATAAAACAAACAGAAAAGGAACTGAAGGCGAACCAAGTACAGGACTCGGCCTGTTGCTGTGCAAAGATTTTGTCGAAAAACATGGTGGTAAAATCTGGGTAGAAAGTGAAGAACTTAAAGGGTCAACATTTTATTTCACAATACCGTAAATTACAATTTATTAAAAAGTAAGCAGCTATGGAAGGTTCAGTATTTGACAGTCCGATGGGATTAACCGGGGAGCATTTCCCTGAATCGTGCCACATTTGCCTTATTTATGAAAGTGAGGAACAGCGTCAAAAAATCATTGCCGAATATATAGCGGCAGGACTCGGGCAAGGTGAAGTGGTTCGATATTTTACTGACAGAACTACACCCGAAACAATTCGATCCTGGTTAGTTGATTCCGGAGTGGAAATATCTGAAGCCGAAAAAAACGGATCGTTCACCATCTCAAAGGCTGAAATCGCTTATTATCCGGATGGCAAATTCGAACCTCAGAAAATGATCGAAAGATCAGTAAACCGATACGATCAGGCAAAAATGGCTGGCTATACCGGATCGCGTGCCTGTGGCGAAATGACCTGGGCTCTCAATAACATTCCCGGCTCCGATAGTTTGCTGGAATATGAAGTTTTACTCAACACGAACACCTCAGCCTTCCCACATACCGGAATGTGTCAATACGACGCCCGCCTTTTTGATGGTGCAACACTATTCAAAGTACTACAGGTACACCCATATATGATTGCACACGGGCAGATTGTAAGAAACCCTTTTTACACCAGACCCGAAGAATTTGTTTCTGTAAAAAAGTCTGAAAAATAGATAAAATGCCAAATCAGCAACTAAAGTTAAAAGTACATGGTGTTAAAAGATCAAAATAACCTGCTACTAACCAGCCCCCTAACTCCTAACACCCAAAACCTAACCCCTCCTTCCGGCACTGTGCACTGAAAATGCAAATTATTACCCGGGCAATTATTTACTAAAAAGAAAACGTATGGATAAAGCGAATCAGGAGCACAATAACCGGGAGCAGGATTGGCAGCGGGTTGATGCACGGATTCTGGGCCAAATACTCGCAGCGCAAAATGTAGTATTCGCATTGCCTGACGAAAAGCGAATTGCTGAATTTTTTTCTCAGGCTCTAAGCAGTGTTCCCGGAATTTCATCCTGTTTTGTTTGCCTGGGAAATCAGTCAGCCCAACCCGGAGAATCACAAGGTCGTTGCGGCAAATGCGTGTTTCTTCATAAAAATGATTCCGGATCATTGATATTGCCTGTCAGCTTCTCTTGTGGCTATGCTGAACAAAACGATATGCGCATTATAGCGCTTGAATCAAACGAAAACACTTTTGGTTTCTTTATTTTTAAAACTGACACAACAAACTCTTATGAACCTTACTGGCCGTTTCTATGCAATGTAGCTAACTATGTAGCGCTGTCATTGGAAAACCGGATGCAGAAACATCTTTTGGAAAAATCAAGGGATGAAATGGAATACAAGGTGAAGGAAGCTACTGAGGAGTTAAGGCAGATGAATGAACGTTTTCAGCTTGCCACCAATGCAGCGAAACTCGGGGTCTGGGACTGGGATATTCAGAAAAACGAACTCATCTGGGATGCTGGCATGTATGCACTGTACGGTATTAAAAAGGAAGATTTTGCCGGTGCTTATGAAGCCTGGTTGAATGGATTACATCCTGACGACCGCAACCAGAGCGAAGAGATGTCGATACTTGCACGACGTGGCGAAAGGGATTACGACACTGAATTCCGTGTGGTGTGGCCCGATGGCAGCATTCGTTATCTCAAAGCTTTTGGGCATATAGTGAGAGATTCCGACGGCGTGCCCCTGCGTATGACTGGTATCAATTTCGACATCACCGAACGAAAGCTGGCGGATGAGGCTACACGTAAAAGTGAACTGGAATTTCGTACCCTGGCCGAACACATTCCCGATAACATTATTCGTTATGATTTGAATTGCCGTGCAATTTATGTCAACCACATGTCGGATGTTCCAAAATATTTTAAGACCACCATTATTGATAAAATACCGACTGACAATAATCTGGAAGGTACCATCGGAATTGAAGAATACCAGTCAAAACTTCAACGGGTAATAGATACCGGTGATACGGAAGAAACAGAAATCCAGCTTCATGATTTACAGGGTAATATTCACAACTATGAAGTCAGTTTTGTTGCCGAGTATACCAGTGAAGGGCAGATTTCGGGTGCTTTGGCAATTGGTCGCGATATAACAGAAAGCAAGCGTTATGAAGCAATAAATATTTCGCGGTTAAACCTTATTCAGTTTGCTGTAACTCATACTTTGGATGAGCTGCTCGAAGAAACTTTGAACGAAGCTGAAAGACTTACAGGAAGCCTGATTGGGTTTTATCATTTTGTTGAAGACGACCAGGTTTCGTTAACACTACAGAAATGGTCAACAAGAACAAAAGCCGAATTTTGTAAAGCAGAAGCAAAAGGTCAGCATTATTCCATTTCCCAGGCTGATGTTTGGGTCGATTGTTTAGCACAGCAGAAACCTGTTATCCATAACGATTACGCTTCGCTTCCCCATCGTAAAGGCATGCCTGAAGGCCATGCAGTGGTAAAACGCGAACTTTTGATTCCTGTCATCAGGGGCGACAAAATAAAAGCAATAATCGAAATAGGCAATAAACCTACCGATTATAATGACAAAGATATTGAAGCGATTTCACTCCTGGCAGATCTTTCCTGGGAAATTGCGACCCGAAAGCAGACAGATATCGCATTGGGAGTCAGCGAAGAAAAGTACCGGACATTAATTCAAAAAATACAGGCTGCAGTTATCGTACATGGTGCCAACACCCAAATTATAACAAGTAACTACAAAGCACAGGAACTTCTTGGTTTAACCGGAGACCAGCTGTTAGGGAAAACTTCAAATGATCCCGCATGGCATTTTTTACGGGCCGACAATACCATTTTGCCACAGGAAGAATTTCCGGTAACTCTTGTGTTGGCAACCCGCGACGAAATAAGGAATTACATCATAGGTATACACCAACATGAAAATGATGTTTGGGTTTTAGTAAATGCGAACCCTGTTTTTGGTGAAAATGGTGAAATCACGCAAGTAATTGTGACTTTTATCGATATAAGCGAACTCAAGCAGGTGGAAGCCACTTTGGCAAAAACCACCGATAGGCTCAATGAGGCTCAGCGTATTGCACACATTGGCAGTTGGGAACTGGATATAACCAGCAACTTACTTACCTGGTCCGATGAAATATACAGGATGTTTGAAATTGATCCCTCTAAATTTGATGCTTCCTACGAAGCTTTCCTAGATGCCATCCATCCTGATGACCGCGAAGCTGTCAATTATGCATATACCAATTCCCTTAAAACCCGGATTCCTTATACCATCGATCATCGCCTTCTCTTTGCTGACGGACGGATCAAATACGTTCACGAACAGTGCGAAACCTTTTATGATGCTGACGGCCAGCCCTTCCGCTCTCTGGGAATAGTTCAGGACATTACCGAGCGCAGGAAAAGCGAGGAGGCTGTACAGGAAAGTGATATGCACTATCACCAGATCGTTGACCTGTCGCAGGATATGATTGTCATCCATCAGCAAGGAAAGGTAGTCTTCGTGAATGAGGCCGGTGTTCAATTATTAGGAGTTCCAAACTCAGATCAGATTATCGGCAGATCAGTGTTGGAATTTGTACCTCCGGAATACAGAAAAATTGCGCTCGAGAGAATGCAGACGGGTCATACAGAGGAAGGGTATAGATCAAAGGTGTATGAACAAAAGATGATCAGGGTCGATGGAAATGTAATAGATATCGAATTAAGAGGTATGCCTATCCGGTATCAAGGTGAGCAGGCTATCCAATTTATTGCACGCGATATTACCGAACGCAAAAAAGCGGAAGCCGCCTTACGCAGGAGCGAGCAGGAATTTCGCGCTCTTGCCGAGAATTCGCCCGATGTGATCGTACGCTACGACAGGGAAGGCCGGCGCATGTACGTCAACCCGGAGTTCGAAAGGGTTAATCGTCTCACAGCCAGGGAGGTTCTTGGTAAGAAGCCTGAAGAAATTTCAACAGAATTGGCACCCATGGCAGATGTGTTTACTTCAAGACTCATGGAAACCATGGCATCAGGTAAAATAACCAAGATTGACTTATCATGGACCAAGGATGGGAAACTCATATGCTGGTTTGTACGCGCTGTGCCTGAATTTGATGTAAACGGGAATGTGACAGGTGCCCTTACTATCTGGAGCGATATTTCAGAGCGCAAGCAGGTAGAGGAAGAAATCAACAGACTCAATCAGGAGCTTGAACTGCGTGTTGCCCAACGTACCAATCAATTGGAAGAAGCGAACAAAGAACTCGAAGCCTTTTCATATTCTGTTTCACACGACCTGAGGGCACCCTTACGTAGTGTTGACGGATTTAGTCTGGCTCTGCTTGAAGATTACTACGATAAGATTGATGACCAGGGGAAAAACTATCTGCATCGTGTACGATCTGCAACGCAGCGTATGGCACAGCTTATTGATGATATGTTGAACCTCTCTCGCCTGAGTCGTACTGAAATGATTGTACAGCAGGTGAACCTGAGTGAAATATTTCGCGAAATTACCCTGAGTATTCACGAAACACAGCCCAAACGTCAGGTAGAGTTCATTATCCAGGAAGGAATTAAAGCGCAGGGTGATAGCCGGCTCTTGCGAATTGTTTTGGAGAATCTCCTTGGAAATGCCTGGAAGTTTACCTCAAAACATCCAACAGCGCGCATTGAATTCAATATGAAACAGGAAAAAGAAGGAATAGTGTATTTTATCCGTGACGATGGTGCCGGTTTTAATATGGAATATGCCAAAAAATTATTTGGTGCGTTTCAACGCCTTCATTCTACAGCTGAATTTCCGGGAACAGGTATTGGGTTGGCAACTGTTCAACGTATTATTCATCGGCACAGTGGTAAAATATGGGCTGAAAGTGAAATTGAAAAAGGTTCGACATTCTATTTTACACTGTTCACAACCACAAAATCAAAAAACAAATAATTATAAGCAGATGGTTCATGCTTAATGTAAAACACTAATTAGTACATTTACAATTAATTAATGTAAGGTGCTCAATACCTAAAAAAGAACATCATGTCAAATAAAACTATTTTATTGGTAGAAGATAACTCCGATGACGTTGAGTTAACGCTTCGTGCATTGCAAAAGAACAATATTAAAAACAAAATTGTAGTGGCTAATGATGGGGCTGAAGCTCTGGATTTTCTTTTCGGTACAGGAAAATACTCCGGTCGCAACCTTGCAGAGATGCCAACAATTGTTTTGCTTGACCTCAAGCTGCCAAAAATTGATGGACTTGAAGTATTGCGCAGGATACGGGCGAATGATCTAACGAAATTTCTTCCAGTGGTAATACTTACTTCGTCTAAAGAAGAACAGGATATATTAAATGGGTACAGCCTGGGCGTAAACAGCTATGTCAGAAAACCTGTCGACTTCATTCAATTCGCCGACGCAGTCAGCCATCTTGGATTATACTGGTTATTGCTTAACGAAACACCCCCAACCATAAGATAAAAACTATGAAAGAAACACTTCGGATATTGGTGGTTGAAGACTCGGAAGATGATGCTTTGTTAGAGCTCCATTTAATAAAAAAAGGCGGCTATGCCGTTGAATCTGAGCGTGTGGAAACTGCAGAAGAAATGAAAGTGCTTCTTAAAGAAAAGACATGGGATATCATTTTATCTGATTACGTGATGCCACACTTTAATGGATTAGAAGCGTTGAGGATTTTAAAAGAAACAGGCATTGATATACCATTTATCATCATTTCGGGTACAATTGGCGAAGAGGTGGCAGTAGAAGCAATGAAGACCGGTGCCCACGATTACTTAATGAAGAATAATCTGAACCGCCTGATTCCTGCAATAGAACGTGAATTGCGTGAAGCAAATAACAGGGCTGAACATAAGCTGCTTGAACAAAAACAAAAGCTGGCTGAAGAAGCTCTTGCGAAAAGTGAAGAGCGATTTCGGCTGATTGCAGAAAACACGGCTGATACAATTTCAGTTTCTGACCTGGATCTTAATATAATCTATGTTAGCCCTTCAGTATTCAAGCTTCGTGGATATACAGCCGAAGAAACTCAAGGACAATCACTGGATCAGATTTTCACTCCAGCATCCTTGCTCATAGTTAACAAATTATATGCTGATCGAATGGCATTGGAAGCAAACGGAAATACTGACCCATACGGAACTGAAACTATTGAGCTCGAGGAATATTGCAAAGACGGTTCTACTATTTGGGTTGAGAAATCAATCTCATTTATTCGGGATGCCAATCTTAAACCAACGCAAATACTGGCTGTTACAAGAGATATAACATCACGCAAAAAAGCAGTAGAAGAGTTAAGAATACTTTCACGCGCAGTGGAACAGAGCCCGGCTTCAATAGTTATTACAAATGTAGAAGGAAATATAAAATACATCAATTCGAAATTCACAGAAATAACAGGGTACACACAGGAAGAAGCTTTTCAACAGAACCCACGAATTTTAAAATCCGGTGAAATGCCCCCCGATCATTACAAAGAGATGTGGCAAACTATTACTTCTGGTAATGAATGGTCGGGAGAATTCCATAATAAGAAAAAAAACGGTGAATTATATTGGGAACGGGCATCCCTTTCGCCAATTTATGATGAAAATGATAATATCACTCATTTCCTGGCAGTTAAAGAAGATATTACAGAAAAAAAGCGATTGATTGACGATCTTATATCAGCCAAAAACAAAGCAGAAGAAAGCGATCGCCTAAAATCAGCATTTCTCGCCAATATGAGCCATGAGATACGTACTCCGATGAATGGCATACTTGGTTTTTCCGAACTGCTCAAAATGCCTGGTTTATCAGGCGAACAGCAACAGGAATATATAAAGATTATAGAGAAAAGCGGAGCACGTATGCTCAATATCATCAATGATATTATAGAAATATCAAAAATAGAATCCGGGCTGATGAAGGTTATTTTAGCTGAAACCAAAATCAATCAGCAAACCCAGTTTATTTATGACTTTTTTAAACCGCAGGCTGAAGATAAAGGAATTCAGTTGACATTAAAGAACGGACTACCATCTGATGAATCTATGGTTATAACAGATAAGGAAAAATTATATTCTGTTCTGACAAATCTTGTAAAAAATGCTATAAAATTTACATTTCATGGTTCAATTGAATTTGGATACATTTTAAAAGCGAATGAACTTGAATTTTATGTTAAAGATACAGGAATAGGAATTCCCGACGACAGGCAGAATGCGATTTTTGACCGATTTGTGCAAGCCGATATTGCTGATTCAAGAGCTTTCCAGGGAGCAGGGCTTGGATTGTCCATTTCGAAAGCTTTCGTTGAAATACTTGGTGGGAAAATTTGGGTTGAAAGCGAAGTAGGTAAAGGTTCTGTTTTCTATTTTACCATTCCTTTCAATACAAAATCAGTCGAGAAACTTTCAGCCAAAACCAATATTCTAGCCGAAGAAATCCATGATATTCAACCTGGTAAATTGAAAATATTGATTACTGATGACGATGAAGTATCGTATACACTCATGTCAGTTGCAATCAAGAAATATTCGAAAATGATACTGGGAGCAAATTCCGGAATTCAGGCCATAGAAGCTTGCCAAAAGAATCCTGACATTGATTTGGTTATGATGGATATGAAAATGCCTGGCATGGATGGATATGAAGCTACCAGGCAAATCAGGCAATTCAATAAAAATGTTATAATCATAGCCCAGACAGCCTTTGCACTTTCGGGCGACAGAGCAAAAGCTATAAATGCAGGATGTAATGATTATATTTCGAAACCCATTGATGTTAATTTATTAAGGGGATTAATTGAAAAACATTTCAAAAACAGGAAATCGAATTAGCATTTAAGGAGGAAATGGACATTTCGGCTTATTCTTATGACGGGCAATTTGTCGCATTTTATTGAAGTCCTTTCGTCTTGGGCGGACCGGGTCGGAAACTTCATGAAGGATTGCAGTACAGGTTTTGGTTCTTGATCTCTAAAGTTCACAAGGATCAAACCAGTAACCTGGATATTTTTTTGAATACGGATATTAAGCCATTGATTATTACAACAATAATAATTTACCGGAATAACCGGGATTTATTCCTCCAATACGTAAAAAGGATTTTAGTTATTGTGCAATATCGGTGATTAAAATCATTGCGATCACAGAACATATAATGAATCTTTGGCATCTAAGGGGTACCTAGATAAGCAATACCATGAAAGGATACATGTACATATTACTCTGCGCAAATGGTAATTACAATACCGGAAGCACGATTGATCTTGATAGAAGATTGGCACAACATCAAAACGGAGAAGGTGCTAATTTTACAAAAAAGCATTTGCCTGTAGAACTGGTTTATTATGAAGAATATCAACGGATTGATACAGCATTCTACCGGGAGAAGCAAGTACAGGGGTGGAGCAGAAAGAAAAAGGAAGCCCTGATAAATAGCGAAAATGATAAGTTGCCTGGGTTATCACGAAACTATACTCAATTTGGTGCCTCGGCAGGCTCAGCACCCGGGACGGCAGTTGAACCTGATAACGGTGGTTGAGCCTGTCTGGTGGTTGAGCCTGCCGTGGTGGTTGAGCCTAATAACGATGGTTGAGCCTGTCGAAACCACCTGTCTGGTGGTTGAGCTTGTCGTGGTGGTTGAGCCTGTCGAAACCACCTTCCCCTGTTAATTCCTTTGAAGGCAAATTGGCTTGTCGGCACTGTTATTCAAATGATTTAGATACAACAAATGGATTTAGGATAGCAGTATAACTACTCCTGAATACAAAATAAAGCCATACTTCACTTTTGATCTTAGTAGTCACAGTTCCGACAATGGAAACACAGAAACAAAGTACCATTGCAAAGTGTTTTAGGGAGATACTAAACCCAAAACTCTCTAAATATGGAAAAGATCGATTCAAGCGAACAGTATGTTCCTAAAGGACTTTTATCCACAAGAAACATTATCGTACTTATAATTGGGCTTCTGACGGCTTTCAACACTTTCTGGACAGGCATAACTTCCAATAAACTCGAGATACAATCAAAAACGTTGGAACAGGCACTTCGGAAAAAAGAATTTGAAAATGAATTACGGTTCAGGGTCTTCGAAGAAGTTAAAAAGGCCATTTCAGGCGCTAAAAGTGATAGCAGCATGCGCGATGTTGTGAGTGTAATTGTTGACCAGATGTTAATTGATGATACTGCGTTTCAGGAAAGAATGAAGACAATTCTGATGGCAAGCAGAAATACACCTGAACAAATTAAAGATGAAATCAGAAATTCTGACCAATTTAAAATAGAACAGCAACAACTTGCGCTGCAAGTACAAAAGAGTCCTGATAACATCAAAACTATCTCAACTAATAGTAGTGTAAAATACAGAATTGATGTTTTTTATCTGGAAGATAAACTTAATGAATCAAGCGCAAGGGCTGAAGCTATCCGGGCTAAGGTAAAGGCTAAATACCCAAATTATGATGTGAGAGTGCGTTTGTTGCCACGATCGGTCAATGCGTCAACAGGTTACCGGATTGATTCAAACCAGGTTCGTTTCGAAGGAAGTGAAAGAAGCGTTGCAAATGCAATAAAAGGACTTATTGAATCGTCAGATATCTTGCCAGATAATAAATTGAATATGCTGCAAACTACTTACATTACTCCTGATTATGTAAGTGTTTTTATATTGTAATACATAACCGGAAAAGCAAGAATAAAGAAATTTACAAAGCAACAACACCCAGGTATATTCTCCTAAGTAAGTTCCTTCGCAATCCTTTTCGCGATGTGGGCGGCAGTTATGTATTTTTTAAACCGCAACCAACTATTAATGAACGTGATAAACATGAATTGTAAATTGCCGCTAAAAAAGCGGCTCCGAACAAAAAACTTTCATTAAACTCATTTTAATCACATCAGTCACCTTTTTAGCCATGATTGTATAAATCACCAACCGAAGATGATAATATGATCAATCTGGCATTCCCGATAGCAATCGGGACCATACGACCCGTTAAAAATAAAAAATAACGCATGAAATAGTCATGAGCAGAAAATTTGCTCACCAACCGAAATGATTATTCTCATGGCGAACCTTTAGCTCATACGATGCACTGAGCCTGCCGAAGTGAACACCTTTAAATAAAAATAAGTAAGATGTGAGTAACTTAGCGTAGCGATCTCATGAACTCCTTTAAAAAACAATTAAGACGTTCATAATTCCATCTGACCCGTAAAAAATTAAAAAATAAACAGATGAAATTCAATGCCAATAAGTAAAAATAAACTTTCGTATGTACTTTTGATGCGGCAATCCCTCTAATGAATAAAAGACATAAAATATTTAACAACCATGTCAAAGAAGTTAATCAAAGCTAAGTATAAAATTACCCGCGATCCGCTGTTTCACAACAAGCGGTTTGGCATTTCACCTGTGTTGCAAAAGCAAATGGAATCATTATTTATTGAAGCTCAAAACAAGAGCAACACCAGAATAATTGATAAACTAACCCAACTTATTGCCGAATATCCAACTGTTCCCATATTGAAAAATTACCTTTCGGTGGCATACAATGTACAGGGGAAACATGATGAATCTCTTGAAGTTAACAAATGGATACTGGCCGATCACCCTGATTATTTGTTCGGGAAACTGAACAAAGCCAACTCATGCATTGAGAATTCCGATTTCGGTGCAGTGCCCGGAATACTTGGTCCGGCAATGGAAATTAGCCAATTATATCCTGACCGCGACATATTTCATATTACCGAGATCACTAATTTTTATAAAGTTGTAGTCCGTTACTATGTAGCTCTTGGCAACATAGAGCTGGCCGAACAAAAACTGAAGGAGCTAAAAAAGCTTGCGCCTGATGAACAGGACACAGAAGATGCTGAAGAATATATATTCAAATTTCGGTTGTTGGATGTAGCTGAATACTTTGACAGGGAGCGGAAAGCAGCCATAAACCCCACGATTCAAAAGGAGTTGCCGGAAATAAAAGTCGTGGAGGCACCTCAATTTAACCATTCCGAAATATACGCATTATATGAATTCGGATTAGATATCCCACACGAAACACTTGAGAAAATAATTGCCTTACCACGCATATCACTTATTGAGGATCTCGAAAAACTTTTATTGGATGCCGTTAACAGGTACGATTTATTTACTGATCTGGGATGGGAGGAAAAAACACACTCTTTCGCTCTGCATGCCCTGTTTTTATTAAAAGAAATTAAAGCAGTAGATAGTCTGCCTCAGATTTTTTCTTTTTTGGGATACAAATACGATTTTGTGGATTTCTGGCTGGGCGACCATAAAACAGACACGCTATGGCAATGCTTTTATACTCTTGGATTTGAAAACACCTCAGATCTTCAACAGTTTATATTGTTGCCTGGAATTGATACTTATTGCAAAACTGCGGTATCAGAAGCCCTTTGCCAGATAGTACTACATAATCCCGAAAGACGGAATGAAATTTTATCAGTCTACCTGAATGTGTTTACCCGTTTTTCAGAAGCTACAATAGAGGATAATCTTTTAGACTCTGATTTTCTGGGTTTATCAATCAGCGATACTATTGATTGTGATTTGCATGAGCTTTTGCCAATAATTAAAATTCTTTTTGACAAAGAATATGTTGGTATAGGTATAAACGGTAACTACGCAGCTGTTGAAAAGCATTTCAGGAAAAAATCAAACAGAAGCTACAAAAAAAATCTCTATTCCATTTTTGATTTATACTTTTACGTATTAAATAGCTGGGCTGGCTATAAGGAGGATACTTCAGATGAATCATTTGATCCGGTATTGCCTAAACAGCCCGTCGCTGAAAAAATTGGCAGAAATGATCCCTGCCCTTGTGGTAGCGGAATTAAATACAAAAAATGCTGTATGGAATAGTTATCCATGTTTAAAAACATATTGATAACTTCATCTATATAATTGTCTGGTTGAGAATTAATTTCAAAAAACTATCTGTTAACCCTGAAAACTATGGGACCTGAAATTTTAAAATCCGAAGGCAAATGCCTGTATTGTAACCAGTTATTTTCACAAAAAGATATAGGTAAACACCTTGCAAGGCACCTGGCCGATAGGGAGAAAGCAGAAGCAGGCAGTACAACTCAAACCTATTGCCATGTCGTAGTTGAGGCCGATGTGATGTTTCTTCATCTTCTGGTAAAAGGTGATGCGAAAATGAAAACGATCGACAATTTCCTGCGCGATATCTGGCTCAACTGTTGCGATCATCTGAGTGGTTTCGGCCATAAGAATTTTAAAATCAGCATGAACCACATAGCTCAGGATGTTTTTGAGCCCCGCATTAAGATATTTCATGACTATGATTATGGCACAACCACCAGAGTATTCTTAAAAGGCCTGAAGCACTATAAGTTGTGCCAGAAGGAAAACATCATACTGCTTTCGCGCAACGAACCCTTAAAGATCATGTGTGTAATGTGCAATAAGGAACCGGCAGCAAATTTATGCAGTACATGTATCTGGGATCAGGAAGCGTTTTTTTGTGAAACATGCTCAAAGGAGCATGAAAAATCATGTGATGATTTTGCTGATTATGCCTGCATGCCGGTAGTCAATTCGCCAAGAATGGGCGAGTGCGGCTATGTAGGTGGAAGTATTGATGTGGGAAGAGATGGTATTTATAAAAAAATCTGTACCTGATCAGTGCCTGAAGTTTTAAGTGCCTAAAGATATAAGTGCCATAAATTTTCAAATTTTCAAATTTTCAAATCCCTTTACCACCCGGCCCCCTAACTCCTAAACCCAAAAACCTAACCCCTCCCTCCTGTATTGTACACTGAGAAATCATACAAGTTACAGAGTGATTAGTTACAAAAATCTGTACCTTATCAGTAACTGAAGTTTTAAGTGCCTAAAGATATAAGTGCCATAAATTTTCAAATCCCTTTACCACCCGGCCCCCTAACTCCTAAACCCAAAAACCTAACCCCTCCATCCTGTATTGTGCACTGAGAAATCATACAAGTTACAGAGTGATTAGTTACAAAAATCTGATTCATATGGCAACCCGCAGAACTGAAATCAGGGAACAGCTAAGTGTACTGCCCCAAAAAGATTTAATTGACATTATTGTTAAGTTAGCTGCAAAAAAAGCTAATTATGACTTTCTGCTTGTAAATTATCTTGATAAAAATGGTGGTGAAAAAGATTTGTATGAAGATGCTATTCGTGATTTGGATAGTTTATTCAGGAAAGGATATAAGGGGTTTTCCGAGCAACTTCAGCTTGCCAATATGCTGAGTGCCTGTGTTAAAAGGATTAACGAATTTACCGGGGTTTCTAAAAACAAAAAACTCGAGGCCGATTTACTCCTGTACGTTCTGGAAGTTCCTTTCTCGCTTTCAACTAATAAGTTTGGTACCTGCTTTACCCAATACGATTACAAAGTCGGTTTGATAGTCAGAAGGTTAATTAATCTTGTCACAAAAAAGCTGCATCCCGATTATCTGGTTGAATACAGGGATAAACTGAATGACTATCTTACCATATTGCACCGCACTTCCAATTTCAACAATACCATCTATGCGTTGCCGAAAAAGATTGACTAAAACATAAATTGTCCGTAAATAATTTTCATATTCTTAATTATCAACACGATACAAAGCTCAGCCTTTGCGCTATAAAGTATTGATATTCAGTGTTAATACATTGCGTCCTTGCGGTAAAGGAAAGATTACCGGGATATTGAAATATTGACTGTAATTAAAAACAACCACCTATAAATGCTTGATTTACATGTGGTTGTTTAAATACCTGGTGACCCCATCGGGATTCGAACCCAAATCGTCAGAACCGGAATCTGAAATTCTATCCATTGAACTATGGGGCCGGTGATCTTGTGGATGCAAAAGTAACTATAATTTGGGATATAAAGCAATATTGCACAGGCCACATTTATTGGTGTCAAGGTGGTCGGGGTGGTAGTAATAGATGGAGATGGTCGAAGTGGGAAAAGCTGATTTAGTGTTGTGGTCTTCGGCAGTAAGATCGCTATGATTGCTTGCCTTGTATTCATTATAATCAACTTCTTTATGCCCGGTCAGTGTAGCATAATAGAGCAAATTTTTTTGCTGCTTTGTTTTCAAATCAGCCATGGCAGAAGTTTCGGCACTTTTGGTTTGCTCAGTAAAAGTATATGTATCGCCTACCCGGCTGGCAATACGCTGGCTGCCCATATAAAAATGCTTGCTGTACACACCGGTAGGATCAACCACAATAAACCCGTAAAGGTAGGTGGTGTAATTATCCATGGTGATGGCTGTTTTGTTAAAAGTTTCCTGAGTTGTAACTTCGGATTGCACATGCTATTCTGGTTTTATAAAACACACTCCCTGCAGCCAGGTAGGGATTTTTACCCTGAAGAGTCGGTAGTTTTGCTATTTTGTACTGGATTTAAAACCTATTCTTGGGCGTTCTTTTTGTTCTGATTCCTGTTGTTTGGCTTCTTCAAACTGTTTGAGATATTCAAAAATGAGCGAGATATTATTATCCTGATCTGATAATTGCTTCCTGATCTGGGTTATTTCCTGCACTATGTCTTTTTGTAATAACAACATCCTTCTAAGTATAGTAAATGTTCGCATTATAGCGATATTTACGTCTATAGCTCTTTTACTTGTAAGAACACTTGAAAGCATTGCTACGCCATTTTCTGTAAAAGCAAATGGAACAGCACCTCCAAGATGCCTTTTAGAAGGTATCACATTTTGTGATACCACGTATTCAATCTCATCATCAGTAAGTTCATACATAAAATCATCAGGAAAACGATCTCTGTTTCTACGTACTGCTTGTTTTAAAACTCTTGTTTCTACTTCATAAAGCTCTGCAAGATGAACATCAAGAATTACTTTTTCGTCTCTTATGGTAATGATTTTACTTGCTATTACTGCTTCATGTAAAACCAGTTTGTTATCATTTTTGCTCATATGCTTGCTTTAGCAGTACAAAAGTAAAATATATTTTGGGTGCCGCAATTTGCGATACCCAATTTACTGCAACAGGTGACATTTTTCTACCCTCAATAGCAAACTTTCTAAGTTGTTGCTCCGGTAACCATCAGGAAGCTGAAATAATGGATGTACAGCACTATTGAACTATGCCGGTAAGCAATCAAGGTTCAAAAGTAACTATATTTCTCGATTAATTGTAAATCTGGACTAATTGCAAATCAACTTCTTTAGTGAACTCACTAAGAACTCACTTTGGAAGTGCAAATTTTTCTCAAACAAAATATTTTTCATTTAGAATACTAATTAGTGAATTTTACATATATTTGTTCAATGTTAAAATAATATTTTTCAGCATACAACATAGTTATTTATTGAATATGAATTTAGAAAATCTCATTATAACCTCTTAAACTAAACTTCATGATAAACCGCTTATTCTTTTCAGTCATTGCTTTACTGTCGATGAATTATTTACAGGCTCAAATGGCGTGTACTAAAATTACGGGTAATTATGTGAATAATTACGATTTTGAGATTTCAGAATACGAACCAGACCCTCAATCTTGTATTGACTTCCCCACAATTTGTGGAGATAATTTTTGTGAATGGTATAGAGCTTTTGGTAAACCAAAAGCTGGTGGAAATACTTATGGATCATCATCTTGTTGTAGAAACATTTCCTTACAAGATGAACCTGGTAATTTTATATGCGGAATTTATCAGAATAATGTTGTTTTACCTGATGGTGTCTACCAGGGGCGAATAGAAATAATGTGTGATCATGAAACAGTTGTAAATATTGATAAAATTGTTATCGGATTAACTAATGGATTGGATCAAAATAATACAACTACAGAATTTATAACTGAAAGCCAATTACCTGCTAATCATGTTCTTAAAACATTTACAAATATACCAAGACCAGATGGGACTTTCACAATAATTCCATATGAATTTACATTAAGCAATGGCCAAGGATTAGCAAACAATCAACTCTTTATTTATACAATGACGACTCAATCAGTTATACTTGCTCGTTTTTGGTTAGATAATGTTGTTATTAAAAAGAAACTTTACGCCGAAGCTGGTGTGGACAGAACAGAATGTTATGGAATACCATTAAAATTAGGCGGATTGGCTCCCAGTACCACTGCAATTGGCGGCATGCCTACATATCAATACTTATGGACATGCAATAATTCTTCCTGGACTAGTACAGAAGAGAATCCGACATTAATACCAGAGACTACAACAACCTATTATCTCACAGTGAAAGATGAAGGTGGTATTGGCAACATAGCTACTGACCAAGTTACTATTACAGTTGACAATAATTGCCCTTGCAAATATCCTTTACATGTTTTTGATTGTATGTCACCAGGTAATGATGGAAATTATTATGGGAATATTTGTATTGCAAATAATCCCAATTCAAATGGTAACATTGTTATATCAGGATATTCATTATCAAATTCTCTTACACTTTCTAATGGATATACGTTATCTCATCCAAATACAGGAGCGAAAAAATTTATTGCAAAATTAAGTAAGAAAGGATATACCCAATGGGCTCATCTTTTTGAAGATGGTGCGTACTTATTATCAGGTCACTCAATTTATGTTGATGAACAAGACAATACTTATGTTTTATTATATAGATGGGGAAATAGCCAAAACAAATTTGAAAATGGATACACAATCCAGCCTGGTTCGCCCTCTCAATTTTCATTCTTTTTGTTAAAAATTAATAGTTTAGGTAGCATTGTATGGAGTAGAGTATTTAATGATTTAAATGGACAGGAATCACAAGCAAGGGATTTCGCAATTTCAGATGATGGTTTATATATTTTAGGCGAAACTATTAACGGCTTTCAATTTAATGAACAACTTGCTTATCCAGGAGGTGCGTTTCTTATCAAACTTAATAAAAGTACCGGAATGCCAATTTGGTTTATAACTCCCCCACCTAATCCATCTAATTTCACGGAAGGGTTTCAAATTTCTATTAAGGATAATATACCATATATAGGAAGAAGTTATTATCCTACACAGGTATTTAAAATTAATCCTACAAATGGTACAATCATGTTACCAATAATCACCAAGCCTCTCGGTTCGGGATCACTTTCTACTGATTATGGAGGGTCTAGCATATTTTATGATTTTTCTTGGGGCAATTATCCTTCGAATTCTTCAATTCGAAGTTTTAAACTTGAAACTGTCAGTGGGAAAGAAGTTTTTAATTATAAGAAAAGTGTTGAAGGCCCAGCACGATTTTCAATGGGGTACAGTCCAATTGATGATTACATATACTATCAGAAAGTAATAATTGATGCGGGTAACCATTTTCTTCCAGATAAATTTATCAAGCAGAATATGATTAATTCATCCGGTCCATCATGGATAAAAGACATTTCTACAATGTCGGATTTTCAGCCTGCTTGTAACAAAGTTTTAAACTATGGATATTATATTGCTGAAAATACTAATTATCCAAACCAAATAATTTTAGATCAATTTAATCTGTCAACAGGTAATTTTGGCTGCATAGCAACTAAGAGTTCTGAAGAAGATGGAAAAATTAACCAAAGTCCATTAAATGATTCTGCAACATATTTGGAAATTTTTCCAAATCCTGCTGGGAATATTCTATATTTAAAATACAAGTTTGGAAGTTTAGATAAACGCCTTGACATAAAATGTTATAATTCTCTTGGTAAAATCGAATTTGAACAAAGTTTTTTAATGAATGAAAAAGCGGAAAAAATGTTAGATATTTCAAAACTCAAATGTGGCTTTTATTATCTCGTAGCAACTAGTAAAGAAAACTCCTTTACTCAAACATTGAAATTAATAAAGAACTAACATTAAAAAGAAAATCGAGTAGGAGGAAAATAAAATAGTTTTTCTCCTATTTTGTTTTCCAACTTCTCATACTGAATATTCCGGAATAAAGTAGACCAGTCATTCCGGAGCAAAACATGCCAAAATAATTTGACTTGGTATTGCTCAAGAATAAATTGGCTTATTTATACAGAAGATCCTGTTGCTGTAACTCCCTCAGGCCGCCTGGCTCAGGCGATTTGCCCTGGAATATAGCAGCTGTGCCATCACCAACCCGGCTCACTATACGCTGAGTACCCATGTAATAATGTTTGAAGTAAATGCAACCAGGATCAACTACCAGGAATCCGAAATAATGAATGTAGCTGCACTCTGCGAAAGGATTCGCTCGGCAGCGGGGATTGGTAATTTTACCGGCACGGATTATTCGCTTCGCTCATGAGATCGCTGCGCTAAGTTGCAAAGTTGCGCCAGCTGGGGGATATAAAGCAATACTGATACAGGCCACAATTATCAGGTGCATATCTGGCTCCCGCTCAGATTTTGGCATTAAAATTATACCGGCTCAAACAGAACTCCTCTTGTAATGGCTATGAAATTTAGTGTAACTTTGGCACTCCTTGACAAATGTTCAGTTGATGCGATTCCGTAATTTACGGTACCTTATTTTCTTGTTTTCCCTTTGTGCAAACTCTCAATACGCTAAAGCACAACTGGTTATTAATAGTGGCGTTACGCCTGATCAGATGGTACAATCTCTGGTTGGTACAGGCGTTACCTATAGTAATGTAACTTTTAACGGAGGAGGTAATTCACGGGGTACATTCTCCGGCCCAAGCAACATTGGGATTGCGGCAGGAGTTGTTCTTTCAACGGGCAATGCAAGTACTATTCCCGGGGGACCAGGCGGTATTGTCAGCGGCTCATCAGCACCAAATATAACAGGCGATCCGGATATGGATGCTATAAGTGATACCACCACTCAAAATGCCTGTATACTTGAATTCGATTTTATTCCTCAGGGGGATAAATTAACTTTCAGGTATGTATTTGCTTCAGAAGAATACCCTAACTATGCTCCACCTTGTAATTCAGCCTATAATGATGGTTTCGGTTTTTTTGTAAGTGGGCCTGGGCTTTCAGGTCCCTATTTAGGCAATACTGGTCCCAATGTGGCATTAATCCCAGAGACGACTGTACCCGTTTCAATCAGTAATGTAAATGCAATAACCAATGCTATTTACTACGTTTCCAACTATAATGGCAATGGTGAATGCACTAATGCGGGCTGGGTAAGTGGAACCATACATGATCCGAATTTTAAATTTGATGCTTATACTACTGTACTCGAGGCAAAAATAACGGTTGTACCCTGTTCAACCTATCATATTAAACTGGGTGTTGCTAATGCTGCTGATGGGGCCGAACAGTCGGGTGTATTTCTTGAAGAAAGCAGTTTCTCGAGTAACGCTGTGGTTCTGACGCCGGTTTACACAATCGCAACGCTGGATACTATGGTGGAAGGCTGCAATAATGTTTCACTCACTTTTGCCGTTGGTCAGACCTCATTAAGCGATATTACCATTCCTCTCACATACGGGGGCACTGCAACCAATGGTACTGATTTCCCTTTATTATCCAATACGGTGACTATTCCTGCAGGCTCTCTCTCTACATCTTTGTTAATTAATCCATATCCTGATGGAAATGCAGAACCAATTGAAACCTTTACAGTTACCTATTCAAATATTTCCTGTAGTGGAACACAATACGAGACCTCAACTTTTTATATCAAAGATTATCCGCCCTTAACGGCAATTGCTTCCGGCGCTGTAACAGTAAACTGCACCGAACCAGCAATAATAAGTGCTGCCCCATCAGGAGGGATAGTGCCATATCAATACCTTTGGAGTAGTGGAGGAACGACATCTTCAGTAAGTGTATCGTCTCCGGAAACTACAACCTATACAGTCCAGATTACCGATGGCTGCGCCTCAGTTGCAGAAGATGATGTTACGGTTACAGTTGTCGGGCCTTTGATCGACGCAGGACCTGATCTGACAACCTGCTCAGGAATTCCGGTTTCGCTAACTGGTAGTGCTTCAAATCACCTTATCAATTCGCAGGTTTGGACTGCATTCGGAACTGGTACCTTGTCAGGTGCTAGTACTTTTTCACCTACATATACTCCTGGTACAGGCGAAAGTGGAACAATTAAAATAAAACTCACCGTAGGAGGACTGGGTGGTTGTGCCGGCTTTTTTTACAGTGATAGCATGTATCTGCAAATCGACCCCCTTCCAACCCCTCTTATTACTGGCCCCTCAGCAGTCTGCACCACCACCACCGGCCACATCTACACCACCGATCCGGGAATGACCGGTTACACCTGGACCATTTCAGCAGGCGGCACTATCACTGCCGGTGCCGGCACCGATGCCATTACAGTTGACTGGAATACAGCCGGACCACAGACTCTTACGATTAACTATACCGATGCAA
>Ga0208789_1000368_pt1 | contig 47220 bp, 32 predicted proteins | sample Methanotroph_Enr_FD_187368 | JGI IMG/M metagenome (GOLD analysis project Ga0208789, IMG submission 187368) | Enriched soil microbial communities from Old Woman Creek wetland in Ohio, USA - Methanotroph_Enrichment_5 (SPAdes) (version 2) | ecosystem: Environmental > Terrestrial > Soil > Wetlands...
TAGAAATAGCATCGATACTTGCATCGCCGAACTGGGCACCCGGTTCAAAGCGAATATGCAAACTTTAATGACTATGAAGTTCCAATTGTTTTCTGAAAAAACCGAAAATCTGACCGTTTAAAGTATAGTTATTGCACTTTTTTGTTGCCGTCTTCTCTCTGCCGATCATTAAGGAGCGAGCATTCCGGCAATCAAGTGCAAAGAATAAAAAACAGCCAGCCACCCGACACCGCTAGGTGTTGTCAGCCAGCCAATGCCAAAGATGCACTGCTATTATCCAGTGTCGTCTAACCGCTACCCAGCGTAGCTACTTAACATTCGGATGGTGAATTCCATGAACTCAAATAAACGTCATAAGAAAGTAAACCTTTCCGGTAACGGCGATTGTCGCGTGATATTTTGCCCCGATTGCGGAACCTTAGAAATAAATTTGGGATCATCAACAATACGAACCAATAGCGAATCGTTACATCTACTCAGTTCGGTCTTAAACCATGCCAAAATACGTCTTGCCCAGATGCAGGATGCGTCGCCGGCAAATGGCAATATCCAACAGATGAGGCTTGGCCATGTTCATTAAAATAATCTTTCCGGCAACCGGCTTCCATCTGCTGGAAAGCAGTCCGGCGCCTGTATTGAGGAATATCAGTTATGGCGGCGATATGCGCTTCAGTGAGCGGCCATGGCTTGCACTGGGCCTGGTGCTGTGCGCGCATTTGGCTGTGTTTGCGGCATTGCGCCCGCAAGCGGAGTCTTTATTACCGATCGAGACGCCTCCGGAACCCATCATGATTAGCTTGATAAGCGCGCCGCAAGCAACGCCGGAAAAACCGATGCCAACCGCCCAGCCTGTAGCAAAGGAGCAAAAGCCGATCCCAAAGAAAGTCAAACCGGTCGCTAAGCCTGTTGTTCCGCCAGTAAAACAAACAAGCCAGCCGGTAGCTCCGCCCGTGGAACAAACATCCGCCCCCGTGGCAACGACAGACGCGCCTGTTGCCAAACACGAAACCAAAACGGCAAACGGCAAACCGGCAGAAGCGCAATCGTACCAATCGCCTGACTTCAATGCAGCGTATTTGAATAACCCGGCGCCGGATTATCCGGCAATCTCACGGCGACTGGGCGAAGAAGGCTTAGTGCTGTTACAGGTACAGGTAACGGCGGACGGCAAAGCCGGTTCCGTAGAACTGAAAACCGGCAGCGGCTCGGACAGACTCGACGAAGCTGCACTGGAAGCCGTCAAGAAATGGCGTTTTGTTCCCGCCAAACGCGGCGACCAAGCGGTCAGTGCATCGGTGGCAGTGCCGGTCAGATTTTCAATAGAAGAAGGATAAAATCATCATGCAAACCGAATATCTCTTAGACAACCTGAAATTCATCACTCAGGGCGGCGCGGTATCCATGGCCGTAGCGATAGCTCTGTTGGCGATGTCCGTCGGAAGCTGGACTTTGATGGTCATCAAAGTCATTCAGGCACGGCGCATCAAAAGCAGCAGCGCAAATTTTTTAGATCGTTTTTGGCAAGCTTCCGCGGCAAGCCCATCGTCAATGGCAACCGCGATCAACGAAGATTTAAAAAAAGCGGAAAACCCGTTTGCGCGCCTTGCCATACAAGGCCTCAACGCTGCCAACCATCACAAACATTACACCGCGCAACTCTTGGCGAAGCGCGCAGTTACCGCCCCGGAAAGTGGAACTGCCACGTTGCCGCAGCATTCGCGCCATGATGAATTTATTGCCCAAGCATTACGTCGCATTATCGGCCAGGAAGCCATGCACCTGGAAACAGGCCTCACCTTATTGGCTTCGGTCGGTAGCATCGCGCCTTTCATCGGATTATTCGGTACCGTCTGGGGCATTTATCATGCGCTCGGCACTATCGCAGTCGGCGGCCAAGCCACTGTAGACAAAGTGGCAGGACCTGTCGGCGAAGCACTGATCATGACCGCATTCGGTCTGGCAGTAGCCATCCCCGCAGTACTCGCCTATAACGCCCTGGTCCGCGAAAACCGCCTGTTAATGGGAGAAATAGAAACTTTCGCCCACGATCTGCATACTTACCTGACCACCGGTATCCCATTGGCTACCGCGCATACTGCCGAAGAGGTTCTATTATGATGGACTCAGGCGGATTCGGCGGCGATAATCACCATACCCAGCCTATGGCGGAAATCAACACGACGCCGATGGTGGACGTCATGCTGGTATTGTTGGTTATCTTCATCATTACCGCGCCGCTGCTCACCCACTCGATCAAAATCGACCTGCCGCAAGCCGGTAGCCAGTCCAGCCCGGAAAAACCCGACATTGTCACCCTGTCGATAAATGCGGAAGGCAAACTGTTCTGGAACGATGCGGCATTTGCAGATACGGAGCTTGCCTCACGGCTGGAGCAAGAGGCGCAGAAACAGCCCCAACCTGAGCTGCACATTCGCGCTGAGCGCGTGACACCTTACCAGAAACTGGCGGAAATCATGTCGGCAGCGCAAAGCGCCGGGATCGCCAAAATCGGCTTCGTTACCGATCCGACGCAGAAAAAATAATGCTTCAAGCGAATTCATAACCTCAACTTAAAAAATAGCGGCCCCTGCCTAAGCCTCAATGCTGTTGACTGAAGCAGTACAAAACCCTCTCCAGAGGGACGACTCCAGGGAGGGAGAAAATGCCGCAAGATTGCCTGGAGCAGTTGCCGAGGAGAAATTCCAATAAGGAAAAAGCTTATTTAAATCCCCTCATCCCAGCCTAATCATGCCGGACTCTCCTGTCCGGCACCCTATGGGCAAGTGCAAATCCGCTCCTGGCGGATTTGTTCCTCAAGGGAGAAGGGGCGCAACAGTATTGTGCCTAAGCCCGCCCTGAAGTGTCTGGAAGCTCAGTTTTCAGGACAGCCAAAGGAACCGCGAATATATTCAGCCACCCAGCAGTTTTTGCCAGGCAGCCATTTTTTTCATCAAAAATTGCGAGAATACACATGATTAAAAGAACCAAGCATCGCCTAGCCCGGTGCGCTGCATTACCCATGGGCATAGCCTTGAGCGGTATAGTAATGGCTGCCGAACCTACCGTTGCGACACCTGCAACAGAAAAAAAAGAAATCACCCTGCCGACGGTCAAAGTCAAAGTAGCACGTGAGAAAAAACCTAATGAAACCAAAGGCTATCAGGCCAAGACTAACTCAACGGCCATCAAGACCGACACCGCCCTGATCGACCTCCCGCAGTCAATCACCGTTGTCACGCAAGAATTGATCAAGGACCAGAACATGCAGAGCATAGCCGATACGACCCGCTATGTGCCCGGTGTCGGCACCGCTCAAGGGGAAGGCAATCGGGATAACCCGATTTTTCGCGGCAACAGTTCGAATGCGGATATGTATGTCGACGGCATCCGCGACGATGTGCAGTATTTTCGCGATCTTTACAACATCGAAAGGGTCGACGTGCTGAAAGGACCCAACGCGATGATTTTCGGCCGCGGCGGTTCAGGCGGCTTGATTAACCGCGCCACCAAGCAGGCGGATTGGAAAACTATCCGCGAAATGAATTTCCAGGTCGGCTCGTTCGATAAATACCGGCTTACCGGCGACTTCGGCCAAGCCATTAACGATAACTTTGCGGTACGCCTGACCAGCATGTGGGAGAATTCCCGCAGCTACCGCGAAGGCTTCGATGCGGGACGCTGGGGAATCAACCCAACCTTATCCTGGATGGCCGGCGATAAAACCAAAGTAACCTTGGGCTATGAGCATTACGAAGATAGAAGAACTGCCGACCGCGGCATTTCCTCGTTCATGGGCCGACCGGTCGACACCGACGTCTCTACTTTTTTCGGCGATCCTGAGCGCAGCCCGTCATCGGCAACAGTGGATTCTTTCAATGCTGTAATAAATCACGACTTCGGCAACGGAGCTTCGGTTCGCAACAGCAGCCGTTACGCCAGCTATGACAAGTTCTACCAGAACATATTTCCGGGCGCGGTCAATGCCGCCGGAACACAGGTTGCAATCTCGGCCTACAATAACGCTACCCTGCGCGAAAATCTATTTAACCAAACCGACCTGACTTTTTCATTGACCACCGGACCTTTCAAGCACAAATTTCTGACAGGCATGGAGTTCGGCAGGCAGGAAAACGATAACTTCCGCAATACCGGTTATTTTACCGATGTCGGCGCTAACATTACCTCAGTCAACGTTGCTCTGGCGGAACCAAGATACCGGGGCGCCGTCGCTTTCCGGCAATCCGCCACGGACGCGAACAATCACGGCGTAACAACCATCAAGGCCGGCTATGTGCAGGACCAGATCGACCTAACGGAGCATTGGAAGGCCATCATGGGGCTGCGCTACGACCGCTTCGAAGTCGATTTCACCGATAACCGCAATGGTCAAACCATTACCACGAATGACAACCTCTTGTCTCCACGCGGCGGTTTGATCTACAAACCGTTTGACAACTTCTCCTTGTATAGCAACTACAGCATCGCCTACGTGCCAAGGGCGGGCGATCAGCTGGCATCGCTTACACTGACTAATGCGGCGCTGAAACCGGAAGAATTCAGGAATTACGAAGTAGGGGCAAAATGGGATATTCGTCCCGATCTATCGGCAACGCTGGCCTTGTATCAACTTGCCCGGCTCAATGCCCTTGCCACCGATCCCAATAATGCGGCGGTATCGTTTTTGGTCGACGGCCAACGCACGCGAGGCATAGAACTGGGCTTGAGCGGCAACATTACCGATGCCTGGAAAGTCATGGGCGGCTACGCCTTTCAAAACGGCAGAATCACCCAAAGTATTTCCAGCGCGGCATTGGCCGGCGCTACCCTGGCACAGGTACCTGAGCACACTTTCTCGCTGTGGAACCGTTACGACATTACCCAGCAATGGGGCGTGGGCCTGGGTTCGATATACCGCAGCAAAATATTTACGTCCACCGATAATACGGTCGCCCTGCCCGGCTTCCTGCGCTTCGATGCGGCCGTTTACTTCAAGGCGACTAAAAATGTCCAATTACAAGTCAATGTCGAAAACCTGTTCGACAAGAAGTATTACGCTAATGCGGACAATAACACCAATATCACGCCGGGTTCTCCGATCGCCGTCAATGCGGGCATCACTGTAAAATTCTGAGGCCCGCCTTTAATGGCCTGCGCAGATTTGATGAAAATCGAGGATAATGGATTAGAAAACGAATTCTGTCATTTTCGGGAAAGCGATAATGCGTTTCCCGCTAACAGAGGCTGACATGTTTTCGTTCAGCCGGACTCGGATCAGCGCAGCCCGGTTTTCTTTAATCTATGGAGACCATTACAATAATGAATGCACAAAACCCGGAAGCATTGGTCCGCAAGCCTAAACAAATACCATGGCTTAAATGGCTACGCCGCCTGCACGCCTGGATCGGACTGTGGGGCGCGGCGTTAGGTTTGTTATTCGGCATTAGCGGAATTTTACTCAACCACCGCACCATGATGAAAATTCCGGCGGCGCAAATGGAGCAATCGCAAGTCGAACTGGCCTTGCCGACGCCGCTGCCAACCGACGCCAAAGCCTTGGCCTTATGGCTGCAAACTCAATTAAACATCGACCGGGAACCTAGCAAGGTTACCACCGAACCGGCGAAAAACGTGATTTGGTCGGGTCAAAGCTTCCAGCAGCCCAGCCAGTGGAAAGTGGATTTTCATAGTCCGAAACAATCCGTTAATGCCGAATACTGGGTGGGTAATACATTTGTTTCGGTAAAGCGCCAGGATGCCAATGTATTCGCATTCATCACTCGCTTACATAAAGGAGTCGGCATGGGCACAGCCTGGATACTGCTGGCCGATAGCCTGGCTGGCGGTTTGGCATTTCTTTCCCTGACCGGCCTATTATTGTGGACCAAGCTGCACGGCCCGCGTTTGGTTATGGCCGGGTTGGGCCTGACTTCGCTGGGGCTGGCGATATTCGTTGTACTGAATTCGCTGTAAGCTATCGCTTATCCACAAAGTTAGACCTTCCAGGTTTTCAAAACCTGGAAGGTCTGCCGGAGTCGTCATACCGGCAGATGCGCACTCCAGTGGATGCGCTACGCTTATCCACCCTACATTTTTTCTTAATTCAATGGCAGTGGCGCGGCGCGTGGGAACAAGCAAAAACTTATTCACCACGAAGCTCACAGAGGAAAATCATTGTTTTTAATTCAATATATTGAAAAACTTCGTGTCCTTCGTGGTGAATGCTTTTTGTTCTAAAACAAACACTTTCACAGTCTCGTAACATCAGTTACTTAAACAAGGCCTTATTCCCGGCCTGGGAATATCTAATGCTTTTAACCGGCCTGATTAGCTGCTTTCAAAACTCAACTCGTAAAAAATCCACAGTAACTTTTTGTCCCTCCGTACCTAATTTGATCGTTTGCAATTTTTTTATCTTTTAGGTGAGGGTTTCTTGTGCCTGAAACGTCTTATGGTAGAAGCCCGGAATTCGTTGATTTTCCCCGGAATTAATTGTTAAGTTAAATCTGGGCTTCTTGTCTTCCTCATGTTGTGTCAAATAGGGCGGATAATTATCCAGGGATGGTTTTTTTAACATGATCGCAATAATTGAAACCGTAATCCTCTGTTTATTAAATAAAAAATACTGGCAAGGATTTACGGCGCATATTTCGTCTTATTACCCAGGCGTAAAGACTGAATGCAAAATAAACTAACAAAATGAGGAAGAAGATATGGAAAAGTTAAAACTGGTGCAAAAACCCAAGAGCGTAAAGACTTCCGCAAAGACAGCCAAAGACCGCAATATTACAAAGGATGATGATTTAATTGATTTGTTCCCCCTCCCCCGATACTTTCAAGTGCATTTCCAGCATGTTCACGACAATGCCCACGATCTTCAGGCCGAACTGTCCCAATTGAGAGAGTACGTGGCTAAAGTCGACGAAAAACTCGACCGCTTGATGGCGCTGTTGAGTCGTCCGCCCGAACATGTGCTTTAAATAGTCCTATGTATTTATTCAATAACAGTGAAGGCAGCGTGTTAGCGCCCGTGGGCGGCATTGCGATACCGGCAGAGCAAAAAGTACGTTCGTTATTTGAAGCCTTGACCGGCGATGAGAAGCCGCAGTCGATGGGCCGTTTATTGTTGATTTTAGTGATGTCGCTACATTTGTGGGCGGGTATTTGGATGCTGCAACCCGACGAACCCGTTACCAAGGTCCAAGCGATGATAATGGAAATATCGTTGATTGCTGCGCCGAATCAACAACCCGTAGCGCCGGCTCCCGCGCAACCTAAACCGGTAGAACAAAAAAAACAGCCCGATAAAAAACCGGTCAAGAAAAAAGCGCTTATCCGCAGACAAATGGAACTGCCCAAACCGGTAGCCATGGCCGAGGCAACGTTGCCGGCGCCAGCGCCCGTTGCATCCGCTCCGGCTCCGGCAGCGCCAAGCGCTGCCGTACCCAACAAGGCAACCGCGGATACCGCGCCTTTTACCGAAGCGAATTTCAACGCCAATTACGGCACCAACCCCAAACCGAAATACCCAAGCATTGCCGCCAGCCGGGGCTGGGAAGGCACGGTGCGATTGCTGGTAAAAGTATCCGCGGAAGGCGATAGCGAAGAAGTCACTGTGCAACGCAGCAGCGGCCATGACGTGCTCGACGAAGCCGCTATCGAAGCCGTTGAAAGATGGAAATTCATTCCCGCCAAACGAGGAGAAACACCGGTGTCCAGTACGGTTATCGTCCCCATTGATTTTGTTTTAAATAGCTAAAGCTGTGCATTGTCCACAAAAAGCACGAAAGACACGAAAATTGGAGTGCAAGCTTCGCTTGCCCAGGCAGGCGAAGCCCGCACTCCTAATAGTTTGCGCCAATTTCCGCATTCTTATTTTTCGTGCTTTTCGCGTCTTTCGTGGACAACTCATAACATCCTAAGTAACTAATAAAAAAGAAGGAGACATTAATGTCCTATCATATTACGCCGGAAATCATCATCGACGGCACCCTGTATACGCTACTGGCTTTCTCGATAGCTACCTGGACGGTGATTCTTTTTAAAACCTGGGAGTTCACAAACAATAATTATCGCAACCGGCGCTTTAACAAAGCATTCTGGGGGGCATCCGACCTGGCGCAAGCGGAATCGGTTCCCGCAAATGCCGCCATCGGACCTCAAGCTCGAATTGCCCACCAAGGCTTTACTTGGCTGAACGAAAGCCAACTTGCCGGCGGCAAGCATCTTAAATATATAGGCTCTCCGGCTGAATTACTGGAACACTCCCTGCTGATACAGATGCAAAAAGAGCAACACCTGATGGAAAGCGGGCTAACGCTGCTCGCCAGTATCGGCAGCACGTCGCCGTTCGTCGGCCTGTTCGGTACCGTGTTGGGCATCATGCATGCAATGCATGAAATCACTGCCAGTGGTTCGACCAGCTTGAATGTAGTGGCCGGCCCGATCGGCGATGCCTTGGTCGCCACCGCAATCGGCATCGCGGTCGCCGTGCCCGCGGTATTGGCCTATAACTTTTTCCAGCGTAGGATCAAACAGCAACGTGCCGGTTTGAAAAATTTTGTCACCAGTTTTCTACATATCGCCTTAAGTACGGACAAGGTTTAAATATGGCTTTTAACGGGCACATCTCGTCGATCAAACACTTGTAGATTTCGAGTTACCATCCAGCCGGCATGACGGCTCCGAAGCAACGTTGCGTATAACAACGCTTGCGGATTTTTTCATCCGCCTGTGCAACAAAACCAAAATACTGGGTTATTCTTTACATCCTGTGCCGGATAAACCGGCATGCCCCCGCTTACCTTATCCGGAACGCTTCGTATGATCATGAAACAACTTTTTGCCATGGCACTCTCTTCAAGCTTGAGCATCGGCCTGCTGAATCAGCCGGCCACGGCTTGCTCGCGTATCCTGCTTAACGCGGAGCATGACCATGTTGTCGCCCGTACCATGGATCTTTATATGCCGGATCATCCCAATGTTGTGGTCTATCCACGGGGGATTTCCAGGGATGGGGCTGTTACCGACGGCAAGACGGTGGGCTGGACGTCGAAATACGGCAGCGTGACGGTGAATTCCTTGGGCATAGCCACATCCGACGGCATCAATGAGAAAGGATTTGTAGCGAATTTACTCTACCTGCATGATACCCGATATGAAAACAGGGACGGACGCGCCGGCATAGCCAATTACATGCTGCTTCAGTATCTCTTGGATGTTTCCGCCACGGTTTCCGAGGCCTTGGCGGAATTGGATAAAATCCAGGTCGTCTCGGTGAACGCGGCGGGACGGGAATGGCCGCTGCATATCTCCATTTCCGACGCATCCGGCGATTCGGCCGTCGTCGAGTTTGTTGATGGGGTTAAGGTCGTGCATCGCGGCAAGGACTCGGCCGTCATGACCAATGAGCCGCCCCTGGACTGGCAGTTGAATAATCTTAAAAAATACCGTTATTTCGGTGGAACCGAATCCCTGCCCGGCGACATCGATCCGGCCAGCCGTTTTGTCCGCGCCTCGGCTTTCTTGAAAACAGCCCCTGTGCCCAAGGATACCCGTGAAGCGTTGGCCGAGGTCTACAGCATTGCCAAGACGGTCTCGGTTCCGCGCGGCGCCCAAAATACATCGGTTGGACTCAACTCCGAAGATACCTGGCCAACCTTGTGGACCACATTAGCGGACGCGACCAACAGGCTCTACTTTTTTCAAGCTTCAGGGTCCCCAAACATGTTCTGGATCGACCTCGGCAAAGTCAATTTCGCCAATGGCGCGCCGGTTAAGTATGTTTCCGGGAATGATATTTCATTGGCCGGCGAGGTTTCCAACAAGCTGAAAATATTTAAAAATAAATAATTGCCCCGGCAAATGGCCACGTAGACCATGACCGTATTATTTAGCGTATCAACTCATACCTAAGACCGTAAGCATGCAACATTGGATATTTTTATCGATTGCGATTGTAAGCGAGGTCATCGCGACTTCGGCCCTTAAAGAATCGGCAGGCTTTACCCGCCTGTGGCCATCGGTTTTCGTCATAGCCGGGTATGCAGTAGCCTTCTACTGTCTGTCGCTGATCCTGGAGACCATCCCGGTCGGCGTGGTCTACGCCATCTGGTCCGGCGCCGGCATCGCCCTCATCGCGCTGGTCGCCTGGGTGTTTTTTGGCCAATCACTGGATATTCCCGCCATCATCGGGCTACTGCTCATCATTGCGGGCGTTGTCGTCCTCAACCTCTTTTCCAAAACGGTTTCCCATTGATCGACACATGGGCACGCGTGCCTGACAGATAGATGAAACAAACCGGCTATCAATCAAAAAAAATACACTCACAAGCTACAACGCGCCCGACGATCTCATACCGGCATATTCCGCTTAACCTTTTAATCGCCATTGGGTTGTAACAATAGCGCGTGTTCGGATTTTCCTGCCGCCAATGCCATCGGCAAGCCTTTTAGCCAGTAGTCCTGCTGATCCCGGTAATAAGGCGATAGCGGATGGCCCGATTGGCCTCCGGGCATATGCAGCATGGCGTCTTCAAAATGGCCCGGCGCAACCACCAGCCGCTCGCTGGCGCCGAAACCGGGGCCGGCCGCGCGCACGCAAAAAGCGCAGCCCGGCAATGCCTCGCCCGGCATATCGAGCAAATCGCTCAATACCGGCACTGCCTTGGAAAACGGATGTGTCTGCTTGACTTTGCTTTGCATGCCCCAGGTCAATGCCATTAACGCGACGCCCGGATGCTGTTGTTGCACGCGTTGCATGCTGTATTTCAATTGCCCGAGGATAAAGTCGTCCCAATTGCGATAATTCGCCGCATCGGGCAGCAATTGCGAAGGTTTTTCAGTCAACAGCGCTTGCAGCGGCGTATCGATATAAGTCCAGGCATAGCTGAAATTTTTATCGGCCTGCCGGCTGGCCGATAAAAACGGCGCAAATACCGATTCGACTAATTGCTTGCGAAACTCGACCAGCAACGCAAATCCCAGGCTGCCGGTATCGGCCCGGCCGTCCCAAGCCAACAAATAGTCGCGCGCGCCGGCCAAATCCGGCTGCTTTGCAAGCGCAGCCGCGTTCAGGCTGTTCAAGGCCAATTGCTGATAAAACAGATAAAATTCGCTTTCGGTATCGAGTTGCAGGTTGAACATGGCCCATTCGCTAATCGTGGGCATTTGCGTCAGTTGCCGGGTAATCCTATAAGCGCGGTAACCGTTGCTGAACTGATGACCGATCACATACGGATAATTTTTGCCGAAACGGCGGTCGTTGGCCGACACTAAAATGCCCTCGGGCGGATCGATGATGCGCGGCAAATTGCCGGGTTCGACATAACCGTCCCAACCCACGCTGCCGTCCGCCCAGGAACGGCTAACTAAGCCGTCGTTACCGAAGCGTTTAGGGATTTTGCCCATCAGGGTCCAGGCGATATGGCCTTTGTCGTCGGCCAGCAATACATTCAGCTGCGGGCCTCCGGTGTTATTAACGATTTTTACCGCCTGTTCCAGGGTTTCGCCTTGCTCCAACTCGAACAAATTGAAGTTGATCGCATCGGCATCCAGCGCCGTCCAATGAATCGCTACCGGCCGGTCCAGCAACGTTTGGTTGGCAACCGGCCCCCAGTGCGTTTGCTTGACCACGATCCGCTTGGCTTCGCCGCCTTTTACTGCGATGGTTTCAGGATATTCGTCGAAGCGTTGCCATTGATCGCCTACCCGGTATTGATCGGGATTGTCCGGATTGATCTCAAGCCGCACCAAATCCAGGAAATCGCCGGTCAAATTGGTTGCTCCCCAAGCGATATGCCGGTTGCTGCCGGCAGCCAGCAACGGCGTACCGGGCAGGATCAAGCCCGCGGCATGGATATCGCCGTAATTCAACTCAACGCGATACCAGACGTTGGGCACCGCTATGCCTAAATGCATGTCGTTAGCCAGAATGGCCCGCCCGTCCTTGGTCAGCTTGCCGCCGACCGCCCAGGCATTGGAACCGACCATCAAATCGGACTGTTGCACCAACTGCGCCAGCGGCGTCTTATACCCAAAGGGCATAAGTTTCGTTTGAGCTGACGAGCCGCTCAACTCAGCTTTATCCGATGGCCGGCGGGCCAGTGCGGTTGCCAACGCGTCAACGGGAATCGCCTGCGCCGGACGCAACGATTCGGCCTGTTTTTGCAGCTGTTCGGTGTAAGGATCGGTGTCCGGCGTTAAAAAGCGCACCGCTGCATCCGGCAAGGTTTTTTCCATCACGCTCAGCATCCGCTCGCCGCGCTCGCTACCGGCCGTCAAGGTTTCGCACATGCCCAATACCACCAACAGACTGTCTTCCGGAGTCCAAGGCTCCGGCCGGTAACCGAGCGCCTTGAACTCGAAAGACAATGTACCGGATCCGTCCATATAGCTGTTAACACCGTCGGCATAGCTTTGCAGGTACTGCCGGTGCTCCGGCGGCAGCTTTGCCATTATCGCTTTGACTTCGCGATGAAAACCGTAGGTTCGGGCCTTGATGTCGTTGTCCAGCGCCATCCCGCCGAAAATTTCGGCCAAGCGCCCGGCGCTTTTACGGCGCATTAAATCCATTTGGAATAACCGGTCGCGGGCGGTGACATAGCCTAGCGCCCGAACCGTATCGACACGGTTGGCGGCGTCGATGACCGGAATGCCGTGCGCATCGGTATGCACGCGAACCTCCGCCGTCAGCCGGTCCAGCTTTACCGTGCCGTCGAGTTGCGGCATCGACTCACGCAAAAACCAGAAGCCGCCGCCAATGCCTATCGCCGCCAAGCTCGCCAATCCCACGCCGCTATATAGAATAGTTTTTCTAATATTCGCCATCGCTTTCCGTACTATGAAATGTTGTTAAAAAACATAAAAGATTATCACCACGAAGAGCGCGAAGAAATAAAACTTCGTGTCTTTTGCTCGCGTTTCCACGGACTCCGCCACTGCCATTAAGTTAAGCCATTGCCGTAGGGTGGATAAGCGTAGCGCATCCACCCTACATTACTTAATAGCAGTGACGCAGCGCGAGGGAACGAGAAAGTCCTCCGCCCGTCGAACTCGCCTTATCGGTAATAGCACTTATTGCTTCAAGGCCTTGACTTCTCTAACCTGACAATATGAAGAAGTAATATTCTCGGCGCGATCCTATTTGCGGGAGGTTGGGCTAATGGTCCACTGTATTTCACGTAGAAGCCAACAACCTTGATACGAAATAACGGCAAATATTCGCTTAACCGAGCGACAGCCCAAACGGGGGAATACAGATGATAATGAATCTACGGGAGCATAGACGGAACGTCAGACTTGCCGATCCGGGCGGTGAAGAGGAACCGATCCGCTTTGAGTTGTTTAGCGACGAACGCATGGCGCAGCATGCCGCCAGTCTGGCCAAAGCGCAAAAAACCCGGATTATTCCGGACGGCGGGATCGAACTGATGCCTCGGGTACGCGAAAACTCCAGGGTGCTGTTTGAAGCTTACCGGGTCATCGGCAAGACCGCGCTTGAACACCGCGCCATTACGCCGGCCGCCGAATGGCTGCTCGACAATTTCCATGTGGTCGAAGAGCAGGTCAATAACATCAATGTCAACCTGCCGGAAAAATTTTACAAACAGTTGCCCAAATTGATCGACGGCTTTCTTGCCGGTTATCCGCGCGTCTACGGTATTTCCTGGGCGTTGGTCGCTCATACCGACAGCCGCTTTTCCGCTGAGCAGCTGAATCATTTCATCCATGCCTATCAGGAGGTGCAACCGCTCAGTATCGGCGAGCTGTGGGCGATACCGATCACGCTGCGTATCGTGATGATCGAGAATTTGCGCCGGTTGGCGCTAAAAGTCATGCGTTCGCAAGAAGGCCGAAAACTGGCCGATCAATTTGTCGACCAACTCGATAAAGCCGACCTTTCGACCCAGACCGTGCCCTTACCGCCTGCGCCTTTACGCCAAGCCTTCGCCGTGCAAATCGTGCAACGCTTGCACGAGCCGCACCCAGGCCCTGCGCCCACACTCGACTTCCTGGATGAATGGCTGAACGAACAAGGCGTCACCCTGGATGAAATCGTCCATCGCGAACATGCGGCCCAAATTGCGGCTAACCTGACCGTGCGCAATATCATCACCAGTATGCGCACGCTGTCGGCCTACGACTGGCCGCAATTTGTCGAAGATGCGAGCCTGGTGGATAAATGTCTGCGTGTTCACCCCCGTTACAACGAGATAGATTTCCTGACCCGCGACCGCTACCGTCACGCAATCGAAAATCTTGCCAAACATTCGCCGCATTCCGAGCTGGAAATTGCCCGTAAAGTCATCGATAAAGTCGAGCGTGTCAGTCAGGAATCCGCTGCCGAGGAGCGGCAACAGCAGGAACCCGGCTATTATTTGATCGGCGCGGGCCGGCGCGAATTCGAGCAAGAAGTCAACTTCCAGCCTACTTTCAGCCAAAAGTTACTGCGCGTTTATGTCGCCCATGCGGCGTTTGCTTATTTGGGCAGTCTGAGCTTGGCGACCTTGATGTTACTGATGCCGCCGTTGAGCGCTTCTTTCGAAGCCGGCTTGGCAGGCTGGCAAATTGCCCTGATTACGCTGTTTGCGTTATTTCCGGTTTCGGATATCGCTACCGGCCTGATCAACCGCTTCATCGTTACCTCGGTGCCGCCGCGCCATTTGCCCCGGCTTGAGCTGAAAAACGGCATCCCCGACTCATTGCGCACCTTTGTCGTGGTGCCGACGATGTTTTGCAGCGAACAGGACGTGCAAAGGCAGATCGACGAACTGGAGGTTCAATACTTGTCCAATCCGCTCGACAATGTGTATTTTGCCTTGTTGTCCGATTGGCTGGATGCGGACCGGGAAACCATGCCCGACGATGCGTTGCTGTTGAATGCCGCCATTACCGGGATGGATGCGCTGAATGCCAAGTACAAAGAACAACGTTTTTTCCTGTATCACCGTAAACGCGCCTGGAACCCCAGTGAGGGCAAATGGATGGGCTGGGAGCGCAAACGCGGAAAATTGCATGAGTTAAACCGGCTGCTGCGCGGTGCGGACGATACTTCGTTTATACCGCTTCACGGCAAACCGGTATCCGCGCCGCCGGATGTGCGCTACGTGATTACCCTGGATGACGATACCAAACTGCCGATCGGCGCGGTGCAACAATTAGTCGGTACAGCCGCCCATCCGCTCAATTGGCCGGTGCTTGATCCGGTCACGCGTTGCGTCGTTAACGGCTACACTATTCTACAGCCCAGAATTACGCCGACCCTGCCGCAAAGAGGCGAACATTCGTTGTTTCATCAAATTTTTTCCGGGGCCTGCGGCATGGATGCCTATTCGACTGCCGTATCCGAAGTGTATCAGGACCTGTTCGGACTCGGGACTTACAGCGGCAAAGGTTTGTACGAGGTCGACGCCTTTGAGGCCGCTTTGGCCGGACGCGCTCCGGAAAACGCCTTGCTCAGTCATGATTTATTCGAGAGCGTGTTCGCCCGTTGCGCGTTTGTCAGCGATATTGAGCTGTTTGAAGATTTCCCCTCCCATACCGAAGTTGCGGCATCCCGTGCGCATCGCTGGGCGCGCGGCGACTGGCAGCTGTTGCCGTGGATTTTCGGCCCGCGCGGCAAAGGCATGCCGCTGATCGGGCGCTGGAAAATGCTGGATAACCTGCGCCGGACTTTTTCAGCGCCGGGGGCCTTTGTTACTCTGCTATTGGCCTGGACCATACCGGGCGCGCCGTCTATGCTGCTGATAGGCCTGACCTTGGCCTCACTGGTTTTTCCGGTTTTGCCGATAATTGTCAGTGGAATAAAGCCGCGCCTCGATATTCCGTTAGCTAACCAGTTACGCGCCACTGCGGAAAATGTATTGACGGGCTTGAGCAGCAGCCTGGTTATGCTGACCTTACTGGCGCAACAGGCCTGGCTGATGACCGACGCGATCATGAGCACTTTGATACGCTTATTTATCACCCGGCGGGAATTACTGACTTGGGTCACCGCGCTGCAAACCAAGACAACATCGGGCTACTCGGTAAAAGATCTTATTAAGCCATTGACCAGCGCCAGTATTTTAGTGTTCGGCACCGGCTTGATCGTGCTGTTTTTTAATCCCGCGTCGCTTGAAATTGCCACGCCGTTCCTGCTGTTGTGGTTAGTGTCGCCGGTCGTTGCCTTCATCCTGAGTTTGCCGCCGAAACCGGACCCGACTGAATTATTGTTTCCCGGCGATGCGTTAAAGTTACGCCAAGTGGCCCGGCGCACCTGGCGCTTCTTCACCACTTTCGTGACCGAACAGGATAATTATCTGCCGCCGGATAATTTTCAGGAAGATCCCGATCCGGTTATCGCGCATCGCAGTTCGCCGACCAATTTCGGGCTTTATCTGTTATCGGTGCTCGCCGCGCACGATTTCGGCTGGCTGGGCCTGATGGATACCGTCGACCGGCTGGAAGCGACTTTCAACACGCTGAACAAGTTGCCGAAACTGAACGGGCATTTTTTTAACTGGTACGACACCAGTAACTTGCATGCGCTGGAACCCCGGTACGTATCGACCGTGGACAGCGGCAATCTGGCGGCGCACCTGCTGGTGCTGGCCCAGGGATGCAGGGATATGATGCAGCAGCCTTATCCGTTTGCCACCCTGCTCAGCGGTCTTGCCGATACCCACAAACTGCTAGTATCCGCACTTTCAAGCATTAGCAATGACCGGCGCGTGTCGATGGTTACCCTGGAAGAACTACAGAAAAAAATCGATAAGCTGGGCGGTTTGTTGGCAAGCAAGCCTGACAGCCACGATGAATGCATTCGTTTGTGGCGATTGATAAAACCCTGCGCCGATAACCTGCTGGACCTGGCGCGCGCCTATGCCGCCGAACGCGACGAACTGATGGACGACAGCGAAATATTGACCTGGGCGACATTGCTGCATAATGACATCGAATCCCATCAGCGCGACATGGATAGTTTAGGCTGGTCGATCTATTTTGAGCTTCTTGAGAGCAGCAATGTACCGCCCTCTTTCGCAGAGCAACCGGACGGCAGCTTAGAGGCAAAACTGCTTCATCCCAGCCTTCATTCACTGGAAGAAGATAAGCCTGTTACTACGTCGAACGCAGCCGGTAACACTCATACGCAAGCGGAAGTTCAACGCTGGCAAGCGCTGACGCAGAGGATAAATGCGCTGGAAGAACTTGCCCACCAATTTTTCGTCGAAATGGATTTTCGCTTTCTTTACGATAATAGCCGGCATTTATTTTCGCTGGGCTATCGCGTTGAAAAAGGCGTTATCGACGACAATTGCTACGACCTGCTCGCCTCGGAAGCGCGCCTGACCAGCTTGATCGCTATCGCCAAACGCGAAGTGCCGAGCAGTCACTGGTTTCGCTTGGGCCGCCGGGTGACGCGCACCGCGAACGGCACCGTGTTGTTATCCTGGTCCGGCTCAATGTTCGAGTACCTGATGCCGTCGCTGGTCACTTATACGCCGCGCTACAGCCTGCTCGACCAGACTTGCCGCCTGATTGTGCAGAGCCAGATCGACTACGGCGAACAGCACAGCATACCGTGGGGCATATCCGAATCGGCGTTTCACGGCCGCGACCGTTGGTTCACTTATCAATATTCCGCGTTCGGCGTACCCGGCCTGGGCATGAAGCGCGGCTTGGGCTACGACTTGGTCATTGCCCCTTATGCGACAGCCCTGGCGGCAATGTATAACACCCATGCGGCGGCGGTTAATTTCGAGCGCCTGGAAAAAATCGGCGCGTTGGGGCGTTACGGCTTTTTCGAAGCGCTCGATTTCACGCCGTCGCGGCTTGCGGAAAACCAAAAGGTGGGCTTTGTGCGTTGCTACATGGCTCATCATCAAGGTATGTCGTTGGTGTCTTTAGCTAATGTGGTGCTCAATGAAACGATGCGCCGCCGTTTCCATCGCGTACCAATGATCCAGGGTTCCGAACTGCTGTTACAGGAGCGGATTCCGCACGGTTTGGATAGCGGCATTCCCGATTTCACCCAGGCCGAAGCGGAAGTGAAGGAAATCATACAGCCGCCGATGCGCCGCACGATTTCGCCGATGTCCCTGGTACCCTCGGCGCATTTGCTGTCCAACGGCCGCTACGGGGTAATGGTGACCGCCGCGGGATCGGGTTACAGTGTCTGCGAGAAGCTGGCGGTGACCCGCTGGCGTGAGGATGTGACCCGCGATTGCTGGGGCAGTTATCTCTATTTACGCGACTTGGCCAGCAACAAGGTTTGGTCCGCCGGTTACCAGCCGACTGCGGCGCTTCCCGATAGTTACGAAGTGATTTTTCTCGAAGACCGGGTGCGCATCTCCCGTGAAGACGGAACCATAGCCAGCCGCTTGGAAATCATCGTATCGCCTGAGGACGATGCGGAAATCAGGCGCTTGAGTTTGACCAATAACGGAACCCATACCCAGGAAATCGAGCTGACCTCCTACTCGGAAATCGTGCTGGCCCCGGCCCTGGCCGACATCGCCCATCCCGCGTTCTCGAATTTGTTCATCCAGACCGAATACCTGTCGCAAGCGTCCGGCTTAATCGCGCAACGGCGGCCTCGATCGGAGAATGATCCGCACATTTGGGCGGCCCATGTGCTGGCGGGTAGCGGCATCGATGCCGGTCTTCAGTACGAAACCGACCGGGTACGCTTCATCGGCCGGGGACAAACGTTGCGCACGCCGGCTGCGGTGGTTGACGGCCGCCCGCTGAGCAATACCGTCGGCGCGGTGCTCGACCCGATTTTCAGTCTGCGCACGCGGGTCAGCATTGAACCGGGTTCGACGGTTCATGCGACTTTTACCACGCTGGTCGCGTCGTCGCGGCAGGCGGTTGAAGATTTGGCCGACAAGTATCACAACACCGCGACTTTCGACCGGGTTTCCGACCTGGCCTGGACGCATGCCCATATCCAATTGCGCCATCTGCGCATTAATCCCGACGAAGCCCAGTTATTCCAGGCCCTGGCTAACCGCTTGCTGTATGCCGACCCGTCGTTGCGCACGGATAGCAAGCTGATGCACATGAATCGACTGAATGTCACCGGCTTATGGCGCTTCAGTATTTCCGGCGACCGTCCCATTGTCTTGCTGCGCATCGCAACAGCGGACGACCGGAGTATTGCCGATCAGTTATTACGCGCCCATGAATATTGGCGGATGAAGCGCTTGTCGGTCGATTTGGTGATCCTGAATGAAAAGGAACTGACCTATGCCAACGAATTGCAGAATGTGTTGGAAGGCATGGTCAGGGAGAATCAAGCCTTTACCGCTCATGAGTACGACGGCTATGGCGATATTTTCGTGCTGCGCGGCGACCAGCTCTCGGAGGAGGAATACGTGCTGTTGCAAACCACGGCGCGCGCTGTGATTTTCAGCAATCGCGGCACCTTGGCCGAACAGCTGATGCGGCATCCCAAACCGATACCGAAGTTTATCCCGCCCAAAGCCTTGCCTGCATCCGCTTCCGAGGAAAATGCCCCGTCAATCGTCCCGACCGGTCTCGAATATTTCAACGGGCTGGGCGGCTTTACAAATGACGGGCGCGAATATGTGATCGTGCTGGACAAAGGCCAATGGACGCCGGCGCCGTGGATTAACGTGATCGCCAATGCCGAATTCGGTTTTACCGTATCGGAACTGGGCGGCGGTTATACTTGGAGCCTGAACAGCCGCATGAACCAGTTGACGCCGTGGTCGAACGATCCGGTTGTCGATCCGCCCGGCGAAATATTTTATTTAAAGGACGATGAGACCGGCGATTTATGGGGTCCGACCGCGCTGCCGATCCGGGTCGATAATGCTGTTTATGTCATTCATCACGGCCAGGGCTACAGCCGTTTCGAGCATGTTTCCCACGGCATTCATAGCGAGTTGCTGCAATTTGTCAGCGCTAACGACCCGGTCAAAATTTCCAGGCTCACCTTGAAGAATATTTCCGGCCGTCCCCGCAAATTAACGGTTGCCGCTTATATCGAATGGGTGCTCGGGTCCTCGCGCACGACCACCGCGCCTTATGTCATCACCGAGTTGGATCAAGCGACCGAAGCCCTGTTTGCCTACAACGGCATGGATATGGATTTCGGCCCGCGCATTGCTTTTGCCGATCTTGGCGGCCGGCAAACGGCCTGGACTTGCAATAAAACCGAGTTTATCGGCCGAAACGGCAGCCTGGATGCGCCGCTAGCTCTATCGCGGCAAGCCAAAGCGCTGAAAAACCGCGTCGGCGCGGGGCTTGACCCTTGCTCGGTCTTGATGACGCAAGTAGAACTTGGCGTCGATGAAAGCATCGAGATTGTTCTGCTGTTGGGACAGGGTTCCGACCGCGACCATGCAAGCGAACTGGTCAAGCGTTATCGGGCTACGGATATGCAACTTACCTTTGCCGAAGTGAAACAATCGTGGTCCGAAACGCTCGGCAAAGTTCAGGTAAAAACGCCGGATAAGGCGTTGGACTTGCTGTTGAACGGTTGGCTGCTGTATCAAGCCTTGAGCTGCCGGATGTGGGCGCGGGCCTCGTTTTATCAAGCCGGCGGGGCTTTCGGTTTTCGCGATCAATTGCAGGACAGCATGGCGCTGGCGGTGGCCCGGCCCGACCTGGTTCGCGCTCACCTGCTCCGCGCTGCGACGCATCAGTTTGTCGAAGGCGATGTCCAGCATTGGTGGCACCCGCCGTCCAATCGCGGCGTGCGCACCCATTTTTCGGATGATCTTGTCTGGTTGCCGTATGTGACGGCCCACTATGTCAAAGTCAGCGGCGATACCGCGGTACTCGATGAAGTGATGCCGTTCCTGGCCGGGCCTGTACTGACGCCGGAGCAGGAAGACGCCTATTTCGAACCGGCGCAATCGGACCAACAAGCCAGCCTGTTTGAGCACTGCGCCCGGGTGCTTGATTCGAGTTTAAAAGTCGGCGCGCACGGTCTGCCGCTGATCGGCTGCGGCGACTGGAACGACGGCATGAACCGGGTCGGTCATCAAGGCAAGGGAGAGAGCGTATGGCTGGCCTGGTTCCTGATCGCTACCTTGACGGAGTTTGCCGGTCTGGCCGAGGCGCGCGGCGACAGCGAACATGCATTGTCTTGGAGCGACCATGCGGAAAAGCTGCGGGCCGCGGTCGAAGCGGAAGGCTGGGATGTATCCTGGTACCGGCGCGCTTATTACGATGACGGCACGCCGCTGGGATCGGCTTCCAACACCGAATGCCGTATCGACTCGCTGGCGCAAACCTGGGGCGTTATTTCCGGGGCCGCCGATCCGGAGCGGGCGCGGCTGGCGATGAATTCGGTCCGGGAATACCTGATTCAATACGGCGACGACTTGGTGCTGCTGTTTACGCCGCCGTTCGACAAGACGCCGCTGGACCCCGGTTATATCAAGGGCTATTTGCCGGGCGTCCGGGAAAACGGCGGGCAATATACCCATGCGGCGGTCTGGTGCGTTATCGCCTACGCAATGCTCGGCGACGGCGATCAGGCTTCCGAATTACTGCATATGCTGAATCCGATTAACCGCACCGCCAACCGGACCGGCGTTTATGCCTATAAAGTCGAGCCGTATGCGATAGCCGCGGATATTTATGCGGTGCCGCCGCATGTGCGCCGCGGCGGCTGGACCTGGTACACCGGCGCGGCGGGATGGTTTTACCGGGCCGGTTTGGAATGGCTGTTGGGCTTAAATATCCGGGCCGATAAAATGCAATTCAATCCATGTATTCCGCGTAGTTGGCGCAGTTACAGCTTAACTTACCGGCACGGGGAAACGAGTTATGAAATTACCATCGACAATCCTAACGGCGTATCGAAAGGCGTGGTGTCGGTTGAGTTGGACGGGACTGGGCAATCGGTGGAAGACGGTATTGCGCTGGTCAATGACGGGAAGACGCATCGGGTGTTGGTGGTGATGGGATGACCCGATTCCCAATCTCCTGAGGCTGTGAAAGTATTATCCAAATCGGTTTAAAAGCCTCCATCCGGCAGGAACTCTATTATCCGCAACAGAGTCGGAAAGTCGTCATACTGGCATCCAGTCATAGTTACCGATACTGTTGGCCCCTTTTCGGCTCTTACCCAACGGCCAATAGCTCCCAGCAATACGCCTAAATTATCCGCCGCTTGCTGGTGCGTATAGCCTTTTTCGTTGGCTATCTTAGCGGCAATTCAAGAGTATATTTGGGTTGTTTATGTTTATTTTGTTCGCTCATTTTTCACCTCTTGACATGATAAATCCGTCTTTAGAAGTGTCCTGCTTTGTTAAACCATTTCAATATACTTAAGGCTGCCGACAACAGCCCGGAGTCGACCGTTACCGCGCCGGGCAAATCCGCTTTACCCTCAAAAAAGTGTGGACATTGACTATGTAACTAGGCAAACTCGCGCCTAAGTCGGCTCACTTAAAAAACTAGATACATGCTTTGATTAGCGAGTTAAAAAATGCACAATGAAAAACCTGCCATTATTCTTCCACAATCAAATAAAGATTTAATTCTTGAGTTAGCCTCATGAGGAAACTTTTACTATTCGCGCTAGCTTTTGCTTGGGGATATTTGGTTTATGGCCTACACCATAGTATTGGCTATGAAAAAGGGAGCGGCTATCCATCCATGGCATCTAGCCTTGGCTGGGCGTTTTTGGCTGCTCTGCCGTTGTTGATAGGGCCATTTGTTATTGACCACAAAGATGAATCACAAAAATTTAACCGTTGGTGTTGTGTGGCGTGGCTGGCGGCGCAAGCGGCTTTTTTGATTATTCTAAGCTGGTTAAAAATATTCGGTTTGATACCTTTATTGGGTATTGGCCTGATCCTATGGCCTCAAGACGAGCAGCAGGAACAGGCTGAAAGTAAACAGCAAGTCAAAAACTATACAAACTACAAAATAACAGCGTTACTGATTGCAGGTTTATTGTATTGGTGGCACTACAACCCATTGCCGAGCGATGAAGAGATGATCGCTCACTTCCACAACCATCGTGCCGAAATCGAGGAATTGGTGAAACGCTATCAAGAACGGGAGCCATCAGTAGTAGCAAATTGGCATGCCTTGCCTGAAAACGTAGCTATGATGAAGAAATCAGGGGTGAAAAATGTGGCTAGCAGAGGTATTTGGCATCCAAACCCCTATTCAAAGGAAGCGGCGAGAGAGTTTTGGGACAAAAGATCAGCGATGATCAGAGAGAAAAAACTTTCAACTAATAGCTATGCGAGCATTGCAATTGAACTTGTCGATGAGAGCCAGCCAGAAAGACACTTTGCTAGAGTTTTGACATCCAGCGGACCTCGTTGGATTTTTAAGGAATTAGTCTTCATTTCGGAGATTGCCAGAATTGAAGGCGAAAATTTATGGTTTCCAGCGCATGTATTTTTTGGCGTTATTGAAAAGAAGCGCATTTTTTCAACGCTTGATGAGTATCCATCGCACTGGATTAAAGGCGAATGCGTTTATCGGCAATTTGAAGCGCACTGGTTTATTGCGATGTGCGCGGCGGCAGTTTAACTTTATTGGAGATTTATAGATGAGCTCAATTTTTTACTTTTCGTCAGTTTCAAAAGAATATTGGTACGAGTGCTCTTGGCTACATACAAAATCAAATAAAAATTTAATTCTTGAGTTAGCATCATGAGAAAACTTTCAATCCTATCGCTAGCTTTAGTTTGGGGATGTTTGGTTTATGGCCTACACCATAGTATTGGCTATGAAAAAGGGAGCGGTCATCCATCCATGGCGTCTAGCCTTGGCTGGGCGTTTTTGGCTGCTCTGCCGTTGTTGATAGGGCCATTTGTTATTGACCACAAAGATGAATCACAAAAATTTAACCGTTGGTTTTGTGTGGCGTGGCTGGCGGCGCAAGCGGCCTTCTTGATTATTCTAAGCTGGTTAAAAATAGTTGGTTTGATACCTTTATTGGGTATTGGACTGATCCTATGGCCTCAAGACGAGCAGCCGGAACAGGCTGAAAGTAAACAGCAAGTCAAATATTACACAAATCACAAAATAACCGTCTTACTGATTATGGGGTTGTTGTATTGGTGGCACTATAACCCGCTGCCGAGCGATGAAGAAATGATCGCTCACTTCCACAATCATCGTGCCGAAATAGAGGAATTGGTCAAACGCTATCGGGAATGTGTGACGAAGGTTGGAACAAGTTGTGAAGTCGTGCCGGAAAATCAAACCTTAATGGAGAAAGCACGAGTGAAGCGCGTTACAGAAAGCGGCCCGGCATGGTTCCCAAATCCCTATTCAAGAGAGGCCGCGAAACAGTTCGATGATTTGCTTATGGCCGGAAAAATACCCAGCCTCAATCCTTATTCGAATATTACGGTTGAATTGTTGGATGAGGATGATCCCAAACGTCATTTTGCACGGGTTCTAACCTCCAGTGGATTACTCTGGATTTTCAAAAACTTGGTGTTTATACCAGCGGTTGTAAAAATTGAAGACGGATATTTATTGCTTCCCGCGCGTCCGTTGTGCAAGTGTCGCTTTGATGAAATTATACCAAAAAACCGGATATTTTCTTCCTTCGATACCTATCCGCCAAACTGGAAAAAAGGAGAATGCGTATATCGGCAAGTCGAAACGCACTGGTTTATAGAAATGTGTGCGGCAGTAGTTTAATTTAAATCTGGAGAATAACAATGAGTTCAATTTTTTATCTGTCATCAGTATCAAGAGAATATTACGGAACAGGGGCGTTTGCATATATAACAGATCCTAACCAAAAGAAAGCTATAAACGAAACTGCAAACACTCTTAATATTTCTGCAGCAGCCATCGCAGGTGCCATGGCAGAAGAAAGCAACGGCTATTGGAATGATGAAACCATTAACTTTTTATCAGACAAATATGCCCTATCCGGTGCCGATCCATCCGCCGTTGCTGCCGACGTTCTGTTATATGGTCCTGTTCTTGCGCTTGCGAAGTTTGCCGCACAAGGAGCATTCGGTACACGTACTCATGAACAGTGGGTGGCAGATTACGCTGCTGTCGGCGGCGATACCGGTTATGCGCCCAGTACAATGGACAAGATACTACACCCAGTCTACATGGATCTCGGTTACGGTAATTTTAAGATGTCCACGGCTATCCGGCTGGTACAAAAAAATGCAGGGGCTTTCGGTCTTGGACTGGAACAATACACCAATGACTATGCAAAATTGGCAGCGGATTTGGCTAACCCGGAGAGTGACGCAACCGCCAAGCTTTATGGACTGCTGATCAAGGAAGCCGACACTTGGTTTACGTCTGCGGAACATCACGCCTATGGCGCTGATTGGGCGACCTTGCCCCAGGAAATCAAGGATGCGCTCTATGTGACTTACGTCAATCTAGGGCCCGCCAAAATGCAAGAGGTTTTTGATGCGACGACGACAAATGGCGCACCCTATGAACCCTTGCCGGCTGCGGGTAGCGGCGGCGGTATTAACCACCTTTATAATGCCTATGACATCGCTGAAGCGATTGGCGTTACCGACTATGCAGGCAGTGGCAGTGGCGCCAATCAACTTATTGTAGTCAGTGACGCCAGCTCTTGGCTGCAGATCGCAAAGCAAGATACCGACCAAGGTGCTGCTTACCGTGAAGCGCTTATAAAACTGCGTCCCTTCGCCGTGGTGGATGGCAGCTACGACGGTGGCGCTGGTGTCCGGGATGATTTCAGCGACCAGTATCTTCAAGATCGGACGAATATGCTTGCCTTGAAAATGGAGTTTCGTAATTCCGGCATACTTCCTGACCACAATATTTTATATAAAGACGCCGCAAGCCCACTATATTACGAAGACAAAGCCAGCCAATTGAGCATAGTTTTAGGCAGTACAGTGAGCGCGAAGCAGGTTGTTTTTGGTGGAGACACCAATGATACCTTAAATGGTGATGTTGAAAGCGACCACCTCTACGGCGGCGCTGGCGATGACACCCTAACCGGCAACGGCGGCGATGATTATCTGGAAGGCGGCCGGGGCAACGACACCTACCGTATTAACAAAGGCGACGGCTTCGATAGTATTCTTGACACCGATGGCCTGGGCAGCGTCGTCAAAGACGGCCAAACTCTGAGCGGCGGTAATCAACTTGGAGGCAACAACACTTTTATCGGTAAAGATGCCGCCGGCAACGACCACAGCTACATCCTGCTTGATGGCGACATCAACGCCGCCGACGGCGCCACACTGTTGATCGATGGTTCGATAGAGGTGTCCCACTACCATGCCGGCGACCTCGGCATTAGCCTTGATGGAGCCGTTCCGCCGCCACCTCCCGACCAAACCTTGGTGGGCAACCAAAATGGGCAGGTCGATGACTATCTTGGCGGTTGGACAGTGGGAGCGGGCAATGACATCATCGAAGGACGAGGCGGTAAGGATGTTATTTATGGAGGGCTTACAGGCGATGATTTTCTGTACAGCGACAGCCAAATCACGACAGAACAAGCCATCCTCAACGGCAATACCGATACCGGTACCGGTCTTCAAGGCGACTGGCTCGGAGGAGCTTCGGGTAACGATACCCTAGTGGGTAGCGCAGACAACGACGTTTTATCGGGCGGCAGTGGATCGGATTTGCTGATTGCCGGTGCGGGGGATGACGATATTCTGGGCGATAAGGATTATGTGCCGCAATTCCAGAACTGGGAGGCCACGGGTGATTTCACTGACAGATCCTACATACAATATTTTTTACCCGTTAACGCAGACGATATAAAGTTTTACGGCCCTGGCCTTGTTAATATGGGAACTGTTGCTACCGGTCAAAGCGATCCTAAAGACGACGCAGCCGATATCATCTATGCGGGTAGCGGGCAGGATTTCGTCTTGGCCGGAGCGGGCGGCGATGTCATCTATGGGGAAAGCAACAACCGCTATGAACTTTGCCCTCCTCCTAAAAAAAGGTGGACATTGACTATGTAACGAAGCATACTTGCGTTTAAGTCGGCTTACTTAAAAAACTAGAGCTTTTTTCCTGATAAACCAATTAAAACCCTCTATTTCTCTTTTTTGACGAAATGCCGCTACGCGTGGTTTTGGTTACAGACAAGACCCAATAAAAATTTAATTATCGAGTTAATCTTATGAGGAAACTTTCACTATTAGCGCTAGCGATTGCTTGGGGATGTTTGGTTTATGGTTTACACCAAAGTATTGGCTATGAAAAAGGAAGCGGCCATCCATCCGTAGCATCTAGCCTTGGCTGGGCGTTTTTGGCTGCACTGCCATTGTTTATAGGGCCGTTTGTTATTGACCATAAAGACGAATCACAAAAATTTAACCGTTGGTGTTGTGTGGCATGGCTGGTAGCGCAAGCGGCTTTTTTGATTATTCTGAGCTGGTTAAAAATATTCGGTTTGATACCTTTATTGGGTATTGGCCTGATCCTATGGCCTCAATACGAGCAGCCGGAACAAACTGAAAATAAACAGCAAGTCAAAAACTACACAAACTACAAAATAACAGCGTTACTTATTGCAGGTTTATTGTATTGGTGGCACTACAACCCACTGCCGAGCGATGAAGAGATGATCGCTCATTTCCACAATCATCGTGCCGAAATCGAGGAATTGGTGAAGCGCTATCGGGAATGGGTGCCGTCGAAATCGGTTCCCAACTGGGAAGCCGTGCCGGAAAACAAAGCCTTAATGGAGAAAGCACGAGTGAAGCGTGTTACAGATGTAGCCCCGCAATGGCCGCCTAATCCCTATTCCAAGGAAGCCGTAAAACAATTTGATGATTCGATTCGTGCCGGTAAGGTACCTAGCCTCAATCCTTATTCAAACATTTCAATTGAATTGTTGGATGAGGATGATCCGGAACGTCATTTCGCCAAGGTTTTGACTTCCAGCGGAGTGCGTTGGATTTTCAAAGAGCTAATTTTTATCCCGGAAATTGTAAGGATTGAAGGCGAAAACTTATGGCTTCCAGTGCATGTCCTTTCTGAGGTTAGACACAAAATGCGCATTTTTCCAAGCCTCAATAGTTATCCGTCCAATTGGACTAAAGGGGAATGCGTGTATCGGCAATTTGAAACCCACTGGTTTGTCCATTTGTGTGCAGCGGCAGTTTAATTTAAACAATTTAAAACGGGGAATATAGATGAGTTCAATTTTTTATTTTTCATCAGCTTCAAAAGAATATTACAGTACGCAGGCTATTAACGGATACGTTGAAACTCTACAAAAAGGCCATATAAACAATGCCGCAAATGCACTGAATGTTTCAGCTACGGCCATCGCCGGAGCCATGGCAGAAGAAAGCAACGGCTATTGGAATGATGAAACCATTAACTTTTTATCAGACAAATATGCCCTATCCGGTGCCGATCCATCCGCCGTTGCTGCCGACGTTCTGTTATATGGTCCTGTTCTTGCGCTTGCGAAGTTTGCCGCACAAGGCGCATTTGGTACACGTACTCACGAACAATGGGCGGCGGACTACGCCGCTGTCGGCGGCGATACCGGTTATGCGCCCAGTACAATGGACAAGATACTGCACCCGGTCTACATGGATCTCGGTTACGGCAATTTCAAGATGTCTACCGCTATCCGGCTGGTACAAGAAAATGCAGGGACTTCCGGTCTTGGGTTGGAACAATACACCAATGATTATGCAAAATTGGCAGCGGATTTGGTTAACCCGGAGAAAGACATAACCGCCAAGCTTTATGGCCTGATGATCAAGGAAGCCGATACTTGGTACACAGCCCCAGAACATAATGCCTATGGCGCTGATTGGGCAGCCTTGCCGCAAGAAATCAAGGATGCGCTCTATGTGACTTACGTCAATCTGGGGCCTGCCAAAATGCAGGAGATTTTTGATAAAACGACGACAAATGGCGCACCCTATGAACCCTTGCCGGCTGTGGGCGATGGCGGTGGCGTCAACCACCTTTATAATGCCTATGACATAGCTAAGGCGATTGACGTCACCGATTATGCAGGCAGCGGCAGTGGCGTCAATCAACTTATCTTAATTAGCGACGCCGACACTTGGCAGCAAATCGCAAAGCAGGATACCGATCAAGGTGCTGCTTACCGCGAAGCGCTCATAAAACTGCGTCCTTTCGCAGTGGTGGATGGCAGCTACGACGGTGGCGCTGGTGTCCGGGATGATTTCAGCGACCAGTATCTTCAAGATCGGACGAATATGCTTGCCTTGAAAATGGAGTTTCGTAATTCCGGCATACTTCCTGACCACAATATTTTATATAAAGACGCCGCAAGCCCACTATATTACGAAGACAAAGCCAGCCAATTGAGCATAGTTTTAGGCAGTACAGTGAGCGCGAAGCAGGTTGTTTTTGGTGGAGACGCCAACGATACCTTAAATGGCAATGTTGAAAGCGACCACCTCTACGGTGGTGCAGGCAATGACACCCTAATCGGCAACGGCGGCGATGACTATCTCGAAGGCGGCCGGGGCAACGACACCTACCTCATCAACACCGGCGACGGCTTTGACAACATTCTTGACACCGATGGCCTGGGCAGCATCGTCAAAGACGGCCAAACTCTGAGCGGCGGTAATCAACTTGGAGGCAACAACACTTTTATCGGCAAGGATGCCTTAGGCGACGAGCATACCTACATCTTAGTTGATGGCGACATCAACGCCGCCGGTGGCGCCACACTGTTGATCGATGGTTCGATAGAGGTCTCCCATTACCATGCCGGCGAGCTCGGCATTAGCCTGGATGGCCCTGTTCCGCCACCTGTCTTTGAACCTCGCACAGGTTTTGTACCTCCGTCTGCTTCAGATGAATATATTTTCGGCTGGAATCCCAACGAACTTCTCGAAGGGCTGGGCGGCAAGGATGTTATTTATGGCGGATTGGCAGGCGATGATTATCTATATGGCGACCGCCAAATCACGACAGAACAAGCCATCCTCAACGGCAACACCGATACCGGTACCGGCCTTCAAGACGACTGGCTTGGCGGTGCCGCGGGTAACGACCTCCTCGTAGGAGGCGCGGGCAACGACGTTTTATCGGGCGGCAGTGGATCGGATTTGCTGATTGCCGGTGCGGGTGACGACGATATTCTGGGCGATAAGGATTATGTGCCGCAATTCCAGAACTGGGAGGCCACGGGTGATTTCACTGATAGGTCATACATACAATATTTTTTACCCGTTACCGCAGACGATATAAAGTTTTACGGCCCAGGCCTTGTTAATATGGGAACTGTTGCTACCGGTCAAAGCGATCCTAAAGACGACGCAGCCGATATCATCTATGCGGGTAACGGGCAGGATTTCGTCTTGGCCGGAGCGGGTAACGATGTTATTTACGGAGAGGGCGGCAACGACTATATCTATGGCAACGATGGCAGCGATATCATGCTGGGAGGCTCGGGTGACGATACTCTGATTGGCGATAACGGTGACGGTACAGGCGCGGAAGGTAACGACTACCTGAATGGCGGCGACGGCGATGACAAACTGAGGGGTGAAGGCGGCGACGATATTCTGATTGGCGGAACAGGTAACAATCAACTCTATGGTGGAGCCGGCAACGACACGCTGATCGCCCAAGGCGGCAGCAACTACCTCGACGGCGGCGAAGGGCGCGACCGGTACGTACTCGATGCCGGTTTCGGCACCAGTCAAATTGCCGACTCGGGTACGGGCGGCAACGACATTCAATTCAACTTCAATTTCGCCGGTTCCGCTGTCGGCATTGGGCTAGGTTCGCTCAAATTCAGCTTTGCCAACGGCGACGTGTTGCACATCGACAACTTCAATCCTAACGACCCGCTCAACAGCAGTTCGATAGACGCTTTCGTTTTTGCCGACCGCACCTTGTCTTTGCAAGACGTCATCGACATCGGCATGGATGTCGTCGGCACATCCGAGTCAGATCTCATCCAAGGCAGCGCCATGAATGAGCGCATCACCGCCTTGGCGGGAAATGACACCATCTTCGCCGGGGGTGGCAATGACAGTATTGATGCAGGGGACGGTAACGATTATGTGGACGGAGGAACGGGCGCGGACACTATGGCGGGCGGGGCGGGCGACGACAGTTATGTGGTCGATAATGTTGGGGATCTTGTAACCGAAGCGTTTAATTCAGGTAATGATACGGTTGTCAGTTCGATCGATTATGTTTTAGGGGGGAATCTTGAAAATTTGACGTTGTCGGGGATGGCTATCAGCGGCACCGGTAATGCCTTAGATAACAGTTTGCGGGGCAATGAAGGCAACAATACGCTGACCGGATTAGCGGGTAACGATTATCTGGTGGGCAATGCGGGCAATGATGTCTACATTTTCAATCGCGGCGACGGTCAGGACACCATCGACAATACCGATTTACTGAGCGCTACCGACACTCTGCGTTTCGGCGCCGATATTGCCGATACCGATGTGGTGGCTTCCCAGATGGGTAACGACCTGTTACTCAAGATTAAGGGAACAACCGACCAGATTTACATTAGCAATTATTACGGGGCCGATACCGTCAATGGCAGCGATGTGTCGGATCATAAGATCGACCAGGTGGAATTTGCCAATGGTGTGGTCTGGGATCAAGCCGCATTACAGACGCAAGTGGACCGGGCAACAAACAATCATGCGCCGGTAATCAATGCTTATTTGCCCGACCTGCTAACGCCAGTCGATCAGTTTTTTACTTATACCGTGCCTGCCAACACGATCACCGACCCGGACGCTTGGGATTCGATCACCTACAGTGTCAAGCTGGCCGATGGTTCGCCATTACCCGCTTGGTTAAACTTCGATTCCGCGACGCGTACATTTTCAGGAACTCCCGATGTCGGCAATGTCGGCAACCTGAAATTGATTTTATGGGGAACGGATAACTACGGAGCCGCGACTAACACGTATCTGACATTAGACTTTGCTACGCCGAAAACACTTACCGGTAGTGCAGCTGCCGATACGCTCCTCGGCGGTTATGGCAACGATACCTTGAGCGGTTTGGCCGGTAACGATATTTTGAACGGTAATGCCGGTGATGATGTGCTTGATGGCGGTGCGGGCAACGATTCATTATTGGGCGGCACAGGCGCAGATACGCTGATCGGCGGTTTGGGCGACGATTACTATCAGGTCGATGATGCCGGCGACATCATTATCGAGGCCGCCGGCGAAGGCGACGATTTTGTGCGTAGCTCGGTAAGCTACACGCTGGTGGATAATGTTGAACGGTTGGCTCTCGACGGTACGACCGATCTTGCGGCAACCGGTAATGCCTTAAATAACGGGATTTGGGGCAATGCAGGCAACAATATGCTGAGCGGATTAGCGGGTAACGATTATCTGGTGGGCAATGCGGGCAATGATGTCTACATTTTCAATCGCGGCGACGGTCAGGACACCATCGACAATACCGATTTACTGAGCGCTACCGACACCCTGCGTTTCGGAGCAGATATTGCCGACATCGATGTGGTGGCTTCCCAGGTGGGTAACGACCTGTTACTTAAGATTAAGGGAACAACCGATCAGATTTATATTAGCAATTATTACGGGGCCGATACCGTCAATGGCAGCGATGTGTCGGATCATAAGATCGACCGGGTGGAATTTGCCAATGGTGTGGTCTGGGATCAAGCCATGATTCAGACAGTCGTGGATCGTGCCAATAACAACCATGCACCGATAATCAACAGTTTTTTGCCCACTCTGGCAGCTCATGCGGACGCGATATTCACCTATACCGTGGCAGCTAATACCATTACCGACCCGGACGCTTGGGATTCAATCACCTACAGCGCCAAGCTGGCCGATGGCTCGTCGTTGCCCACCTGGTTAAGCTTCGATTCCGCGACGCGTACATTCACCGGTACGCCGGGTGCAACCGAAGTTGGGTCGCTGCAATTCATCCTCTGGGGAACGGATAATTACGGTTATTCAGCCGGCGAATATGTGACGCTGAATGTGGCGGCGCCTAACCATGCCCCGGTTTTGTCTACCGCCCTGCAAGATTTGTCGGTAGCCGAGGGAACTGCCTTCAATTACACCCTATCTTCTACTGCATTTACCGATCCGGATGCCGGCGACACACTCAGTTACACGGCAACGCTGGCTGATGGCAGCGCCTTGCCGTCATGGCTCAGCTTCAACCCGGCAACGCGCACCTTTAGCGGTACGCCGAACACGCTGGGCTCGATCAGTGTGCGAGTGACAGCGGCGGACAGCGGTAACTTGACGGTATCGGACATCTTCGATATTGCTGTTAGCGTGCAGAACTTGACCCTCACCGGCACATCGGCGGCGGACACGTTGAATGGCGGCACCGGTAACGACACCTTGAGCGGTTTGGCCGGTAACGATATTTTGAACGGTTATGCCGGTGATGATGTGCTGGATGGCGGTGCGGGCAATGACACAATGACGGGTGGCGCGGGGGATGATAGCTACATCGTCGACAGTGCTTCCGATCTTGTCATCGAGAACCTTAACGAAGGTATCGACAGTGTACAGTCCAGCGTAACGTATACACTGACGGCCAATGTCGAGAAGCTCACCCTGACCGGCGCCTCGGCCATCAACGGTACCGGCAATGCGCTCGATAACGTGCTTACCGGCAACAGCGCGGCTAATACATTATCCGGCGGAGCAGGCAATGATCGTCTTAATGGCGGCGCAGGTAGCGATACCTTGATCGGCGGTATCGGCAACGATACTTATGTTGTCGATGTCTCGACCGATGTTATTACCGAGAATCTCAACGAAGGTACCGACACAGTGGAAACCGGTATTACCTATACGTTGGGAGCCAACATCGAGAACCTTATCCTCACCGGTACTGCCGCTATCAACGGTACCGGTAACACGCTCAATAATGTCCTGACCGGCAATAGTGCCGCCAACACGCTCTCCGGCGGTGCTGGCGCTGATACTATGATCGGCGGCGCTGGCAATGATACTTATGTTGTCGACAATAGCTTGGATGTCGTTCTCGAAAACCTGAACGAAGGCACCGATCTGGTTCAGTCCAGCGTGACTTATACGATCGCCGACAACATCGAAAATCTCACCCTGACCGGCACCACGGCCATTAATGGCACCGGCAATGCGCTCGATAACGTCATTACCGGCAACAGCGCGGCTAACCTATTGACGGGTGGCGCGGGCAATGACCGCCTTAATGGCGGCACAGGCAGTGATACTATGGTGGGCGGTATCGGCAACGATACTTATGTTGTCGATGTCTTGACCGATATTATCACCGAGAATGCCAATGAAGGTACCGACACAGTGGAAACCGGCATTACTTACACGTTGGGAGCCAACATCGAGAACCTTACCCTCACCGGTACCAGTACGGTTAACGGTACTGGTAATGCTCTGGATAACGTGCTGACCGGTAATAGTGCCGTGAACACCTTGACGGGCGGTGCAGGCAATGACCGCCTAGATGGCAAAGGCGGTGCCGACAAGATGCAGGGAGGAGTCGGCAACGATACCTACGTTGTCGATGTCTCGACCGATGTTATCACCGAGAATGCCAACGAAGGTATCGATACGGTAGAGACTGGCATTACCTATACATTGGGAACTAACCTCGAAAACCTGACGCTGACGGGCACTACCGCGATTAACGGCACCGGTAACGCATCCGACAACATTCTCAAGGGTAACAGCGCAATCAACAGCTTGACCGGCGGCGCAGGTAACGACACCCTGGATGGCATGGGGGGCGCCGATACCTTGACGGGAGGAATTGGAAACGATACCTATATTCTGGGAAGCGGTTACGGTGTGGACACTGTGGTCGAGAACGATGCCACAGCGGGCAACAGCGACGTTGCTCAGATTCTGTCAGGTGTTACTGCCGACCAACTCTGGTTCCAACATGTCGGTAATAATCTTGAGGCCAGTATCATCGGCACTAGCGATAAGCTAGTGATTAAGGATTGGTATTTGGGATCGGCTTATCATGTCGAGCAATTCAAAACCACCGATGGCGGTTTGACATTGCTCGACACTCAAGTTGATGCTTTGGTCTCGGCCATGGCCGCTTTCGCGCCGCCATCTGCTGGTCAAACCACTTTGCCTGCCGATTATCAAACGGCATTGGCACCGGTGATTGCGGCGAATTGGCATTAACAGGCGATAAAAATGTCATGATCAGCGCTTAAGGTTCGAAACTTTGAGGCTGCAAGCCATTAAGTTGTAGCCCTAACCAAAAGCTCCGAACCGACGCGCTCGGTTTTCCGATGTAGAAAAGACAATGCCTGACATTTCACCTTGAATGCTTGCGGTGACACTTAAGAACTTAGAACGTGATGGCTTGGTGCATTGTCGAAGTGAAACAGTGCCGTAGCAATGACTTCAGCTAACAAAACATTGCAGAGGATAAGCCGGTGAATGCTGCGCTTTCCCTGCATGCGTGGTGAATGCTTTTGTCTAAAACGAACACTTTCACAGTCTTTCCTGCTTGGGAATTCGGTATGGGCTGACGAATAATAATGCTCGTGCTTTTACCGGCGTTCCAAGCATAGCCTCCTGCCGCAACAAAAAAAGCCCCGGCTGTTCCAAGAACAGCCGGGGCTTTCATTAGACTTAAAGCGAGAGGCTTTAAGACAGCAAGATTACATCATGCCGCCCATGCCACCCATTCCGCCCATGCCGCCCATATCGTGGCCGGCATGACCGCCTTTATCTTCGCTAGGCGCATCGGCAATCATCACTTCAGTAGTCAGCATCAGGCCGGCAACTGAAGCTGCGTTTTGCAGCGCAGTACGAGTTACTTTGGCAGGATCTAAAATACCCATTTCGATCATGTCGCCGTATTCGCCGGTTGCTGCGTTGTAACCGAAGTTACCAGTGCCTTTTTGCACTTCATTGAAAACAACTGAAGGTTCGTCGCCTGCGTTAGAAACGATTTGACGTAAAGGCTCTTCCATTGCACGACGCAGGATGTTGATACCGACTGTTTGGTCGTGGTTGACGCCTTCCAATTTATCAAGCGCTGAAATAGCACGAACCAGCGCTGAACCGCCGCCGGCAACAACGCCTTCTTCAACCGCTGCACGTGTTGAATGCAATGCATCTTCAACGCGAGCTTTCTTTTCTTTCATTTCGATTTCAGTCGCAGCGCCGACTTTAATCACAGCAACACCGCCGGCTAATTTAGCCAAACGCTCTTGCAGTTTTTCTTTGTCATAGTCGGAAGTTGCTTCGTCTGCTTGCGCGCGGATTTGTGCAACGCGAGCTTTGATTTGTTCTTCAGAACCTGCGCCATCGATAATGGTGGTGTTTTCTTTAGTGATTTGAACTTTCTTAGCTGTACCCAGTTGCGATAATTCAGCTTTTTCCAGGCTCAAACCGACTTCTTCGGAAATAACCACGCCGCCTGTCAGCACAGCGATGTCTTCCAACATGGCTTTACGACGATCGCCGAAACCTGGTGCTTTAACCGCTGCCACTTTCACGATGCCGCGAATAGTGTTAACAACCAAAGTTGCCAGCGCTTCGCCTTCTACATCTTCAGCAACGATCAATAAAGGACGGCCGGATTTAGCAACGCCTTCCAAAACTGGGAGCATGTCGCGAATGTTGGAGATTTTCTTGTCGTAGATAAGAATCATTGGGTCGTCCAGTTCGACGCTCATGTTTTCTTGTTTGTTGATGAAGTAAGGCGACAAGTAACCGCGGTCGAATTGCATACCTTCAACAACGTCTAATTGGTTTTCTAAACCTGAACCTTCTTCAACAGTGATAACGCCTTCTTTACCGACTTTTTCCATCGCTTCGGCAATGATTTTACCGACGGAATCATCGGAGTTTGCAGAGATGGTGCCTACTTGGGCAATCGCTTTGTTATCGATGCAAGGCGTAGCGGAAGCGACAATAGCATCAACCGCTTTAGATACGGCCAAATCGATGCCGCGTTTTAAGTCCATGGGGTTCATGCCCGCTGCAACAGCTTTTAAGCCTTCGTTGACGATAGATTGCGCCAATACAGTTGCAGTTGTTGTACCGTCGCCGGCAACATCGGAAGTGTGCGAAGCCACTTCTTTAACCATTTGCGCGCCCATGTTTTCGAATTTGTCTTTTAATTCGATTTCTTTTGCAACCGATACACCGTCTTTAGTGATGGTTGGAGCGCCGAAGCTTTTGTCCAGAATCGCGTTACGGCCTTTAGGACCTAATGTCACTTTAACCGCGTTTGCTAAAATGTTTACACCACGTGCCATGCGGCTACGCGCGTCATCACCGAAAAATACATCTTTTGCTGCCATTTTTATTCCTTTTTATTTTGTATGTGAATGTGAATAACGTGTTCAGGCTTAACCTAAAACACCCATGATGTCTTCTTCACGCATAACGATCAGTTCTTCACCGTCAACTTTAACTTCGTTACCGGCGTATTTGCCAAACAGTACTTTGTCGCCAACTTTAACTTCCAGAGCGCGTACAGTGCCGTTATCCAGTTGCTTACCGTTACCTACCGCCAAAATTACGCCTTGGCTTGGTTTTTCGGCCGCTGAACCAGGCAATACGATGCCGCCGGGGGTTGTAGTTTCTTCTTCAACTCGTTTGACAATCACTCTGTCGTGTAACGGACGTATTTTCATCAATATCTCCTAACATTAAAATTAAAGGGTAAATCTTGTTATTAGCACTCGCTAGTAATGAGTGCTAATGATAATGAGCTTTTACGTTGTGTCAAGTTCTTTAGGCAATGCCCAAGAATAAATATACTTGCGTTGCGCGAATTTCTCTTTTGTTTTCAATGATTAATTACACACCACTTAAGCATTCCTACAACGCCGGCGATACCCATCGATAAACAAGGATCGCGATAGACAAAACGCCGATAAGCGACAAATGGACAAAAAGCTGTGCAAATCGGGTATATTCTTCGCACAACATCGCCTTACCGTCCCTGATCACAATAGCCATAACATGACTTATGAACGACAACCAACTACTGCGCTATAGCCGTCAAATCATGCTTCCCCAAATTGATATTGAGGGCCAACACAAACTGCTCTCGGCCAACGTGCTGATCGTCGGCGCCGGAGGTCTTGGCTCCCCTGCCGCGATATATCTTGCTGCGGCCGGTGTCGGCAATATCGCTATTTATGATAATGACGTCGTCGATCTATCCAATTTACAAAGACAGATTGCTCATCACACGGCTGATATTGGGATTGATAAAGTAATTTCAACCCGTCAAACGCTTAACCGGCTAAATCCCGAAGTCGAGATAACAGCGGTTAAGCAAAGATTGGAAGGCGATCGGCTTGAATTGGAAGTCATGCGGGCGGACGTGGTTTTGGACTGTAGCGATAATTTCTCAACACGCTTTGCGATTAACGACGCCTGCGTCAAGCATCAAACCCCTCTTGTTTCAGGTGCGGCGATTCGTTTTGAAGGCCAAGTGGCCGTTTTTACGCCGGGCCAAAATAATAGCCCGTGCTACAACTGCCTCTACACTAGCGACGACGAAGAGCTGCAAAATTGCGCGATAAACGGGGTTATAGCGCCTATCACCGGCATTGTCGGCAGTATTCAGGCCCTGGAAGCGATGAAGCTGATCATGAATATAGGGGAAACTTTAACCGGACGGTTATTGTTGTTGGATGGTTTAACGATGGAATGGAATACGATGAAATTGCGGAAAAACCCTAACTGTCCCACATGCGGCGGTTAACTGAGAAGCTTCCGGACGAACTGCCTAACCCGGAAGCTCATCAACAAACATATTATTACTTTTTAGCTAGCTTATCCTGAACGAATTTAATCACTTTTTCTGCAAAATCGTTCACTATCGACGGACTATCGCCATGCGGCTCAATATCGCCAAGCGGCTTATCGCCAGACTTGGTGAACCGGTAAATAAAATAGCCCAACGGTGCAAACGCAAACGCTGCAATAAGTGTCATAACTACAAACAACTCAGTAACTCCACCCATGACCCCTCCTCATAATTTTTTATGTTATTGTTTTTAGGTGAAGCTGGATAATACTCCCTCTTGTTGTCAAAAAAAACATCTTTCACATTACATCTAAACATCTTGTAATTTAAATAGTTATTACTGATTTTTTGCTCCGGTGTTCTCGTAGAACAATGCATGCATCCGATAAAGACGAGAATTGCCGGCTTTGGCTTAAGTCAAAAGTTGCGTTAAAAAATAGTTCATCGTATACTTCAATCCAGCTTACTTGATCAAGCTAGCATAATAATTTAAACACTTCTGGAGGTTTACGATGAAATGGGAAACACCAAGCTACACTGACCTGCGTTTCGGTTTCGAAGTAACAATGTACATCTACAACCGTTAATCGGTTTAGACTAAAAAGGGGCTCTCGATGAGCCCCTTTTTTTTGCCTGATGTATTTTATTCCCGTATCATTCGGCCCTTATTCTCTTTTAGGTTACCTTAATAAATTATGAAGATCAGAGTTCTCGGTTCAGGCGCCGGCGGCGGTTTTCCTCAATGGAACTGCAACTGCCATAATTGCCACCGCTTGCGGCACAATCAAATGAACGGCAAAGCCCGTACCCAGTCATCGATCGCGGTAAGTACTGACAACAAGAACTGGCTATTATTTAATACTTCTCCCGACATTCGCGCGCAATTGGAAGCTTTTCCGGCCATCCAACCTAAAGAAGGCGTTCGCGATACCGGTATTAAAGCCATCATGCTGATCGACAGCCAGATCGACCATACCACCGGCTTGCTGATGCTCCGCGAAGGCAAACCGCTGGACGTCTACTGCACGGAAATGGTCAAGCAAGACCTGACTACCGGCTTCCCGTTATTTAATATGCTGGCCGATTATTGCACCGTTAATCACCACCCGATTCCTCACGACGGCAGCAGCTTTACCATTCCCGGCATCAATGATTTACGCTTTTACACCCAAGCCTTAAAAAGCAAGGCGCCGCCCTATTCTCCGCACCGCAATGATCCGCATGACGGCGACAACATCGGCGTTATCATCGAGCAAATCTCCACCGGGAAAAAAGTATTTTATTCACCCGGTCTGGGCGAAATAGAGCCGCATGTCATGGCAGCGATGCAAGCCGTCGATTGTATAATGGTAGACGGCACCTTCTGGACCGATGACGAAATGTGCACGCAACATATCAGCCACAAAAAAGCTCGTGAAATCGGTCATTTGCCACAATCCGGCGAAGGCGGCATGATAGAAGTATTAAACGGCGTTGCCAAAGCCCGCAAGATATTGATTCACATCAACAACACCAACCCGATCTTAGACGAAGATTCCGAACAGCGTAAAATACTCGATGCCGCCGGCATTGAAGTATCCTACGACGGTTTAGAAATCGACTTATAAAGGATGCAAACATGAGCAGCGATAATCAAGCCTGGACCAAAGAACAATTTGAAGCCCAACTACGCGGCATGGAAAGCCATTACCATATTCATCATCCTTACCATACCCTGATGAACGAAGGTAAACTGACCAAAGCGCAATTGCAGGGCTGGGTCGCCAACCGCTTTTATTATCAGGTCTGCATTCCGATTAAAGATGCCAATATTCTGGCTAATTGCCCCGATCGCGAGACCCGTGCAAAATGGATACAGCGGATTATGGATCATGACGGACACCCCGGCGATCCGGGGGGTATTGAAGCATGGATTCAATTGGGCATCGCAGTCGGCCTGACGCGGGAAGATATCACCTCATTAAAATTCGTTTTGCCGGGCGTGCGCTTTGCCGTCGATGCTTATGTTAACTTTGCCCGCCGGGCGGAATGGCACGAGGCGGCCAGCTCATCGTTAACCGAACTGTTTGCGCCAAAAATCCACCAGCAGCGTCTGGATAACTGGCCCGAACATTATCCTTGGGTCGAACAGGAAGGCTATATCTATTTCCGTAAACGCTTGACCGAAGCACGTCGCGATGTCGAACACGGCTTGGCTATTACGCTGGACTGGTACAAAACCCGTGAGCAACAAGAGCGCATGATCCAAATCCTGCAATTCAAGCTGGACGTACTCTGGACAATGGCGGATGCGATGTACATGGCTTATATTCACGAGATGCCGCCTTATTTTAATATTAAGGCATAAGGTAAGCAGGAGACCATGCAATGCAATGGGCAGAAGTTATCGATAGTCCGTATTTTAAAAACTTACCTTTTAAAATCGAGTTAAATCGTTATGGCAAAGTTGAAATGACTCCAGCCTCGAATAAGCATGGTCGTTTGCAATTACATATTGGTGCTTTGCTTGAACGCAAACTCAGAAAAGGCGAAGCACTAACTGAATGTTCCGTTCAAACAGTTGAAGGCGTAAAAGTCGCTGATGTTGCATGGTGTTCCAAGGCTTTTATCAAGCAATACGGTTATGAGACACCTTATTCTCACGCACCAGAAATCTGCATTGAAATCGTCTCGCCTTGCAATTCAAAAGAAGAAATGACTAATAAAGCTCAGCTCTATTTGCAGGCAGGCGCTGAAGAGGTTTGGATTTTATGGGAAAACGGCGTTGTCGATTATTACGATCAGACAGGAAAAATGGAACAGTCAAACTACGGCATTAATGTAACAATTCCAGTAAAATAAAATCCCACTATGCACTACGGTACCGCCGTAGGCCCAATCCACATTTGCTACATCCGCGCCGCCACTTAAATATTTATTCAGAAAATGACCATAAACCCAGACCAAACCATTAAGTTTTCCCCCCTGCATCGCCTGCAATGGGAAGAAGCCCAACAAAAAAACGTTATTCTCTATCCAGAAGGCATGGTGGAACTAAACCAAAGCTCCGCGGAAATCCTGAAATTATGCGACGGCACCCGCAAGCTCGACCAAATCGTCAGCGATCTGGAACAGAAATTTGCAACAACCGGTCTCGTTAATGACATTACCGCTTTCCTAGAGGTCGCTTTAAAAAATGGCTGGATCCAACAAAATTAAAATTACCCCGCCGCGCTGGTTGCTGGCGGAATTGACTTACGCCTGCCCGTTGCAGTGCCCTTACTGCGCCAACCCAATTGATTATGCAAAATATCAATCCGAGTTAGACACCGAAGACTGGAAGCGCGTACTCAGCCAAGCCCGCCTTATGGGTGCGGTCCAATTAGGCTTTTCCGGCGGAGAACCGTTAACACGTAAAGACCTGCCCGAACTCGTCAAATACGCCAGAGACTTGGGCTATTATTCCAACTTGATCACATCAGGCTATGGACTAACCGAGGAAAAAATCGTCCAGCTCAAAGAAGCCGGACTCGATCATATCCAGGTCAGCATCCAAGCCAGCACGCAAGAGTTGAACGATCATCTGGCCGGCACCGAATCTTTCAAACACAAAAAAGAAGTCGCGCGTCTGGTCAAAAAACACGGCTATCCGATGGTCTTATGCGTGGTCATACACCGAGAAAACATCCATCAAATGCCGCAAATTCTGGAGATGGCCGAAGAATTGGGGGCAGACTACCTGGAACTGGCAAATACCCAGTATTACGGCTGGGCCCATGCCAATCGCGATTTATTGCTGCCCACCAAAGAACAATTCGAACAGGCCGAGCAAATCGCCCAGGCTTTTAAAGAAAAAGTCGCCGGAAAGATGAAAATCTATTATGTAGTACCGGATTTTTATGAAGATCGTCCCAAAGCCTGCATGAACGGCTGGGGAACGACATTTTTGACCATCGCACCGGACGGCGTAGCCTTACCCTGCCATTCGGCCCGCGAATTGCCGGGGATGAATTGTCCGAATGTGAAAGACTACAGCATTGAACAAATCTGGAACGAATCGCTTACCTTCAATTTTTTCCGCGGCTTCGAATGGATGAAAGAACCGTGCAACAGTTGCGATGAAAAAGAAAAAGATTTCGGCGGCTGCCGTTGCCAAGCTTACTTACTAAGCGGCGACATGTACGCGGCCGACCCGGTGTGCGGCAAATCGCCTAGTCATCATGTTATTCAGGAAGCGATAGATTCAGCCAAAGCAAGCGCCTTAGCCGGCAATGAAAAACCGCTGATTTTCCGCAACAGCAAGAATTCACGACTGTTGTCATAAGACGATGCCCGATTTGTTTATCTCAAGATACCAAGTGGCACCCAAGCTTGGCATCTTCGAGATAAATGATTTACCCTTTTAAAGCCGCTACAGCCCTTCCCAAGGCGTATACAAGCCGTCGACATTAACCCCGAACATGTCCAAAACCCGGCCGACAGTCTCATTAACCATGGCCGCTAATGAATCCGATTTACTATAGAAAGCCGGCATCGGCGGAAAGATAATGCCGCCCATTTCGGTCACGCTCGCCATATTCCGAATATGCACTAAATTTAGCGGTGTTTCGCGGGGCATGATCACTAATCGCCGACGTTCTTTTAGCACTACATCGGCTGAGCGTGAAATCAGGTTATCGCCAAAACCGTGCGCAACCGCCGACAGGGTTTTCATCGAACAGGGCGCGATGATCATGCCTTCTGTTTTGAAGCCGCCGCTGGCGATACTGGCGGCTATATCGTTAATGCCATGAGTTACATCGGCCAGCTCTGCCAACTCGGACCGATTCATGTCCATTTCATGTTTTAAATTCACCACACCGGCCGAAGAAATCACTAAATGCGTTTCCCATTGTTCCTGTGCTTGTAACACTTGCAGCATTCTTACCCCATAAACCGCGCCGGTAGCGCCGGTCATGGCTATGATTAAACGTTTTTTTTGATTCATTTTTTGATGCGGCTAAGATGCTAATTTTATATTGGAGCACGGATGAAAGATTAGACGGATTTTAGTTAGCCTCATTCATTAACTTAGGTGATCTCAAGAAAGAATCATCCCATTAAGAATCTGAGCCGTGGGAAAAGAAATCAATCAAAAAAATCGTATTGACCGATTTTCGTGCCTTTCGTGGACGATTCCTTTGGTAGATCCGTTAGAAAATCGTCTTATCAGTGTTTACCGTGCCGTCCGTGTTCTATTTTTCCAGATTAAGACGGCTATTCCCCTGCCCTGACATCAAACTCAATCTTCCAGCGACCATTGTCATTTTGGGAAACAGCTTGCAGTTCCAGCGTACCGACTTCGGTTACGGCCGCGCATAAATGCACCGGTACGACTTCACCGGGCCTACGGTCTTCTTCCGGCAAGGTAATTTCGATTTCATCCAGCTCGTCGAGCTCTTCGTCAGTCCAATAATCCAGGCGCGTTCCGACTTTATCTTCACGCCGGCTATTGGATGCAAAAAAGCGAAACCGTACCGGCTCTCCAATCACCAAACCGAATTCGTCATCCGGCAATTCCTGTTGAGTACCTTCTTCCATGCCGAACGGGGCAATGCATAAAGCCTGTATTTCCGGCGCCATACCCGGCACGGCAGGCATCGCGCTTTCTATGCCGACATAATAAGAGGCTGCGGTTCCGCCTTTAATACGAACGCCTTTACCTTTGCGGACATAGCCGTAGTATGCGGCGCCACGGGCGACCGCCAGATCAAGGTCTGCGCCTTCCAATAATCTGGCTTCGGGTGCTTGCTCCGCAATCAGCCATGAATTCAGCACTTCCATTAATCGTTCAGCCAAGGTATCAGCCTTTAGCACGCCACCATTAAACAACACGGCAGTGGGATGCAAGAAGCTCGCATGTTCAGGCAGATTGATGTCTTTAAGCTCGTCCGTAGCATTTTGCTGTTTAGCCAGAAACGCCGCCAGATGGCGGGTAATGGCGGCATCCTGAGCGTAAGGCAAGCCGGCAGTTCTTAAACCGGTTCGAGCTCGGCTGATCGGCCTGTCGTTGACGGCTACCTTGGGCAGGAAACCTTCAACCAAAACACGATTGACTTCTTCCCTGGTTAATTCGGCACGTAATGTGCCGCCGATTAAAGATGCCCCCCTGCTCGCAACCACCAGCGGGATATTATCAATCTCGGCATTATTGAAGATTTTTTCCTTGGCGTCGCGGCAGCTATGGGTCAAGGCTTGTATCTGCCAAGCCTCTAACCGTTTGCCATCCTTTTCTAATTTGGCTTTTACGGTATAGGCTAAGGCCAAATCCATATTGTCGCCGCCCAACAGAATATGATCGCCAACCGCCACACGAGTCAGCTCGAGATTACCTTCTTGTTGAGTAACTGCTATTAACGATAAATCGGTGGTTCCTCCGCCAATGTCGATGACCAGAATAATATCTCCGACTTCTGCCTGTTTACGCCAGTCGCCGTGGCTTTTTTCTATCCAACTGTATAACGCCGCCTGCGGTTCTTCCAGCAAAATGGCTTGATCCAGCCCCACGGCGCGGGCTGCTTCAACCGTTAATTCCCGTGCAGCCGGATCGAATGAAGCCGGCACTGTAATAACGACATCCTGTTTATCCAGCGGCGCGTTTGGATGCAAACTTTGCCAAGCATCACACATATGTTGCAGATAAGCCGTAGTAGCCTGGAACGGTGAGACTCTTTCAACTTCATCGGGCGCTTCGGCGGGCAAAATAGGCGCTTTGCAATCGACACCCGCATGACATAGCCAACTCTTGGCGCTGGATACCAAACGTATCGGCGTTTTACTGCCCAAGTTACGGGCAATTTCACCAACTAGGTAATCGGGTTTTGATGTCCAAGGTAATGAAGTAGAGCCTGCTGCAAGCTCAGCTTCATGGGCCTGATATAAAAATGACGGCAACTGTTGTTTGTCTTCAACTGAACCGGGAGACGTCAGTTGCGGTATATCCATGACCTGCGGCGAAAATTCATCATCAACATTATCCAGATCGGCATAGGATAAAACGCAATGCGTTGTACCTAAATCGATACCGACCGAAAATCGTGTACCATTTTGCGTTTGCTCAACACTAGCGCTTCCGTTCGGCTCCGCCGCTGCCGCATTTTCTTCGGCGGCTTTCGACTGTGGGCTAAACAAATCTTTCATAGCTCAACCTCAGCTGGAGCGACAATAGCGGCATTATGCCCGGCTGTCAGTTTGGGCAGCCTGATTCCGGTGACTTGCCAGCCCTTATGGACCAGAGTACCAGTGAAAGGCGCGGTACCGACAATATTACCGGTTAAACGCACAGCCGCAGCATCAAAACCTTGCGCCAAAGTGACTCTGCTGCCTTCCTGCTCACTACGTACCGCATCCAAAGTAAAGTGCTCATTAATTGCCTTATTACATCCTTCATGTACGACACGAGCAGCCGCACCAATATCTGCATCGCTAAAAGCTGTAACATCTTCTTTAATAAAGTCGATAAAGCGTGCTTCTTTTTGCAGCAAACCCAGCAATTGCAAGGCTGCATCCGGGGTTGCCTCTTTTAACACCACAGGTTCCGGCGTAGGTGCATGCACAAGCTTTTCAACCTCAACGATTTTCTCGACGACTTTTACCGTCGGTTCAGCTTGCTGCACGGCAGATTTTTTCTTGCCGCGAACTTGGCTAAATACTATCGATAGCAGCAACACGATTAAAATCAGCATTAACAGCACAACAGTGCCTGCCAAGCAAACATGCCATAAGTCAAATGTAGTGGGTCTCAATGATAAATCGATTGCATAAGTATTCATTACACGCTGCCCTTTTAGTTATTATTGTTGGCCGGATCTTTTAGCTGCTTCACCGAACATCATTCCTTGCAAAACACTACGAGTGGTTTGCATGCGCATCTGCCTCAAATGACGGTCCGCAATAATTTCCGGCACTTTTTCAGCCAGATAAACTTCGCGCATCTGTGATAAAACCGATTCGCATTGTTTCATGATTGCTTCTGTGGCCTTCCGGCTTTCAAGCTCCTGATTGGAAGTTTTTTGCATCTCGGCAGAAACACACTTTTTATATTGATATTGAGCTTCTTGAATCTTTTTAATTGTCGCATCAGAAAGTGTAGTGTTTTGCCATTCATTTTTAGCGCCATCAGCAAAAGCTGTAACTGTGGACAATAAAACAGTCAAGAAAAGAATCTTTTTCATGGTATTTTCCGATATTGTTAGGGAGACACAGAATGCCTGATTTTACGCGAACTGGTCACATTTGTCTGAAGCATAATGATGCCCTATGTTTTAAATATTGTTATTCCGACAATATGCTCGATTTTTTGACTTTCAAGGGTATGAAGCTTAATCGAAAGGATTCTTTCCGAATCGGAGTCAAAAAAAAACCCAAGCGTTGTGCTTGGGTTTTTCAGGTTTAGGCGCTTGGCAATTCCCTACTTTCGCATGGCAACGTGCCACACTATCATCGGCGCTAAACGGTTTCACTTCCGAGTTCGGGATGGGATCGGGTGGTTCACGTTCGCTATGGTCACCAAGC